>Ga0196976_1000391_pt1 | contig 28184 bp, 21 predicted proteins | sample S3v_513CmetaG_FD_148644 | JGI IMG/M metagenome (GOLD analysis project Ga0196976, IMG submission 148644) | Soil microbial communities from Anza Borrego desert, Southern California, United States - S3+v_5-13C | ecosystem: Environmental > Terrestrial > Soil > Desert | place: USA: California...
GTTCTCGGAGGTCATTGTGTTCACCCTTCGTTTACATGCCGCCAGACATGGAGCCGCCGGCCGCCGGGGCCGCCGCAGGCGCGCCGCCGCCGGAGCCGCCACCGCCCGCGCCGCGCGCCGTCCCGCCGCCCGCCGCGCCGGCGCCGGGCACCGACGCGCCCGACATCCCAGCCCCGCCGCCCGCGCCGCCGGCCGGGTCCAGCGAGACCTCGGCCGCGGCGATCGCGATGCGCTGTGCGTCGGCGGCCGCGAGGAGGTGAGCCTCCTGGTCGTTCAGATAACCGGCGTTGGCGTCGAGCACCGAGGCGAACGTCACCTTGCCGACGCGGTACTGCGCGAGGGCGCTCTCGGTCGTCGCCTGCGATTGGACGAGCAGCCCCTTGCGGTAGATCTGGACGGTCTCGAGCAGCGACGCGAGCGCAGCGCGCCGCTCGGCCACCCGCTGGCGGAGGGTCTGGAGGATCGCCTCCGCGCCGAGCTCGCTCGCGCTGGTGCGGGCCTCGCTCTCGGCGACCGCGCGCGACTGCTTGCGCCCCGACCAGAGCGGGAGGCCGACCGAGATCCCCGCCGTCCACATGGGATCGAGTCTGCCGCGCGGCATGATCCCGGCCTGGAGGCTGAGATCGGGGTAACGCTCGCGGCGCGCGAGGCGGGTCTGCGCCTCGGCCTGGCGCGCCGCGGTCCGCGCGCCCGCGAGCTCGGGGCTGCGTGCCTCGGCGTCCGACGTCGCTGCGTCGAGCGGCGGGACGGCCGGGAGCGGCAGGTCGCGGACGGCCGTCCCCGACGCGATCGGCGCATCGAGCGGGCGGCCGCGGAGCCGGTTGAGCGCCTGGAGGCGCGCCGCCTCCTCCGCCTGGAGCGACCACCGGCGCTGCTGGAGCCGCAGGAGCTCGAGCTGGGCGCGCATCACGTCCGACTGGGCGCCGTCGCCGGCCTCGTACCGCGCGCGCGCCGTCCCGATCGACCGCTGCCAGACCCGCTCCAGCTCGTCGAGGAGCGCGAGCCGCTCGCGCACGACCAGCAGATCGAGGTAGCCGCGCCGGACCTCGGCCTCCGTCGAGAGCCGGAGCCGCGCGACGTCGGCCTCGGCGCCCTTCGCGGCGAGCTTCGCCACGTCCTCGCGCAGCCCGCGCTTGCCCGGCCAGGGCAACGGCTGCGAGAGCATGATCTGGTAGTAGCTCGACTCCATCTCGCCGATCATGAGCTCGCCGAAGCCGTCGTTCTGGATGCCGAGCGTGAGCGTCGGGTCGGGCAGCGCGCCGGCCTGGGGTACGCGCTCGCGCTCGGCCCGGACGCTCGCCTCGGCCTGCTTGAGCTCGGGCCGGGCGGCGAGGCTCTCCGAGATGAGCTCGCGCAGGACCGGATCCGTCGCGAGTCCGTCCGCCCCGGCCTCCTGGGCGCGGGCGAGCTCCGGCAGGACGGCGGCCGCGGCCGCCACGGCTGCGCAGACCACCGCGATGGTCTGGAGAGGAGAGCGATGGATGAAGTGCCTGGTCGATGTGGTCATGAGAGTCGCTCGGCGGACGTGGACGGCCAGTAGCAGCCGCCGTGCCATCCCTGCGCGGGGAGCGGCGGAGCGGCCGGGCCGCGGGCTGCTCGTACCGGCGCGCGCGTGTGCCACCGTGGAAATGCGTGCGGTCGCGCTCCCGCCCTCGCCGGTCCCCGCGGGGCCGGGCTCCCTGCAGGCGGGCCCCGGCCCGGTCACGGTGTGACCGGGCCCGTCACGGCGCCGGTGCCCGGCTCCTGCCGCTTTCGCTCGCGTCGAAGGGCGCGGCGCGGAGCGGTCGCGGGACGCCGGCGCGACCTCTCGCTGGCGCGCGCCTTGCTACGCAAGGTGAAGCCATGCGCGCGCGGTTCGGAACGGGTCAGCGGCTCTTCATCGCCTTCGCGCTCCTCGTGTCGACGTTCGCGGTCGCCTCCTACCTCACGCTCGCGCACGTCCGGTCGATCCACGACGGGCTCCTCGACTCGAAGCGATACGAGGAGGGTGTCCGCCTGTCGCTCGAGCTGGCGAGCGCCGTGCGCGACCAGTACGCGCACCAGGCCCACACGATCATCCTCGGCGACGACAGCCACCTTCCGCTCTACGCAGGTGCGCACCGGCACGTGTCCGACATGATCGAGCAGATGCGGGCCCACGCCCGGCTGCCGGACGAGCGCGCCTGGGTGGACGAGATCGAGATGGCGTCCGACCGGCTGGATCTCGTGTTCCGCGAGCGGATCGTCCCCGCGGTCCTGAAGCGCTCCGGGGCGGACGTGCAGACCGAGCACGAGCAGGCGCAGCTCCTCGTCACGCTCATCCAGGACCGCGCCGACCGCCTGGTCGATCGCTTCGAGAGCTCGATCGCCGAGTTCCAGGCGGACGTGGCCCGGATGCAGGCGTCGGCGCTGCGGTGGAACATCTTCTTCGTCGTGGTGGTCCCGGCGCTGGCCGTCCTCATCGGCCTGTACGTCCAGCGCTCGGTCGCGCGGCCCGTCGCCCGCCTGGCGATGGGCGCCGAGCGCATCGCCCACGGCGACCTCGACGCGCGGATCCAGATCGACTCGCCGGACGAGTTCGGCGCGCTCGCGCGGCGGTTCAACGCGATGACCCGGGCGCTCAAGGAGCACCAGGAGCAGCTCGTGCAGCACGAGAAGCTCGCCGGCATCGGCCGGCTCGCGGCGGGCGTGGCCCACGAGATCAACAACCCGCTGGCGGTCATCCTCGGCTACGCGCGGCTGCTCGGGCGGAAGGCGACGGGCGACGGCGCCGCCGACCTCCGGATCATCGAGGAGGAGGCGCTCCGGGCGAAGGAGATCGTCGACGGGCTCCTCGACCTCGCGCGCCCGACGCAGGTCGAGCGCGAGCGCGTCGATCTGCGCGCGCTCGCCGACGAGGCGGTCGAGCGGCTCCGCGACGCGCAGCGGCTCGACGGCGTGACCGTGGCCGTGTCCGGCGCAGGCAGCGCCGTCGGCAGCGCCCAGAAGCTCCGGCAGGTGGTGATGAACCTCGTGCAGAACGCGGCCGAGGCGGCGCCCGGGGGGAGGGTCGAGGTCGAGGTCGGCGCGGCGGCGGGGCACGGGAGCCTCGCGGTGCGCGACACGGGGCCGGGCCTCTCGCGCGAAGCGCAGGAGCGGGTCTTCGAGCCGTTCTTCACGAGCAAGCCGCGCGGGACCGGCCTCGGGCTCGCGGTCTCGAAGGGCATCGTCCAGGCGCACGGCGGCACGATCACGGCGGCGAACCTGCCCGGCGGCGGCGCGCGGTTCGAGGTGCGCCTGCCCGCGCCCGGGGCGGAGGAGCTCCGGTGACCTCGCGGGCTGCCGTGCTGGTGGTGGACGACAAGGAGAACGTGCGCGCGCTCCTCTCGCGGATCCTGGGCGACGCGTACGACGTCACCGAGGCGGAGGACGGGCAGCGCGCCATCTCGCTCCTGGCCTCCCGCGCCTTCGACGTCGTGCTCACGGACCTCAAGATGCCCGGCGCGGACGGGTTCGAGGTGCTGCGCGTCGCGAAGCTGCGGGCGCCCGACGCCGAGGTCGTGATGATGACGGCCTACGCCACCGTGGAGGACGCGGTGCGCGCGATGAAGCAGGGCGCGTTCGACTACCTCCAGAAGCCGTTCGATCCCGACGACGTGTCGCTGGTGGTGGCGCGGGCCCTGGAGCGGCGCCAGCTCCGGGTCGGCGCGGCGCCGGCGGCCGCGCCCGCGGGCGCCTTCCACGAGCTCCTCGGCCGCAGCCGGCCGATGCAGCTGCTGTTCCGGCTCCTCGAGCGGGCGGCGGGCCTGGACATCACGGTCCTCCTCCACGGCGAGACCGGGACGGGGAAGGAGCTCGCGGCCCGGGCCCTCCACGCCCACGGCGCCCGGCGCGAGCGGCGCTTCGTCCCGGTGAATTGCGGCGCGCTCCCGGGCGAGCTCGTCGAGAGCGAGCTCTTCGGCCACGCGCGCGGCGCCTTCACCGGGGCGGCGCAGGCGAAGCCGGGGCTGTTCGAGGAGGCGGACGGCGGCACGCTCTTCCTGGACGAGATCGGCGATCTGCCCCTGCCGATCCAGGTGAAGCTCAACCGCGCCCTCCAGGAGAAGGAGATCCGCCGCGTCGGAGACAACACGCCCGTCCGCGTGGACGTGCGCCTCGTCGCGGCCACGCACCGCGACCTGCGGGCCGACGTCGCCGCCGGCCGGTTCCGCGAGGATCTCTTCTATCGCCTCAACGTGTTCCCGATCGTGCTCCCCGCGCTGCGCGAGCGGCGCGAGGATCTGCCGCTGCTCGCGGGCCACTTCCTCGCCAAGCACGCGGGGGCGCTGCGGAAGGAGCGCACCGGGTTCGACGAGGCGGCGCTCCGGATCCTGGCCGGCTACCGCTGGCCGGGGAACGTCCGCGAGCTCGAGAACGCCGTCGCGCGGGCGGTGGCGATCTCCGCCGGCCCGCGCGTCACGGTCCAGGACCTGCCGCCCGAGGTCGGGGAGGGGCAGGAGGGGGCGCTCCCGGGAGAGTCCCTCGTCTCCATGCCGTACCGCGAGGTGGTCGATCTCGCGCGGGACCGCGCGTCGCGCGACTACCTCGTCGCGTTGCTGCGGGAGTTCGGCGGTCACGTGACCCACGCGGCGGCGCGCGCCGGCATGGAGCGGGAGAGCCTTCACCGGCTGCTCAAGCGGTACGGGGTGCGCGCGGACGACTTCAAGGTGCACGGAGGGGACACCCGCTCGCCCTGACCTTCGACGGGCTCAGGGCGAGGGCGAGCGGGGAACCGCCGTCAGACGTCCGCCCGCCGGAGCCGGAGCGCGTTCCCGACGACCGAGACCGAGCTCAGGCTCATGGCCGCCGCCGCGATCATCGGCGACAGCAGCAGGCCGAAGAACGGGTAGAGCACCCCCGCCGCGACGGGCACGCCGGCCGCGTTGTAGACGAAGGCGAAGAACAGGTTCTGGCGGATGTTCCGCATCGTCCGGCGCGAGAGGTGGCGCGCGCGCACGATGCCGCGCAGATCGCCCTTCACCAGCGTGACGGGGGCGCTCTCCATGGCGACGTCGGTGCCGGTGCCCATGGCGATGCCGACCTGCGCCTGGGCGAGCGCGGGCGCGTCGTTGATGCCGTCCCCGGCCATCGCGACGAACCTGCCCTCGCGCTGCAGCCGCTTCACCACCTCGACCTTCTGCTCCGGCAGGACCTCGGCCACGACGTCGTCGAGCCCGAGCTCCCGGGCCACGGCGCGCGCCGTGGTGGCGCCGTCGCCCGTGAGCATCACGACGCGGACGCCCTCGCGGTGCAGCGCCCGGATGGCCTCCGGGGTGGTCGGCTTGATCGGATCGGCGACGCCGAGCAGGCCCGCCGCGACGCCGTCCACCGCGACCATCATGACCGTCTGGCCGCCGGCGCGGAGCGCCTCGGCCTCCGCGTGGAGCGGGCCGAGCGGCACGCCGAGCGCCGCCATGAGCGTCCGGTTTCCGAGGGCGACGGCCCGCCCGTCCACCGTGCCGCGGACCCCCTTGCCCGTGAGGCTCTCGAAGGTGGAGGTCGCGCCGAGGGCGACCCCGCGCTCCTCCGCGCCGCGGACGATCGCGGCCGCGAGCGGGTGCTCGCTGCCGCGCTCGAGCGTGCCTGCGAGGCGGAGCAGCGCGGCCGCGTCGAACCCCGCGGCGGGCGTGACGGAGACGAGCCTCGGCTTCCCCTCCGTCAGCGTGCCGGTCTTGTCGACGACCAGCGTGTCCACCTTCCGCAGGGTCTCGATCGCCTCGGCGTTCCGGAAGAGCACGCCCATCGTCGCGCCCTTCCCCGTGGCCACCATGATGGACATCGGCGTCGCGAGGCCGAGCGCGCACGGGCAGGCGATGATGAGCACGGCCACCGCGGCGACGAGCGCGTGCGCGAGCCGCGGGGAGGGTCCGAGGAGCGCCCACGCCGCGAACGTGACGATCGAGACGCCGATCACCACCGGCACGAAGTACCCGGAGATCGCGTCCACGAGCCGCTGGATGGGCGCGCGGCTCCGCTGGGCGTCGGCCACCATCGTCACGATGCGCGCGAGGAGCGTCTCGGCGCCGACCTTCTCCGCCCGCATCACGAACGACCCGGTCCCGTTGACCGTCGCGCCCACCACGCGGTCGCCGGGGTGCTTCTCGGCGGGGATGGGCTCGCCCGTCACCATCGACTCGTCCACGGCGCTCGCGCCCTCGAGCACGACGCCGTCCACGGGGACCTTCTCGCCGGGACGGACCCGCAGGCGATCGCCGGCGACGACGGCCTCGAGCGGCACGTCCTCCTCCGCGCCGTCCGCGGAGAGCCGCCGCGCCGTCCTGGGGCTCAGGCCGAGGAGCTTCTCGATGGCGGCGCTCGTCGAGCTCCGCGCCCGCAGCTCGAGGACCTGCCCGAGCAGGATGAGGGTGACGACCACGCCCGCGACCTCGAAGTAGACGCCGACCTCGCCGTCTGGATCGCGGAACGACGCGGGGAAGGCGCCGGGCAGGAGGGCGGCGACGACGCTGTAGCCGTACGCGACGAGCACCCCGAGCCCGATGAGCGTGAACATGTTGAGGTGCCGGTTCCGGACGGATTGCACCGCGCGCACGTAGAACGGCCAGGCCGCCCAGACGCACACCGGCGTCGCCAGGAGCAGCTCGAGGACGACGCGCGACCGCCCCGGCAGGAGGCGCGCCACGGGGTCGAAGGCGCCGAGCATCGCGAGCGCGAGCAGCGGCGCGGCCAGCGCGGCGGCCACCCAGAAGCGCCGCGTCAGGTCGCGCAGCTCGACGTTCTCCTCGGCGGCGCCCGACGCGACGCGCGGCTCGAGGGCCATCCCGCAGATCGGGCACGACCCGGGCCCGGCCCGGACGATCTCGGGGTGCATGGGGCAGGTGTACTCGAACGCGGACGAGGCCCCCGCGGCCGGCACCGGCGCGGGCGCTGGCGCAAGCGGGGCAGCCGGGGCGGGCGGCTCGAGGTAGCGCGCCGGCTCCGCCACGAACTTGCTCCGGCAGCGCGCGCTGCAGAAGTGGTAGGTGCGGCCGGCGTGCGCTGCGCTCCCGCCGGCGGGGGCGGCCGCGTCCACGCGCATGCCGCAGACGGGGTCGTGCTCCTCGGGCGCGGCGCCTCCGTGGGGCATCGGGTGGTGGTGGATCTGGGCCGCCATCCCGTGCCCGCGGTGCTCGTGGTGGTCGTGGTGCTCGTGGTGCTCGTGGTGCTCGTTCGGGTTCATCCGGAACTCTCCTTTCGAGAGAGGAACGAGCGAGCTCCGCAGGCCTTACACCCCCTCGCCCGGGCCGAGCTCGGCGGCCCGGACGCTGGCCCTGCGGGGGGCGCGCGGCTATGGGAAGCGGATGGACGGACGCGAGCCCACCGAGGTCTTCCGGAGCGCGCTCGACCCCGAGGCCGAGCGCGTCCTCGTCGCGCACCGCGCGCGCTTCCTGCGTTCGCTCGAGCGGAGGGCGCGGAGCCGGGAGCTCGCCGAGGAGGTGCTCCAGGCAGCGTACGCGCGGGCCCTGGAGCGCGGGACGCCCGCGGTGGGCGACGAGGGCGTCGTGGCCTGGTTCCAGACCGTGCTGCGCAACGCCTGGCTCGACCGGGTCCGCCGGGCGGAGGTCGAGGGCGACGCCGCGCGGCGGCTCGCCGCCGAGATCGACGAGGCGGTCGCCGATCCGGAGCTCCGCGACGCGATCTGCGCCTGTGTGCACGACGCCGTCGAGGCGCTGAAGCCCGAGTACGCCGCGCTGATCCGCGAGGTGGAGCTGGGAGGGCGCGCGCTGCGCGACGTCGCGGCGGACGCGCGGATCACGCCCAACAACGCCGGCGTGCGGCTCCATCGGGCCCGGCAGGCCCTGGGCCGCAGGCTCGGCGCGCTGTGCGGCGCGTGCGCCGCGCACGGCTGCCTCGAGTGCCACTGCAAGGGGAGCTGAGCGCGCGGGAGTCGTTGCGAGCGCCTTCGCCCGTGCTCACGGTGGTCGGGACGGAGGAGCCCATCACGGAAGCGACCGGTGGCGGTCAGGCCTCGCCGCGCAGGATCGGGTCGAGCTTGCCCTCGCGGTCGAGCGCGTCGATGTCGCTGAAGCCCCCGAGCGAGCGATCGCCGGCGAAGATCTGCGGCACCGTCATCTGCCCGGTCTTCTCGACGAGCCAGGCACGGAGCGTCTCGTCGCGCTCGGCGTCGATCTCCTCGTACGCGACGCCCTTGCGGTCGAGGAGGCGCTTCGCCCGGACGCAGTACGGGCCCGTCCGCTTGGTGTAGATCGTGATCCTCACGTCTTCAGGATAACACCCGCGCGGGCTCTTCGCTCGCGCCCCACCTCCGGCGCTCCGGCGCGCGCTCCGGCCGCGTCACCCACAGTGATTGTCGACGCGCGCCCGTCCCCGTGGCGTGGGTTGATCCCCGGTCTCCGGGTCGCACCCGTTCCCGATGCAGCTCGGCGCTCGATCACGCAGGAGACGGCCGGAGTCGTTCGAGCGTGTTGCTTCGGCGCCGAGCATCGTAGGATGCGGGCGCCCCCTCGCCGCGCGCCCCAGCCTCGACCCCGTGCCTGGACGACTGCTCGAGACCTTCCGCAAGCAGGCCTTCCCGCTCGGGATGGCCGCCGCCGTCGCCCTCGCGTTCCTTGCCCCGGCGGCGGGCGCGGCCTTCCCCGCCGGCAGGCTGGCGGACGCGGGCATCTTCGTCGTCTTCTTCCTGCACGGCGTCGGCCTCTCCACCGAGAAGCTCCGCGCCGGCCTCTCGCGATGGAAGGTGCACGCCGTCGTGCAGGGGTTCACGTTCGGCGTCTTCCCGCTCCTGTGGTGGGGCGCGAACGCGGGGCTGGGCGCGCGGCTCCCGCCCGAGCTCTCGCTCGGGTTCCTCTACCTCGCGGCGCTCCCGTCCACCATCTCGTCGTCGGTGGCGCTCACCGGCGTCGCGCGCGGCAACGTCGCCGCCGCGGCGTTCAACGCTTCGCTCTCGAGCCTCCTCGGCGTGTTCCTGACGCCGCTGCTCGTGGAGGCCGGCGGCGCCGCCGCGGGTGAGCTGCCGCTCGGCGCGGCGATCCTCGAGATCGCGGCGCTGCTCCTCGTCCCGTTCGTGCTCGGCCAGCTCGCGCGGCCGTTCGCAGGGGCGTGGTTCGCGCGGTACCGCCGCGTCACGAACGCCGTCGATCGCGGCGTCATCCTGCTGCTCGTCTACCTCTCGTTCTCGGAGTCCGTGTCGGCCGGGCTCTGGGGCCGGTACGGCCTCCGGGCCGTCGCGCTGACGATCGCCGGCGCCGGCGCGCTGCTCGCCCTGGTCCTCTTCCTCACCCGGCGGACGGCCCGGCTGCTCCGGCTCGAGGTCGAGGACGAGATCGCCGCGGTGTTCTGCGGCTCGAAGAAGACGCTCGCGTCCGGGGTCCCGATGGCGCGGCTCCTCTTCGGCGATCACCCTGCGCTGGGGTTCATCGTCCTGCCCATCATGGTCTATCACCAGCTCCAGCTGCTGGTCTGCTCGATGCTCGCCGAGCGGTACGCGCGCAGGGCCGCGCTCGAGCCGCGTCGCGAAGCGCGGTGAGGGCCGGATCCATCGGGAGGCGCGACGGCCGAGCGCGGCGAGCACCGCCTCGCGGCTTCGGCGTCCGCCTCGACGAGCCCTCGGTGCTCGGAGGCTCGGACTGCGGGCCCAAACCCGCGGTCGCCTCGTGCGTGGTGGGAAGGTGTCTGCCCGTCATCCGTAACAACGGACGAGCATCCAGCCAAGCGAGCGATCGCCTTGCGCGCCTGGTGCAGAGCGCTGGAAGGCCCTCTGCCGGCCCGTCGCGCCTCGGATCGCCGGCGTCTTGGAAAACGGACGACCCTCCGTTAGGCTCCAGAACTTCGCGCCCGCTGTGCCGCGCCCCGGAGGCGACATGGACGCTTTCGATGATCCGATCTGGCAGCGCATCCGCGCGGAGGCCGCCGAGGACGCCGCCCGCGAGCCGATGCTGGCGAGCTTCCTCCACTCGGTCGTGCTGAACCACCGCCGGCTCGAGGACGCGCTCAGCTTCCTCCTCGCGAGCAAGCTGGGGAGCGGCGACGTCCCGGCCCTCACCGTCCGCGATCTCGTGGACGAGGCGTTCGGCGCCGAGCCGTCGCTCGGCGTCGCCGTCCGTGCGGATCTCGAGGCGGTGGTGACGCGCGATCCGGCGTGCCGCGGGTACTCCGTCCCGCTCCTCTACTTCAAGGGCTTCCACGCCATCCAGGCGTACCGGGTGGCCCACCACTGCTGGACCACAGAGCGCCGGGCGCTCGCGCTCTACCTCCAGTCGCGCATCTCGGAGGTCTTCGCGGTGGACATCCACCCCGGGGCGCGGATCGGGAAGGGGATCTTCTTCGACCACGCGACGAGCATCGTCATCGGCGAGACCACGGTGATCGAGGACGACTTCTCCATGCTGCACGAGGTGACGCTCGGCGGCACGGGGAAGGCCGGCGGCGATCGCCACCCCAAGATCCGGCGCGGGGTCCTCATCGGCGCGGGCGCCAAGGTGCTCGGGAACGTGGTCATCGGCGAGGGCGCGAAGATCGGCGCCGGGAGCGTGGTGCTCCAGGACGTGCCGCCGCACACGACGGTGGTCGGCGTGCCGGCGAAGCCCGTCGGCTACCCGGCCCACGCGCTGCCGGCGCTGGAGATGGACCAGGGGATCGAGGCGAAGGGGGACGCGCCGCACCCGCGCGGCACCGCCCGATCGGAACGTTGATCCCCGCTCGCCCCGTGCAGAACAAAGGCGGGTCCTCAGGAGGCGTTCGTGCGCGTGCTCTTCCACGCCGAGCAGCCCATCCCGCCGTCCGGCCCGGTGCCGGGGCGGGCCACCCGCCTCGTGGATCTCGGGTTCCCGTGCGCGCTCGCGTGCCCGCGGTGCGACCACACGCCCTCCGCCCCGTCCTACCACCGCGCGCGCCGGAGGCTCCTGGAGGCGGCGGGCTCGCCCGAGGTGCGCGAGCTCCGGGCGGGCTTCTACGGCGGGGATCCGTTCGCGCTCCCGCGCTCGTTCGAGGCGCTCCTGGAGGAGGTGCACGACGAGTGTGCCCGCCGGGGGAAGTCCTTCCGGGCCGTCGCCCTGAGCACGGGGATGCAGTGGTCGGCCGAGCGGCTCCGGCGCGCGTGCGCGCTGGGCGTCGGCGCCGTCCAGGTGGTGCTGGACGGCCCGCCCGAGCTCCACGACCCGCGACACCCCTCGGGCGAGCACGGCGCGGCGGGGGGGAGCTTCTCCCGGATCGTGGAGACGCTGAAGTACGAGCGCGGCGGGGCCCCGGTGGTCGTGCGGACGGACGCGACGCTCGGCGCCGAGGCGCTGGAGGACCTCGCGAACCGGCTCGACGACGAGGGGCTCTTCGCGCAGCCGAACCCGGTCACGCTCCTCGTCGCGGAGCTCGCGCCCTATCCGGTGCAGGCGCGGGATCTCCTGGAGCTCGCGATCGACGGCAGCCCCGGCGACGGGTGGCGCGCCGCGGGTGCGCGCTCGTCCGCCGCGCCCGCGCCGTGAAGGCTCCGGAGACGGGCGGAGAACCCCCGGCGGTCGCCGCGCCGCTGTACGCGCTCCCCCCGGACGAGTTCGTCGCCGCGCGGGACGCCCTCGCGCGGCGGCTCGCCGAGGAGCGCGATCCGGCCGCCGCGACCGTGCGCAAGCTCCGCCGCCCCGTCGGGCTCGCGTGGGTGCTGAACCACCTGGGCCAGTCGGAGAAGGATCGCGTCGGCGCGCTCCTCGCGGCGGGGGAAAAGCTCCGCGCCGCGCAGACGGCGGCGCTCGAAGGGCGCGACGCGAGCGCGCTCCGCGAGGCGGAGCAGGAGCTCCGGGACGGCGCCCGCGCGCTGCGCCTCGCCGCCGCCCCCGTGCTCGCGCAGGCGGGGCGCAGCCCGCCGGCCGTGACCATGGCGCACCTCGAGGTGCTCCTGCGCGGCCTCGCGACCGCGCCGGAGGAGCAGCGTGCCCGGTTCCGGAGCGGCGTCCTCGCGCGGGAGCCGGACGTCGCGGGCGGCTTCCTCGAGGGCTTCCCCGTTCCGGCCGCTCCCCCGACGAAAGCGGGGCCGGCGGCGCCCGCCCCGGCAGCTCCGCCCGCCCGAGGGAAGCCGCGCGCAGAACGCCAGGGGCGCGCGCGCGAACGGGCGGAGGAGCTCGAACGCCGGCGTGACGCGGAGACGCGGCGGCGGGACGAGGCGGCGGCGAAGGCGCGCGCCCGTGAGCGCGCGAAGCTCGTCGCCGAGGCGCGGCGGGCGCTCGCGTCGGCCGACGCGCAGCGCGCGAAACGGACCGCCGCGGTCGAGGAGGCGCAGGCGCGGCTCGAGGAGGCGCGGGCGGAGCTCGAGGAGGCGCGCGCCGCGCTCGAGGCGGCCGAGGGCGAGGCGCGCCGCGCGCGCGAGCGGCTCGGGGCGCTCGAGGAGGAGGCCGGCGCACATGGCCCGCGGGATGCGCCCCCGCGCACACGCTGAGTTCGGTTGGACCGCGCGCCGCGCTCGCGTACCCTCACCCCGCCCATGGGTCCGCTCCTCTGCATCGCCTCCGCGCTCTGCTTCGGCGCGATGGCCATCTTCGGCCGGTTCGCGGCGGCGTCGGGGGTGGACACGACGACGCTGCTCCTCCTCCGCTTCTCCATCGCCGGGGCGCTGCTCTGGGCCCTCGTCGCCGTCCGCCGCGAGCGCCTCCCCCGCGGTCGCGATCTCGTGGTGCTCGTGGGCATGGGCGCGATCGGCTACGCCGGCCAGGCCTTCGGGTACTTCTCGGCCCTCGAGCACGCCTCCGCGGGGCTGGTGGCGCTGCTCCTGTATCTCCACCCCGTCATCGTCGCCCTGCTCGCGCGCGCGCTCTTCGGCCACGCGCTGCGGCCCGTGCAGCTCGTGGCGATCGCCCTCGCCGTCGGCGGCGCGGCCCTGACGGTCGGGAACGCCACCGACGGGAGCCCGCTCGGCATCGCCTTCGGGGTCGCCACCGCGGCGATCTACGCGGTCTACATCCTGACCGGCAGCGTGCTCTCGAAGGAGACGTCCCCCATCGCGTCCACCGCCGTCATCGTGACGGCGGCCGGTGCCGTGTTCGCGACCACCGCCGCCGTCCGCGGCGTGCGGCTCCCCGGCACCGCGGGCGGGTGGGCGGCGACGGTCGCCATCGCCGTCGTGTGCACGGTCGCGGCGGTGGCGCTCTTCCTCGCCGGCCTGGAGCGGCTCGGGCCGGTGCGCGCGACGATCTACTCGACCGTGGAGCCCGTCTTCACCGTCGTGCTCGCGGCGCTGGTCCTGGGCGAGGAGGTGACGCTCCTCCGCGCGGCGGGCGGGGCGCTCGTGCTCGGCGGGGTGATCCTGCTCGCGCGGGCGGACCTGCGCGCGGAGGGGGCCACGCCGCCTCAGGCGGCGTCGAGCGCCGCCGCGGCGTCGGGGATCGGCACGAGGAGCTCGTAGTCCGCGAGCGCGTAGACCAGGCGGCCGCCGCGCACCGGCAGCCGCCCGTCGCGCCGGGGCCGCACGATGACGTGATCGGGCTTGTGGTCGAGCACGCGGAACCGGTGGCGATCCAGCTCCGCGATGACCACGAGCATGATCTCCTTGATGTCCGCGTCGTTCACGATCCCGCGGGTGCGCAGGTCGAGGAGCGTGAGCCCGTCGATCCACTGGAAGATGGCGAGGTAGTCGCGCAGGCGGTGGAGCCGGACGCGCTGTCCGCTCCCGCAGTCGCGCTGGTCGCGCGCGAGGCGCTCCTCGTGCCAGGCGAGCCAGCTCTCGTCGCGCCCGAGCTCCCACGGCCGGAAGGTCTTCGCGGGGCAGAGGATCGCGAGCGGTCGCTTGGTGACGATGGGCGGACCGAGCCGCGAGCGGCGGAGCCGGGCGACGGCGCCGAACTCTTCGAACGGGCTCAGGAACGCGGCGAACGAGGCGTCGTCCCCGGGCACGGGCAAGAGCTCGTCGGCCTCGAGGTGCTGCGCGACCCGCGAGATCTTCGCCACGGTCTGGAGCGCGCGGCCGCGCGCCCGGGTGGTGACCCGGTAGACGGTGCCCGTGCTGCGCGTCAAGCGGGTCCCGTGCTTGTAGTAGCCACCGCCCTCGTACCAGCGCGCCGGGAGGAGGTGCTCGCGCCACGGCCAGCCGAACCGGCTCAGGTACAGCTCGTCGCCCTCCGGGAGGTGCAGGACGACGTACTCCACGCCGAACGCACGGGCCTTCTCCGCAGCGGGGACCGCGTCGAAGGAGGCCGTCGCGAACCAGCCCGGGAGCGTGGTCATGGCGCGAGGGCGTCGAGCTGCGTCGTCGTCCCGCCGTCCATGCACCACTGGATGATGCGCCGCCCCGCCGGATCGAGCTCGGCGTCCGCGAGCAGCGCGGCGAGCTCGCGCCGGAAGAAGTCCCGGAGGACCGCCGCCCCCGCGTCGTACGCGGCCTCGCCGACCTCGGGCTGCGTCTCGGTCTGGAGGAACCAGCGCGGGATCGGCACGCCCTCGATCTGGACCGAGCGCGGGCAGCGGCCGAGCAGCGGGCTGCGCGCGTCGACGAGCTGGTCGGGCCGGAACTTCACCCCGCCGCGCCGCGCCAGGAACTCGCGGGTGAGCCACTGCGGCATGAACCCGACCTTCCAGGCGCCGATGTGCTGGTTGGGGATGAGCACGTGCCGCGTGCCGGGGCTCTCGCGGATCTGGCGGAGCAGGAGGTTCGCGAGGGTGACGCGCTTGCCCGTGGCGAAGGGCCAGAACGAGCCGATGCCTTCGCTCTCCAGCCCCTCGCGGGCGACGATGCTGGGGTTGTCGTGCCCGCGCGGCGCCACGAGCCGCCAGAGCCACGCGAGCGAGGGCGAGAGGACGTGGAAGAGGCCGAGGATGCCGTAGCTCGGCGCCGCCGCGCTGCACGGCGGACACCGGACGCCGAAGCTCCGGACGTCCACCTCGACCTCGCCCGCGACCACGTTCGGGACGAGCTCCCTCGGCAGGATGACGCGCGGGTTCGGGCAGCGCTTCCCCGGGGCGTCCTCGGTGTGCTCCCAGATGAGCGTCGTGGCCCCGGGGACCGCGCGCAGGTTGAGGAAGACGAGCGGGCGCCGCGGCTCGACCGTGAGGCGCTCGAGCTCGTGGTCGGTGCCATACGCCTGGATGTGATTCACGCGGACGAACCAGCCGTCCTCGGCGTCGCGGACGACCAGCTTCGAGGAGGAGCCCTGGAGCGACGGGTGGCAGAGGGCCATGTCGTCGGTGACCGGCCGCAGCCCGCACGCCTGCGGGATGGCGATGTACCGGACCTCGTCGGTGACCGTGTTGTGGCCGAGCACGAGGCGGCCGTCGGGCTCGCGGTGGGCGTACTCGATCATCTCGCTCTTGCCGCCGCCGCTCGCGCCCTCGTGGAGGATGGTGAGCGTGTTGTCGTACGGCGTCACCACCTGCACGGTCGCGCCGTGCGCGGTGAGCCACCCCTCGCGCTCGCCCACGTTGAGGAGCACGCCGTAGACGCCCTTCTTCGCGCTCGGCCCGGGGTAGAGGTTGAGCGAGAACACCTCGTGGACGGCGTCGGTCCGGTGGTGCACGACCACCTGCTTGCCCGCGCAGTGCGTGTGCCGGAACGGCGGCGCCACCAGGATCACCGCGCGCGGCGCCCAGGCGGCGCCCGGCGCCGGCGGCCCGAAGACCGGCGCCTGGAGGTCGGCCAGCGCGGCCGCGAAGAAGGCGGCGTTGGCCGGGCAGACGAGGAGGGCGGGGAAGTCGAGCCCGCCGCCGGCCGTGAACGGCAGCGCGAGCAGCTCCGTCCCGGAGAGCCAGCGCAGGACGTCGGCGCGGAGCTGCGCGAACGGGACGTCGAAGCGGTCCGTGAACCGCGGCTGGTCGGTCGGGCCGCCGTCGCCGACGACCATGGAGTCCGGGTCCCGCCGGCGCATGTAGGGCTCGGCGTAGTTCACCGCCACGCCGTTGCGCGCGCGCACCACCTCGGCTTCGAGCACGGTCCGCCCGTCCGGCAGGGCGTATCGAACCTCGTGCCGCTCGCGCCCCGGGCCGCCCAGGGCGAGGGTGGCGAGGTCGGCCCGATCGTCCGCGAACCGGAGCGCCGGCGCGGCCGCCAGCGCGCGGGCGACGTCGTCCGGCAGGACGAGGCGGTCCAGCGTCCAGGCCGAGCGCGTCGAGGGGGGCAGGGCGGCGGCGAACATGAGGGCTCCTGGTGTGTGCGGGGCGGCGCCGGCGTCCGCCGGGCTCGCCCGACCCGTACAGGGAACGGCAACACGCGACATCTAATTCGTGTGACGTGTATCGTGTCATGAACGTCTCCTGCAACTGGGCGAGCGGCCGCAGGGTCCGGGTCACGCGGGAAAAGCCCGGGACGTGCGGGCGTTTCCCACGTCGCGCGCGCGCCCCGGGAGTGGTAAGACACGGGCGCCCGACCGACGCCGGCGGGGCCCGTCACCGGGGACGTGCATGGTGCGCAAGCAGCCGACCAGAGCGGAGCCGAACCCCGCGATTCCAGCGGGGGACTGGACGTTCCTCACGAACCACGCGCACGTCCTCCTCTGCATCGCGCGGGAGCCCGAGGTGCGCATGCGCGACGTCGCGCAGCAGGTGGGGATCACCGAGCGCGCCGTCCAGCGGATCGTCTCCGACCTCGAGCAGGCGGGCTACCTGCATCGCTCGCGGGAGGGGCGGCGCAACCGCTACGAGGTCCAGACCGAGCTCCCGCTCCGGCACCCCATCGAGCGGCACGAGCGCGTCTCGTCGCTCATCTCGCTGGTGCTCGAGACGCGCGCGCGCGGCAAGCGCTGAGCGACCGTCGGCGAGCTCAGCCGCCGGTGCCCGGCGCGCTCGCCACGCGCGCCTGCGCCGTCCGCCGTGGCGACCCGATCGCCGCCCAGTTCTCGGCCAGCGTCCCCGCGCCCGTCCGCGGGATCCGGAGGACGTACGGGCGCGGCGGGGTGACGTCCCTGCGCAGCTCCGGGTTGAGCTCGCGCACCGCGCGCAGGCTCACGCCCGCGGCCCGGGCGATCCGCGCGAGCGACCGCGAGCGCGGGATCACCACGAGCTCGTACTCGGCCCAGGGTCCCTGCGCGTTCGGGGCGACCTCGAGACCGAACGCCGCCGCGTGCCTCGCCAGGATCGCGGCCGCGATGATCTTCGCGACGTAGTCGCGGGTCTCCGCCGGGAGGACGCGCTGCCGCTCCATGTGCCAGAAGTCGGAGTACCCCCGCCGCAGCGCGCGGGCGACGCGCCCCGGGCCGGCGTTGTACGCCGCCCACGCGAGGTGCCAGTCGCCGAGCGAATCGTGGAGGCGCCGGAGGAACCGGGCCGCGGCGCGGGCGGACTTCTCCGGATCGCGCCGCTCGTCCACCCAGCGGTCGGTCCGCAGGCCGAGCTCCCGACCCGTGCCCGCCATGAACTGCCAGGGCCCCACCGCGCCCACCGGGCTCCGCGCGTGCGTGCGGAACCCGCTCTCGACCATGGCGAGGTAGATGAGGTCGCGCGGGACCCCGTGCTCCTCGAGGATCGCGCCGTACCGCTCGGCGTACCGCTGCGAGCCGGCGATCCAGCGGAGGAAGCCGCGCCGGGCGCCGGGGGAGGCGAACTCCCGCAGGTGCTTCAGCACGCGGGCGTTCACCTGGATCGGGATGTCGAAGTCGGCCTGGAGGCGGGCGAGGTCGAACCCGAGCTCCGGGAGGCCAGGGATCGCCTCGAGCGTCTCCGGCGAGGCGCGCTCCTCGACCCGCGCGAACGCCTCCAGCGGCGCGAGGAGGCTCGCGGTCGCGCCGTCGAGCCGCGCCGGATGCGCCGCGGCGACGGCCTGGGCGGACGCGGCGCGAGGCGCGCCCGTCGCCAGGGAGGCGAGACCGGCCGCCGCGATGCGCACGACCAGGCGCACGAGGAGCCTCCGGGCGTGCGAGCGATCCTCGGGGGGTGCGCGCGGAAAACGGCGAGGCGACCGGTGCACGAGAGGCGATTTCCGCACGCGCGACGGCGCCGTCAACTGCACGCGGCCCGCGCGCAGCGGCTCCCGCCGGCTCGCCCCGATTGGCCGCGCCCGCGCGAGCGCCCGGCTCCCCGACGGGCGAGGAGGCGGGTGGCCTGGAGGCGCGCGCTAGCCGCGGGGCCCCGCCGCGCGGAGGAGCCGATCCGCGATGGCGGCGCCCAGGCCCTCGGGCGCCGGCAGCGACGCGACGATGACGTCGCACGCACGGCGATCGAACTCCCGGAGGAGGTCGTACAGGCTCCGCGCGTACTCCGCGAGCGACGGCGGGACGGGGAGCGCCTCCTGGCCCGCGCCGGCGCGTTCTCCGGCGGGGAGGAGCACTCCGACGCGGCGCCCGAGCGCCTGCTGCCGGGCGGCCTCCCGGACGACGTCGGCAGGCGCGGCGAGGAGGACGCGCGCCCGCGGCGCGTAGTGCGAGGGGTGCTGGCCGGGCACGCGCGGCGACCCCGCCGCGCCGGCAGGCACCGCGCGGTCGAGGGCCGACTCGAGGTCCTCGCGCGTGATCCCGCCCGGCCGGAGGATGCGCGGCTCGGCGTCCGACACGTCGACGATGGTCGACTCGACGCCGACGTGGCACGCGCCCCCGTCCACCACGAGGTCGACGCGGTCCCCCAGCTCCTCGCGGACGTCGCGCGCCGTGGTGGGGCTGATCGAGCCGAACCGGTTGGCCGAAGGGGCGGCGACTCCGCCGCCGAACGCCGCCAGCAGCGCGAGCGCGGTCGGGTGCGCCGGGACGCGCAGCGCGACCGTCTCGAGGCCGCCGGTGACGGCGAGCGGCACCCGCGGGCTCCGCCGCAGGACGAGCGTCAGCGGCCCCGGCCAGAACCGCTCGGCCAGGAGCCGCGCCGCCGCGGAGACGTCCTCCGCCCATGCGCCGAGCTGGTCGGGCCGGGCGAGGTGGACGATGAGCGGATGGGTGGCGGGGCGACCCTTGACCTCGAAGACGCGCTCCACGGCGCGGGTGTTCTCGGCGTCCGCGCCGAGCCCGTACACCGTCTCGGTCGGGAAGGCCACGAGCCCGCCCGCGCGCAGGACGCGCGCGGCGGACTCGACCTGGGCTCGCTCGTCGGCGGACAGGCTGGTCATCGACGCACCGCCTCTACCCGGCCGCGTCCGCGCCGGCAAGCGGAAAGCGGGCGGCCCGGCGCCGCGCCGCGGGGCGCCGGCACGGCGAGCCCTCGCTCGAGGCGGCGAACGCCCGCGGGAATGCGGGCCGCGCGCCGCACTCCGCCGCGCGCGCGCTGGGCGGGGCGGTTAACTTAGGCGCGGAGCTCGGAGGTACGCGCGGCTCCGGCGGCAGGGGACCCGGGCGCGGGCCCGCGTGCCACTGGCTGCCCGCCGCGCGTCGAGCCGATGGCCGCTGACACGAGCATCGATCCGGCCCGCGCGTCGCCCGGCGGGACCGACCCGTGGGGCGGGGGCGACGCCGAGGCCCGCTTCAGGGCGCTGACCGAGGCGATGCCGCAGATCGTGTGCGTCCTCGGGCCCGACGGTCACGCGCAGTACGTCAACTCCTACTGGACGGCGTTCTCGGGGAAGGACCTCACGGCGACGCGGCGCGCCGGGTTCCTCGAGCTCGTGCACCCCGACGACCTCGCGCTGGCCCGCGACACCGTCCGCCGCGCGCTCGCCACGTACGCGCCGCAGGAGGCGGAGGTCCGGTTCCGCGCCGCCGACGGCACGTTCCGCTGGTTCCTGTGCCGCCTCGCGCCCGTGCAGGAGGGCGATCGCGTGGTCCGCCTCCTCGGCGCCGGGATGGACGTCGAGGAGCGCCGGCGCGCGGAGGACGCGCTGCGCCTGCGCGAGGAGCAGCTCCGGCTCGCGCTCCGCGGGAGCGACGCCGGCTCGTTCGAGCTGGATCTCGAGACCGGGGACGCGATCTGGTCGCCGGAGATGTTCGAGCTCTACGGCATGCCCCCGGGCCGCGGGCCGGTGCGGTGCGACGAGTGGAGGCGGCGGGTGCACCCCGACGACCACGCGGCCGCGGTCGCCGCGCTGGAGCGCGCGCGGGAGACCGGCGATCTCGTCTGCGTGCTCCGCGTGTTCCGCCAGGACACCGGCGCGCTGCGCTGGATGCACGCGCGCGGGAAGGTGATCGCCGACCCAGCCGGCGCGACGAAGCGCGTCCTCGGGCTGAACGTGGACGTCACGGAGCGCCGCATGTCCGAGGAGGCCCTGCGAGCGCACGAGCGCCGCTACCGCAAGCTCTTCGAGGGGTCGCTCGACGCCGTGTACGCGACCCGCGAGGACGGGACCGTCGTGGACGCGAACCACGCCGCCTGCGAGATGCACGGCATGACCGTGGAGGAGATCCGCGCGGCGGGGCGCCAGGGGCTCGTCGTCGCGGACGCGGCGTTCGCGGCCATGCTGCAGCGCCGCGCGTCGGAGGGCCAGGCCCGGGGCCTGGCCACCATGCGGCGGAAGGACGGGTCGACCTTCCCCGCGGAGGTCGAGTCGGTGATCGTCGATCCCGGGGGCCGGGAGTTCACCGCGTTCGTGATCGCGCGCGACATCACCGAGCGCCGGCGCGTCGAGGAGGAGCTGCGGGCTGCGGACCGCGCGAAGACCGAGTTCCTCGGCGTCCTCTCGCACGAGCTCCGCAACCCGCTCGCGCCCATCCGGAACAGCCTCTACCTGCTCGAGCACGCCGCGCCCGGCGGCCCGCAGGCCCGCGGGGCGATGGAGGTGATCCGCCGCCAGACCGACCACCTCACGCGCCTCATCGAGGACCTCCTCGACCTCACCCGCATCTCGCGGGGCAAGATCGCGCTCCGGAGATCCCGGTTCGACCTCCGCGAGGTGGTGCGGCGGACGACCGACGACCTGGCGTCGGTGTTCGCGCACGCGGGCGTGACCCTCCAGGTGGCCGAGGGGGGCGCGCCGGCGTGGATCGACGCCGACGAGACCCGCGTCGCGCAGGTGCTCGGGAACCTCCTCCAGAACGCGGTGAAGTTCACGCCGGCGGGCGGCCGCGTCTCGGTGACGCTCGGGGTGGCCGTGCCGTGGGCGGAGCTCCGCGTGCGCGACACCGGCGTCGGCATCGAGCCCGGCGCCGTCGCCCGGATGTTCGAGCCGTTCGTGCAGGGCGAGCAGGGCCTGGCGCGGACCCGCGGCGGCCTCGGGCTCGGCCTCCCGCTGGTGCGCGGGCTCACCGAGCTGCACGGCGGCAGCGTCGAGGCGCGGAGCGAGGGCCCCGGCCGCGGCGCCGAGTTCGTGGTCCGGTTCCCGCTCTCCGCCCCCGCGGAGCGCCACGCCGCGGAGCCCGGCCGGGCCCCCGGCGCGCCGCGCCGCGTGCTCGTCATCGAGGACAACGTCGACGCGGGGTTCACGCTCGCCGAGGTCCTCGAGCTCGAGGGCCACGAGGTCCGCGTCGCGCGGGACGGCGCGTCCGGCATCGCGCTCGCGCGCGAGCTCGGCCCCGACGTCGTGCTCTGCGACATCGGCCTGCCCGATCTGGACGGGTACGAGGTCGCGCGGACGCTCCGGCGCGACGAGGGCCTGCGCGGCGCGCGGCTCGTCGCGCTCACGGGGTACGCGCAGCCCGAGGACCAGCGGCGCGCCCGGGACGCGGGGTTCGACGCGCACCTCGGCAAGCCGCCCGACCTCCCTGCGCTGTTCGCGGTGGTCGGCGGCCGCGCGTGATGCGACGTCAGGCGCGCCGCGCCGCCCACGCCACGCCCAGCGCCGCGGCCGCGACGAGCGGCGCCGAGGGCGACCGCCCGGGCGGCGCGCGCACGCCCGCGCGGTTTCCACCCGCCCGCCACCGCGGCGGGCGGAGGACGGGCCATGGTGCTGGTCACACCGTACGACCCACGGAGCGTCGTCGAGATCCTGCACCGCGAGGTCGACCCGCCTCCGTCGATCCTGCGCTGCGTCCTGACGCTCCACGCGTCGTACTTCGCCGGCACCTCGCCCGTCTGCGGGCGTGTCACCGAGCGCGGGTTCGAGCTCCGCAACCGCTTTGGGCCGGGCTTCTCGCTGCGGGCCAAGGGGATGCTCTCGCCGGGGCGGTCGAGCGGAAGTCCTGACGGTATGCGCAAGCGATCGGACGGGCGCCGGGGCGTTTCGCCGGGAAGCGGCCCGCCTGCCGCTCCTCCTCCGCTCCGCGTCAGGGCTCACACCATCCGGGAATGTGGGAGCACCCCGCCGCAGTTCGTGATGCGCAGGATACCGGTGGGGGGCATGGACGACGACGGTACGACGGTCGCGAGACGAGCAGCGCCACTCCACGCGCGCGAGACGGCAGGTCGCTCGGCCCGCCGCCCGCGGAGCCTCCGCTCCTCGCTCGGCTGGCTCGTCGCCGCCGTGCTGTTCCCGCTCGTCGTCGCCGGCGCCGCGTTCCTCGCCTACCAGTGGAGGCAGCAGCGCGAGGCGCTGGTGGCGCGGCTGCAGGATGAAGCGCGTACGCTGCGGCGCGCGGTCGAGCGCGAGTTCGCCCTCGACGACGCTCTCCTGAACGCGCTCGCCACGTCCCGCGACATCGACGCGGGCGACTGGCGGTCGTTCCACGACGCCGCGCAGCAGGCCGCGGAGCGCGCGCGTCCCGGGAGCTGGATCGTCCTGTACGACCGGGCGGGGCAGACGCTCGTCAACACGAGCGTCCGGTTCGGGACGCCGCTGCCCAACTTCCGGAAGCTCGCGTCCGTCGCCAAGGACGTCGAGTGGAACGGACGCAGGCTTCCGCTCCCCGGCGCGTGGCTCTTCACGCCGTTCGAGACGCGCCGGCCCTCCTTCAGCGGGATCTTCTACGGCCCCGTGAACCGGCGGCCCGTCGTGGCGATCACCATGCCCGTGCTGCGCGGCGGCGAGCCGCGGTACGTGCTGGCGGTCGCGTACAGCTCGGAGTTCCTCGCGAACGTGCTCCAGAAGGAGCGCCCGGGCGGCGCGGGGACCAGCGCGATGTTCGACGTTCACGGGCGCTTCATCGCGCGGAGCCACGACTCCGAGCGGTTCGTGGGCCGGCCCGGCCCGACGCCGTTCGCGAACGGGACCGAGGGGCTCCCCGACGAGGGGGTCGGCGAGTCGCTGAGCGTCGAGTCGGTCGAGGTCATCTACGCGTACAGCCGGACCGCCGATCGAGCGGTGATCGTCGGCGTCGCGATGCCGAAGGCTGCCGTCCTCGCGCCCGCGAGGCGCGCGCTCTGGTCGTGGCTGGCCGTCCTCTCCGTTGCGGCCGCGATCGGGGCGGCGTTCGCGGTGAGGCTCTGGCGGCGCGTGGGCACGCCGCTCGCGGCGCTCGCGAACCAGGCGCGCGTGCGCGTGCAGCGGGAGCACATGCCCGTCGAGCCGAGCGGGATCGCGGAGGTGGAGGCGCTCCGGGTCGCCCTCGACGAGGCGGCGACCCACGAGCGCGTCCGTCGCGAGGCGGAGCGCGAGCGCGAGGAGGCACGCCGGGAGCTGCGCCGGAGCGAGCAGCGGTTCCGTGCCATCTTCGAGGACGCGGCGGTCGGGATCGTGGAGGTGGACGAGGAGGACCGGATCGTCGCCGTGAACGGCAGGTTCGCCGCCATGCTGGGCTACGCGCGCGACGAGCTCCTGGGAAAGACGATCCACGAGCTCACCGCGCCGGAAGACGCCGAGGTCACACGCCGGCTCAACGCCGCGGGCCACGCGGGCGCGCTGGGGACGTTCGAGTACGAGAAGAGGTACCTCGGGCGCGACGGCTCGCGGCTGTGGTTCCACGTCCACGTGGCGGTCGTGCGCGACCAGGACGGACGGTTCCTGCGCGCCGTGGGTACGGCGTCGGACATCACGGACCGGAGGCGGGCACAGGACGCGCTCCGCGAGAGCGAGGAGAAGTTCCGCTCGGTGTTCGAGCAGGCCGCCATCGGCATCGGGCGCGTCGGCTTCGCCGACGCGCGCTGGATCGACGTGAACGACGCGTTCTGCCGCATGCTCGGGTACTCGCGCGAGTTCATGCTCCGGACCCCCTGGCCGGACATCACGCACCCGGAGGACGTCGCGCTCGACCTCGTCCCGTTCCGCAAGATGGCGGCCGGACAGCTCGACTCCTACACCGTCGAGAAGCGCTTCCTGCACGCGGACGGACGGCACGTCTGGGCACGCCTCACGCTGTCGGTGGCCCGGGACGCCGACCGTCGCCCCGCGTACGAGATCGCCATCATCGAGGACATCACCGGGCAGAAGCGCGCGGAGCAGGCGCTCCGCGACGCGGACCGCCGGAAGGACGAGTTCCTCGGCATGCTCTCGCACGAGCTGCGGAATCCCCTCGCCCCGATCCGCAGCTCCGTGTACGTCCTGCAGCGCGCCGATCCGGCCAGCGCGCAGGCGGCCCGCGCGCGGGCCGTGATCGAGCGCCAGTCGGAGCACCTCACGCGGATCGTGGACGACCTCCTCGACGTCACCCGGATCGTCCGCGGGAAGATCCTGCTCCACCGGGAGCGCCTCGATCTCCGCGAGGTCGTCCGCAAGGCCGTCGAGGACGCGCACCTCCCCGTCGAGAGCCGCGGAGTCGGGCTCCACCTGAACCTCCCGCCGCGTCCGCTGTGGGCGGACGCGGATGCGACGCGCATCACCCAGATCCTCGGGAACCTCCTCGCGAACGCGAGGAAGTTCACGCACGCAGGCGACGAGATCGTCGTCACGCTCCGCGAGGTGGACGGGGCGGCCGAGCTGCGCGTCCGCGACACCGGCGCGGGCATCGATCCCGCGCTGCTGCCGAGGCTGTTCGACGCGTTCGTCCAGGGCGAGCGCACCCTCGCGCGGAGCGAAGGCGGCCTCGGCCTGGGGCTCGCGCTCGTGAAGGGGCTGGTCGAGCTGCACGACGGCTCCGTGACCGCGCACAGCGAGGGCGTGGGGAAGGGGGCCGAGTTCGTCGTGACCATCCCCCTCGCCCGCGCTCTCGTCGACGCGGAGCCGTCCCGCCCGGCCGCGCAGCGCGCGCCGACGGCCGCTCGCCGGGTCCTCGTCGTGGACGACAACGCGGACGCGGCCGAGTCGCTCGCCGAGCTGGTCGGGCTGCTGGGACACTCGGTGGAGGTGGCGTTCGACGGCCCGAGCGCCATCGCCAAGGCGCGCCAGCACCGCCCGAACGTCGTCCTCTGCGACATCGGGCTGCCCGGGATGACCGGGTACGACGTCGCCCGCGCGCTCCGGGCCGAGCTGGGCGGCGCCGTCCGACTCGTCGCCGTGAGCGGGTACGCGCAGCCCGAGGACGTGAAGGAGGCCGAGGAGGCCGGGTTCGACGCGCACCTCGCGAAGCCAGCGGACCCGGAGAGGATCGCCGAGCTGCTCGGGTGAGCGGAGAAACACCGAGGCCGGGACCCTTCGTCAGGATCCCGGCCTCGTGGAGTGGCGGGGTGTAGGGGACTCGAAGGTAGCAGGGCCAGAACTCACAACACCGCGATGGCGCGGCCCTTTCGCGCCAAGGCTCTGATTACCCAAGGGAATGCAGGAGTCCGGGAGTGCTCTCCTTGCCCCTGCTCACCCCGCCAAGACCCCTCGCGCTTGGAGACATTCTGGAGACGGGCGAGGGAGACCAGGCGGCGAAGTAGCGTGGTCTTCCACTGCCGTGCCCTCCCCCTCACGCCAACCACAGGTGCCCTGTTGTTACCCGTCGGCTACGATGCCGCTCGACCGAAATGGACATCCGAAACGAGATCCCCGCCCTCGGTTACCTTGCGCCGGCGGTCGAGCGATTCTGCTCGGCTCAGCCAGAGGACATTCCCGCGCTTGTTCGAGCAGCGGGTCCCAGCGAGGCCAGTGAACTCTCGTCGATAGTGCATCGACTCTTGGCGAACGGCGCTGCGGATCTTGTCGAACTCGGCCGTTACCTGGAAACCCTGACCGCCACCGATCCAGTCAGCGCTGCCCGCCTGGAGGCGCTCATCCGAAGCATCCTGCCCGTGCGTGGATGACCAGCGCAACCGTCCGAATCTCTCCGCCGCGGGCATGCGAATGCGTCTGCTTTCAGCCTCGGCTGCGGAGCCGAAGATCGCGCCAGGGCAGGGAGCGCTCGGATGTCCCGACGCAAGAAGATGCACTCCCCCAGGTCCCCGGGAGAGTGGCCTAACGGTCCGAACTCGCTGCGGTTGCACGCCGGTTGCGCGGCCGAGCAGTCGCCTAACATTCGGCGTTTTGTCCGGCAGTGCCGAAATGCAAGAGGTTGCGTTCTCGGCTCGGAGGCTTCGGCCGCGGCGGGCGCTCGCGCAACCGGTTGCACTACTCACGAATAGTGGAATCGCTTACGAGGCTTCGTCGCCCCGGTACCGCGCCCCGCTCGGACTGGGACGGGACCGCCCACTTCGACGCGGACCAGAACGCTCCAAAAACGTGGACTGCGCTTCTCGGTCGGGCCCGGCATGGACGCGGTCGGAGGAGGTGCCTCGTGGACGCGGTCACCGCGCACCGCGCCTGGCGACGCCTGGAGATCTAGCCGGTCGAGCCGACCTGGCGCTCCCATCGTCTCGCCAAGCGCTCCAGCGCACGCCGGGTCCGCTCCAGGCTCGGGCTCCGCTCACATGCGCGGTCGAGGCTCCAGTGGCTGGCCGCGAACTCGATGATCGTGGCCTCGTACAGCGGGCCCACCTGCGCCGAGCCCCCTGGCTTCGGCACGATCGCCTTCCGAATGGACTGCCGCGTGGAGCCTCGCGCCAGGTTGACGAGCGTCCGGGTCGGATCCGCCTCCGCATCGGGATCCGCCGGGACGCGCCGCTCGGGGACATGTAGGAACGTTGCCAGGCCCTGGGCGTCTGCCATCAGCCACGCCTCGACCTCGCGGACTGCGATCCGGAACGCCATCCATGTGCTCGGTCTGAACCCGATCTTCCGGAGATACTTGGGAGCGCACTGTGCATCTTGATCGAGGTCCCGCAGGACGAACCAAGGGCTGCCGCGGGCCGCCTGGTTGAACCCGTCCAGCCGGAGGTCGAGCTGCGTCTTGCCGCCCATGTCGATCGGGGCGCCGATGAGGGGCAGCCCGGCGGACTTCGCGAGCGCCGCAACGACGGGGATGTCGGTATCCCCCTCCACCACCGCCATGAGCGTCATCGGGAGGACGACTCGGGCCACTGGATGGCGAGCTGCTCGATGCCCTTGGGACGGGTCATGCTCCCCGCGATGCTCCCGAGCGGCACCCGGGCAGTCGCCGCCTGGACGAGGGCCGCGCTCTCCTTGCCGCTCGTCACCCGCGTGTCCTCGGCAGTGGGTTCGAGGAGGATGATCTCCGCGGGGTCGATGCCCGTGTCATCGAGCATCTCCTCGGCGTGCGTGCTGGTGATGACCTGCCGATCCTGGACGAGGGCAGCCCGTGCGAGGATTCGCGGAAGCTGCCGGACCACCGCACGGTGAAGGGAGAGTTCGGGCTCTTCGAGGAGCAGGGGCCCCCTGCCGTTCATGATCGCCCAGATGAACCCGATCAGGCGGAGGGTTCCGTCGGAGAAGTCGGCCTCGGTCTGCCAGCTCCCCTGGGCTCGCCAGTGCTCGTACTTCGCCTTCAGGTGCGGGATCCCGCTCTTCCGCTCTCTCTCGATCTCCAGCTTCGAGAACTGCGGGACAGCTACGCGCAGCAGCTTCTCGATCCTGTTGAGAATCCCCCGCTGCTTCTTTTCCGGGAGGTCCGCGAGTTGCTCGATGAAGTCGGATCCGGGGGCGTCTCGAAGGATGAGGCGCTCCGAACGAGAGGTCGTCTTGGCGACCTGGGGAACGATGTGGACGGACGAGATGCTCGCCAGCGCGTCAACCAACTCGCGGAACTTCGAGTTCTGCGAGAGCTGTTCAAGGTGCGTCTGCTCGCGCAGGCGAGGGTCCTCGCGATCCCGGTTATCCGGTCGCGCGGGGATCACGTCGGCTCCGTCCTTCAGGACCCGCTCACCCTCGACCCGAACCGGCTGCGCCTTCGTGCCCGTGAGGCTCAGGTCGTAGGTCCACGTGTGCTCACCGATGATGATCTCGACACGGATCCGGACGTGGCTCGCCTGCCGAGCGTGAAGGCTGCGGAGGTGGGCGAGGCCTCCCCTGGAGCTGACGGCTCGCGCCAGGCTCCCTTCCGGCCGGGCGATCTCTCCCAGGAACCGCAGCGCATCGAGGAAGTTGGTCTTCCCGGAGGCATTCGGGCCCACGACGAACGTCCGGGCGCCCAGCTCGACGTCCACGGTCCGGAAGTTGCGCCAGTTCTCTAGCTGGAGATGCTGGATGCGGGTCTTCACCCTCGGCCTCGGTGTTCGGCGCGGTTGCAGCTCGGGCGGGCTCCTGCGCACCACGACGTCCCCGCCTGGCTGAGCCATCCTACCCGGAGCGGTCCAGGGAACCCCCGAAAATGCAACCAGTTGCGCGGGGCCGTCATCCCATGGACCTGTCCGGG
>Ga0196976_1000392_pt1 | contig 28169 bp, 28 predicted proteins | sample S3v_513CmetaG_FD_148644 | JGI IMG/M metagenome (GOLD analysis project Ga0196976, IMG submission 148644) | Soil microbial communities from Anza Borrego desert, Southern California, United States - S3+v_5-13C | ecosystem: Environmental > Terrestrial > Soil > Desert | place: USA: California...
CCGTGTTGCCGAGGCCGCGGATGTAGAAGCGGGGGAACGCGCGGCCGAACGACGACTCGATGACCAGGCTCGGCACGCGGCCCGACAGCGCCTTCACGTCCTGCCCGCCGGCGGTCACGACCTCCATCGTCGTATCGGGCACCGCGGTGACGGCGGAGGGGACGTCCTGCACGTTCTCCTCGCGCTTCTGCGCGGTGACGGTGATCTCGTCGAGCACCGGCTCCTGCGGGGGCGGAGGGGGATCGGCGGGCGGGTCCTGCGCCAGCAAAGAAGCGGCGAGGAAGAAGACGAGCACGAGCAGGGACGCACGCCGGGCAAACGAACGGGACATCGCAATCCTCCGTTTGGGTCTGAATGGTCCGGGACGAGTCTGCTCAGCGTACCACTCGTGGACATACATCCATAGCGGCGATAAGCTCCGGCTCCCGAAAAATCGAACGCGGTTCGGAGGAATGATGCGCCTTCGTCTTTCAGTCGCGGTTCTGCTCTTCTCGTTTACCGCTCTCCTCTTCGCGCAGTCCATCCCCACGGCCACGCTCTCCGGCAAAGTGACGGCGGACGGCACGGCCATCCCCGGCGTGACCATCTCGCTCACCTCGCCCCAGCTGCAGGGGACGCGCACCGCCGTGACCACGGAGACGGGCGACTATCTCGTGCCGCTGCTGCCGCCGGGTGACTACACCATCACCTACGAGCTCTCGGGCATGCAGACCGTCACGCGGCGGCTGGCGCTTACCGCGGCGCGGACCGAGCGCCTCGACGTCGAGTTGCGCGCGGCCGCCGTCAGCGAAGCCATCACCGTCACCGCCGCCACGCCCGTCACCGCGGCCGTCGAGTCGACGCAGGTCAGCACGAACTTCAACCAGGAGCTGATCGAGCAGCTCCCGGTCGGCCGCACGATCAACGCCGTCACCCTCCTCGCACCCGGTGCGAACAGCAACGGTCCCGGCGGCAACATCATCATCTCCGGCGCGATGTCGTTCGACAGCGTCTACCTCGTCAACGGCGCCATCGTGAACGAGAACCTGCGCGGCCAGCCGCACCAGCTCTTCATCGAGGACGCCATCCAGGAGACGACGGTCATGACCGGCGGCATCACCGCCGAGTATGGCCATTTCACCGGCGGCGTGGTCAGCACGATCACGAAGTCGGGCGGCAACGACCTCTCCGGCAGCTTCCGCACCTCGCTGACCAACGAGTCGTGGGCGGACCGCACGCCGCTCACGGTGGAGCAGGACGACACGACGAACCTGGTCTACGAAGGCACCCTCGGCGGACCGATCCTCCGCGACCGCCTCTGGTTCTTCACCGCCGGCCGCTATGCCGAGACCGAGGACATCCGCCAGACCGTGCCCGGCCTGGCCCGCACCGGCGACCAGGATGCGAACGGCAACCCGATCCCCGTCGGCACGCCGCTCACGCCGATCACCTATCCGCACGGCACCGAGCAGCGGCGCCTGGAAGGAAAGCTCACCGCGTCGATCACCAATGCCCACTCCCTCGTGGCGTCGTATCTCGACAACGACGAGAGCGAGACGAACCAGACCGGCCAGGTGATCATGGACCTGGACAGCCTGGTGGCGGAGCGCCAGACGCCGCACACGTTCCTGGTGGCGAACTACAACGGCGCGCTCTCGAGCAACTTCTTCGTCGAGGGGCAGTACTCGCGGAAGGACTTCAAGTTCGTCGGCTCCGGCTCGCCGTACTTCGACATCATCAAGGGAACCCTGATCACCGACCGCGCGCGCGAGACGCGCTACTGGTCGCCGACGTTCCGCGCCACAGCCGAGGGAGAGGAGCGCGACATCCGCGTCTACACCGCCAAGGCCACGTACTTCCTGCCGACGCGGAACTTCGGCAGCCACGACATCCGGGGCGGCTACGAGGACTTCAACGAAGTGCGCGCCGTGAACAACTACCAGAACGGCAGCGACTACCGCATCAGCGTCCCGAACACCATCGTCCGCGGCGACCAGATCTTCCCGCGCATGCCCGGCGGCGCGAACGGCACGCTCACGCGCATCTCCTGGCTGCCGATCTTCGTGCTCAGCCAGGGCTCCGACTACACCACGCGCTCGCTCTACCTCAACGACCGCTGGACGCTGAACGACCGCTGGTCCTTCAACGTCGGTGCGCGCTACGACAAGAACGACGCCATCAGCGGCGACGGCACGGCGCAGATCGCCGACGACTCGGCGTTCAGCCCGCGCCTGGCCGCGCACTACGACCTCTTCGCCAACGGCCGCCTCGTCTTCAACGCCACGTACGGCCACTACGTGGGACGCCTCTCCGAGGGCGCGGCGAACGACGCCGACCCCGCCGGCCGCAACGCCAGCCTGCAGTGGAACTACCGCGGGCCGAACATCAACAACGACGTGAACGTCCCCACCAGCCAGCTCATCCCCACCGACCAGGCCATCAAGATGGTCATGGACTGGTTCTTCGCCAACGGCGGGACGAACATGCGTCCCTTCCGCACCACGCCGTCGGTGCCGGGCGTGGAAAGCATCCTCGACGTCGGCGGGCTGGAATCGCCGATGGTGCGCGAGTACACGGTCGGCGTCTCGGGCACCCTCGGCACGCGTGGCTACGTGCGCGCGGACGTGGTCCTGCGCGACTGGGAGAACTTCTACACCTCGTTCCGCGACGTCAGCACCGGCAAGGTGACCGACCCGCGCACGTCGACGCAGTACGACCTCTCCATCATCCGCAGCAACAGCGACGTCTACGACCGCAAGTACACCGGGGTGCAGACGCAGTTCGACTACCGCCTGCTGCAGCGCCTCCGCCTCGGCGGCACGTACACCTGGTCGCGCCTGACCGGCAACGTCACCGGTGAAGACAGCGGCACCGGTCCGCTGGTCGGCGTCGCCGCCGAGTATCCGGAGTACCGCCAGGAGAGCTGGAACTATCCGACCGGCTACCTCACCGGCGATCAGCGGCACCGCGCGCGGCTGTGGGTCTCGTACGACCAGCCGACCCCGGCCGGCGACTTCAACATCTCGGTGCTCCAGAACTTCGACTCCGGCACGCGCTCGTCGCTGGACATGTCCATCGACCCGCGGCCGTACGTCACCAACCCCGGCTACCTCACGCCGCCGGCCACGGTCGACTACTTCGTCGACGGACGCGGTGCACTGAAGCACGAGAACATCACCCGCACCGACCTGGCCATCAACTACAACCTGCGCCTCGGCGGCGTGCAGCTCTTCGTGCAGCCGGAAGTGCTGAACCTCTTCAACGAGCAGGGCATCGAGGCCGTCGACGAAGAGATCCTCTCCGCCGTCGACTGCGCGCCGCAGACTGGCAGCGGCGTCCTGGCCGCGCCGTGCCCGGCCAAGGGGCTGCAGCCGTTCAATCCCTTCACCGAGAAGCCGGTCGAGGGAGTGCATTACATCAAGGGACCGAACTTCGGGAAGCCGGACAGCGAGGGGGACTATCAGACGCCGCGGACCTGGCGCGTGTCGGTGGGGGTGCGGTTCTGAGCGGGCCATCTTGACGGCACGAATTCGGGAACCTATCTTTCATAGCTCCCCCGGAAAACTTCGCTGAGGAGAACTCTATGTCGTCTTCTTATGGTGGTGGACCAAGGCCCCGTCCCCTTTACGGCGTCTGGATCAACGAGGCGCTTCAGAGCAACGATCCGGATCAGATGCGGCAGGCGCTCGAGGCAGCACGCGACCAGCACATCCAGCCGTTGTACGGCGTCATCGTCGACAAGGCCATCTCGGGCGGCGCGAGCCGTGAGGAGCTGCAGCAGCTCCTGCAGCAGGCCGAATCCGTGGCGAACAGTGACCTGCAGGGCGCGATCTCGCGGCTCAAGCAGCACCTCGGCTCGGCGTAACGGGCGGACACGGTGTCCGCCCCCCCGCCCCGTGCTCTCAGCGCGGACGATCTCCTGCACCCGCATCCGGTGCACGTGGTGTGGGAGATCACCCTCGCCTGCAACCTGAAATGCGCCCACTGCGGCTCGCGCGCGGGAAAGGTGCGCCCGGACGAGCTGTCCACCACGGAGTGCTTCGAGGTCGTCGACCAGCTGGCGCGCCTCGGCACACGCGAGATCACACTCATCGGCGGCGAGGCCTATCTGCGCCGCGACTGGACCGACATCATCGCCCGCATCACCAGCCACGGCATGCTGGCCTCGATGCAGACGGGCGGCCGCGCGCTGACCGCCGAGCGCGTTCGCGCGGCGAAGGCGGCGGGCCTCGGTACGTGCGGCGTCTCGGTGGACGGGCTGGAAGAGCTGCACGACGAGATCCGCGGCGTGAAGGGCTCGTTCCGCTCGGCGATGCAGGCGCTGGAGCTGCTGCGCGAGCACGGCATCCCCAGCGGCTGTAACACGCAGATCGGCAGCCGCACCATGCCCCAGCTCCGCGGCATCCTGCACGAGATCGCGGCGCGCGGCGCCCGCGGCTGGCAGATCCAGCTCACCGTGGCCATGGGCAACGCCGTCGACAACGACCACCTGCTCCTCCAGCCGTACGAGCTGGGCGAGCTGATGCCGCTCCTCGGCGAGATCTACGACGAGGCACGCTCGCTCGGCGTGGGGATGCAGGCCGGCAACAACATCGGCTACTTCGGCCCCTACGAGCACAAGTGGCGGCTCGGCAATGGGGAGAAGCACTTCAGCGGCTGCGCCGCGGGGCAGGCCGTCCTCGGCATCGAGGCCGACGGCGCGATCAAGGGCTGCCCCTCGCTGCCGACGGCGCAGTTCACCGGCGGCAACGTGCGCGACATGACCATCGAGGACATCTGGACGTACAGCCGCGAGATCCGCTTCTCGCGCGACCGGCAGGTGCACGAGCTGTGGGGCCGCTGCCGCGACTGTTACTACGCGGAGGTCTGCCGCGGCGGCTGCACCTGGACGTCGACGGTGCTCTTCGGCCGCCCCGGCAACAATCCCTACTGCCACTACCGCGTGGACACACTGGCCAAGCAGGGCCTCCGCGAGCGCATCGTGAAGACGGAGGAAGCGCCGGGCACGCCGTTCGACCAGGGCCGCTTCGCGCTCATCACCGAGCCGCTGGACGGCGGCGACGGCCCCCGCACCATCGCCGAGCCGCCGGTGTGGGAGATGAAGGAGCCGCAACTCGACCGCCCCGGCCGCGTCCCCCCGACCCTCGAGGTCTGCTACGGCTGCAAGCAGTACGTCTACGCGGGGACGACCACCTGCCCGCACTGCGGCGGCGACGTACCGGCATTCGCACGCGAACAGCGGGAGCTGGAACAGGCCATCGCGGACATCCGGGCCTTTCTCGGGCAGCATGCGGCGTCCGAGGATCAGGCTTTGCGCACGACGAATGGCCCGTAACGCGGCCGGAGGATGAAACGCTCCGGCTCTGCTTCAACTATCGCGCGCAGCCTGCGCACCGTCTCCCACTGATCCAGCGCGCTCGCGCGCAACGAGTCGCCCATCATGTCATCCTCAGCCGTAGTAGCGAAGCCGGTCGTCGCCGTCCTGCTGCATCGCTTCCATGCGCGTCTGGAGCTCATACGCCTGCGCGATCGACTCCAGGTCGATGGGAAATGCCTCGTCGCGCAGAACGGGGTCGATGAGGCGGCGCCGCTCCTCATCCGGCAGCGCCGCGATGGCGTCAATGCGCGCGAGGAGGTCCTTCAGCACGAACGCGTCGGTCAGCGACTCCGTGTGCAGCGTGTCGGCCCAGATGACGCGCGGGAACATCTGCAGGAGCGAATCGCTGTCGATGACGTCGAGGTGTGAATGCAGCGGCGGCAGGACGAGCACCGTGCGGTCCCAGCGCCCCAGCTCGTACGCGGTCTGCAACTCGTAGCGCACGCGTAAAGGGCCCAATCGTTGACGACGGCCATCGCGCCAGGCGAGTCGCGCAACTGCTCGGAGATCCGGTCAGGATCGTGACCGTCATTGAGCGCTCTGCAGAGGCGCGCCCCGCGATGGATCGCGCGCTCCCGCACGAGCGACGAGAAGTTCCCGAGCGTCTGCCAGTAATACATCAGCGCGCTCTCGAAGTCGCCGGCCGCCAGCAGCTCCAGCAGCTCGCGCTCGCCCGCGTCGAGGCGCGACTCGTCGTCCGCCCTCCGCATGGCCTCGCCTTCTCCCTTCGTCACAACACGAAGCTCCGGCCAGCGTCCCGCGGCAATCGCGGCGAGAAGATGGCGGATGCGCAGGTCGGCGGTCGTGACCGGCTCGGCACCGTCGCCGATGAACCGCCGCAGACAGAGATCGGGGCTCACTCCGGTGCAGTTCATGACACGTTCGTGCATATCGTTACCCAGGTGAAGTATGCGCCTCGCGGCCCTCGTTGAAGGGCGCATGATGAAGACGAAAGACGCAGCAATCCCCCTTGCCCTCGCGGCGCTGTTCGGCGCGTCGTTCGTCGCCGGACTCGGGAATCGGCCCGGTGGAGCGGCGGGTTTCAGCCCGCCGGCCGTGGTCGAGAGCGCGCCGGTGGCGGTCGGTAGCCTGCATGCCGCCGCTCCACCCGAGCAAACGACCGGGTGGGATCTCCCCAACCTCGACCATCCGCGTGTCGATCGCTGGGTCGAGTTCTTCCAGACCGACGGCCGCGACGACTTCACGGTCTTCCTGAAGCGGATGCCGAAGTACGCGCCGATGATCAGCGAGAAGCTCGCCGCGCGCGGGATGCCGCAGGACCTCGTCTACCTGGCCATGATCGAGTCGGGCTTCAACCCCGTGGCAACGTCGGCCGCGAAGGCGAAGGGGTTGTGGCAGTTCATCGAGCCGACCGCGGAGCGCTACGGCCTGACCGTCGACCGCAAAGTCGACGAGCGCACCGATCCGGAAAAGTCGACCGAGGCCGCGCTGTCGTATCTCGGCGACCTGTACGACCGCTTCGGCTCCTGGTACCTGGCCGCGGCCGCGTACAACACCGGCGAGAATCGCGTCGGACGCATCATGCGCAGCGTGACCGGCTCGGAGAAGGGGTCGGAGGATGACTACTACGCCATCGCCGAGCTGCTCCCGCAGGAGACGGCCGACTACGTGCCGCTGATGATCGCCGCCGCGCGCATCGCCAAGGAGCCGGAAAAGTACGGATTCGACATCAACGCCTGAGTGCATAATCGCGCTCACGTCCGATGTCGATCTACACCCTGAAAACGCGGTTTCAGGCGTTCCTGCGGCCGCTCGTGCGGCGCCTGCAGGCCCTCGGCGTGACGGCGAATCAGGTCACGGTCTTCGCCTGCCTCGTCTCCATCGCCCTCGGCGCGTTCCTCGTGAGCGCGCCGCGGCAGTGGTTCGCGCTCGTGCCGCTGTGGATGTTCGTGCGCATGGGCCTGAACGCCGTCGACGGCATGCTGGCGCGCGAGTTCGGTCAGAAGTCGCACCTCGGCGCGTACCTGAACGAGCTGACCGACGTCGTCTCCGACGCCGCGCTCTACCTGCCGTTCGCGTTCGTCGCGCCGTTCACCTGGTGGAGCGTCTCGGCCGTCATCTTCGCCGCCTCGCTGTCGGAGATGACCGGCGTCGTGGCGGTGATGACCGGCGCCGCCCGGCGCTACGACGGGCCGATGGGAAAGAGCGACCGCGCGTTCGTCTTCTCCCTGCTGGCCATCGCCGTGGCGCTGCGCTGGCCGCTGCACGACGCGATCCTGTGGGGCATCGCCGCGCTGGTCGCGGTCACGATCGTCAATCGAATCCGAGGAGGGCTGCGTGAATCGTCCGTCTGAGGAGAAGAGCTTCCGCACGTTCGACGGCGTGGAGCTGTTCTACCGGCACTGGCCGGCCGAGAATGCCAAAGGCGCCATCGTGCTGTTCCACCGCGGGCACGAGCACTCCGGACGCATGGCGCATCTCATCGACGAGCTGGATCTTCCCGGGTATGCCTTCTACGCGTGGGACGCGCGCGGCCACGGCCGCTCGCCCGGCGAGCGCGGACACAGCCCGAGCTTCGCCACCTCCGTGCGCGACGTAAACGACTTCGTCGGCGGGATCGCCGGCACGCACGGCATCGAGAACGTGGCCGTGATCGCGCAGAGCGTCGGCGCCGTGCTGGCCGCGACGTGGCTGCACGACTACGCGCCGAAGGTGCGCTGCGCCGTCCTGGCCTCGCCCGCGTTCAAGGTCAAGCTGTACGTCCCGCTGGCGCGGCCGGGGCTGGCGCTGATGCAGAAGCTGCGCGGCAACTTCGTGGTGAAGAGCTACGTGAAGTCGAAGTTCCTCACCCACGACCCGCGGCGCATCGAGTCGTTCGACGCCGACCCGCTCATCACGCGCGACATCTCCGTCAACATCCTCCTGGAGCTGTACGCGGCCGCGGAGCGGGTGGTGGCCGACGCGCAGGCCATCACCGTGCCGCTGCAGTTGCTCATCTCCGGCTCCGACTTCGTCGTGCACCACAAGCCGCAGCACGACTTCTTCAACCGCCTCGGCAGCACGGTCAAGGAGCGGCACGTGCTGCCCGGCTTCTACCACGACACCCTCGGCGAAAAAGAGCGCGCCAAAGCGGTGCAGCTCGCGCGTACATTCATCGAAAAGCGCTTCGCCGAGCCGCCGGTCACCGTCGACCTCACGCAGTCGCACCGGACCGGCCCGACGCGGCAGGAGGCGGACGAACTGGCCACGCCGCTCTCGCCGTTCTCGCCGCGCGGCCTGTACTGGGCGGCGACGCGCGCGGGCATGCGCCTCGGCGGCGCGTTGTCGAACGGCCTGAAGCTCGGCCACGAGACGGGCTTCGACTCCGGCAGCACGCTCGATTACGTCTACCGCAACCAGCCCGACAGCCCCTCGCTCCTGGGCCGCGTGATCGACAGGAACTACCTGCAGTCGATCGGCTGGCGCGGTATCCGCCGGCGCAAGGTGCACGTCGAGGAGCTGATCCGCCTGGCGATGGAGAAGCTGCGCGAGGCGGGCCAGCCGGTACATGTGATGGACGTCGCCGCCGGACACGGACGCTACGTGCTCGAGGCGCTGAACGGCGCGGCCACGCGTCCCGACTCGATCCTCCTGCGCGATTACAGCGAGCTGAATGTGCGCCAGGGCGCGGCCATGATCCAGTCGAAGGGACTGGGTGACGTCGCGCGCTTCGTGCAGGGCGACGCCTTCGACCGCGCCTCCCTCGCCGCGGTGACCCCGCGTCCGACGCTGGCCATCGTCTCCGGACTCTACGAGCTCTTCGGCGACAACGACCTCGTGGCGCGCTCGCTCGCGGGGATCGCCGATGCCGTCCCGGCGGGGGGATACCTCGTCTATACCGGCCAGCCGTGGCACCCGCAGCTCGAGCTGATCGCGCGCGCGCTGACCAGCCACCGCGGCGGCGAGGCGTGGGTGATGCGGCGCCGCTCGCAGGGGGAGATGGACCAGCTCGTGGAGCGCGCGGGCTTCCGCAAGCTGGAGCAGCGCATCGACGACTGGGGGATCTTCACCGTCTCCCTATCGGTGCGGGCGTGAAGCGTCCCTGGAAGCGCGCCGCCGCGTGGCTGGCTTTTCTCGGCCCGTTCTTCTTCGCCAGCTACGGCTTCGCGAACTGGCTGGCCAGCACGCGGGCGGACGTCGGCGTGGTCGCCTTCGCGTGGGAACGGCACATTCCCTTCGTGCCGTGGACCATCGTGCCGTACTGGTCGATCGACCTGCTGTACGCGATCTCGTTCTTCGTCTGCACGACGCGCCGCGAAGTCGATCGCCATGGGCAGCGGCTGCTGTTCGCGCAACTCGTCTCGATCGCCTGCTTCATCGCTTTCCCGCTGCGCTTCTCGTTCGAGCGGCCGCAGTCCGACGGAGTGTTCGGCGCGCTCTTCACCGCCCTGACCAGTTTCGACAAGCCGTTCAACCAGGCGCCCTCGCTGCACATCGCCCTGCTCATCGTGGTGTGGGTCCGCTTCGCCGCGCATCTGCGACGCATGCGCTGGCTGTTCCACGGGTGGATGGCACTGATCGGTGTATCGATCCTGACGACGTATCAACACCACTTCATCGATCTCCCCACCGGTGCCGCGGTCGGCTTCCTCGCGCTCTGGATCCTGCCGGATGAGGAAGAGTCGCCGCTGCGGCGCCTGTCGTTCACGCGCGACCGGAGACGCCGCCGCCTGGCGCTGTTCTACGCGGCCGGCGCCGCGCTCTGCACCGCGGTGGCGTCTCTCGGCGGCGCGTGGCTCTGGATGTGCTGGCCCGCGGCCTCGCTGGCGATCGTGGCGCTGATCTACGCCGCCGTCGGCGAGCGCGGCTTCCAGAAATCGTCCAGCGGCCGGTTGAGCCTCGGCGCCCGCGCGCTGCTCGCGCCGTACCTCGGCGCGGCGTGGCTGAACTCGCGCCTCTGGACGCGCAACCATCCCGGCGCGGCGGAAGTGCGCGACGGTGTGTGGATCGGACGCATCCCGACGTCGGGCGAGCCGTTCGCCGCGATCGTCGATCTCTGCGCCGAGCTGTCGTGCGCGGAACACCCTGCCTATCGCAACGTCCCCGTGCTCGATCTCACCGTCCCGAATGCGGACGCCCTGCGCACCGCGGCACAGGCCATCGAGTCGGCGCCGAAGCCACTCCTCGTCTGCTGCGCCCTCGGCTACTCGCGCAGCGCCCGCGCGGTCGTGGAATGGCTGCTGACGACGCGCCGCGCCGCCTCGTTCGACGAGGCCGCGGCGATGGTGCGCAAGGCGCGTCCCTCGATCGTGCTGCATCATGACTGACGAAGAGCGCGCACACGTCATCGTCACCGCGCGGCTCCTCCGCGCCGCGGCGAGCCTCTCCGGCCTCGCCGTCGGGCTGACGATCGTCGCCGCGTTCCAGGTGGCCATTGCGGCGATCGTCCTCGGTGTCGCGGCGATCTACTTCTGCTTCCGCGTCTCGCTCGACGCCAAGTTGTTCGACGACGTTGCCGCGGGGCGGATTGCGACCGATGCGCTCGACCGCGCGCTTGGGCGGGCTGAAGCCCGCCCTACGTCGAGCGCGCCTCGCGCGATGCGGATGCTGAACGCAGGACGGGCTTCAGCCGGTCCAGACGCGCCTCGCGACTGGATCGACCGCTCCCGCGGCGCGAAGCGGCTCATCGTCCAGGCAGCCATCGCCGTCATCGCACAACTCGCCGCGCTCGTCCTATCATCGGTGTACGGATGAATCCGGTCTTTCGCAGCTACCTCGTCGTGCTCGTCGGCCTGCTCGTCGTCGCGGGGGCCTTGCTGGCCGTGCTCCGCTTCGGGCTGAAAAAGAACGTCGACCACGCGTGGAAGGCGTATCGCGGCTGGCTGATCATCATCCCGCTCGTCTTCACCGCGCTCTACTTCGGCCGCCTCACCACCATCCTCTTCTTCACCCTGCTGGCCCTCGGCGCGTTCAGCGAGTTCGCCCGCGCCACCGGCCTCTATCGCGACTGGTGGATGACCGGCATCGTGCTGCTCGGCATCGCCGCGGTGGGAGTGGTCTCGTACATCGACACGCCCGTCACCGGCGAGCCGGGGTGGTACGGCATGCTGATGGCGCTGCCGGTGTACGTCGTCGCGGCGATCCTGATGATCCCGATCGCGCGCGACCGCGCGAAGGGGCAGTTGCAGCCGATCGCGCTGGCGCTGCTCGGCTTCATCTACATGGGCTGGATGTTCGGCCACCTCGCGTTCCTGGCCAACGCGCGCAACGCGTACGGCTACCTCCTCTACCTCCTCTTCGCGGTGCCGCTGTGCGACATCGCCGCGTTCACCTTCGGACGGATCTTCGGCCGCCGCAAGTTCCGCCCGAACATCAGCCCGAACAAGACCTGGGCGGGGGCACTCGGCGCGTTCGCGGTGTCGATGGCCTTCCCCTGGCTGGTGCGCTTCTCGTTCCCCGAGCTCGGCACGCGCGAGCTGCTGCTGGCCGGCGTGATCGTCGGCGTCGGCAGCCAGCTCGGCGACCTCTCCATCAGCGTGATCAAGCGGGACATCGGCATCAAGGACATGGGCGCGCTGCTGGAGGGACACGGCGGCGTGCTCGATCGCGTCGACTCGCTGATCTACGTCGCACCGCTCTTTTTTCACATGGTGCGCTACTTCCGCGGACTGTGAAGATGGACGAGTGGCGCTATCAGCCGACCGAGGACTTCGATCAGGCGCCGATCGAGCGGCTGAAGAACTTTCCGCGGCATCCGGATCTCTTCGTGTACGCCGCGCGGTCGCTGACGAACCTCGTCATCCGTTTGCTGATGCGCGCCTGGCACCGGCTGGAGATCGTCGGCCGTGAGAACCTGCCGTCCGAGGGCTCGTTCGTCATGGTCGCCAACCACGGCAGCCATCTCGATGCGCCGGCGCTCCTGGCCGCGCTGCCGCTGCGCAAGATCCACCGCGCCTTCCCCGCCGCGGCGAGCGACTACTTCTTCACCAACCTCTCCAAGCTCGTCTTCTCCGCGATCGTCGTCAACGCCATGCCCTTCGACCGCAAGGAGAACCCGCGCCAGAGCCTCGCCCTCTGCCGTCAGCTCCTCGACGCGCCGGGCCACATCCTCATCCTCTTTCCCGAGGGGACGCGCACGGCGGACGGCGCGATCGGCAAGTTCAAGCCCGGCATCGGCTTCCTCACCGCCGGGACGAGCACGCCTGTCGTCCCCTGCTATCTCGACGGAGCGTACCGGGCGTGGCCGAAAGGGAAGTGGATCCCCCGCCCGCGCAAGCTACGGCTGGTTATTGGGAAACCGCTGCAGTTCGCCGGCGTCAACAGCGACAAAGAGGGGGCGGTCGCGATCGCGGAACGGCTGCGCGAAGCGGTGGCGGCGATGAGCACGCTGACGTAGGACGGGCTTCAGCCCGTCTCCGCGTGCCCGTCTGCAGGGAAGGCCGGATGGCGCGAGAGCCAGTCGGGCTGAAGCCCGACCTACGTCTGGCCGTGCAGTTCATGACACCCGCGTGCAGGTCGTCGTTTTTCTGAAGTGTGCGCACCTTCGGCCTCGTTGAAGAGCGCATGAGAAAGAAAAAGACAACGATCGCCATTGCCCTCATCGCGGTGCTGGCCGTCGTCGGCGTGCTCGTCCACAGGCAGGCGTTCGCGCGCGAGACGACCACATACCGGTTCACCGCCGTCGAGCGCGGTGATGTCGAAGCGAGCGTGTCCGCGACCGGCACGCTCAACGCGGTCCGCACCGTCCAGGTCGGCACCCAGGTCTCCGGCCAGGTGTCGGAGCTGTTCGTCGACTTCAACGACACGGTGAAGAAGGGCCAGCTGCTCGCGCGCATCGACCCGACTCTGCAGCAGCAGGCCGTCACCGACGCCTATGCCGCGCTCGAGCGTGCCCAGGCGCAGGCGCGGCAGGCTGCGCGCGAGTACAACCGCAACGCCGAGCTCGCGTCCGCCGGCCTCGTCGCGCGCAGCGAAGTCGAGATGACCGACTCGTCGGCCGACGTCGCCCGCGCCAACGTGAAGTCGGCGCAGGTGGCCCTCGAGCGCGCCAAGCGCAACCTCGAGTACACCAACATCTACGCGCCGATCGACGGCGTCGTGGTCGAGCGCAACGTCGACCTCGGCCAGACCGTCGCGGCCAGCCTCTCCACTCCGCAGCTCTTCCTCATCGCCAACGACCTCACCCGGATGCAGATCCTGGCCAAAGTCGGCGAGGGGGATATCGCCGGAATCAAGGAAGGGCAGAAGGTCAAGTTCACGGTGCAGGCGCTGCCGCGCGACACCTTCGAAGGCACCGTCGAGCAGGTGCGCCTGCAGTCGGCCACCACCGAGAACGTCGTCAACTACACCGTCGTCGTCAACGTCGACAACGCAGAGCGCAAGCTCCTCCCCGGCATGACCGCGCGCGTGAAGTTCGTGACGCGCTCCGCCGACGACGTGCTGAAGGTCGCCAACGCGGCGCTCCGCTTCAAGCCGGATCCCGCTGTCATCGTGAGCCGCGAAGACGGCGAACGAACCCCTGCCGACGCACGTGCAGCGCGCAACCGCGGGGGGTCCTTCGCTGCGCTCAGGATGACAGGCACGCTCTACTTCGTCGATGCGAACGGCAAGCTGCAGTCGATCCGCGTGCGCACCGGCGTCACCGACGGCTCGTTCACCGAGGTCCGTGGCGACACCGTGAAGGAAGGACTGCAGGTCATCGCCGGCACGGCCCAGCCGCAGGCGGCGCAGACGGAGACGTCGAGCAACCCGTTCCAGGGCGGACAGCAGCAGCAGCGCGGCCCCCGAGGGGGATTCTGATGAGCGACGCCGTCATCCACACCAGCGGCCTGACAAAGACGTACGTCAGCGGCACGAACGAAGTGCACGCGCTGCGCGGCATCGACCTGACCATCGGACGCGGCGAGCTCGTGGCGATCATGGGCACGTCGGGCTCCGGCAAGTCGACGCTCATGAACCTCCTCGGCTGCCTCGACACGCCGACCGCCGGCTCGTACGAGCTCGACGGCGTGCGCGTCGACGGCCTCGGCAAGAACGAGCTGGCGGCGATCCGCAACCAGAAGATCGGCTTCGTCTTCCAGGGCTTCAACCTCCTCCCGCGCACGACCGCGCTGGAAAACGTCGAGCTGCCGATGCTGTACGACCGCAGCGGAAAGAAGCGCGACACGAAGGCGCTGGCCATCGCCGCGCTGGAGCGCGTCGGGCTCGGCGAGCGCGTCGACCACCAGCCGAGCGAGCTCTCGGGCGGCCAGCAGCAGCGCGTCGCGATTGCACGCGCGCTGGTCACCGAGCCGGCTCTCGTCCTGGCAGACGAGCCGACCGGCAACCTCGACTCGCGCACGACCATCGAGGTCATGGCGCTCTTTCAGGAGCTGAACGAGCAGGGCATCACCGTCGTCCTGGTCACGCACGAGCCGGAAGTGGCGGCCTACGCGAAGCGCATCGTCGAGGTGCGCGACGGCAGCATCCGCCGCGACGAGCCGGTGAGGAACCGCCGCTCCGCCGCGGCCGACCTGGCGGGGATGGAGGAAGCAGCATGAAGAGCAGGACCCTGATCAAACTGGCGATCCAGAGCATCCGCAAGAACAAGATGCGCGCGGCACTGACGATGCTCGGCATCATCATCGGCGTAGCCGCGGTCATCGTCATGGTGGCGGTCGGCTTCGGCGCGCGGTCGCGCATCAAGGCGCAGATCAACAACCTCGGCACGAACATGATCGTGATCACGCCCGGCGCGGCGCAGCAGGCCGGCGTGAGCCAGGGGGCGCAGGCGTTCCCGAACCTCACCGTCGACGACGTGGAGAAGATTCGCCGCGACGCGCAGGTCGTCACCGCGGTCTCGCCGGTCGTGGTCACGCGGGCGCAGGTCATCGGCGAGGCCGGCAACTGGCGCACGCTCATCAACGGGGTCGACACGGACTACCAGGTCATCCGCGACTGGGACGTGGCCACGGGGGACTTCTTCGCGCCGGAGGACGTGACGGCGATGCGCAAGGTGGCGGTGCTGGGCAAGACCGTCGCCGACCAGCTCTTCCCCGGCACCGATCCGGTGGGGCAGGAGATCCAGATCCGCAACGTGCCGTTCACCGTCGCGGGCGTGCTGCTGCCGAAAGGGCAGACCGCCAGCGGCAGCGACTCGGACGACGTCGTGCTGATCCCCTACAGCACCGCGCAGTCGGCGCTGTCGGGGCGCACGTTCATCCCGCAGATCCTGGCCAGCACGGCCTCGGAAGGGGACATCGCCGCGGCGCAGGAAGAGATCCGCGTGCTGATGCGCGAATCGCGGCGCATCCCCGAGGGGGAGGCGGAAGACTTCACCGTGCGCAACCAGAACGACCTGGCCGAGGCGGCGTCGAGCAGCACGCGCGTCATGACGCTGCTCCTCGCGGCCATCGCCTCGATCTCGCTGCTCGTCGGCGGCATCGGCATCATGAACATCATGCTGGTCAGCGTGACCGAGCGGACGCGCGAGATCGGCATCCGCCTGGCCATCGGCGCGCGCGGCTCGGACGTGCTCACGCAGTTCCTCGTGGAGAGCATCGTCATGGGCATGCTCGGCGGCGTGATCGGCCTGGCCACCGGCTACGCCGGCGCAAAGATCCTCGGCCACTTCACCGGCTGGGACACGGTCATGTCGCCCGTGGTCATGATCGTGGCCGTCGTCTTCTCCGGCGCGGTGGGCGTCTTCTTCGGCTACTACCCGGCCCGCAAGGCCGCGTCGCTGAATCCGATCGAGGCGCTGCGGTACGAGTGATGTTGTGGAGTGCGGCAGCGCCAGCTGCCGCTTTTGATGCGGAGGCGCCAGCCTCCGCCCACCGCGGCAGCTGCGGCTGCCGCAATGGAAAGCGGCAGCTGGCGCTGCCGCACTCCAGACGGCTTGACACGTCGACGTAGTTAACCATATGGTTAATTAACTCGATGGTTGAGCAAGACCACCTCAGCTCCACCTTCGCCGCGCTGGCCGACCCCACGCGCCGCGCCATCCTGGCGCGGCTGGCCCGCGGCGAGACCTCCGTCAGCGAGCTCGCGGCCCCCTTCGACATGTCCATGCCGGCCATCTCCAAGCACCTCAAGGTGCTGGAGAAGGCGGGGCTGATCGCCCGCGGGCGGGACGCGCAGTGGCGTCCGTGCCGGCTCGAGGGGGCGCGGCTGAAAGAGGTCGCCGACTGGCTCGACGAATACCGCGAATTCTGGGAGCAGAGCTTCGATCGCCTCGACGACTACCTGCGCCAGCTGCAGAAGAAGGAGAAGAAGAAGGATGTCAAACGGAGAAAATGAGATCGTGGTGACGCGCGCGTTCGACGCGCCGCGCGAGCTCGTCTTCAGCATGTGGACGAGCGCCGAGCATCTCGGCAACTGGTGGGGACCGCGCGGCTTCACCATCACCACGCACGCGATCGACGTGCGCCCGGGCGGCGAATGGCGCTTCGTCATGCACGGGCCGGACGGCACGGACTACAAGAACCACATCGTCTTCGGCGAGATCGAAGCCCCGAGCCGCATCGCCTATCAGCACGTGAGTGGCCCGCTCTTCGACGCGGAGGCGACGTTCGAGGAGCGTGGAGGCAAGACGGAGCTCACCCTGCGCATGACCTTCGCCACCGCGGAGCTGCGCAACAGGGTGGTGGAGCAATACGGCGCGATCGAGGGAGGGAAGCAGACGCTGGAGCGCCTCGCGGAGCTGGTGGCGGAGGCATTCGTCATCACGCGCACGTTCGATGCGCCGCGCGACCTCGTGTTCCGCGTCTGGACGGACGCCGAGCATCTGCAGCACTGGTGGGGACCGAAAGGGATGAAGGTCGTGCACTGCACGAACGACCTGCGTCCCGGCGGCGCAATGCACTACGGCCTGCAGGGACCGGACGGCAGCATGATGTGGGGACGCTGGATCTTCACCGAGGTCGTGCCGCCGGAGCGGCTGGCGTTCATCACCTCGTTCTCGGACGAAGAGGGAGGGGTGACCCGCGCACCGTTCTTCGATGGCGGCTGGCCGCTGGAAGTGCATTCCACGATCACGTTCACGGAGAGCGCCGGCCGGACGACGCTGACCATGGTGGGCGTCCCGATTCGCGCGACGGACGCCGAGCGCGCTATGTTCCGCAGCGCACATCCGTCCATGCAGGGCGGCTGGAGCGGCACACTCGATCAACTCACCACGTACCTGGAGAATCAGTCATGAGCAACTGGGCACCCAAGATTCTCGGAATCATGCGCATCCTCACGGGAATCATGTTCGCCTGCCACGGTGCGCAGAAGCTCTTCGGCGCATTCGGCGGCATTCCGGCCGGGATGACGCCGCCGGCGTGGATCCTGTACGGCGCGGGCTCGATCGAGTTCTTCGGCGGCATCCTGATCGCCCTCGGATTGTTCACACGGCCGATCGCATTCCTGGCCAGCGGCACGATGGCCGTGGCCTATTTTTACGGACACGCGCGCAATGGCACCTTACCGATGGTCGTCTTCCCGAAGGTGAACGGGGGCGAGCCGGCGGTGATGTACTGCTGGCTGTTCCTCTACATCTCCGCGGCGGGGCCGGGCGCGTTCGCGCTGGACAACCTCATCTTCCGCCGCCGCGCCGAGGCGCGCGCGTACTGATCGTCGAAGCGGCGCGCGAACGGCACCACCACGTGCTTCGCGCGCCACTGTTCGGTCTCCAGCATGACGTTGAAGCCGGCGGCGGTGACGATCTTCGCCGCCGCCGGAAAGAGCGGTGCCGCGGGGAACGTGTCCGCGACGATCAGCTCCTTCGGTGCCCCCAGCTCCCGCGCGTACGCCACGAGCTCGCGCACTTCCTCCTCGGGACCGGAATGGACGACCAGCCAGTACGGCTCTTCCTCGACCGCTTCGACGAACGGGAGGGAGAGATCGAGCGGCACGGCCTTGCCGAACGGCGCGTGCGTCAGCTCCTCGACGACGTACGTCGTCCCAATCTCCGGCAACGCAAACGGCACCGCGGCGCGATAGGCGTCCCAGCGCAGCAGACGCGCGACGTAGTCGATCGGCACGTCGAGGCCGCACAGCTCTCCCTGAATGCCGCCGGGGAAGGCGTCGGCGATGATGCGCTCCGCGCCGAGAGCGCGCAGCCAGTCGCGGTGGGCGATACGGTCGTTTTCGAGATGCCGCGGGACGCGGATGAAGGAGCGGCAGACGCGCTCCGCGTGCGGCGAGGTGGTCACGATCGTGGCGTCGAGCTGCAGCTTCGCGAGCACGCGCAGGCCGCGGGTGAGGTGACCGAGGCCACCGCCGGGTGCGTAGTAGACGATCATCGTCCGCGGGCGAGGATTTCGGCGATGAGAATGTCCTTCTCCGGCTTCGGGATGCGCTCACACAGCAGCACACCGTACGCCGCGGATGGCTTCGATGCCGGGATCGTGGTCAGCGTCTGCCCGGCCGCGTTCTCGACTTCGATCTTCGAGCCGTCGAATCGGACGTTGCCCAGCTCCTGTTCGCCGGGGCCGAAGACTTTGGTGCGATTGCCCTCGCGCGCTTTCAGCTCGAAGGGATTCTGATTCTCTTCGTTGTCGCTGATCTTGATCTTGTCTTCCGTGATCTTGACCTTCCAGAGCAGCTTGCCGTCGGGGGTGCGGAGCTTGAAGCCGTTGTCATTGGATTTGACTTCAATGCCGGCGCCCGTGGGACGGGCTGAAGCCCGCCCTACGTTTTCACCCTTGCAGGCGAACAGCGTGAGCATCGTGAGAAAGACGAGCAGTCGTCGCATGAAAGACCTCCATGTAGGTTGCGGATTCGCGGCGGGCATCGCAGTGGAGCCGCGCGGCCTCGGCGGCACGCGCGCCCATCCGTTGCAGAGTGGCGTTCTCCGCCTCCGCGGCGCGGATGATGGCCTCGCGGCAGGAGTGGTCGTGGCCGGGATGAAAAAGAAACGCGCTCTCCCCGTCGGTGAGCAGGTCGCGCATGCCGCCGGTGGCCGAGGCGAGCAGCGGGCGGCCGAGCGCCGCGGCTTCGATCAGCACGTTCGGGAAACCGTCATAGTGGGACGGAAGCACGACCAGGTCGCTGGCCAGGTAGTAGGGAATGAGCTCGAGGCGGTCGAGCGGCGGGAGCAGCGTGTGCTCGATCCCGAGCGGCTCTTCCAGCTCTCCGATGAGGAGCAGGTGGAAGCGGTCCGCCACGCCGGAGCGCTGCAGCGCATCGGCGAAGAACGGCACGCCTTTCTTCCGCTTCAGATGTCCGAAGAGGCCGAGGACGCGGCGGTCGGTCCGCAGGCGCGCGCGTGCGGCGTCGACGGGCGCCGGCTGCCAGAGCTCGAAGTCGATCCCGTTCGGGACGACGTGCGTCGTGACGCCGGGATAGAGCGCGGCGATCTTCTCCGCCTGCGCCGTCGTCACGGTGCAGACGGCGGCGGAGCGGCGCAGCGCGTCGTCGAGGAGCGGGCGGCGGCGCGGATCGAAGAGCCCCGCGTCGAGCTCGTTGCCGCGGATCAGCGTGATCAGCGGCAGGTGCATCCACGCGGCGAACGCCGGCGCACAGAGCAGCGGCATGTAGCCGCCGAAGGCAACGACGATGTGGGGACGGGCTTCAGCCCGTCCATGGGCGGGCTGAAGCCCGCCCCACATGCGGTTCCAGAGGAGGTTGACCGTGTGCGCCGCGTCGGCCTCCGCGGCCACGCGCGTCAGCGATCCGAACGACGTCGTGCGGTGCGACGTCGTTGCGGCGCGGCGGTCGAAGTGCACCACGTCCAGCCGCGCGCCGTGGCGGGCCAGGCCGCGGACGATGCGGTCGCACGACTCGCTCATGCCGCCGCGGTCGGGCGGGTAGTTCTCGGTGAGGAAGAGGAGGCGCATCTCAGCTCGCATCGAAGCCGCCGCGCTCCGTCTCGTCCTCCGACTCGTTGCGCGTGCGGCTCGTAAAGCCGTGCCGGTCGTGGCGGCTGAAGCCCGACACCGGCGTGTAGCCCGTGTCGCTGTAGTACGAGTTGCGATAGCCGGCCGCCCACGTATCGTCGTACTCCCCCTCCTCCTGCTGCTGTTGCCGCGCCTGCGGGCTCGCGGCCGCGCAGTCGAGACACGTCGTGAAGCCCGTCTGCGCCGACAGGTGCGCGGGACACATCATCCGCGCGCAGTTTGCGCAGGCGGTCACGCCGGGGTTCTCGCAATCCGCCAGCGTCAGGAAACCCTTGCGCCCTTCGCAGTTCATGCTCCCGCCTCCTTCGCCGGACGCGTGTTGCGGAAGATGCTCGCCACGAGGTCCAGCAGCACGCGGGGATCGATCGGATCGAGCGACGCCGTGACCACGCGCCGCGACAGGGAGACGGTGTTGCGCCTCTCGTCCTCCGCCACCTCGCCGAGGGCCTTGCGCAGCTCGTAGCTCTTCTTCTTCAGTCCCATCGACACCTCGATGGTCGACTTCTTCTTGTACTTCGTCTTCGTCTTGATCTTCCCGCGGGCGTTGCGCTTCGTCCGTTTGCTCTCGCGGATCGCGTCGGTCACGCGCCAGGCGAGCTTCGTCCCGTCGACGAGCACACCCTCCACGGACATCCACGCGTCGACGTAGCGCGAGTTGACGACCTTGCGGCCGCCTTTCTTCACCGCCTCGTCCTTGCCGCGCTTCTTCGACGGCGCGGTGGGCGCGGCCAGGTCGAGGCGCACGTGCACCGGCCGCGCGGGATCGAAGTCCTCGCGCAGCACCGTCAGGACGGGGAGGGCGAACTTGCGGAAGTTGTTGGAGATGTCGACGCTGCGCGTCCACGACCATCCCCAGCCGGCGAAGATCGCGAAAAGCGCGGGCGGGACGACGATGGTCCACCAGCCCTCCGGCCAGCCGTTGGTGGCGTAGATGAGTGCCAGCACGATCGTGGCGGCGAGCGTGAAGGCGAACGTACAGCCGAGGGTCGTGCGGAACTTGTCGGACATCGCGTCGCACGCGGCGAGCGGCTTGAGGAACTCGAGCAACGCCCCGGCCGGGCGGTTCATCTCGATACGTTTGGCGCGCAGCGCGCGCTTCTGCTCAGCGTTGAGAGACCGGTACGCCTTCCACCCTTTCATGGGCCGCCACTCCTTTCCGGTACGCGCGGCGAAGCGCATCCGTCGACCGCTCCCAGGTGAATCGTTCTGCGATGGTGCGGCGCGCGCGCGCGCCGAGCTCGCGCGCCTTCTCCGGATGATCGAGAAGGATGCGGAGGGCGCGGGCCAGTTCCGCGGGACGCTCGGGGTGCACGAGCCAGCCGTTGCCGCGGTCTTCGATGATCTCGCGCACGGGCGGGACATCGGAGGCGACGACGGCGGTGCCGGAGGCCATCGACTCGAGGATCTTCAGCGGGGCGCAGCCCTGCACGACGTTGCGCTCGCAGTCGGTGAGCGGCGCGACGGAGACGAGCGCGTGCTGCCGCCAGCGGGCGAGCTCCGGCTCGTCCAGCTCGTACTGCCAGACGATGCGGCCGGCCACGCCGAGGCGCTCGGCGAGACGCGCGTGCGCCCGCCAGGCACTCGAGTCGCGGGAGGCGCAGAGGACCAGGCGGAGGTCGTCGAAGTCGGCCAGCCGCGCGAACGCGCGCAGCAGCGTGTCGACGCCCTGCCACGACTGCGCGGCGCCGAAGTAGAGGAGGTAGCGCTCCGGCGCGTCTTCGGGCCGCGGCGCGGGGGCGTCGAGATCGGCGCCGTTGGGGATCACTTCGATCTTTCCTGCGTCGACGCCGAGCCGTTGCAGCAGGCTCGCCGTCGTGTGGGACGGCGTCACGATCAGGTCCGCCTCGGCGCAGCAATCGAGCTCCAGGCGGCGGATCTTCTCCAGCGTCTTCGGGCCGAGGTCGGGAAAGAGCGACGGCAGCTCGATCGACGGCAGCGCGTTCACCTCGTACACCGTCGCGTAGGCGTGCGGACGCAGCGCGAGCGGCGCGCCCGACCAGGGGTCGCGAAAGTGCGCGATCCGCACATCCATCCGCTCGACGTGCTGCCGCAGCCACGCGCCGAACTGCAGCGCGCGGTCGAGAAAGTTCGGGACCGGCTCCGCGAAGCGGCGGATCTCGGCGTTTCCTTCGATCTGATGGCGGGGGAGATCGGGGCCGCCGAGGACGAAGAGCGTGCCGCTGCCGAACGTGTCGAAGAGCGTGCGCGCGAAGCGGTCGATGTGGATCGCGGCTCCCTTCCGGGACGGGAAGCGGTCGAACGCGGCGTAGATAGAGGTGGTGCGGATGAGCCGGATGGTACACACCGTCGCCGGCATTGCGAAGAATCGAACGTTCGTGCTATTTTTGCGAGCCGTGGCTGACCTGACTCTCTCGCTCATCCGCGGCGCCATGGGCGTCCTCTCCCGCACGGCTCCCGACATGGCCTCGCGCGTGGCCGTCGACCTCTTCATGAAGCCGCGCCGCTACGCGCGGCCGCCCCGGGAAGCGGAGGCCCTTGCCGCCGCGATTCCCTTCGAGGTTTCCCTCGGCCCGACGATCACGATCCAGGCGTGGCGCTGGGGCAGCGGCCCGGCCGTGCTGCTCGTGCACGGGTGGGAGGGACGCGGCGCGCAGCTCGCGGCCTTCGTCGCGCCGCTGACCGCGGCCGGCTTCTCGGTCGTGACGTTCGACGCTCCCGGGCACGGCGCGTCGCCCGGCAACCGCTCGTCGCTGCCGCATTTCGCCTGGAGCGTGCGCGGCGTGGCGGAGGCCATCGAGCCGCCGTACGCGATCCTGGCCCACTCCCTCGGCTGCGCCGCGACGACGCTGGCCCTCCGCGACGGTCTGGAGGTGCAGCGCCTGGTCTACTTTTCGCCGCCGCTCGACCCGTCCGACTACGTGGCCCGCTTCGGCGACATCCTCAACATCAGCGCGCCGGTGCTCGACCGGATGAAGGCCCGGATCGAGGAGCGCTTCATGCGCAAGTGGAGCGACTACTCCCTCGCCGAGACCGCCCGCGAGATGACCACGCCGCTGCTCGTCATCCACGACCGGGACGACAACGAGACGCTGTGGGAGGAGGGGGCCGCGCTGACCGAGGCCTGGCCGGGGGCGCGGATGATCACGACTTCCGGGCTCGGGCATCGGCGCATTCTGCGTGACCCTGCGGTTGTGGCCGCTGGCACGCGCTTCGTGACTCAGTAGTTGGCGGTTGACGGTTGGCGGTTGGCGGTCGTGGCCGGCTGGAGCACGCTGTGTCACGGGCAGTCCACGCCCGTGCACCGGCTGGTCCACGTCGTGTCACGGGCAGTCCACGCCTGTGCGCCGGCTGGTCCACGCCGTGTCACGGGCAGTCCACGCACGTGCACCGGCTGGTCCACGTCGTGTCACGGGCAGTCCACGTCGTGTCACGGGCAGTCCACGCCCGTGCGCCGGCTGGTCCACGTCGTGTCACGGGCAGTCCACGCACGTGCACCGGCTGGTCCACGCCGTGTCACGGGCAGTCCACGCACGTGCACCGGCTGGTCCACGCCGTGTTCCGGCCGGTTCAAGCCGTGTTCCGGGCAGTTCACGTGCGGTGACGACCCGCCAACCGCCAACCGTCAACCGCCAACCGAAATGCAACTCATGACAGCTCCGTGCAGTTCATGCGCAACCCGAAACAGCCGGGCTTCGCCACGCGTCTTATCTGGTAACAAGGAGACACACCAATGAAGAAAATGAAAGTCATCACCATCGCAGCCGCCCTGACGCTCTCCGCGACGATGGCCTTTGCGGGCCCGCACGGCGGCGACAAGGGCTTCGGCGGCGGCAAGGGCCGCGGGCACCGTGGCGGCTTCATGAGCCAGCGTCTGGCCGAGAAGCTGAACCTCACCGACGCGCAGAAGTCGCAGATCCAGGCCATCCAGAAGGGTTTCCGCGAGAACAACGCCCAGGCGTTCGAGAACGCCAAGGTCCTGCGCCAGCAGGTTCGCGAGGCGCGCCAGGCCAACGACACGGCCAGGCTCGAGTCGCTCAAGCCGGCCATGGAAGCGCAGCGCACGCAGTTCCAGCAGCTCCGTGAGGCGCAGAAGCAGCAGATCCTGGCCGTCCTCACCGCCGAGCAGCGCGCGCAGCTCGAGGCTCTCAAGGCCGAGCGCAAGCAGCGCCGCGGCGGGCAGCAGCAGTAATCTTACTTCCCTCTTTCCTGTGATGAAATGCAGCGCATGCGAAAGCCTGCGCTGCTTTTCATCCTGTTCGCCCTCGCCTGCACCCCCGCGACCACGCCGCAGAACCGCCTGGAGACCACCCCCCGTCACGACGAGTGGGTGACGATCGACAGCGCCGGACGCCCGCTCCACGCCTACGTCGTCTATCCGCAGTCGAACAAAAAGGCGGGGGCGGTGATGGTCATCCACGAGAACCGCGGCCTCACCGACTGGGTCCGCACCGTGGCCGACAACCTCGCGGAGAAAGGCTATCTCGCCATCGCTCCCGACCTCCTCTCCGGCGCCGCGCCGAACGGCGGACGCACCTCCGACTTCCCCACCTCCGACGCCGCGCGCGAGGCCATCTCCAAGCTGCCCCGCCCGCAGGTGCTGGCCGATCTCGCCGCCACCGCCAACTACGTCCGCACGCTCCCCTCCGCGAACGGCAAGCTGGCCGTGGCGGGCTTCTGCTGGGGAGGCTCGCGCACGTGGGACACGGCCAACACCGTCGACAACGTGGCCATCGCCTTCCCCTTCTACGGCACCGGCCCCAACTCCGACGAGGGGGTAACCGGCATCGAGGCGCCGGTCTACGGTTTCTACGGCGGCGACGACGCCCGCGTGAACGCCACCATCGAGCCGACCCAGGCGCTCATGCAGAAGCACGGCAAGAAATTCGAGCCGGTCCTCTACGAAGGCGCCGGCCACGCGTTCATGCGCCTGGGGGAGGAGGCAAATCCTACAGAAGCCAACCGCAAGGCCCGTGAGGAAGCGTGGGTGAGGTGGCTTACGCTGCTGCGTGCCATCGACTGAGAACTGGCAGATTTTCAGCAATAAGCAATCGCGGCAGTATGACCAAGAAAAACGAAATTGCCGCGACAGGAATCGAAGGTCTCGACTACGTACTCCTGGGCGGGTTTCCCCGCAACCACGTCTATCTGCTGCAGGGAGATCCGGGCGTCGGTAAGACGACCCTGGGCCTGCAATTCCTGATCGAAGGGGCCCGCCACGGTGAGAAGGGGTTGTACATCACCCTCTCCGAAACGCGCGCGGAGCTCGAGGCCGTGGCGAAGTCCCATCACTGGGATCTCGAAGGGGTGGAAGTCTACGAGCACCTGATCGGCGAGCAGTCGCTGACCGAGGACGACACCACCGTCTTCTATCCGGCGGAGGTCGAGCTGGGGCAGACCGTGAAGGCGCTGCTCGATTCGGTCGAGCGCGTGAAGCCGGCGCGCGTGGTCCTCGACTCCCTCTCCGAGATCCGTCTCCTGGCCCAGAGCACGCTGCGCTACCGCAAGCAGATCCTGGCGCTCAAGCAGTTCTTCGCCAACCGCAACACGACCGTGCTGATGCTCGACGACCGCACCGCGGAGTACAACGACCTGCAGCTCCAGAGTGTCCCCCACGGCGTGGTGGAGCTGGAGCGCTTCACGCCGGTCTACGGCTCGGCGCGGCGGCGGCTGCAGCTCGTCAAAGTGCGCGGCCTCAACTTCCGCGACGGCTACCACGACTTCAACATCAAGACCGGCGGCATCGTGGTCTACCCGCGTCTCGTCGCGGCCGACGAGCGTCACGTGACCGCCGATGACGACAAGAACGTGCAGAGCGGCGTACCGGCGCTCGACGACATGCTCGGCGGCGGCATCGACCGCGGCTCGAGCACGCTGATCATGGGCCCGGCGGGCTCCGGCAAGTCGGCGCTGTCGACGCAGTACGCGATCGGCGCGGCGCAGCGCGGCGAGAAGGCGGCCATGTTCATCTTCGAGGAGAGCATCGCCAGCCTGTACAACCGGTCGCACTCGCTGGGGATGCCGCTGCGCGAGCTCGCCGACGCCGGCCTGATCGCCATCCGCCAGGTCGATCCCGCTCAGCTCCAGCCGGGCGAGTTCGCGCATGCCGTGCGCAGGACCGTCGACGACGGCGTGCGCGTGCTGGTCATCGACAGCCTGAACGGCTTCCTCAACGCGGTGCCGGAGGAGAAGTTCCTCCTCCTCCACCTGCACGAGCTGCTCAGCTACCTCGGGCAGAACGGCGTGGCCACGGTGCTCGTCTTCGCGCAGCACGGACTGGTCGGCTCGATGCACTCGCCGGTCGACGTCAGCTATCTCGCCGACTGCGTGGTGCTGCTGCGCTTCTTCGAGGCGCGCGGCAAGATCCGCAAGGCACTCTCCGTCGTCAAGAAGCGGGGCGGCCTGCACGACACCTCCATCCGCGACTTCACCATGTCGCACGCGGGGCTGGCCGTCGGGGTGCCGCTCGACGACTTCCGCGGCGTGCTCACCGGCGTCCCCACGTTCGACAACATCGTCAAAGAGATCCGGGACGAGACGTGATCGCGGACGACGTCAGCCGGCGAGTGTTGATCGTCGCACCGATCGGACGCGACGCCGAGTTGATGTGCACGCACCTCGAGAGCGCGGGCGTGCCGTGCACGGTGTGCGATGACGTCGACCATCTGTGCGGCGAGCTCGATCGCGGCGCCGGCGCCATCCTCGTCACCGAGGAGGCGCTCGGACCGGAGGTCGCACCGCGGCTGGCGCGCACCCTCGGCGAACAGCCGGCCTGGTCGGACGTCCCGATCATCATCCTCACCGGCACCCCGCTGGAGACGAAGAGCCGCTCGTTCCGCGAGCTGGGGCGGCGCACGAACGTCACGCTCGTCGACCGTCCCGTACGCATCAACAGTCTGATCAGCGCGGCCCAGGCGGCGCTGCGCGCGCGCGAGCGGCAGTACGAGGTGCGCGAGCTGATGACGAAGCTCGAGCAGCGCGTGCACGAGCGCGACCGCTTCCTGGCCATCCTCGGACACGAGCTGCGCAATCCGCTCGGCGCGATCCTGCTCGCCTCGCAGATGCGCGACGACGACGGGAAGCTCGACGGCGAGCACGCGCAGTTGATCGAGCGGCAGTCGAAGCACCTCACCCGCCTGGTCAACGACCTGCTCGACCTCTCCCGCGTCGTCTCCGGCAAGATCATCCTCAAGCGCGAGCTGATGGACCTCTCCGATGCCCTGCGGCAGGCGATGGAGATGGTCAACGACGCCGCGGCGCGCCAGAAAGTCACCGTCGAGCTGCGCCACACCGACGAGCCGCTGCCGGTGGACGCCGATCCGCTGCGCGCCGCACAGATCATCGCCAACGTCATCGGCAACGCCATCAAGTACACGCCCGAGGGAGGGCACGTCATGGTCTCCGTCGAGCGCGACGGCGACGCCATCGTGCGCGTCACCGACGACGGCGTCGGCATCGCACCGGACCGCATCGGCACGATCTTCGAGCTCTTCGCGCAGGCGGAGAACGCCATCGGCCGCGCGCAGGGAGGCATGGGCATCGGCCTCGCGCTCGTGCGCAGCCTGCTCGAGCTGCACGGCGGCAAGATCGAGGCGAAGAGCGACGGCATCGGCCACGGCAGCGAGTTCGTGATCCACTTCCCGCTCGTGAAGCGGGAGCACTTCCCGCTGGCCAAACCCGCCCAGCAGCGCGCCTCGAGCGACGGGCAACCACGGCGCATCGTGGTGGTCGAGGACAACGCCGACGTACGCGATCTGCTGCGCCTCAAGCTCAAGCGCCTCGGACATGAGGTGTATGTCGTCGGCGACGGCCTGGCCGGCGTCGACTCGATCGTCGGCAACCGTCCCGATCTGGCCCTCGTCGACATCGGCCTTCCCGGCATCGACGGCTACGAGGTGGCGTCGCGCGTGCGGCAGTCGCTCGGCCACGACGTCGTGCTCGTCGCGGTCAGCGGCTTCGGACAGCCCGAGGACAAGCGGAAGGCCTACGACGCCGGATTCGACGAGCACATCACCAAGCCGGCCGACGTGACAGACATCGAGAACCTCCTGTCG
>Ga0196976_1000393_pt1 | contig 28141 bp, 21 predicted proteins | sample S3v_513CmetaG_FD_148644 | JGI IMG/M metagenome (GOLD analysis project Ga0196976, IMG submission 148644) | Soil microbial communities from Anza Borrego desert, Southern California, United States - S3+v_5-13C | ecosystem: Environmental > Terrestrial > Soil > Desert | place: USA: California...
CGACGTCCTCGAGGCCGAGGACGGCGTCCAGGGCCTCGAGCAGCTCGCGCAGGCGACCGTCGACCTCGTGCTGCTCGACGTCACGATGCCGAACATGGACGGCCCGACCATGCTCCAGAAGATGCGGGAGGGCGGGAACCAGACCCCGGTGATCATGCTCACCTCGGAGTCGAAGCGCTCCATCGTCGCCGGCGCGATGAAGATGGGGATCTCCGACTACATCCTGAAGCCCTTCAAGCCCGAGGAGCTCCGGCAGAAGGTGCTCTCGGTGCTGCAGGGCGAGCCCGGCGGCGCCGACGTGGTGCAGGCCGAGGCTCCACCGATGGGCGGCGGGGCGACGCCCGCGACGCCCGATCCGACCTCCGGCGCCTCGCCGGCGGGCGGCCGCTTCGTGGACATCGTGGTCGTGGACGACATGGAGAACGTGCACAAGAAGCTCCGCTCCATGCTCCCCGGCCACATCTCCATGAACGCGCACACGAGCGCCCAGGCGGCGCTCGGCGCCTGCCGCGAGAAGGTCTACCGGGTGGTGCTCATCGACACCGAGATCCCCGACGTGAACAGCGCGGTCCTGGCCCAGCAGATCCGCGTGCTGCAGCCGCACGCCGCCATGGTCGCGCTCGCCCTCCGCACCTCCAACGACGTCACCAAGGAGGTCCGGGAGCAGGGGTTCGACGACGTGCTGTTCAAGCCCTTCCGCCCCGAGACGGTGGACGACTTCCTCCTCCGCTACTTCGACAACCAGGACTTCCTCCAGGTCGAGGACAACGTCCTCAAGGTGGCGGCCTTCTCCGGCAAGGCCGACCGCATCGAGCGGTTCTACGCGCGGCTGCACGGCGCCTTCCCGGCGGCGCTCGAGAAGGTGGCCGCCGCCTGCTACGACGAGGTGGTGCTCGACGTCGGCACGCCGCCGCTCGAGGGTGACCGCCTGCCGAAGTTCGTCCTCGCGGTCGCGGACAAGTCGAAGGAGTTCGGCATGAGCCTGTCGCTCGTCGGGCCCGCCGACGTCCGGAAGGTGCTCGGCGGCTACACCGAGACCAAGGACCTCAAGTTCTTCGGCTCGGTGCCGGAGGCGCGCGCGGGGGCCGCGGCGTAAGGCACACCATGAGCGTCGAGAAGCTGTCCGCGGAGCTCGAGGTCATCCTGGTCAAGCGAATCCAGGCGGACCAGCTGTTCCTCCCGAGCATGCCCGCGGTGGCCACCAAGATCATGGAGGTGCTCCGGGATCCGGACGCCGGCATGAAGGAGGTGGCCAAGCTGGTGGAGAAGGACCCGGTGCTGGCCGCCCGCACCCTGCGGATGGCGACCAGCGCCGCGTTCGCGGGCGGCGGGAAGAAGATCACCCTGCAGGAGGCGCTCGCGCGGATCGGGACCAAGGCGCTGAAGGGGCTGCTCGTCGAGGCGTCCGCGCAGAAGCTGTTCGTCTCCCGCAACCCGCAGATCAACGACCAGCTCAAGACGCTCTGGGAGCACTCGGTCGCCGTCGGGATCCTCGCGCGCGACGTGCTCGCGCTCACCGGGAACGGCGACTCCGAGTCCGCGTACCTCGCCGGCCTGCTCCACGACGTCGGGAAGCCCGTCGTCGCGAGCGTGCTCCTCGAGCTCGAGCGGCAGCTCACGGAGGTGTACCAGAAGGGCTGGATCGACTCGGGGGAGTGGCTCGCCGTCATCGGGGCGGTCCACCGGAAGATCGCCGTCGCGCTCGCCGAGAAGTGGCAGCTCCCCGCGCCGATCGTCACCTGCATCAAGGACTCCGGCGAGTACGACAAGGGCGATCGCCACTCCCTCGCGAACGCGGTCTGCTTCTCCAACGCGCTCTCGAAGAAGGCGGGGATCTACGCCGGGACGGTGGACGCCGAGGACAACGACGCCGTCATCATGATCGGGCGATCGGTCATCGGGATCTCGGACGACATCCTGCGCACGCTCACGAAGGGGCTGCGGGAGCGCGTGACCGGGCTGTACGATTGAACGGGGGCTGCGCCCCCGCCCTGTCGGCGAAGCCGCCGAGCTTCGCTGGGGCCCCCTCCCTCTCGACGACGCCGAGCACTCGGGAGACGCGGGCGGTACGAGCGCGGCGGCCCCGACCCAGGTTCGCTGGGCCGAGGCCGCCGGAGCTGCGTGCTGCTTCACGACGTCGTCGGACGTCGCCGTGCTACCAGATGTAGATGCTGGCCCACGGGTACGACCCGGCGGTGGCCGAGAAGTACGTGTAGCCGTCGACCTGGGCGAGCGGGAAAGGACCCGCGCCGCACGAGGCCGTCGCCGTCCCGCCGTTCACGCTCACCGTGCGGCCGGCGAAGTTCGAGCACCCCCAGCCGTTCACGCGCTGGGCGGTCCGGTAGCAGACCGCGCCGGTGGTGTTGAAGTTGCCGGTGTTGCTCGTGAACGTCACCGGGTTCGCGCACGGGGCCGTGCCGCCGCCCGAGGGGTTGAACGCGGCGGAGACGGTCTGGGCCGAGGTCATGGCGACGGTGCAGGTGGCCGCCGTGCCGGTGCAGGCGCCGCTCCAGCCCGCGAACGTCGAGCCGGCGGCGGGCGTCGCCGTCAGGGTGACGGTCGTGCCGCTCGCGACGTTCGCCGAGCAGGTCGCGCCGCAGTTGATCGGGCCGCCCGCGACCGTGCCGCCGCCCGTCCCCGACTTCGTGACGACGAGGGCGTAGGTCGGGACGCTGGAGGTGTCGAACGTGGCGGTGACGGCCCGGGCCGCGGTCATCGAGACCACGCACGCGGCCGTGCCGGAGCACGCGCCGCTCCAGCCGGCGAAGGTGGAGCCCGTGGCCGGCGTCGCCGTCAGGGTGACGGACGTGCCGGACGCGAAGCTCGCCGCGCAGACCGTGCCGCAGTCGATCGTGCCGCCCGCGACCGTGCCGCTGCCCGTGCCCGCCCGGGTGACCGTGAGCGTGTAGCTCGTCGGATCCGGGTCCGTGCCGCCGGCCGCGACCGTGATGCCGGACACCTTGGGGTTGTCCACGCCGCCGCCGCGGGCGAACTGGATGACCACCTGGCCGCTCGCGTTGGCCGTGGTGTTGAACGACCGGGCGATGGCGCGGTTGGCGCCGCCGGCGGCCGCGAAGATGTCGAACCCGGAGAGGACCGTCGTCCCGTTGATCGACACGTTGAACGTGCGCTGGCCGGCGGCCGTCCAGTAGATCTCGGCGAAGTAGAGCGTCACCACCTGCGCGCTCCCGGCGGTGCGGCCGGTGATCGTGTAGCTGAACTCGCCCCACCGCTCGCTCGTGAAGACCGCCTGCGGGGGCACCGTGCCGGAGAGGAGGGAGGTGTCGATGGTCCTGCTGGCGGTGTAGGCCTGGCCACCCGAGTAGTACGCGTCCGCCACGAAGGGCGACGCGGCCGCGCCGCCGGCGTTGATCGAGACGCTGGTCGACGGGGTGGTGCCGTTGAACGCGGCGGTGACGGACCGGGCCGCCGTCATCGAGAGGACGCAGCTCCCGGTGCCGGTGCAGGCGCCGCTCCAGCCCGCGAACGTCGAGCCGGCCGCGGGCGTCGCCGTCAGCGTGACGCTCGTGCCGCTCGCCACGCTGGCCGAGCAGGTCGAGCCGCAGTTGATGGGGCCGCCCGCGACCGTGCCGCTCCCCGTGCCGGACTTCGCCACGCTGAGCAGGTAGGTCGTGCCGCCGGAGGGGGTGAAGGTCGCGGTGACGGACCGCGCTGCGGTCATGGTGACGATGCAGCTCCCCGTGCCGGTGCAGGCGCCGCCCCAGCCCGTGAACGTCGAGCCGGTCGCCGGGGTCGCCGTCAGGGTGACCGTGGTGCCGCTCGCCACGTTGGCCGAGCAGGTCGTGCCGCAGTTGATGGGACCGCCCGCGACCGTGCCGCTGCCCGACCGGGTCACGGTGAGCGCGTAGGTGGTGCCGCCGCCGCCCGCGTTGAGGGCGTCGAGCACGGCCTGGTAGGCCGGCTTCTTGTTGCCGCTGCCGTCGAAGAGGAGCGGGGTCTGCGAGGCGCGCCAGGAGTCGCTGTCACGCACGCCCCACACGGTGATGCCCACGCAGCGCGAGACCGCGAGGCAGTCGTTGACGATGGCGGCGTAGGTCGTCGGCGACGCGCCCTCGACGTCGAGCTCGGTGATGGCCACGTCGACGCCGAGCGCGGCGAAGCTGGAGAGCGTCGTCCGGTAGTTGGGGTTGTAGGCGCTGCCGGAGTTGAAGTGGCCCTGGAAGCCGACGCAGTCGATCGGCATGTTCCGGGCCTTCATGTCGCGGACCATGCTGTAGACGCCCTGCGTCTTGGCCCAGGTCCAGTTGTCGATGTTGTAGTCGTTGTAGCAGAGCTTCGCCGCGGGGTCGGCGGCGCGGGCCGTCTGGAACGCCACGTCGATCCAGTCGTTGCCGGTGCGCTGGAGGTTCGAGTCGCGGCGGCCGCCGGTGCCGTCGTCGAACGCCTCGTTGACGACGTCCCAGTACGCGATCTTGCCCTTGTAGTGGGCCATCACGCCGTTGATGTGGTTGATCATGGCCTGGCGCAGCGCCGTGCCGCTCAGGCTCTGCATCCAGGGCGGCTGCTGGGAGTGCCACGCGAGCGTGTGCCCGCGGACCATCTTGTTGCCGTTGGCGACGGCCCAGTCGTAGATGCGGTCGCCGTTGGTGAAGTTGAAGGTGTTCTGCTGCGGCTCAGTCGCGTCGATCTTGAGCTCGTTCTCGTGCGTCACCGAGGTGAACTCGCGGGCCGCGATCGTGGTGTAGGTCGTGTCGCTCAGCTTGTGGGCGGCGATCGCCGCGCCGAAGTAGCGGCCGGAGCGCGCCGCGGCGGCGCCGAGCGTGGTGGCGGTCTGGGCGGCGGCCGGACCGGCGACCAGCGCCGAGGAGCAGAGCGCGGCCACGAGGGAAAGGCGTAGGGAACGGGTCATATGGACTCCTTGGTCGGAGCGTTCTTCGCTGCATGCCGGGCACAGGACCCGGCGGACACGGGGAAGCTCGCAATAAAGCAGAACAGTTGACCAAATGCACCAGGGCGGGAGGTCTTTGTTGGGGTGACCGGATTTGCACGCAAAATCAGGAGCCTGCGCGTTGCGCCCGGCGGCCGCCGGAGGTGAAACGTTCTCCGCCGTCGCGCATCTGAATCGACTTTTTCGAGGCCCCGCCGCGAGCGCCCCTCAGCGCTCGATCGCGCCGATGTCCCCGGCCGCGCCCGCCGGGCGCGCCCCGCCCGATTGATCCGGCGTGCCGGACGGCGTGTACCGCCGGACGTCGCGCACCACCGTGACGGAGACATGGGCGCTGAGCGGTCCGGTCTGGAACCGACCCCAGAAGTCGTCGCCGAGCCCCACGGCCCCGAGCCGGCCCGCGAGCTCGGCCTCGATGGCGCGCCACGCGGCGATCCAGGCCTGGTTGTCCGGGTTCGAGGGCCAGGTCCGCGACGGCCCGAACCAGGTCACCCCCGTGAGATCCCCCAGGCCCTGACCGAAGTCGGTCCCGACGATCCCGCCGTACTCCGCCCGCACCTTCGCGAGCACGTGGACCAGGAGGTCGTCCGTGCTCCGGCCGAAGCCGGTCGCGCCCGCCCTCACGTGGCGGACCTCGTACCCGCGGCCCGGGACCCGGTCGTGCGCCGCCGCGCCGGGCGGGTACCAGACCACCGCCGCCTCGCCGGCGTCCGTGCCGGCGGAGCGCGCCGTCGGGTGGCGCGCCGCGTTCGCGAGGTCGAGCGCCTCCGCCGGGGCGACGCCGTCCCGGTCGCCGGTCTTGGGCCAGTGCTTCCGGCTCAGCATCCCCCAGTCCGGCACCGGCACGAGGACGTGCCCGGCGTCGAGCCTTCCCACGAGGTTGTACCCCTCGCTCGTGAGGAAGAGGAGCGACCCGGTGAACCAGTCCTCCGCGGCGCCGTTGGACGTGTTCCCCGCGACGATCGACTGGCGGATCGAGACGTCCTCGACGACGTGGGCGTCGCCGATCGTCGCCGCGAGCCCGCCGCCGCCCATGTTGGGCTTTCCGCCGAAGACCGCCGGGGTCCCGGTGATCGCGTTCTCGGCGATGGTGGTCGACACGAGCGCGAGCGATCCCCCGCCCATGTAGATGCCGCCGCCGCGGTGGTACCACTGCCCGACCTGCGGCAGGTCGGGGTGGTCCTCGACGACGTTGCGCGCGACCGTGCAGCCCGTGAGCGTCATGGTCGCGACGTTCTCGGGCCCGCCCGACAGCGTGAAGATCCCGCCGCCGTAGGCGTGCTGCCCGGTGACCCGGTTCCCGCTCACGGCGCAGCGCGTGAGCCGGGTGTCGTTGCCGCTCCCGCCGCGGTGGGTGGCGCCGCCGACCGAGTAGATCCCGCCCCCGGCCGCGCCGTAGCCGGCGGCCGCGTTCCCGGCGACGACCGTGTCCACGAGGTCGAGGCCGTTCGCGTAGATGCCGCCGCCGTACGCGCCGCGATCGCGGCTCGCGGTCGCGTCCCCCTCGATCCGGTTCCCGGTGACCGTGCACCCATCGAGGCGCGCGGTGCCCCACACGGCCAGCCCGCCGCCGCGGGCGAGCGTGTACGGCTGCGCCGGGTCGTCCCGCGGCTCGGCGCGGGAGAACCCGCCGGCGACGGTCACGTTCCGGAGGACGAGATCGCCGCGGACGGCGAGCACGCGCGCGGGGACCTCCTCGCCGCCGCCCCAGCGGATCGTGACGCCGTTCGGCAGCGCGGAGGCGTCCAGGGTGAGGTCCTTCTCCGCGAAGAGCGCGGAGGGACCGTAGTCCCGGTCCTGGTAGCCCTGGTACGTCGGCGGGCCGCCCGCGTAGACCTCGCCCGGCAGCGTCGTGTGCGGCGCGCCGACGATCGTGAGGGTGATCGTCCCGCCGTCGAGCGCGGGATCGAAGGTGATCGGCACGCCCGGGCGTGTCGCCGCGACGGCCTCGCGGAGCGTCGTGACGTCGTCGTCCGCGGGCGCGCCGTCGTCGAGCGCGTCCACGACGACGCGCGGGACCGACTCGCAGCCGGACGCGAGGAGCAGCGCGCCGAGGGCGGCGCGGACGAGGCGGGGAGCGGACATGCGGCAGGATCTCCGTGCGGCGTTTCCCCCGCGAACCATCGTACGGGAATCCCACGCCCGCCGGAACCGGCGCGCTCCGTCCGCGCGGCCGAGATTGATCGACGCACCGCCGCATGCCAAGGATCGAGCGCACATGCACCGCTCCCGCATGCTCCGTCCGTTCGCCCTCCTCCCGCTCCTGCTCGTCGTCGTCCCCGCGCGCCCGGCGCACGCAGGGCAGCGCATGCTCGGCTGGCGCTCCGTCGCGGTGGAGGCCCGGCTCGACGACCGCGGCGCGATCCACGTCAAGGAGCGGCAGGCCATGGTCTTCGACGGCGACTGGAACGGGGGCGAGCGCACGTTCTGGGTCGGCCCAGGCCAGCGGCTCCGGTTCGGACGGATCACGCGCACCGCGCCGGACGGCGCCGAGATCCCGCTCGCCGAGGGGGACCTCTCCCGCGTGGATCAGTACGCGCTCGACGGCCGGGTCCTGCGCTGGCGCAGCCGCCTCGCGACGGATCCGCCGTTCGAGATGACGGACCTCGTCTACACGCTCGAGTACACCCTCGAGAACGTGGTCGTGGAGCGCACGGACGGGCTGTTCGAGCTGGACCACGACTTCGCGTTCCCCAACCGCCCCGGCGCCATCGCCGAGGTCCACGTCCGGCTCGAGCTCGATCCGGCGTGGAGCCCGATCGACCGCGCGCCGGCCGAGGCGACCTCCGGGTCGCCTGCGCACGTCGAGCAGTCCTGGGGGCTGCTCATGCCCGGCGAGTCCGCGATCCTGAAGCTCCCGCTGCGGTGGGTCGGCCCCGGCGACCCGCCGGTGGGCGGCCTCTCTCCGGACGAGGCGCGCCTCCTCACCGGCGGGCTCGTCCTCGCGCTCCTCGCCGCGGCGGCGTTCGTCGTCCGGCGCGCGCGCGCCGTGGGGCTCGTCGGCGTACCGCGACCCCGCGTGGACGCCGCGTGGCTCGCGGAGCACGTGCTCGTGCACCCGCCCGAGCTCGTCGCCTACGCCTTCCACGGGGTCGCCGGGCCGTCGGCCGTCGCCGCGGTGATCGCGCGGATGGAGGCGGAGGGGAAGGTCGCCTCCCGGCCGCTCCCGCGCGACGCGTGGGGCCCGGGCCTGGCGCTCTCCCTCCGCGTCCCCCGGACCGCGCTCGAGGACCACGAGCGCGCCCTGTGCGACGCGCTCTTCTTCGACGGAGACGAGACCGACACCCGGCGACTCCGGGAGCACTACGCCGACCGCGGCCTCGATCTCGGGCGCCGGATCGCGCCTGCGCTCGAGGACAGGCTCGAGGCGCTCGCGCCCGAGCCGCCGCTCCGGCGGAGGTGGCCCTACGTGGTCGCGGCGATCCTCCTGGTGGTGGCGGGGCTCACCATCTCCGTCGCCGGCGCGGTCCGCGGCGAGCGCCTGGAGGTGTTCGGGCCCTTCCCGAGCGCGCTCCCGCTCCTGCTCGTGTTCCTGGGGATCGCGCGCACCTTCCGCTCCGGCTCCCCCCGCCGCGCCTGGGTCGCCGGCCTCGTCCTGCTCGTCCTCCACGGCGCGGCGATCGCGGCGATCGACTGGCTCGGGAACCGCGGCCCCGGCGGCCGCGCGACGCTCGTCCCGATCGGCGCGGCCGTGACCTGGCTCGGGCTGCTCCTCGTGACCGTCCTCGCCGCCGTCCCGCGGACCAGCCGGGAGCGCCTGCTCTTCCGGCGGCGCTGCGCGGCCGCCCGCGACTTCTTCCGAGCCGAGCTGAAGCGCCCCTCGCCGAGGCTCCAGGACGCCTGGACCCCGTACCTGTTCGCGCTCGGGCTGCGCCGAGTCGCCGAGCGCTGGTCGCGCATCCACGGTGCGTCGACCCACGACACGAGGGCGGACCGGGATTCGTCCGGGCACGGCTCGGCCGCCGGGACGCCGAGCGCGTCCGGGAGCGGCTGGACCGGCGGCGGCGGCCAGTTCAGCGGCGGAGGCGCCTCGGGATCATGGGCGGCGATCGCCGGGCTCGCGGCCGGCGTGGCGGCGCCCTCCAGCTCCTCGCCGTCCGGCTCTTCGTCGAGCTCCGGCGGGTCGAGCTCCGGGTCCAGCTCCGGCGGGGGCGGCGGCGGCGGGTGGTGACGCCTGGGCCGCGCGGGGCGATCGAAGACCCGCAGCCAGGCCCGCGCCGGCCTGCTATGAAGCCCGCATGTCCACGCCCCCGCTCCTCGTCGCCAAGGCCCCCGAGGACCTCGTCCTCCTCCCCGGGCTCGCCAACCGCCACGGCCTCATCGCCGGCGCGACCGGCACCGGGAAGACCGTCACCCTGCGCGTGCTCGCCGAGGGGTTCAGCCGGGCCGGAGTGCCCGTCTTCCTGGCCGACGTGAAGGGCGACCTGTCCGGCCTCGCCCAGCCCGGCTTCGACGCCCCCGCGGTCCAGGAGCGCGCGCGCGCCCTCGGCCTCGCGGCCGAGCCCGAGGCGAGCCCGGCGGTGTTCCTCGACGTCCACGGAGAGGGCGGACACCCGCTCCGCACGACCGTCTCCGAGCTCGGGCCCATCCTCCTCGCGCGCGTGCTCGGGCTCAACGAGACGCAGGCGGGCGTGCTCCAGATCGCGTTCCGCGTCGCGGACGAGGACGGCCTCCTCCTGCTCGACCTCAAGGACCTCCGCGCCATGCTGGAGCACCTCGTGCAGCAGGCGGACGCCATCCGCCCGCGGTACGGCAACGTGGCCGCGAGCAGCGTCGGCGCCATCCAGCGGGGCCTCGTCGCGCTGGAGGCGCAGGGCGGCGATCGCCTGTTCGGCGAGCCCGCGCTCGCGCTCGAGGACCTGCTCCGGACGGATCTCCGCGGCCGCGGCCAGATCACGATCCTCCAGGCCGAGAAGCTCGTCCGCGCGCCCCTGCTCTACTCGACGCTCCTGCTCTGGCTCTTGTCCGAGCTGTTCGAGGAGCTGCCCGAGGTGGGCGATCCCGAGAAGCCCCGGCTCGTCTTCTTCTTCGACGAGGCGCACCTCCTGTTCACGGACGCGCCCGCGGAGCTGCTCCAGCGGATCGAGCAGGTGGTGCGGCTCATCCGCTCGAAGGGCGTGGGCGTCTACTTCGTCACCCAGAACCCGCTGGACGTCCCCGACGCCGTCCTCGGCCAGCTCGGGAACCGCGTGCAGCACGCGCTCCGCGCGTTCACGCCGCGCGACCAGAAGGCGGTCCGGGCGGCGGCGGAGACGTTCCGCCAGAGCCCGGGGCTCGACGTGGCGACGGCGATCACCGAGCTCGGCGTGGGCGAGGCGCTCGTGTCGATGCTCGACGCGAAGGGCATCCCGACGCCGGTCCGCCGCGCGCTGGTGGTGCCGCCGCGCTCGCGCCTCCGCCCGCTCTCCCCCGAGGAGCGCGCCGCGTCCCTCGCCGGCTCGCCGCTGCGCGGCCGGTACGACGCGCCGATGGACCGCGAGTCCGCGTTCGAGCGCCTGCAGCAGCGCGCGGCGGCCCGGCAGGCCGAGGCGCCGCCGCCTCCGCCGGCGCGCGGGCGCGCCCCCGCGACCCCCGGCGACGCGGCCACCGCGATGCTCGGCAAGATGGCCCAGAGCGCGCTCCGCGCGGCTGGCACGCAGCTCGGCCGCGAGGTGATGCGCGGGCTCCTCGGCGGGCTGTTCGGGGGACGGCGGAGGTGAGCAAGCCCTGTCACCCCCCTGACGTCCACCCGCCGCCATCCGGCTGACGTCGCCCCAACTCCGCGAGATCGCGGTCGTTCTCCCGAGGCACGGCGCTTGCTGAAACCGCCGTCCGGGAGAACACATGGCCGAAGCTGACATCCAGGCAGCGGCGATCAGACCGGCGGGGTCGAAGCTGGTCCCGATCCTGCTCGTCGTGAACATGCTCCTCGTCGGAGCCGTGCTGGCGGTCTTCCTGACGCGCGCCCCTGCCCCGGCCGGCGGGGGAGAGAAGCCCGCGGCCGCGGCGGGCGAGGAGCACGGGAAGGCCGGCGAGGGCGGCAAGGGCGCCCTGCCCGGCCCGACGCAGAAGCTCGCCGACTTCGTCGTGCACCTGCGCGACCCCGAGGCGGACCGGTACGCCCGCGTCTCGTTCGAGGTCGAGGTCGCGACCGAGGAGGACAAGGCCAAGCTCACGGGCTACATGCCCCGCATCCGCGACGCCTTCATCGCCTACCTCTCGGACCGGACGCTCGAGGAGCTCCGCGGGAGCGAGTCGATCGCCCGCACCAAGGTCGCGCTGGCGGAGCGGATGGGCCAGCTCGCGCCCGGGGTGGACATCAAGGGCCTCTACGTGACGGACCTCGTCATCCAGTGAGCGCGCCATGCCCGCGACCCTGACACCCGACGAGATCAAGGCGCTGATGAGCGCCATCCAGGACGGGAAGGTCAACACGGAGGCCCAGCCCGGCGCCGCGCCGCAGGTGGTCCCGTACGACCTCACCAGCCAGGACCGGATCATCCGCGGGCAGATGCCGACGCTCGACGCGATCAACGAGCAGGTCGCCTCGATGCTCGGGATCGGCCTCGCCGGCCGCACCCGCGTCGCGCTCCGGGTCACCTCGTCGCCCGCCACCCTCCTCAAGTTCGCGGACCTCGTCCCCCTCCTCTCCCCGCCCGCGTCGGTCTGCGTGCTCGGCCTCGGCGCCTCGTACGGCTTCGCCCTCGCCGTCCTCGAGGCGGGCCTCGGCGAGGCCCTGCTCGCGGCCGCGCTGGGCGATCGCCGGCAGCGGCAGCAGGAGGGCGGGACGGAGAGCCGGCGCGAGCTGACGAGCGTCGAGCAGCTCGTGCTCCGCCGCCTGCTCCTCATCCTCACGGACTCGATGGCGCAGGCGTGGGCGCCCGTCATCCCGTTCCAGCCCGAGGTCCTCCGCTTCGAGCTCGACCCGCGCATGGCCACGATCGCGCCGCCGACCGACGTGGGCATCGTCTCCGGGTTCGAGATGAAGGGCGGCATCGAGGGGCGGCTGCAGCTCGTCATCCCCTACGCGGCCGTCGAGTCGGCGAAGCAGAAGCTCTCCTCGCCGCGCCGCCTCTCGCAGCGCGCCGACGAGCGGTTCGCCGACGCGCTCGCGCGGGAGGTCGAGCAGGTCTCGGTCGAGATCCGCGGCATCTTCGGGCGGACCCGGATCCCGTTCGCTCGCCTCCTCGAGCTCGACGCCGGCCACGTCCTCCTCCTCGACACCGACGAGGGGAAGCCGATCCCGGTGATCGTCCAGGGGCGCGAGAAGCTCATGGCCACGCCCACCGTCGCCGGCGGCAGCCTGGCCCTCGTCGTCGAGCAGCCCCTGCGCCCGCCCGCCCAGACCCCCGCGTCGCTCGTGAGCTAGGAGCAAGGAACCATGGAAGGCCAGAACCACAAGACCGAGCCGGCGTCCCGCCGTTTGGACATGCTGCTCGACGTCCCGCTCGAGGTGAACGTCGAGCTGGGCCGGACGCGGATGACGATCCAGGACCTGCTCCAGCTCGGGCCCGGCTCCGTGATCGAGCTCGACAAGGTCGCGGGCGAGGCGCTCGATATCCTGGTGAACGGCCGGCTCGTGGCGCGCGGCGAGGCGGTGGTCGTCAACGACAAGTTCGGCATCCGGATCACCGACATCGTCTCCCCGCAGGAGCGCATCCAGCGCCTCCGGTAGGAGCCCACCGTGCACGCCCCGCTCCTCGCCGCCCTCCTCTCCCTCGCCGCCCTCCCCGTGAACGAGCCCGAGCCCGCGCCCGAGCCCGGCCTCTCCACCCCGGCGTCGGCGCCCGCAGCCGCGCCCGCCCGCTCCGCACCCCCGCCCGCCCTCACCCTCCCCCGCGGCGGCCTCGACGCCGGCGCCCTCGCCGCGCCCATCGTGCTCCTCGCCGGGCTCGCCGCGGCGGCGCTCGTGCTCAAGCGGCGCCGCCACCCCGCGGGCCGCCGCGTCGAGGTGCTCGAGACCACCTCCCTCGGCCCGAAGCGCTCGCTCGTGCTCGCCCGGCTCGGCGACGAGCTCCTCCTCCTCGGCGCGAGCGAGGCCGGGATCCACCTGCTCCACACGCGGCCTGCCGCCCTCGGCCGCGCCGCCGAGCCCGAGCTCGACGCGCTGCCGGTGGCCGAGCCCGAGCCGCGTCGCGAGACGCCCCCGACGCTCGGCGGTCTCGTCGCGCGGCTCCGCCGCGCCCGCCCCGGCGCCGCGCCGGCGCCTGCCTTCGACGCCCTCCTCGCCGAGAGCGCCGAGGACCAGGAGCTCCGCCGCAAGCTGGCGCGCGGCCAGGCCGGGAGCGTCCGATGATCCCGCTCGCCGTCGCGTCCGACAGCGCGATCCAGCTCTCCGTCAACGGCGGCGGCTCCGCGCCGGTGAAGCTCTTCCTGCTCTTCACCGCGCTGAGCTTCGCGGGCGCCCTCCTCGTCTCGGTGACCTCGTTCACCCGCATCGTGATCGTCCTCGGCTTCCTCCGCCAGGCGCTCGGGACGCCGCAGGCGCCGCCGAACCAGGTCGTCGTCGGCCTCGCGCTCTGCCTCTCGTTCTTCGTCATGGCGCCCACCGCGAACCGGGTCTACGCCGAGGCGCTCCGCCCGTACCTCGAGGACCGGATCGGCCCGGAGGAGGCGCTCGCCCGCGCCTCGGTCCCCGCCCGTGAGTTCATGCTCAAGCAGACGCGCGAGCAGGACCTCGCGGTGTTCTACGAGATCTCCCGGACGGAGCGGCCGGAGCAGGGCGACGCGATCCCGATGTCGATCGTCATCCCCGCGTACATGATCTCGGAGCTCACGACCGCCTTCCGCATGGGCCTGTTCCTCTACGTGCCCATGCTGCTCGTCGACCTCCTCGTGTCGTCCCTCCTCATGTCGCTCGGCATGATGATGGTCCCGCCGACGCTCATCGCCCTCCCCGTGAAGCTCGGCGTCTTCCTCATGGCGGACGGCTGGCGGCTGGTGATCGCCTCGCTCGCGCGGAGCTTCGCGTGAGTCCGGAGCTGCCCGGCGGGCTCGTGCGCGAGGCGCTGCTCCTCCTGGCCTCCGTGGGCGGGCCGGTCTTCGGCGCGCTCCTGCTCATGGGCCTCGTGCTCGGCGTGCTCCAGGCGGCGACGCAGATCAACGACGCCGCCGTCGGGTTCCTGCCGCGGGTGCTGGCGGGCGCGGCCGTGGTCTGGGCCCTCGGCGGGTGGATGATGGAGCGGATGTCGAGCTTCTTCGCGCGGTGCGTCGAGCTGATGGCCGGAGGCTAGCGTGCTCGTCCCGACCGCCACCGGGTACGGCTTCGCGCTCCTCCTGTTCCGGACGGCGGCGCTCTTCATGGCCGCGCCCATCCTCGGCGCCAAGGTGGTCCCCACCCGGTTCCGCCTGGCGCTGTCCGTGGCGGTGGCCTTCGCCGTCTACACGGGCGCCGGCGCGCCGCCGGTCGCGCCGCCGGACGGCCTGTTCGGCCTCGCCGCGGACGCGGCCACCGAGACCGCGATCGGGCTCGCCGCGGGCCTCGGCGCGCGGTGGGTGCTCGAGGCCGCGCTCGCCGCCGGCCACGCGGCCGGCCTCGCCGCCGGCCTCGGCTTCTCCGCCCTGGTCGATCCCTTCACGGGCGCCGAGTCCAACGCCGTCTCGCAGACGATCTTCGCCGTCGCGCAGGGCATGGCGGTCGCCCTCGGGGTCCACCGCGAGGCGATCGTGTGGCTCGCGCGGGCCACCGAGGCCTTCCCGCTCGGCGCCCCCCTCGACGTCCCCTCCCTCGCGATGCGCACGGTGGGGCTCGGCGTGCTCTCCATCGGCCTCTCGATCCGGCTCGCCATCCCCGTGATGTCGGCCGTGATCGCGGGCCACGCCGTCATGGGGATCATGAACCGGATGGCGCCGCAGCTCTCGCTCCAGTCCATCGGCTTCTCGGTCGCCATCCTCGCGGGCGGCCTCGCGCTCTACCTCGCCGCGCCGGCCGCGGCCGAGCTCTGCGCGCGCGCCGCGATGCAGGCGTTCGCGGGGTGACCCCATGTCCGACGAGGTCGACAAGGAGTCGAAGACCGAAGAACCTTCACCACGAAAGCTCCGGCGCGCGTACGAGCAGGGCGGGGTCCCCGTCGGGCACGACGCCGTCCTCGTCGCCGGCACCGGCGCCGCGGTCGTGGCGCTCATCGCGCTCGCCGGGGTCCTGCGCAGCTCGATCGCCCACCTCTTCCGCGAGGCCGCGACCTCCGTCGGCGACGCGCCGTTCGCGAGCGTCGCGGCCGCGGCGCGCGTCCCCGTCCTCGTCACGGGCGCCGTGTGCCTCGTCGCCGCGCTGGGGGGCGTGCTCGCCACCCTCGCCCAGACGCAGGGTCGCACCGCGAGCGAGCGCCCGCTCCTCGATCTCTCGCGCGTGGCGAGCGGGTTCGGGAACCTCGCCAAGGTGTTCGAGAAGGACTTCCTGTTCGCGCTGCTCATCGCGCTCGGGAAGGCCTTCTTCATCGCCCTCGCGGCCTGGCCGTCGATCCGCCAGGACCTGGCCACCCTCCCCACGCTCCTCACCGCCGAGCCCGGCGCCCAGCTCGCCGCCGCGTTCGGCATGCTCGCCCGCGCGGCGCGCCCTGCGTTCGCCGCGCTCGTGATCCTGGCCGCGGGGGAGTTCGCCTTCACCCGGTGGAAGTTCTTCCGCGACCAGCGGATGACGAAGCAGGAGCTCAAGGACGAGCTGAAGGAGGACGAGGGCGATCCGCTCCTCAAGAGCCACCGCCGGCGGCGGGCGCGCGAGCTCCTCAGGAACCAGGCGACCGTCGAGGTCCCCAAGGCCGACGCGCTCGTCGTGAATCCGACCCACGTGGCGGTCGCCATCCGCTACCGCCGGGACGAGGGGCGCGCGCCGCGCGTCACCGCGAAGGGCAAGGGTGCGCTCGCCGAGCACATGCGGGCCCTCGCGCGCCAGAACGGCGTCGCGATCGTGCAGGACGTCCCGCTGGCCCGGTTCCTGTATCGCAAGGTGAAGGTGGGCCGGGAGATCCCGGCCCAGACGTACAAGGCGGTCGCCGCGATCCTGGCGTTCGTCTACCGGGTGGGCGGGAAACAACAGGGGAATCGGGCGTGAACCGGGTGGTGACGAGGTGGGACCTCGGGCGCGGGAGCGGGCTCGGGCTCGTTCACGGGATGGATGACGGAGGCACGACGTGAGCGACACGACGGTGACGGCGAGTCGGTCGGGGCGCGGCGAGGCGGCGGTCGCCTTCGCGGTCCTCGCCATCATCGCGATCCTCATCGTCCCGGTGCCGGCGGCGCTGCTGGACGTCCTCCTCACGATCTCCATCGCCGGCGCCGTCCTCATGATCCTCATCGCCCTGGGGCTCACCCGGGCGGTGGACTTCTCGGTCTTCCCCTCGCTCCTCCTCGTCATCACCCTCTTCCGCCTCGCGCTCAACATCGCCACCACGCGGCTCATCCTGCTCCACGGCGGCCAGGGGCCGGGGGCGGCCGGCCACCTCATCGAGACCTTCGGCCGGTTCGCCATCGGCGGCAGCCTGGTGGTGGGCCTCGTCATCTTCCTCATCCTCCTCGTGGTGAACTTCGCCGTCATCACCAAGGGCTCGAACCGCGTCTCCGAGGTCGCCGCGCGCTTCACCCTCGACGCCCTGCCCGGCAAGCAGATGGCGATCGACGCCGACCTCAACGCCGGCATCATCGACGACCGGACCGCGCGCGACCGCCGCAAGGAGCTCGAGCGGGAGATGGAGTTCTTCGGGGCGATGGACGGCGCCTCGAAGTTCGTCCGCGGCGACGCCGTGGCGGGCCTGGCGATCACCTTCATCAACATCCTCGGCGGCCTCGTCGCGGGCGTCGTCCGCGACCACATGTCGATCGGCGCGGCCGCCGAGACGTACACGCTCCTCACCGTCGGCGACGGCCTCGTCTCGCAGTTGCCGGCGCTCATCATCTCCACCGCCACCGGCATCGTGGTGACGCGCGCGGCCGGCACCGACCTGAGCTCGCAGCTCGGGTCGCAGCTCTTCGGCCGCCCCGGCGTGCTCAAGATGGCGGCGGTGGTCCTCGTCTCGCTCGGCCTCCTCCCCGGCATGCCGCTCCTCGCGTTCTCGGCCGTCGCGGGAGCGCTCCTGCTCGCGAGCCGCCGCGCCCGGACCCGGCTCGAGGCCGCCGCCGCCGGGCCCGCCAAGGCCAAGGCCGAGGAGGCGAGGCCGGGCCAGGAGCGGGTGCAGGACCTGCTCGCGCTCGATGCGCTGGAGCTCGAGGTGGGCTACGGCCTCGTCGGCCTCATCGATCTCGAGAAGGGCGGGGAGCTGCCGGGCCGGGTCACCGCGCTCCGCAAGCAGCTCGCGGGCGACCTCGGCATCGTGCTGCCCTCGGTCCACCTCCGCGACAACCTCCGGCTCGAGCCCGGCCAGTACCGCGTGCTCCTGCGCGGCATGGAGATCGGCCGCGGCGTCGCCATGGCCGACCGGATCATGGTGCTCGACCCCGGCGGCGCCGCGCCGCCCATCGACGGGCTCCGCGGGGTGGACCCCGCCTTCGGCCTGGCCGCGGTCTGGATCACCCCCGCGGACCGCCCGCGCGCGGAGAGCATGGGGCTCACACTCGTGGACACCGCCTCGGTCATCACCACTCACCTCTCCGAGCTCCTCCGGAAGAACGCCCACGACATCATCGGCCGCCAGGAGGTGCAGGAGCTCCTCGGCGTGGTCGCGCGCGACGCGCCGAAGCTCGTCGAGGACGTCATCCCGGGCACGCTCTCGCTCGGCGACCTCGTCAAGGTGCTCCGCGGGCTGCTCCGCGAGGGCGTCTCGGTGCGCGACCTGCGCACCATCCTCGAGGCGGTGGCCGACGCCGCGCCGCGCTCGAAGGAGCCCGCGTACCTGGTCGAGGCGGCGCGGCGGCGCCTGGCCCGCCAGATCACCGCCCGCGTCGCCGGCCCCGACGGCGTCGTCCGCGCGCTGACGCTCGACCGCGCGACGGAGGAGACGCTCCGGTCCACGCTCGGCGCCAGCGAGGGCGAGGCGGCGCTCGCCCCCGACATGGAGACGGCGCGGCGCCTGGTGGCCCACCTCGAGCAGCACGCCACCCGGCTCGCCACCGAGGGGAGCCCGGTCGTGCTGCTCGCGCCGCCCGACCTCCGCAAGCCGATCTTCGACTTCGCGAGCCGCTTCGTGCCCGACGTGACCGTGGTCGCCGCACGCGAGCTCGTACCGGGGACCACAGTGGAGCCGGCCGGGACGCTCGCCGCGCATGCGGCGCTGGCGGGCGCGGCCTGACGCGACCGGGGTGACCCCCGCCCCGCACGTCGGCACCGCGGTTGCACAATCCCGGGCCAGGAGCCAACGCGATGACGCCCACGGTCCGAACCTTCCGCGCACCCGACCCGGCGGCCGCCCTCGCCGCGGTGAAGGCGGCGCTCGGCGCGGACGCGGTGATCCTCTCGACCCGCACCGTGGACGGCGGGCTGTTCCGCAAGCCCGAGATCGAGATCACGGCCGCGCTCGAGCTGCCCGCGCGTCCGGCGCCGCGCCGGCCGGCGCGCCCGGCGCCGCAGGCGCGGCCCGACCACGTCGAGCCGCGCGCAGAGCCGCGGCCCGCGCCGCCTCCCCCGCCGCGGCCCCACGACGACGAGCTCCAGGACGAGATCCGGTACCTCCGCAAGAGCGTCGAGGAGGCGCGCCGCGCCCTCACCGCCGTCACCCAGGAGGCGCGCGCCGGCCGGGACCTGCAGCTCCCGCCCGCCGGCGCCGAGGTTTACGCCCGCCTCGCCTGCCGCGGCGTCGAGCCCGCCCTCGCCGAGAGCCTCGTCCGCTCCGCGCTCGCCGCCGTCCCGCCCGAGACGCACCGGGTCCTCGCCGCGGTGAAGGACCTCCTCGGCGAGCGGCTCGTGCCCTGCCGCGCGCCGTGGCTCCTCGAGGGCCGCCACGTGATCGCGATGGTCGGCCCCACGGGCGTGGGCAAGACCACGACGCTCGCGAAGCTCGCCGCGCGGGCGCTCCTCGAGACCAGGAAGCGCGTCGCCTTCGTGACGGTGGACACCTACCGGATCGGCGCCACCGAGCAGCTCGCCCGCTACGCCGAGATCATGGGCGTGCCCGTCCTCGTCGCCCGCGACCGGAGCGAGATCCTCCGCGCGGTCGAGCGCGTGGCGGACGCCGACCTCGTGCTCGTCGACACCGCGGGCCGGTCCTCCCCGGAGGACGTCGCCCGCCAGGCGGCCCTCGTGCGGACCATCCCGCGCGTGCAGCTCCAGCTCTGCGTGGCCGCCTCGACGGGCGCGATGGAGCTCGCCGCGGTCGCCGAGCGGTACCGGACCCTCGCGCCCGATCGCCTCGCGGTCACGAAGGTGGACGAGGCCGCCGGCCCGGGGAGCATCCTCTCCGCGTCCGTCCGCATCTGCCGTCCCATCTCCTGCGTGGCCGACGGCCAGCGCGTCCCCGAGGACGTGCACGCCTACACCGGCCCGGAGCTGGTCGACCTCGTGGTCGGCCGCGAACCCTGACTCTCGGAGGTATCCCACTTGGACCAGGCGCAGAGCCTTCGCGATCGGACCGAGAACGGCGGCGCACGCCCGCCCATGCGCGTCGTCGCCGTGACGAGCGGCAAGGGCGGCGTCGGGAAGACCCACATCTCCGCGAACCTCGCGGTCCTGGCGGCGCGCGCCGGCCGGCGCGTGCTGCTCGTGGACGCGGACCTCGGCCTCGCGAACGCCGACATCGTGCTCGGCATCTGCCCCACGAAGCACCTCGGCCACCTGCTCGACGGCGCCGCGACGGCGGAGGAGGTCCTGACGGAGGGGCCCCGCGGCGTCCGCGTGCTCGGCGCGTCGAGCGGCATCCAGTCGCTCACCTCCCTCACCGACGAGCAGAAGATGACGCTCGTGTCGGCCTTCGAGCCGCTCGAGGACCGGTTCGACCTCGTCATCATGGACTGCGGCGCGGGCATCGGGGACAACGTGCTCTTCTTCGCCGGCGCGGCGCAGGAGGCGCTGCTCGTCGTCTCGCCCGAGCCGACCTCGCTCTCCGACGCCTACGCGACGGTGAAGGTGCTCTCGAAGGACGCGGGCGTGACGCAGTTCTCGGTGGTCGCCAACCTCGCCGCGGACTTCCAGGGGCGCGACGTGTTCCGCCGGCTGACGCAGGTCACCGACCGGTTCCTCGACGCCAGGCTCCGCTACCTCGGCCACGTCCCGCGCGACGAGGACCTGCCGCGCGCCGTCCGCGTCCAGCAGCCGCTCGTCGAGCTCTACCCCCGCTCGCCCGCCGCGCGCGCGCTCTCCGCGCTCTGCGACGCCCTGCTCGCGTCCGAGCCGCCGGCGCTCCTCCCCGGCGGCGTGAAGCTGTTCTGGCAGCAGATCCTGCGCGCCCAGGAGCACCGAGCCTAGCGCATGCGCCGCGCCTACGCGCAATACGGGCAGTCGGCGGGCTCCGAGGCGCAGCTCCTCGCGCGCCACGGCGCCCTCATCGACCGCTGCGCGCGGCGGCTCGCGGCCCGCTCCGGCCACACGGTCCAGGCCGACGATCTCTGGTCCGCCGGCGCGATGGGGCTCATCGAGGCCGCGCAGCGGTTCGACGGCGCGCGCGACGTGCGGTTCGAGAGCTTCGCCGAGCACCGGATCCGCGGCGCGATGCTGGACGAGATGCGCCGGATGGATCACCTGCCGCGGCGGCTCCGGTCCGACGTGGAGAAGGTCGAGGCGGCGCGGTCCCGCCTGGCGCAGCAGCTCGGCCGCGATCCGGACACGGTCGAGGTGGCGGAGGCGATCGCGGCGAGCCCGCAGGACGTCGCCGAGCTCCTCCAGCTCCTCGCGCCTCACCTCCCCATCCACGACGAGACCGCCGCCGCGCCCGAGGCCGCCGCCGAGGACGCCCTCGGCCGGGCCGAGCTCCAGACGCGGCTGGCGCGCGCCATCGGCGCGCTCCCCGAGCGGCTCCGCGTGCTGCTCGCGCTCTACTACGACGAGGAGCTCACCTACCGCGAGATCGCCCGGATCCTCGGCGTCTCCGAGCCGCGCGTGTGCCAGCTCCACGGCGACGCGGTGAAGAAGCTGCGCGCGGAGCTCGCGGGGGAAGGCGCGGCGCGGTGAGCGCGGCCTCGCGCGCGGATGATCGAGGAGTGGCCGTTCTGGCCGCCGGGAAGCCCGGCCACCTACCCGCGGGGCCCGGCCGGCTGAGGCGCTCGCTGGGGCGCGGGGCCCGGCACGCGCCTCACCGGAGCCGGATGTGCGCGTCGGCCGTGTCGCGCTGGACGTGCGCGGCGACGTCCTCGAAGCGGGGGTACCGCCAGGCGCGGAACGGGCGCCACATCCCGCTCGGCTCGCGCGGGCCGAGCCGGCCCAGATCGAGGCGCCCGTTCTCGTTCACGTCCTCGAACGCCCCGAGCGCCCAGCGGCCGCGATCGACCTCGAACGTGAACCGCTGGTCGGGGCCGGCCGGGATCCGCGTCACCGCCGCCGGCGTGCTGAGGAAGTCCTGCTCGCGCCACAGCGCGACGACCACGGGGTGCCGGCCCGAGCCGCCGTCGATGCGCCCCGCGAGCGTGACCGTGGGAGGCTCCCCCGGGCCGGCCCCGGCGAGGAGGGCGGACGAGAGGGCGAGCAGCGCGAGGGATCGCTTGCGGACCATGCCGCAGGCTTGGGTCGCACCCACCGGATGCGCCAGCGCTCGTGCGGGGGCGCGCCCCGCGCTCGCGTGCGGGAGCGAGGAGCCAGCCCGGACGAGACCGCCGCCAGCGCGAAGTAGAGGACGAAGAGGCGCGCCGCGCCGCTCCTTCGCGAACAGCACCAGGAACGGCAGGGCCGTCGCCTGCGCGGTCCCGAGGAGCAGCACGCCGGGGAGGAGGCGGGCGAGCGGGCGGTGCGATCGCGTATCCCCGGGCGGACCGGTCACGGACGCGAAGAGGGGCCACGCTCCGGCCCCTGCGAGCCCGCGCCCCGTGCGTCCGGGCGGGGGGCGGGGCCCGCGGCGCGGCAGGATGCCTCGCCTCCGCTTATGGAATCCGAGGAGCCGCCATGGATGGTGATCGCCTCATCGCCCTCTCGATCCCGTTCTTCTTCCTGTTCATCGGGCTGGAGCTCCTCGTCGCGCGCGCCCGCCGCCGCCGCGTGTACCGCCTCCCCGACGCGATCGGAGATCTCGGCTGCGGCATGGCCCAGCAGCTGGTCCTCGTGTTCGTCGGGGCCGCGCTCCTCGGCGTCTACGCGTGGGTGCACGACCGCTGGCGCCTCTTCACGCTGGACGCAGCGACGCCTGCGCCCTGGGTCCTCTCGTTCGTCGCCGTCGATCTCCTGTACTACTGGTGGCACCGCGCGAGCCACCGCGTGAACGTGCTCTGGGCCGCGCACGTCGTCCACCACCAGAGCGAGGACTTCAACCTCGCCGTCGCGCTCCGGCAGGCGATCGGCACGAGCTTCACCACCCTCCCCTTCTACCTGCCCATGGCGTTCCTGGGCGTGCCGCCGATCGTCTACGCGACGATGGTGGCGCTCTCGACGCTGTACCAGTTCTGGATCCACACCGAGCTCGTCGGGAAGCTCGGCCCCCTGGAGTGGGTGCTCAACACGCCCTCGCACCACCGCGTCCACCACGCCGTCAACCCGCAGTACCTCGACCGGAACTACGGGGCCGCGCTCATCGTCTGGGACCGTCTCTTCGGGACGTTCGAGGAGGAGCGGGAGGCGCCCGTCTACGGCACCGTGAAGCCGTTCCAGAGCTTCAACCCCGCCTGGGCGCAGGTGGCCTACTTCGGCGAGCTCTGGCGGAAGGGCGCGGCGTTCCCGCGCTGGCGCGATCGCCTGCGACTCTGGGTGATGCCGCCGCCGTGGGTGCCCGCCGGCGCGGCGCACGAGCCCGACCCCGAGGTGCGGGGCCGCCCGAAGCACGATCCGCGGCTGCCGGCGTCGGTCCGCTGGTACGCGCTCCTGCAGTTCGTGCCCGCGGTGGTGGCGACCGCGCTCGCCCTCTGGTTCCGGGCCGAGGCGCCGCGCGTCGCGCTCGCCGCGGTCGCGATCCTCGTGTTCTGGACGCTCGTCTCGCTCGGCGGGCTGCTGGACCGGCGGCGCTGGGCCGTCCCCGCGGAGATCGGGCGGCTCGTCGCGGTGGCGGGGGTCGCGGCGGCCGCGCTCGCTTGACTCGGGGTCGACGCAGCACTCACGTGGTCGTCCCTCACCGCGGCTCGCCGAGATCGGCCGCGTCGATCTCCGCGTCCGGCTGGGGCGCGAGCACGAACTCGGCCAGCGCGCAGAGCATCTGCTCGGCCGCCGGCTGCACGAACCGCGCGTCGTCGTTCATCCACTCGTAGCGGATGCCGCTGGTGGTCCCCGGCTCGGGGCCGTCCATGAAGTCCGTCTCCATGTAGACGTGGGTGGCGGGCGAGGGGGAAGCGGCGACCAGGGTCGCCCCGTTGGACGCGAGCCCGGTGCCGTGCCGGCCGAGGCCGAACGGATCCACGTACTTCAGGAACCGCTTCCCGAACCGCGACTGGGGCGAGACCGCGGTGGAGCCCGGGGCGACGAGGGCTGCCACCCCCGAGCCGCGGGCCGCGTTGAGGTGCACGGTGAGGAACGCGTCGGGCGCAGGCGCCGCCGCAGCCATGAACGTGCGCCGCTGCCCCGGCCCCGGCGACCGGCCCTCCTCCGCCTCGAGCACCCGGGTGGCGTAGGACAGGAGCGGCGCGCCCGGCCGCGCGCCGGCGCTGCCGGGCTCGGCCAGGATGGGCCGGAAGGCCGCGCCCATCTCCTCCCGCCACGACCTCCACACGCTGGCCTTCGCGAGGAAGGCGAGATCGCGGTCGATCAGCGGGAGCACGTCGCCGGCCCGGAGGGTGAGCGCGACCTCGCGCCGCTCCACCGGAGGCCCGGCACGCTCGAAGGTCACCTCGTAGCGCGAGGTGGCCGCATTCCAGCGCTCCGACCCGGCGACGAGGGCGAAGCCTGGGCCGGGCGCGGTCGCCCGCGCGGCGAGCGCGCGCGCGAACGCGGGGTGATCGGCCACGAACTCGTTCCGGGTCCGGTAGTCCGGGGTGAAGAACGGATCGCGGCCCGGCCGCTCGTCGTACCCGAGCGCGGCGGCGAGCGCGGGGAGCGCGAACGCCGCCCGCCGGACGCGCAGGTCCCGGCGCGGCGGGGTCGCGCCACGGTCGAGGACGAGGACCGCGTCGGACGAGGCGATCTCCGGATCGACGGGGGCGAACCCGGCCAGCGTCACCCCGAGATCCAGGTGCTGCGTCCGGAAGCGGGCGGTGGGGACCCGCACCACGTCTCCGCCCAGCCCGCGCCAGGCCGCCTCGATCGCGGCGCAGACCCGGTGGGCCACGAACCACTCGTAGACCCGCGCCTGGGCCCTGAACTCGTAGTTCACGCCGTGGCCCGGATCCAGGAGGACGCGCCGGCCCGCGAGCGCGTTCGAGGTCAGGGCGATCGCCTGGACCGGGACCGCCGACGGCACCGCCGCGCGCGCGGCCCTCGGGATCGTGGCCAGCAGCGCGATCGGGAAGAAGGTCCCGGCCGTCCGGACGCGGGCGGGGTTCGTCGCGAAGTCCGGTGCAGCCGCCGCGACGGCGAGCCGGCGGAGCAGCTCGCCGTGCGGCCGCTCCGCCGCCCGCACCAGCAGGGCGGTGTCCGCGGGGACGCCGAGCGCCACCGGCGTCGCCGGCGCCGCGGCGGAGCGCGCGCGGCCGTCCGCGCCGAAGGAGATCCGGGCGCGGTAGTGGGCGCGCGAGTTCTGGCCGCGCATCCGGACGCTGGCCGAGCCCTCGGCCGCGGCGAGCGGCCCGCCCCCGGCGCGAGCGGTGAGGCGGGGCGCGATCCAGACGTAGCGCGGGTCGGCGTCGGGGTGCAGGACCACCGTGCGGAAGGGCTCGGCCACGCCGCCGCGCAAGCGGACCGGGAGCCGCGCGGTGCGGGTCACCCGCAGCGGAGGATTGCTGATCCGCGGGTGATCCCACGTGGCGCGCACGATCAGCCACGCCGCGAGCTCGGCCGCCCCGGCGGGCAAGGTCACGTCGAACCCGAAGAGCGGGTCCACGCCGGCCAGCCGGAGCACGGTCACCGGCGGCCCGCCCGGCGCGGCGGCGTTCTGCACCGGGATCGCGTCGGCGAAGGCGGCCGGGGGCGCGGGCGGGTTCACGTCCCGCCGCGAGAGCCAGACCAGGGTCGCGGCGGGGGTGATGCTGCCGGCGAGCTGGTCGCCGACGATCACCTGCCCGCGGACGGCCACCGTCACCGGCGGCGGAGCGGGGGCCGGCGCGGGCGCGGGGAGCGCCGGCGCGCCGGCGCCGGCGTCCTGCTCGCCGTACAGCTCGGCCAGGAACCGGCTCGCGTCCCTCGCCGTCCCGGGCCCGCCGCGGCGCGACGGCACCGCCGGCTCGCCCAGGAGATCCGCCAGGAACCGATCCGCCTCCTCGAGCCGCCGCCCCATCCTCGTCCCACGCCGCCTCATGTCGGACCTCGCTCGCGCTCCGTTCACACCAGGACCTGCTCCGCCTCGCCCGCCACCTCGTGTCGCACGTCGCCGGGCGCGGCTGCCTCGGCCCAGACGGGCGCCCAGCCGCCCTCGTCGGCCTCTCCCGGGTCGGGCGGGAGGACGGCGGCAGGCGCGGGGCGCTCGTCGCGCAGGCGGCGCGCCGCCGCGACCGCTGCCCCGACGTCGAGATACCCGTACCCGAGCCGGGTCGAGCTGCGGCCCTCGGGGCCCGCGCCCCGGACCGCGGTGCCGATGAGGAGCCGCCGGACCTCGTGGATCGTGAGCGGCCGTCCCGCCGCCTGGAACATGAGGGCGACCGCCCCGGAGACGTACGGGGCCGCCATGCTCGTCCCCGACTTCACGCACAGGCGCGGTTCGCCGGGCCACCAGCCGCGGCGCGGGGTGGAGCGCGCCGCCCGGATCGCCTGGCCGGGCGCCGCGATCTCCGGCTTCTGCCTGCCGTCGGCGGTCGGGCCGCGGCTCGTGAAGCGCGTGGCGGGGCGGCTCGGACGGCGGGCGTCGTACGCGCCCACCGCGATCGCCCGGAAGCAGTTGCAGATGGTGTTGGTGGTGAACCGCGACGTGGCCTCGCTCCGCGGGAACCGGGACTGGAATCGACCCGCCACGTCCCGCTCGATCCAGGCGTGGAGCCGGCCGTCCACCACCTCGCGGCCGTGCAGGCCGAGGCTCCAGGTGCCGGCGGGCGCGCTCGGATGGAGGACCACCTCGATGTTGTTGAGCCCGCTGTTGGGCTCGTGGCGGCGGTGGTAGAGGTTGCCCCAGTGCTCGAGCCGGTCGCCGAGGCGCAGCCGCTCCCCGAGCTCGACCGTGAAGCGCTGCCCGCCGGGCGCGGTGAGCTCCACGTCGAACACGTCCTGCCCCGCGTACCAGACCTCGAGCTCGTTCGGCGTGCGGTCGCCGCCCGGGATGATCCAGTGGAGGACGTGCCGCTGATCGGGACCGAGCCGGGCGTGGGTGTGCATCGCCGAGGCCCCGTAGTTCCCGACGCTCTGCACGAGGGCGATGCCGGCCTCCCCGAGCAGCATCGCGTCGATCGCCCGCTCGAGGAGCGTCGAGCCGATGTGCGGCCCGGCGGTCTTCCCCGCGCTCAGGTGGAGCACGCACGGCCGCCCGGCCGCCGTGCGGCGGCAGAAGTCGAGCCCTTCGAGCAGGGTGACGGAGTCGCCCAGGTTCTGCAGATCGCGGAGGCGCTGCGACGCGAGGTGGACGAAGACGAGGTCGGCGCCCGAGGCGAGCCCCACCACCGACCCCGGCTCGCGCCGGTTCCCGGCGACGATGTCGGCCACGTGGGTGCCGTGCGAGCCGACCTCGCCGGGGTCCGCGTCGGCCGGGTGGTACTCGAGCGCGCCGAACGGATCGTCGCTGGCGAGGGCGGCGTTCAGGTCGGCGCGCGTGTGCAGGCGGCCGTAGCGCCACGGCTCGGGCGCGCGCGGATCGCCGTGACCGCGCTGGTCCCACAGGGCCAGGAGCCGGGTCGAGCCGTCCGGGTTCCGGAAGTTCGGGTGCGTGAAGTCGAGCCCCCAGTCGCAGATCCCGACGACCACCCCGCTCCCGTCCTCGGGCAGGCTGGGGAGCGGCGGCGCCGCCGGGAGCGCCTCGACCGCGCCGTCCGCGTCCACCTCGTACTCGGCGAGCGGCTCGAGCTCCTCCGCCATGCGCGGCTCGTGGACGGGGCGGGCCGCCTTCAGGCTCACCACCGCCTCACTCTCCCAGACCGGCGGGATGTCCTGCCGCGGCAGGCGGACGGTGACGATCTCGGGTCCGAACCGCGAGACCACCCGCACGCCGGGCGGCGGCGGCGCACCCTCGGCCAGCCGGAGGATGGCGCTCACCTCCTCGTCCGGCGGCCCGGACTCGTAGAGCTCCCAGAGCGCGGGGTCGAACAGCATCGTGGCCTCGGCGAGGCTCCCTCTCAGGACGCGGCGGTGCGCAGCAGCAGCGGCATGAACTGCGTCGGGATCGCGTCGTGCGCAACCGCGGTCCGCACGAAGACGACCGCCGCGGTGGTCAGGGCGGGGATCACCTCGCGGGCCATGCTCGCAGAGGTCATGCTCGACGCGTCGTGGAGCTTGAGGAGCGACGCCGGGGTCACGCGGAGCCGGCGGGCGAGCGCCGTCCGCAGCGCGTCGGCCTCGGTCTCGGTGTTCGACTGCGGCGACGCCGGGCGGTAGACGCAGACCAGGCGGGCGGCGTCGGCGCGGTGGGCGAGCCGGCCGGCGGCGAGCCAGCGCTCGCAGAAGGTCACGTAGTTGGCCGTGCCCCAGCCGTACGTGCAGTCGAGGAGCCACAGCTCCGCCGCGCGCCCACCGCCTTCGCCGCTCGACGGGAACGGCCCGAGCACGAGCTCGGATCCCGCCGCCTCGACGAGCGGCTTCCCTCCGCCGGAGTGCCCGGCGAGGTAGACGCGGCCCGCCGCGCCGAGCCGCGGCGCGCTCGCGTCGAGGTAGGGGCGGCCCGCGGGGCTCGGCAGCGCCCGGAGCCGCGCGTCGCACTCCGCCACGAGGGCGCCCAGGCCCGGCGTCCCGGGGCCGGTGGAGCGCGCGTCGCTGCCGGTCCCGTACTGCCCGCGGGGCGGCACGGACCAGAACCTGCCGACCGTCCGCTGCGCGTCCTCCGGGACGAGGACCACGGGATCCTTGGGATCGAGCGACCGGAGCGCCTCGTCGGCGAGGGCGCGCTGCGAGGCGGGGAGGCGGTCGAGCCGGTAGTGCAGCGCCGCCGCCGGCTTCCGCGCGGCCGCGGCGCGCCCGACCGCGTCCGCCCAGCGCGGCGGACGGGAGGCCGCCCGCGGCGGCGACGCGCCGTCCGGGGCGACGGTCACGTAGTTGTC
>Ga0196976_1000394_pt1 | contig 28123 bp, 23 predicted proteins | sample S3v_513CmetaG_FD_148644 | JGI IMG/M metagenome (GOLD analysis project Ga0196976, IMG submission 148644) | Soil microbial communities from Anza Borrego desert, Southern California, United States - S3+v_5-13C | ecosystem: Environmental > Terrestrial > Soil > Desert | place: USA: California...
CGTAAATGCGCATCGCCGTGACCGGCAGGCTCGATGTTGCTTGCGCGAGCACGTGCACCGGCGAGGGGACCGTAGCCCCTTCGGATGGACTGCATACGGTAAGGGTATTATTCACGGTGCTTGGGGTACAGCCCGTTCCGCCGCCCGTACCCGACGTGACCGTGATGGTTCGTGTCGCCTTCATCAGCGTGCCCGCAGTATTCCAGGCCTGGACGATGATAGCGTGCGTCCCCGCACTGAGATTCAGCGAAGTGTCCACGCTGTTTGTGTTGTTGCTGCGGTAAGTGAGCGTGCCATCTACGTACACGTGCATGCCAGTGACCGGCAGGTTCGAAGTTGCCACCGCAACAAGGCGAACAGGTGAAGGAAGTGATGCACCCTCGGACGGCGTGCAGATTGTGAGCGTGTTGTTGGTCGGGTTCACGCTGCAGCCGCCAGAGCCGCTGGTCTGCACGGGCAGGCGGACCTTCGTGCTGGCCCTCACGCCCTTACTGTCGGTTGCGGTAAGCACGACGTCATACGAGTAAACGCCGGTCGGATCGTGGTCCTGGACGACAAAACTGCCGGACGTTCCCGTGGTGCTGGTCACTTCGTGCGTGTGCGTGTCGTGGTTCAGGATGACGTCCCACTCGAGCGAGGATGCGGGTATGGACCCGTCCTCAGGATCGCTTGCGGAGCCACTGAAATTCACAGTGTCGCCAACCTTCACGCTGGACCCGTCTGCGGGGGAACTGATGACCGGCACTGGAGGCTGGTCGCCCACGGAAATGGAGACGGTGTCGCTGTTCCTGCTGCCTTCGTTATCCGTGACCGTGAGCGAGGCGGTGAACGTCTGGAACGTGCTGCTCGTGTACGTATGTACGGGATTCGCCGCGGTCGATGTCTCGCCGTCTCCGAAGTCCCAAGAGTACGTCAGGCTGCCCCCATCAGGATCCGCAGATCCGGCGCTTGAAAAGGAAACTGTGAGCGGGGAAGCGCCTGCCGTGGGACTGGCAGATGCTTTGGCGATGGGAGGCTGATTCGTGGCGCCCGTGAAACGTATTCGCCTGACCTGTCCCGTGTAAATCGCGACGTAGTAGAGATGTCCGTCTGGGCCAAAGTCGAGGTAAACAGGCCCTTGCTGGCCGGTCGCAAAGGTGCGTACCTCGGTAACCTTTCCCGTAGAGTCGAAGATCGCTCGCTTAATCCACTTCTGCACGTAGTCGGCGTAGAAGTAGTTACCGTGAAAGCGTGAAGGCCACACCGATGCGGTGTAGTGCGAACCACCGATGACGGTTGCTCCCGTTCCGCGGTCGTACACGATAATCGGGTTCGTGACCGCGCCTGGAGAAAGAGCGCGACACTCGCTGTAGGCGGTCTGGTACGGGCCATTTGCGGTTGCACCTTCGAAGCACGGCCAGCCGAAATTCCTCCCCCGACCACGGTCTATTTCTTCGTACTTCGTCCATCCGACGTCACCAATGATGGGAACACCATCGGGGGTAAAGCTGAAGCGGTACGGGTTGCGAAGGCCGAAGTTCAGTACTTTTGAGCGATTGGAATTCGACCCGTCGTCGAAGGGATTGTCGCCCGGCGCGCTGCCGTCCTTGTTCACGCGCAGCAGTTTGCTGCGGAACACGTTCAAATCCTGTGCGCCCAGCGAGTTCCTGCTGACGGAGTTGTAAGCACCATCGCCCATGCTCACGTAGAGCTTTCCGTCCGGACCAAATGCAAGGTGATCAATGGTGTGGATAGCTGCGTCGTTCGGTATGCAATCCGCACCCGAAGGACACGGATACGTACTTACCTTTCCGAGCAGCACCGTCTCGCTGGAGAGCGCCTTGTTCGGGTTTGCGGGGTCGGCCTGGAATCGGCTCACCCGCTGCGTGCGTCCGCCGGAGTTGCCGTTTTGGCCGGCGGTGGGCTCGTACACGTATGCGAGATAGACGTATCCATTCGACGCGAAGTTCGGGTCCAGCGTGAAGCCGATCAATCCACGATCGACTGCATAGTTTACGCGCGAACTGATGTCCAGAAATGTCGAGACGAATGCCCCGTTCTTGAATATCTTCACCTGCCCCTTCTTGAACCAGACGAACATGCGCCCGTCAGGGGCGAACTGAAAGCCGATTGGAGTGCTGCCGACGTTAGTGTAGTTCTCGTCGACGAAACCGGATTCGTTTACGGATTGTGAGAGGGCGAGGGATGAGAGTACGGCGGTGCACGCCAGGATGCCAAAGAGTCGCTGCAGGCGCATTCACTCACTCCGACGACCCGGACCCGGCGGCCCGAGCCTTAGACCTGAGTAGTAGCCTCGTGGAGCAGGCGAGGATCGCAGTTGCAAATGACTGGCCGAAGCTGTGCGCGCGTTACTCCGCACAGCTACTTTTTGCGATTGCAGAGAGCGGAAAGTACGCACGAAGAGGCCGAGTTCGAGCTGGTTCTCGGGTCAAAGTCTCGCATTGAGGCACAGCACTACTTAAGATTGCTGCGGACGCAGCCCATACTCGGTACTGCTGTGTACACCTTAGCGGGCCTAAGGTCTTACCACCACATCGAGGGACTCACCCGTTCGATGTAAGGCGAGAATCCACAACTTTGTACGCCGAAGCCTCAATTCAGGGTTTCACCATCTTTCCCTACGATTGTTCCTGTTCAGCCAACAACTCAACCGAGCAGCGCTGCTCTGGGGGAGCGGCGGTTCGCGGTGAACAGGAGCGTCATGCGTCTAACTTCATATCTACTTACGGTGGTGCTGGCCGCTGCCACCGCATCAGCACAGCTGAATATCACGACGACTCTCTCGAAGGAAACCGGAAACAATACCAGCGCAGCGAACAGCTTCGCGGGGCAACCGAACGGGAACTATAAGGCAGGCAACGTAAGCAAAGAGAACGTCCATAAGCTCCTTTATCCCGGGCATAGCACCAAGGTTTACGTGAATTTCCTGCCTTGGTTTGGCACGAAGTCGCACGTGAACGTCGGGTATGACTCTGCTGATCCGAACCAGGTTCGCCGACAGGTTGATGACATCGTAAGCCGAGGGTTTGACGGCATCATCCTCGATTGGTTCGGCATTCCGGTAACCACTGACACGGCCAAGGTGAATACGTCGAGCCTGGAGGTTCTGAAATCCTCTGCACGGTACTCGAATCTGAAGGTCGGGCTGATGATGGACCAAGGCTCCCTGAAACGGTGCGTGAACACCTCTGGGTGCGATGTGACGGGCAAACTGATACAGGACCTCACCTATGCATGGAACAATTTCATGCAGCACCCGAACTACATGCGCATCAACGGCCGGCCAGTCGTGGTTTCCTTTGACCTTGAACTGAAGCCGATCGACTGGAACCGCCTGGTCAGGAGCATCCCAGGAAATCCGATCTTCATATTCCGCAACGTAAGCGGCTTCACTCGCGCGTACACGGGCGGGAGTTATTCCTGGGTCGGTCACGCCAGCGATCCGAATAGCCTTTCGACGAGCTATCTGGACTGGTTCTACAGCAGCGGCGCCCTGAAGTACCCGTCGAAATACGGCATGGGTTCGGTTTACAAGGGCTTCAACGACACCATCGCACTCTGGTCGCTGAACCGCATTCAGAACCAGCACTGCGGTCAACTTTGGTTGCGAACCTGGGCAAGTGCGAACAAGCACTTCAATACAAGCAATCAACTTGATGCCATGCAGGTTGTGACCTGGAACGATTACGAGGAAGGCACGGAAATCGAGAGTGGGATCAATAACTGCGTCAGCGTTGGAGCTTCGGTCAGTGGTGGAACCCTGAACTGGGGTATCTCGGGCGGGCAGGAAAACACGATCGACCACTACGAGGTGTTCATTTCGATCGATGGGCAGAACCTTCAGAAGGTAACGGAAGTGCCTGCGGGAACGCGTTCGGTGAACATCGGCAGCTACTCTTTCGCGAACGGCAAGTACATCCTGTACGTCAAGGCAGTCGGGAAACCTTCGATCACCAACAAGATGTCCAACGCGGTCACGTGGTACAAGACTGCCGGCAGCGCGAGCACCACACCCGTGACCACCAGCGGAGTCACGATCTACAGCCCAAGCAGCACAACGACCGGAGCTTCGGTCAGGATCACTGCAAAGGCCGTCGCCAGCAAGCCGATACACGCGATGAAGCTGTACCTAAACGGCGTGGAGAAGAAAACCATTGGCGGCGGATACGTGGATACATACATGACCCTCTCGCGCGGCAACTACATGCTTACGGTTAATGCATGGGACAGCGCAGGTACGGTCTATAAGGCGAGCAAGACCTTTACGGTGCAGTAGGCGGTGCTTACTGGTTACCCGGGGCGGCAATGGCCGCCCCGTTTTCGTTCCCGAAAACGATGGCAGGAAGACTCACCCGAGCAGGTCAGCGACTCGCGAAAATTTCTGCGCAGGCAAGTATCGCAAACAACCTTTCATAGTTGACGTCATCAGATGTCGGCAGGCGGAGGTTGATCCCGCTCCTGCAAAAGCGCAATCGGAAAGGCATGGGACGTGGGTCCACGTTTGGCCGATCTGGAAGCGCCAATGCGGTCGAGCATCGGCTTGTCGATAGGTGCGCCGATGTTGGTCATGTTAGCGCCGGAACAGCGCCCCCGATACTGCGGTGTCGGGGAAGGCGTTCGTTGTAGGTTGGCGGATGCCGCGGGTGGTTCTCGTCGCTGAAGTCTCTCGCGATGAGGCTGCGGGATTGCGGAAGCGAAAGTCTGCTCCCGGGATCTCGGACGGATGTTGAGCCGTTTCATTTGGTTCGTCGCAAAACGGATTGGATGAGTGGGTTCATCCCGTTGGCCGTTTGCCATGACTTGGGAGCAACCCCGCCTTTGCGTCGAAGTTCTCCTTGCCCTCTCGACGTTATTTTCCTGCCGATTGGTTTATCATCTGTGCCGCGCTGCTCAGCATCAGCCGTCAGGCTGACGTACGTATCTCCTCTATCTGGCAGCTTTGTTGCGGGTTGCGCATCTAACGTGAGTTGGTCGGATATAATCGCGGTGCAGTTACGGATTTTTGTCTAAGACGCGAGGAGCGATTGATGGAGCAGACGAGCCGACCGCGACCGAAGGTGCTGGTCGTGGACGATGAAAGAGTTATTGCCGATACTCTCGCGATCATCCTAAACCAGCATGGCTATGACGCTTCGGCGGTCTATACGGGTACTACCGCCGTTGAGCGTGCACGAGCACTGAAGCCAGACCTGGTAATTAGTGATGTGATCATGCCGGACATGAACGGCATAGAAGCAGCCATCAACATCCGACGCTTCCTGCCGAGCTGCAAAATCCTTCTGTTTTCAGGACAGGCAGCTACTGCCGATTTGCTGGAGAGTGCGCGAAAGCAAGGGCACGAGTTCGAGATCCTGGCGAAACCCGTGCACCCGCAAGACCTGCTGGCCAAACTCCGCGGCTAAGTTACGCTACAGTTCCAGTTAAGAAGCCGGGCAACCGCCCGGCTTTGATGTGTTCAACTGCCGTCCCTAGAGCTCCCGGCGGCCTTCCATTGCTTTTGAGATCGTGACTTCATCCGTGTACTCAAGATCAGCACCCGCGGGAATACCGGTCGCTATGCGCGTGACTCGAAGTCCCGGACGTTTCAGTAATCCGTGCAGGTATGTAGCAGTCGCTTCGCCTTCGATGGTGGGGTTCGTGGCGAGGATCACTTCGTCGGCTTCGCCGGCGTCGATTCGCCGCACAAGGCCGGTGATGCGCAGGTGTTCGGGACCAACACCGTGCAGCGGGGAAATCGTCCCGTGCAATACGTGATAAACACCGTTGTAGTGTCGGGTCTTTTCGACTGCCGCGATGTTTGTCGGCTCTTCAACCACGCAGATGACGCGCTGATTACGAGTCGCATTGCTGCAAAAAACGCAGGGGTCGACGTCCGTGATGTTGTTGCACACCGAGCAAAGGCGGAGCGATGCCTTCACCTGCCGTATGGCGTCGGCAAGCGCGGCAGCATCCTCGTCCGCAGCCCGCAAAATGTGAAAAGCAAGACGCTGGGCGGTCTTGCTGCCAATGCCGGGCAGCTTCCTTAGTTCATCGATCAATCGAGCCATCGGCTCGGCGAATCCAGCCATAGGTCGTAACTTCTTCTTACCTTGTAATGGTTAGAACAGGCCGCCGAGGCCACCGGGCACCATGCCCCCAAGTGAAGATTGGATTTCCTGCTCAACTTTTCGCGCAGCCTCGTTGACGGCTGCAACGATGAGGTCCTGAAGCATTTCGACGTCGCCGGACTGAACAACATCGTGCTCGATCTTTACGCTGATCAGTTGCTTCTGACCATTCATCTTGACTGTGACGCTGCCGCCCCCGGAAGACGCTTCGACGATCGTCTCCTGCATCTTCTGGTGCATCTTCTTCTGAAGTTCCTGAGCCTGCGACATCAATTCGCGTAGCTGTCCCGGATTAAAGCCACCCATGTATGTTCTCCGAAGAAAAACCCGACCTTGTCATCCGTGTGCCGGGCGAACTTAATTTTCAGTCAAGTCGATTACGGTGCGGATTTCCGCTCCGAACTTTTCCTGCATTTTACGGACTATAGGGTCCTGCATCGCTCGGCCGCGAGCGCCTGAACCAGTCGTGGCGCGCGGCCTTGCCGGCGCGCTGGGCGATGCGGAGCCGCCGGTCACGACGCGCACCCGCATCCGTTTTCCGGCCAGGCGGGTCGCGAGCGAATCCAGGATCTTTTGACCTTCGGCACCAAGGCTCATCTCGATGTACGTAGCCCCCTTGGGAACCTGGATGACGATTTCGCCATCCCCAAATCGCCACTCGCCGGTTTCAATGAGCGAGAAAACACTTCGCGGCCCACTCTCCTCAAGCGCGCTGAGGATCGAGTCTTGCAGCGCGTCACCTGTTACAGGCTCGGCTGCCGGCGCGGGTGCGGGAGGTGTGATGACCGCTGGAGCAACAGCAGTTGCGGCGGACGAAAGGTCGCCGCGAGGGATATTTGAACCCATTGCGGGCGAACTCGGCGTCTCGCTCCGGGGTGTTTTGCGCGCGGCGTCGCTCTCAAATGGGGAGGGTCCGGTACGTCGCGGTACTGCGGGAGTAGAGGACAGCGCCCCACCCGTACTCACCGGAGCTGAAACTCGCGGCGGCGAACTCGGTGGCGTCGGTTTCGGCTCCGGCGCGGCGCCGCTCAGTAGCTGTTCGATGGGAAGCAGCCGTTGCGCGTGCACGAGCTTCAGGACGCCCAACTCAAGATGGAAGCGCTGCTCGTGCTTGTAACCCAGTTCGGAGTGCGTACGCAGCATGATCTGCAGAAAGCGAGAAAGGTCCTCTTCGCTGAACAGCTCGGCCACACCGGCAACCCGGGCGCGTTCGTCGCTGGAGATCTGAAGAAGCTGCGAGTCGCGGCCGGCCACCTTCGCTACCAGGGAGTTGCGGAGGAATCGCACCATTTGGCGTGCGAAGTGTGTAGGCGACTGTCCCTCAACCATCAATTTATCGATGACGCGCAGCACTTCCTCACTCGAGTCGCGCTGCACGGCCTGCATTATGCGTTCGAGGATGTCCGATGACACGGTGCCGACGAGGCCGCGGACTAGGTCGGCAGTCAGGCGTCCAGCGCAGCATGCGATCGCCTGGTCCATGATGGAGAGGGCATCGCGCATGGAGCCGTCGCCGGCTTCCGCCAGGAACGCGATTGCATCCTCGTCCACTTCGATCTCTTCCTGTTCAGCAATGGACCGAAGCTGGCTGACAATGTCGTCGAACTTCACCGCGTGAAAGCTGAAATGCTGGCAACGCGAGCGAATCGTCTGAGGAATGTCCTCGGGTTGGGTCGTCGCCATCATAAAGACGACATGTCCCGGCGGCTCTTCCAGCGTTTTCAGGAGCGCATTGAACGCGGCATCTGTGATTTGGTGCGCTTCGTCGAGGATATAAATCTTGTACCGGTCGCGCGCTGGGCGGTAACGGGCAGCTTCGCGGAGTTCACGGATTTCGTCGATGCCGCGATTCGTGGCGGCGTCGATTTCGATCACGTCAACGGAGCTTCCGGCTCGAATCTCTGTGCAGGAATCGCATTGCCCACAAGGTTCGGAAACAGGGTGTTCAGCAGAGCGGCAGTTCAGCGCCTTCGCGAGGATGCGGGCGATGGTCGTCTTACCAATGCCACGGTGCCCGCTGAAGATATAGCCATGCGCGATGCGGCCCTGTTCGATTGCGTTCTTAAGGGTCCGAGTGACGTGCTCCTGCCCGATCACATCGGCGAAACGTTGTGGCCTGTATTTGCGCGCCAGTACGGTGTAGCTCATGGGATAGGTCGATTATACCCGTCCAATCTGATGACCTGTGCGGGAGTCAATCATACGCCGTGGGGACCGATCCCCGGGGCGAAACAGCCACAGAGTCCATGCAGCATGGCCGATTAGCGGCCTTTGCGCCGCCAATCAAACCCTTATTGGCGTGCCGCGCCTCTGCTGTATAACAGTCGTGTATGGCACTGGTTATCCGTTCGTCCGAGATTCATGCTGCTGGCTGTTACACGACCGCTCCCATCAGGAAGGGAGCCCGGGTTATCGAATATACGGGTCCCCGAATCACGAAGGACCAGGGTGACGAGATATACGACAGTCGCCCGGTAACGTACTTGTTCGGTGTTGGAGACGGGACCGCTGTGATCGACGGGCACGGGATGGCGATGTTCATCAATCACTCGTGCGATCCCAACTGTGAAACGGACGAAGACGATAGTGGCCGGGTATGGGTCATCGCCTCGCGAAACATCAAGGCCGGCGAGGAACTGACGTACGATTACCTTCTCTACGACGGGGAGGACGATGCGACGTGCCATTGCGGGGCGAGCAAGTGCCGCGGAAGCATGTATTCCCCAGAAGAGATCCGTAAACGTAAGCGCGCCGCCAAGCGCAAGGAGAAGTAAACCGAGTTTGCAGGACCAACGCCCTGAGACTGTTGACAAAGGCACGAAGGGAGTGCGGCAGCGCTATTCAGAGGAAGCTCGCTTCGGCGCTTTAGCGCAACCACTGCGTGGTTGCAGCGCCGGGAGCGAGCCCAGATCCTTCGGCGCGCAACAGAGGCGCACCTCAGGATGACAATTCTAGGTTCGTCAGCACTTTGAGGGCGTGCATCCCGCACGCCGTTTGCTCTGAGATCATCGGTCGTTAGCCCTTCTTCTTGCGGCGTTCACAGGCTACGACGATGTGTGAGGGGTCTATCGCCTGTTCATCCTGTTGAATCTCTACGATCCTGCCGGTCGTATCGACAAGAAGAGTGGTGCGCCGTGCGGCTTTGTACTTGGGATTGAAAATGCCGTACTTCCGGGTGACTTCGCCTCCCCAGTCGCTCACGATAGGGAAGGAAACACCAATCTGGTCGGCCCAGGCTTTGTTCGAGAAGGGGCTGTCCATGGTCACACCCAGAACCTGGGTGTCAGCGGCTTCCAGCTTGCCAAGGTTCTGCTGGTAAGCCTGGAATTCGCGCGTTCAGCCACCCGTAAAAGCGAACACCACAAACGCAATTGCGACGTTTTTCTTGCCGCGGAAGTCGGACAGGCGCACGTCGTTGCCGTTCTGGTCCTTGAGAGTGAAGTCCGGAGCGAGGTCCCCCACCTTCAGGTGAGTCTTCGGAGCGTCCTGTTTGGGCTTGGTCGATTGGGCCGCCATGCTCATGCTCAACGTCAGTGCGAGCAAAGCAGCGAGGAATCTCTTCATGTCTCCTCCGTTTGGACGGATGCTGCGGGCCCTCTGTAACGATTTTACTTCGTTCAGCAGTGAGAAAATGGGTGCACTCGCTTTGCAACCAGTGCACCATGGTTATAGCATCTTTGTTCCTCGTCAGCGTTGGCCTGCATCTATTTGGGCCTGTGAGGATGGCGGCTGGGCTGAGGCGAACGGACGGGGATTGGAACAGTGAGGCGAAGTGCTTTTTTTCCATGCGGAGCATGGGACCGCAGGATAGTGCCTGGTTGGTGAACTAGATGGAAAGTAGCGTAAAAACCATCAACGACGTTTTCTACACCGTTATTGAGCGAAATGCACCGCGCGTGCTGATGTACAAGCAGCGGGTAAAGTGGATTCCCCTCTCTGCACGCGAACTCTACCGGAACGTGGTCGGAACGGCCAGGGCGCTGGAGTCGTGGGGCGTGGGCCCCGGGGACCGGGTGGCCCTGCTGAGTGAAAACCGTCCGGAGTGGGCCATTGCGGACTTCGCCACCATGCTGCTGGGGGCTGCGGACGTGCCGATTTATCCCACCCTCACGCCTGAGCAAACGGCCTACATGCTCAATGACTCCGGTGCGAAGGTCGTTTTTGTCTCCACGCACGACCAGATGCGCAAGGTGCTAGCGATCAAGTCGCAGACGAAAATAGAACACGTCGTCATCATGGACTACATAGGCACGCCGGAGGCGATCCCGATGCACCGCCTCATGCATGCCGGCCCCATCGACCGCGATCGCGAGTTCGACCGGCGCGCGAAGGCCGTAGATCCGGACGCGATGGCCACCATCATCTATACCTCCGGTACAACGGGCACTCCGAAAGGCGCAATCCTGACGCAGGGAAATCTGGCGTCGAACCTGTTCCACTCGCTTGATTTCTATCAGTTCACGGCCCGCGACCTGAGCCTGTCGTTCCTTCCGCTATCGCACATCACGGCACGCCACCTTGATTACGCGATGTACTGGCACGGAGTAGTGGTCGCCTACTGCCCGTTCATTGACGAACTCATGTTGTCGCTGCTTGAGGTGAAGCCAACCGTATTCGTCGCCGTTCCACGCGTTTACGAGAAGATTTACAACAACGTCCAGCAGAAGATCGGACCGGCGGGCATGAAGCGCAAGCTTTACAACTGGGCACTCAGCGTTGGGCGGGTGCATAGGGACGAAGTCTACGCAGGCCAAACGCCTCGGGATCCGGAGTGGCGACTGGCCAACAGGCTTCTGTTTTCGAAGATTCGTAAGGGGTTGGGGGGCAGAGTAGAGGTCTTCATCTCGGGTGGCGCACCTCTCAACCCTGACTTGCAGGATTGGTATGCGTCCGTAGGACTTCGCATCTTCGAAGGCTATGGACTCACGGAAACCTCCCCAGTTATCGCACTGAACAACCCGAAGGCGTACCGGGCGCGCAGCGTTGGCAAGCCGCTGGCGAACCTGGAAGTGAAGATAGCGGAGGACGGCGAACTATGGGTAAAGGGGCCGTCGATCTTCAAGGGCTACTGGAACATGCCGGTCGAAACTGCTGAAGCATTTGAAGATGGATGGTTTAAGACCGGTGACATCGCCAACATCGATAGCGACGGTTTCCTCTACATTACCGATCGCAAGAAGGACCTGATCAAGACATCCGGCGGGAAATTCGTCGCGCCACAACCGATTGAGGCCTCGCTGAAAACGAGCGACTTCGTGGCAGAGGCCGCAATGATCGGCGACAAGCGCAAGTTCGCAGTCGTGATTATCGCCCCAAACTTCGCCACGCTCGAAGATTGGGCGCGCCAGAACGGCGTCCAGTACTCAGACCGCGAAGAACTCGTAAATCATCCGCGAGTGCAGGCGCTCTACCGCGAAGTCGTGGCAGGGACGAATGCGCGCCTGGCGCAATTCGAAAAGATCAAGAAGATCCTTCTGGTCGCGGACGAGTTCACCGTCGCCAACGGCGCGCTTACGCCTACGCTCAAACTGCGTCGACGCGTCATAGAGTCCCGCTATCGGAATCGAATCGAGGATCTCTACAGTTCGGCGAGCACAACGAGCGAAGTCGTAAGCGCAACCTGATCATCGGCAGAGGCTAGGCCGCAATGTCCTCTGCCGCGCCCGGCATCTGGCCGGCCCGTCCTCTGCCGCCAGCGTCCCAATTGGTGAGCGCGACGACCATGCCTTCGTTCGCAGCCTGAAGGCGGAACGGCAAAGAAGCGGCCTGACCGCCGAATCCCAGTAGCGTTGGTCCTACTGCGGCCATGCCGGCTTGTGCAATGTCGGCGGTCCGATGCTGCTTGAAACTCAGTATCCTGGCTGCATTGCCGCCGAAGCGCGATCCTGTATAGTCCGTTATCATCGTTATCCCGAGCACGCCCAGACCGTTCACGAGAGCCAGAATCCCCGCACGCTTGTTCCGATTCCAGAAGTAACCGGCCATAAGCATGAAGGCGCTGGTGGTCAGGTAATCCAGGGCACAGTGCGTCCGCGGATCGATGGGTTTGGGCATGCGCTCCATTCCGGTACGGATGCGCTCGCCGATTTGCGAGCTGCGCTCGCGGAGTTCAGAGGTCATATCGTTCGCGTTGGCCATGCGGGTGGAAGATGCAGAACGGGGAAGAAAGTTGGCTCAGTGCCAGACAAACCCCGCGGGAGCACTGAACATAGGCAACGCTGCCGGGCAGGGCAGCCGAAGGGGTAAAATATCCGCATGGACTCATTGATCATCGCTGGAAGGCAGTTCAGATCGCGCCTTATCGTCGGAACAGGGAAGTACAAGTCCGGTGAAGAAACCGCTCGCGCCATCGAGGCAAGCGGAGCCGAGATGGTGACCGTGGCTGTGCGTCGTGTGAACCTCGACCGCAGCAAGGAATCGCTGCTCGATTACATCGATCCGAAGAAGTACTTTCTGCTGCCGAACACGGCGGGATGCTACACGGCTGAAGAAGCAATCCGAACCGCGCGACTCGGTCGCGAGGTCGGCCTGAGTGACTGGGTGAAAATCGAGGTGATCGGCTGCCAAAAGACGCTATTCCCGGACGTCGCGGCCACCATTGAAGCCACCCGGGTATTGGTCAAGGAAGGCTTTACCGTTCTGCCCTATACCTCTGATGACGTTGTAGTTGCTCAGCGTCTTGTTGACGCCGGCGCATCGGCGGTCATGCCTCTGGGCGCGCCGATCGGTAGCGGCATGGGGATTCAGAACCGCGCCAATATCCAAATCCTTCGCGAGATGATCACGTCCGTTCCTCTCATCATCGATGCCGGTGTGGGAACCGCGAGCGACGCCGCTATCGCAATGGAACTCGGGGCGGATGCAGTCCTGATGAACACGGGTATTGCCGCCGCGCAGGACCCCGTGCTGATGGCAGAGGCCATGCGACACGCCGTGATCGCCGGGCACGCTGCATACGTCGCGGGTCGCATGCCAAAGAAGCTGTATGCCACGGCAAGCTCGCCCACGGAAGGTGTCGTACGCTAACGCACCTTCAGGTTAGAAAGGCGGCCAGCCATTGGCCGCCTTAATTTTGTGCGCGAAGCACGACGGCGTGGAGAGGCAACGGCCGGGTGACCGGCCGAAATCTTAGTTCGTTTGCCGCATACGCAACCATTCGACGTAATCATCGTAGGAGCCGGTGTGGCGGGACTTGCGGCCGCCGGCGAACTATCTTCAGCAGGCACTCGAGTCCTGCTGCTCGAAGCCCGCAACCGGCTCGGTGGGCGGATACACACCATTCAGGACCCGCACACAGGTATTGCAATCGAACTTGGCGCCGAGTTCGTCCATGGTCGTGCGCCGGAGATATTCGGTGTGGTGTCCGCAAACGGCTTGCGAGCGGACGAGATAGAAGGCGATGCGTGGTGTCTCTCGGGCGGAACGCCTCGGCTATGTGACTTCTTCGGCGAAGTGGAAGCCCTTTTGAGTCGAATGGACGCTGGCAGGCCCGACCAGAGCTTCGCAAGCTACCTGAGTTCCCAGCAGGCCAGTGAAGAAGCGAAGCGATGGGCGACTGGCTACATCGAGGGCTTCCATGCCGCAAACGTCGATGAGGTGAGCATCCACTCGATCATTAAGGGGGACCGGGCAGACGAAGAGATAGACGGAGAGCGCCAGTTCCGCATCGCTGGCGGTTACGGAGTGCTTGTTGAGGCGCTCTACAACCGCGTCGATCAGGAGCGGTCGGATGTGCGGTTGAACACGGAGGTGAAAGTGGTCCACTGGCGCGACGGTGAGGTAACGGCATACGTCAATGAGGGGGAGGCGATTCGTGCGCGATGCGCACTGATCACCGTACCTCTGGGAGTGTTGCAGGCTGGCGCGATCACGTTTGTACCTCCGTTAACGTCAAAGCAGGAATCGCTCTCGAGGCTGGGCATGGGAGGCGTCAAGAGGGTGACACTGGTGCTGCGGGAGCGCCTGTGGGAGACGTCCTCCAGCGAGCTTCGGAGAATGTCGTTCCTCTTCTCACAGCACGAGACTTTCCCAACATGGTGGACTCTGTGGCCAAACCCTGCTCCGGTCATAACGGCATGGGTCCCGCCTCGTTCCGCGCAATGGTGTGCAGGCTTGCCGGAAGAAAGCATCAGGCGAGAGGCCGTGCAGGCCCTGGCAGGGATGCTGCGGCTTGACGCGGCAAAGGTGGATGCAGCGGTTGTGGCGTGCTACACGTACGACTGGGTGTCTGACCCGTTTTCGCTAGGCGCCTACAGTTGGGTAAAAGTAGGCGGCGGAGACGCGGAGAAGCAGTTGGCCGAACCCGTCGCAAACACAATCTTTTTTGCTGGGGAAGCCACAAACTATGACGGCCACAACGGGACCGTACACGGAGCCATCGCCACAGGTTCGCGCGCAGCGAGAGAAATTCTGCGTGCTCTAGGTTGAGTTGCGTGCCCGGAGGATCGGGTGCCATGCCGTTGTTTACGTCGTGATCACCTTGTTCCGGAAGCGCTTTGCCGCGATTAGCAGCAGCCCCACGCCCATGATCACGAGCACCATTCCGTCCACCCAGAGCTCACGGACCCCGGCACCGCGCAGGATGATGCCGCGCGTGATGTTGATGAAATACGTTGCCGGAACGAAGAAGCTAGCCAGGTAGAAAGGAATCGGCATCGTCTCCCGCGGGAATATGTAGCCGGAGAAGAAGATGCTGGGCAGAAAAATCAGGAATGCCGCCTGCATCGCTTCCGCCTGCGAGCGCGCCTTGGTGGAAATCAGGGTTCCGAACGAAAGCGATACGAACAGGTAAGGAACCGACAGCAGGAGGAGAAGCAGGAAATTGCCCCTGATCGGCACCTGGAACACGAAACGCATTGCCAGCAGGATTGCGCAAAGCTCACAAAAACCGATTACCAAATAGGGGACGATCTTGCCCAGCAGCAGTCCCATCGGCTTCACTGGCGTGACAAACAACTGTTCAAGCGTTCCTTTTTCCTTCTCGCGAACGATCGAGAAGGCCGTCAGAAACGTGGTTACGCTCAAGAGCAGCACCGCCATCAATCCTGGCAGGAAGAAGTTCGGCGAGCGAGAGTCGGGGTTGAACAGAAGCTTTGGACGAACTTCGACGGGGAAGCTGTTCCGGTTCAGCGCGATACGCCGTAGTGATTCCTCCAGCCCGAGTGCTGCGGAGACGTTCATTGCCTGTCCTGCGACAGACGAATCCGAGCCGTCGATCAATACAAGCACCTGGGCTGTGCCTCCGCGCAGCAGTTGGTCGGAAAAGTCGACAGGGATTTTCACTCCGACTTTCGCGCGCGCGCCGATAATCGCTTCATTGAGGTCGCGGTCGGAATACACGTGCTCAACGACGCGGAACGTGTCCGAGTTTCGGAGACGGTCGATGAATTCGCGGCTTTGGCGACGCCCGTCCTCGTCGTAGACGACAGTCTTGATCTGCCGGACGTTAGTGTCGATGCCGAAACCGAGGATCACCATCTGGATTAGCGGGATGCCAAGCGCGAACAGGACTGCCACGCGGTCGCGCTTTATATGAATCACTTCCTTGTAGAGGACGGCGCCTAGGCCCTGGAAGGATGCGCGAATGCGGTTAATCACTGGCCACCTCCAGTTCTGCACGGCGCAGCTCGGTGAGTTCAACGAAGACATCCTCGAGGCTGGGGGCGAGAGGCCGGATTTCGGAGACCCGAATACCTTTGACTTCCAAGTGAGCGCTGAGTTCGGATTCGCTCAATCTCTCATTTACCAGTGCATGTATCGACTGGCCGAAAATGGTGGCGCTTCGAACGCCAGGGAATACACGGGCGAGGCGGAGCGCACGTGTGACCTCCGATGACGAAATCTCGATGCGCTTGGTGCCTTCGGGACTGACCTCGGGCATCGACTTGAGTGCGTCAGGAGTTCCGTCAGCGATCAGGCGTCCGTAATAGATGTAGGAGACATGCGAGCAACGCTCGGCTTCGTCCATGTAGTGCGTGGTGACGAAAAACGTGATCCCGTGGCCGGAGAGTTCGAACAAAAGGTCCCAGAGTGCGCGGCGCGCAACGGGGTCGATACCCGCTGTGGGTTCATCGAGAAACATGATGCGCGGCTCGTGCAGCATCGCGCAGCCTAGCGCGAGTCTCTGTTTCCAGCCACCGGAGAGTTTACCGGCCTGACGCTCAAGGTAGGGACCGAGTCCGTTCGTTTCGAGAATGTAGTCAATTCGCGCACGCAGCCTCTGAGGTCCAATCCCGTACACCCGGCCATAAAACTGGAGGTTTTCGGCCACGGTCAAGTCGTCATAAAGACTGAACTTCTGGGACATGTAGCCGATGCGCTCGCGAACGCGCTCAGAGTCCGTGCGCACGTCGAGACCATCCACCCAGGCCGCTCCGCCGCTAAGAGGCAGCAATCCGGTCAGCATTTTGATCAGAGTCGTCTTGCCGCTCCCGTTTGGTCCCAGGAAACCGAACACTTCACCGTGCTCCACACGAATGCTCACGTTTTCCACGGCGGTGAAGTCTCCAAATCTGCGCGTTACGCTTTCCGTCAGGATGGCTGCCATGCGTTAATTCCCCTGGCCGGCGCTCGCAGTCTGATTTCCGGTGTCAGGTCGAAGGCGGACGTCGGCTGCCATGCCGGCGCGAATGCGGTTTTCCGGATCTTGGATTCTCAACTTCACGCCGATCACCTGGTGTACGCGTTCTTCCTTCGTCTGCACGTTTCGCGGCAGGAATTCCGCTTTTTGATTGATCTGCTCCACCCGGCCTTCGAATACCTGGTCGGGGAACCCGTCGAACCGAATGTCCGCTTTTTGACCAAGAGCGATTTTTGCAATGCGGGTTTCGGGGACGTAAATCCGGACATATATCTGCTCACGCTCGAGCAGCAGTGCTATCGGGGTGTTCGGCGCGATCAGGTCGCCGGGACGGACATCAAGCACTTCCACGACTGCGTTTGTCGGCGCGAGCACCTGACGCTCGCGATAGCGATCTTCCGCTGCTTTTAGTTCGCCCTCGGCGCGGGTCAGATCGGCTCGTGCCGCTGCGATGTCTTCTGCGCGGTATCCGCGCTCCGCCTTCCTGCGATTCGCGTCCGCCTGCCGGAAACGGGCCTCTGCCGCCTGAATGTCTTCGCTGCGAAAGCCTCGCTCGTACTCCTGTGCGCGCTGTGCGGCGGCTTCGGCTGCAGCTCGCGCCGCCTTCATCCGAGTTTCGGCATTATCGCGGAACTGTCGCGAAACTACGCCCTTGCTCCACAGCTCCTCGGCGCGATGGTAGTCGGTCTCGGCGTTGGCAGCTTCGGCTCGTGCGCGTTCCAGTTCTGCTTGCACAGCTGCCACTTGTTCCTTGCGAAAACCATTTCGCGCTTCCGCGAGGGCCGCCGCTGCTTGAGCAGCGTTTGCGCGGGCTTCGACGATCTCTTCTGGACGGAGGCCGCGCTGCATCTTCTCGTAATTGGCCTTGGCTGCCTCGTAACGTCCGCGTGCCTGTTGGAGTGCAGCCTCCAACTCCTGATCTTCGAAAGTGACGATGACCTGTCCCGCGTCGACGCGCTGGCCTTCGCTTACCAGCACTTCCTTTATGCGGCCGCCGACCTTCGAACCAACGCGGATGTTCCGAGCCTCAACCGTGCCCGACCCTTCGACAATGCGGGCGCGACGCCAATCGACGAAGTAATTGATCGCAATCAGAATCGCGACTACGGAAAGGACAATCAAGGCGATACGTTTGCGCGACATAGACCTCTCCTCACCTGCTCCGGCGGTTGCCATCAGGACGGCTCGCGATGCCGTACCAGAAATTGTCGAAAGCCTTGTCCAGGCACTGTTCCGCGTCGTCGGGCGTCATCATGAGCGTCCATAGGAGGACTGTACCGAACAGCGTTTGCTGGAACGCGAGCGCGATCTCCTGCGGCTTGCGATCTGTTCGCAACTCGCCGTTGCGCTGGCCGTGTTCGATAACCGGGACCAGAAGTTCTCGCGCCTCTGCAAGACGGGCCGTCATGGTCTGCCGCACCTGATCGCTCGACAGGAATACGCTGAGCAGGCTGCGGACGAGCATGGGGCCGCCAATGAGCCGTTCCGGCAATTCGTGGTAAAGCGCGCGCATGATCTTCCTGGCCGACGCATTCTTCTGCTGAAGCGCATCGCGCGCCCGCTCATACTTCCCGCGCTGCACCTGGGCCAGCGTCAGGAGAATGTGCTCCTTGGAGGGGAAGTAGTTGAAGAACGTGCCTTTGCCGACATCCGCAGCTTCGGTGATGTCTTCGACAGTCGTGTTTGCGTATCCGCGCTCGGCAAATAGCTGAAGAGCGGCATGAAAGAGCTTCTGGGTGGTTTCTTCACGACGGCGTTCACGACGATTCAACTTCGAAATAGGAGTCTCAGCCGTAGATGTCTTGTGGTCTGGCATGACGAATGGTCTCGTTCGAACAACAGCCAAATATGACCATAAGTCATATGGTGGTGTCAACTCGTCCGCGGACTACGGGGAGCATAACTGTTGGGGAAAAGAAAACCGCCGCGCGGGAGCGGCGGTTTGTGAGCAGGCGGGTCCTGCTCAGGCGGTTGCAGCTTGTGTAGTAGTCCCGTCATGGAACCGAACCGAAACGACCTTGGAGACGCCCGGCTCCTGCATGGTCACGCCATACATGACCGGAGCTGAAGACATGGTCTTCTTGCTATGCGTGATGATGATGAACTGCGTTTGCACGCTCATCTCTCGAATCAGCTCCGTGAACCGGCCGATGTTAGCTTCGTCAAGCGGCGCATCGACTTCGTCCAGAATGCAGAACGGGCTGGGCTGGTACTGGAAGATGCCAACCAGGAGCGACAGGGCAGTGAGCGCCTTTTCGCCGCCGGAGAGCAACAGCACGTTCTGAAGCTTCTTGCCCGGGGGAGAGGCAACCACATCGATGCCGCTCTCCATGGCGTTCTCTTCGTCGGTCAGTTTCATGAACGCCTGTCCACCACCGAACAGCTTGGTGAACGTGTGCGAGAAGTTTGCGTTGATGACTTCGAAGGCTTCCTGGAACTTCTGCTTGGAGATGACCTCGATTTCCTTGATCGTGGCCTGCGTATCCTCGATGGCGTCGAAGAGATCCTTGCGCTGCGTCTCCAGCGTCGCATGGCGCTGGGATACCTCGTTGAACTCCTCCAGAGCCATCATGTTGACGGCGCCGAATGCGTCGAGGCGAGTGCGCATCTCGCGATAGGCCTCTTCCTCGACCGCAAGCTGTTCACCCTCCACAGGCTGGAGCGTTCCATCAGCCAGCAATTCCTCAGGTCGCAATCCCAGTTCGTTCACCGAGGTATCCGTCATGTAGGCGGCGTCAGACTCCAGCTTGGCGCAAACGGCGGCAACTTCACCACGCCGGTCGCGCGCAGTGTCGAGTTCGCCACGCAACGACTTCAGTTGCTCATCCAGTTCTGATATGCGCGCTCGAATCCGTTCAGCTTCGGCCTGCAACTCGCTTTCGCGCGACTGAACCTGTTCGCGTTCAGTGGCGAACGCCTGTAATTGCTCGGCAATTCGGACGTTCTCCTCTTCCCGAAGGCGCCTTTCGTTGGCAGCGCCGTCGATCTGGTTCTGCAACTGCCGCATACGCGCGGCGACTTCGTTTACGAGCACCTCGATTCGCTGCAACGCTTGCTGAGCGGCGCGGCGGCGTTCCTCGAGCGCAGCGACGCTGGCGCGAGCTTCCGATGCATTCTGGGCCGCGGCATCGCGAGCCGTCCGGAGCTGTGCAAGTTGTTCCTGATCGGACGCGATTGCCTGTTCCAACTCGGCGCGGCGCGCTTCGGACATCTCAAGCTCGGCGCGCTTCTCGGCGATCAGAGCTTCGCGGGCGGAACGTTCGCCGGAGACGCGCGTGAGTTCGCGCTCGTACGTTTCGACGCGCTGGCGGACACGTGCCATCTCGGTATCGAGTTGCTTCAAGGCAGTGCCGGATGTTACTGACTGCTTCTCGGCTTCGCGCCGGTCACCCTCAAGGCGATCGACCAAGTGCGTGAATTCCACGATCTCCTTGCCGATCGTTCCTACGCGACGTTCTTCCTCGCCCAGTGCACGCTCAAGCTCGGACATATGCCGCAGCAGGTCGCGCAACTCGCGCTTCATCGCGAGCGGTCCCTCAGCGCGTTGCTTGCCGCCCGTAACAGTTACGTTATGGAAGCATTCGCCGGTGCTGGCGAGGAAGAAGGAGTCCGGGTTTTCGAGGGCCAGTTCACGGCCGATTTCGGCACTCGGGACGATGTATCCGTTGCCGAGCTTTGGCAGGATCACTTCCAGCGATTTCCCGAATCCGTCGAGTACGCGGATGCAGTTCTTCAACGGAACGACGCCTTCATGGCGCGGCGTGAACTGCGCGGACTCGTCTGCAATGAACGGGAACTTCGCCTGCGAGTCTTCGGGATGAACGAGGAACGTAGCACGACCCTCGACGTCCGTTCGCAAGAGGTTGAGTCCTTCGTTTGCCGCGTCCCACGACTTAACCACAACGTAGTTCAATTCGTCTCGGAGGAACTCGTCCACAACATGCTCGAAGCGGTCTTCCACTTCCAGAAAGTCAGCGAGGACTCCGACGGGTGCGTGCCCGCCCTGGAGCGCGCCGGACTGGAACAGCCTTCGTACTGACTCAGTCGAGTACCCGTGCTCGGCGATGACGGCTTCGAGCGACGACTTCTTACCCAGCGCAGTAGCGTACTCAGAACGCAAGCCGTCCAAAGTCTTCTTGGACGTGATTTCTTCCTGGCGCTTCGCGCCCAGTTGCTGCCGAATGTCGGTGATCTGAGCAGCGAGCGATTCCACGCGTTTCGACGCGGATTCGAACTCAAGTCCCAGCTGTCCACGCTCTCCGCCGAAGTTTTCGAGTTGAACGCTGGCAGACTCGATTTCATTTCTCAGCCGCTGCGACTCGCGGTCGAGCGAGAAAAGATTTTCTTCTGCCTGGGTGATTCGGTTGCGAATTCCGGCAACTTCGTTCGCGGCCTGCATGACGGCTACTCGCCGCTGTTCCTGCTGCCGTTCGAGTGCGGCAAGGGTCTGCGATGCCTGGTTTGCCGCCGCCTGTCTCTCGCTGAGGTCGCGATGCGCATTGGCAACGTCTGAAGCCGCAGATTCGACAGTCGCGCGGTTCAACTCGACTTCCTGCTGCAATTCGTGCAGCTTGGCGGTCGTGCCTTCGAGTTCCTGCTGCGCCGCGGCCGAACGCTGCTCAAGCTCAGCGCAACGTTCTTCGTTCTGGCGCACTTTCGACGCGGCACGGTCGGACTCAATCGCGATCGTATTCAGACGTTCGCGGACGCGCTGGGCCTCGCCCCCAATCTCATATCCGCGGTTTGCGCATTCGCCATGCTCCTGTTCCAGCATGCGAACTGCCTCGGCCTTTTCGGCCAGGACAGTGCTGATGGATTCCAGCTCGGCGCTGAGTTCGCGTTGTTCGCTCTGCAACTGGGTCCACTTGCTCGCGATCACGAGGCGGAGTTTTTCACGCATCTCGTCACGGAGCGTCGCGTAACGTGCAGCCTTTGCGGCCTGCCGCTTCAACGAGTTCATCTGACGGGTGACTTCTTCGAAGATATCGTTGATGCGGTTGAGGTTCTGCTTCGCCTCTTCCAGGCGCGCTTCTGCGAGCCGCTTTTTTGTTTTGAACTTCGTAATTCCGGCCGCTTCTTCGATGATGGCGCGGCGGTCGGTCGGCTTGCTGCTCAGTATCTGCCCGATGCGACCCTGCTCGATGATCGCGTAAGACTCGGGGCCGAGTCCCGTGCCCATGAAGATGTCCTGAATGTCGCGCAAGCGGCACAGCTTGCGGTTGAGCAGATACTCGCTCTCACCACTGCGGAAGAGACGGCGAGTAACGACGATTTCGCCCGCCTTGAGCGGCATCGTCTTGAACTTGCGCCGACGGATCTTGAGCACTACGGCTGAATGCTTCGCCTCGCCCTGCGTTTCGGCGGGTTGAGCATCAGGTGCCGGGGCGGTCTGCGGAGCCTGGCCTTCCGCGGCGGCAACCTCTTCGCGCTGTCCCGGCTGCGCCTCGGCTGTCGCTGCCTCGGTCTCCTCAGCGGCCTGCGTGCGAACCGACTCTTCGTCCCAGTCGTCCTCGGGCATGTCGTCCCGGATTTCAATCACGGGATCGTCGTCCTTGTCGTCGCCATCGTAAACCTGCGGATCGATCAGGGTAAGGGAAACCTCGGCCATGCCGGTCGGCTTGCGGTCTCGCGTGCCATTGAAGATGACGTCTTCCATGCGCGTACCGCGCAGAGACTTCGCCGATTGCTCGCCGAGCACCCACGTGATCGCGTCCGAAATGTTGGACTTGCCGCAACCGTTAGGACCAACAATGGCAGCAATGCCGTCGCCATGGAACCGAAGTTCGGTGCGGTCGCAGAAGGACTTGAAACCCAGGATCTGAAGCTTCTTGAGTTTGAGCAACGCTCTACTCCTAATTGCCCGGCGGCGGAACATCCGAGGTGAGCGCCGAGCGGTACTGCTCAAGCCGTTGCAACAACCGGCGTTTTGATGCGAGCCCGATCACTCCGCGGGCTCGGGGAAGTGTGCTCAAACCACCGAACACGCTGTCCCGGTACGGGCCGAGGTGTGTTCAGCAACTTTCCTTGAGGGAATGTACCCGTCTAGGCACTCCCAGTCAACAGCAAACCACAACATTTAGTGTCTCCGGTCCACGCACCACGCTATGTTGCACAACTCTTGTAGCACTTTTGCAGATTGCATGTGCGGTGAGGATTGGAAAGGAAGGCGGGAGATAACCAGAGTCAAGCGTAGGTTAGCGCCGGTTTACTCGAAAAGCAACAGAAATGGTGCAGTCCCGAGCGAGGAGTAACTAACGGGTAAACGCCTGTGGTGTGCGCAACCAGCAATATGGGAATCCCAATACACCCGCTTCTCGAAAATCCCGCCTGCGAGGATTGTCTCCATGAGCAAGCCTTCCTTTTCGTTGGCTCTTGGGTCTGTGCCGTGTCTCGGTTTTAGAGCAGAACACTACGGAGAAAATGCACGTGGTTGCGCACAGCCAGATGAGGCGATACAGGCGGTGCTGCCTTAACGCCGTTACAATCCGGCAGGCGTTGTGGCCTTCAAAGAGGAAGGGCAGCCGAAGCTGCCCCTTGTGTTTTTGTTGGGCTACTGGCCGAGCTTCTCGAAGAAGCGCACGATGGACTCAATGCCACGATAGAAGTTCGGGATATGGAACTTCTCGTTCGGGGCATGCAGATTGTCGTCAGGCAAGCCCATGCCCATCATGACGCTGGGAATGCGCAGCACATTGGCGAAGTCGGCAACAATGGGAATCGAACCACCGCTGCGGATGTACACAGTCTCCTTGTGGAAGACCTCGTGCAGTGCTGCCGTTGCGGCCTTGACGTACGGGTTGTCCGTACCGACCACAATCGACGGTCCTTTGGAATGAACCTTGATGTTCAGCTGAATACCCTTGGGCACGATCGACATCACGTAATCGGAGTACTTCTTGAAGATGTCGTCGGGATCCTGATTCGGCACGAGGCGCATCGAGACCTTTGCGCTGGCGCGAGCCGGAATGACGGTCTTTGCTCCGGCAGCGGTAAAGCCTCCGGGCATACCGTGGACTTCCAGTGTCGGGCGCGCCCACGTGCGATATAGGACGGGGTAGTCCGGTTCACCAGTTAACACATTCGAGCCGACTTCCGTCTTGCGGTAGTGCTCTTCGTCGAACGGCAGTGACTTCCACGCCTTCAGTTCGGCGTCATCTGGTTTTTGAACGGCGTCGTAAAACCCTGGGATGAGGATGCGGCCGTTCTCGTCCTTGAGCTTGCCGATGATGCGCGCCAGCGCCTCCAGCGGATTGGGAGCAGCGCCGCCATACATGCCGGAGTGCAGGTCAGTGGAGGCGCCGACAGCTTCGAGCTCCGTGTAAACAAGGCCGCGCAGACCAACGCACAGCGTCGGCAGGTCCGGCGCAAACAGTTCGGTGTCGCACACCAGCGCAAAGTCGGCTTTCAGGCGGTCTCCATGTTCACGAACGAACTTCGCGATGGACTCGCCGCCAACTTCTTCCTCGCCCTCGACGATCACGCGAACGTTTATCGGCAGTTTGCCTTTGTGAGCGCTGAAAAGGGCTTCGAAAGCCTTTACCTGCATCCAGAGCTGCCCTTTGTCGTCCACCGCGCCCCGTGCGTAAATGTTCTCGTTGCGAATTTCGGGCTCAAATGGAGGCGACTTCCACTCGTCCAGCGGCTCTGCCGGTTGTACGTCGTAATGCGCGTAGCACAGGGCGGTAGGTTTTCCTTCGGCATGCAGCCAGTCGGCATAGACGAGCGGGTGCTTATTGGTTTCGATGACCTCAACGTGTTCGAAACCGATACGCTTCAGTTCGTCGGCGACGAACTGGGCTGCCCGGAGCACGTCATCCTTGTGCTCTTCAAGGGTACTGACGCTGGGGATGCGGAGCAGGTCCTTCAGTTCGTTAAGGAAGCGGTCTTTGTTGTCGGTTGCAAACTGGATTGCCGCAGACGCCATGCGAACTCCTTCGTTAGAACTGCGTGATTGGGCACTTCAGAAACCGGAAAGTATACAACGGCCGGACTGCATGCGTCGTGGTGGAGGGATAGAACGTGATCAGGATTTGTTCGCGACGAGCACAGTGTACGTGAGGTCGCCTGACCGATAGGCATCGAGAATGGTCTCAATGGAGTCGGCGAACTCGCGAGCGGCGCGCGGCAGCGCAATCGCCACAGGACGCGCCAGGAGTGTGCGCCTGCGGCAAATCTCCCATGTGCGAATGACCTTTGCTGTAAGGTCGACTCTCGACGCGATGTGAAGTCCGGCTGAGATGGCTGCTTCGCTGTACTGATCGGCACTCCACAGTTCAGGGCACAGGAATTCCTGCGCGACAGCACGAACGCGGGCGCGGTTCATGGATCCCGTCCAGGCAGCGATCAGCAGTCGCCCCGAAGAGCGCAAACTTCTTGATGCATTGCGAATAAACGCGAGCTTGTCACGGAAGTGCTCGGAGGACTCCATGGTCCAGACGATATCGAATGTCTCACTCGGAAACAGATATTCGTCTGCGTTTCCAACCTCGATGGCAACACGAGTTGAGAGGCCCGCACGTGCTGTGTTCTTGCGGGCACGATTCGCCTGAACCCCACTTATTGTGAGTCCGCGCACGGCGCAGTTAAATGTTCCGGCCAGGAATACGCAGGTGCCACCGTGGCCGCACCCGACGTCCAGCACGCTTTCGCCGCCGTGTATGTCGCACAAGCTGGCGCAGAACTCGAGCATGCGCAACTGCGCGCGCGCAGGCGACTCGCCGGGGGACTCGAAAAGACCGTGGTGAATGTGGTCTCCCCAGAATGTGTGATAGAGGAATGCGAATCGGTCGTAGTGTTCGCGGATGGCCGCCGTGGTGACCATGGCGACATGAGATTCAGCCGCGGCTAGAGAAGGTGCTCCTTCCGACCGCCCTACTTGAAGCGCTGTGGCGAAAAGGCGCTGATGTCGTGTTCCGGGCTCATGCCGCGTATCACTTGCGCCATAATCTCCCCGCTGATGGGCGCCAACAAGATGCCGTCACGATAATGGCCCGTGCAGACGTAGTAGCCGGGAGTTCTGGTCTCACCCATGATTGGCAGGTTGTCAGGTGTGCCCGGACGCAAACCTGCCCACGACTCGAGCATTCGAGCCTGGCCCACTTCAGGAACGAGATTCGCTGCCGCCTGGTGCAGTCGCTGGATGGTGTCCGGCAGCACGCGTTTGTCGAACCCCGCGCCTTCGACCGTCGAGCCGATCACGATACGTCCGTCCGAGCGGGGTACGAGATAAACACTGCCGGGGTCTCGCACGACATGACGGAGCAGGATGCGCTCAGGCGATGGCGACCCCTGCTGTGTAAAGGTGGTGACGGCAGCAACCGCGAGCATGTGTCCCTTTACGGGGCGTGCATGTGCGGGTTGGGGCGCCTTCACCTGCGAAGCCCATGCTCCGGCGCAATTCACAATGATCGGTGCAAGGAACTGTGTCCTGTCGGTCCGAACGCCAGCGGCGTGCCGTTTCTCGACGATGATTTCGGTGACCTGCATTCCGTCGGCAACTTCGACACCCCGATGCTTCGCTGCCTTCAGTGCTGCTGTCGTGAGGGCACGAGGGTCAACGGAGGCTTCGGGTACGTAGAATGCGTTTCGGCCGCCTGCGGACACGTTGGGCTCCAATTCGGCCAAATCGCCCTCTGAAAGCGGACGCCCCTCTGATGCGGGCTGCTCACCCCTCCGCAGAAACAGGATTGTTCCTTCACGACGGAAGTCCACCCGCATCCCGGACTCGTCCTCGAGCTCGTGAACCCATTGCGGGTAGAGGTGGGCGCTCGCGTGGCCAAGTGCGAGCAGAACCGGTGGATTGTGAGGGTCTGCGTTGGCAATCATCCCAGCCGCGGCATGGGACGCCTCACGTCCGGGCTCGCCGCGTTCGACAACGAGGACCTCTGCTCCGTGCCGGCGCAATGCCAACGCCAGTGAGAGCCCGATGATGCCGCCGCCGACAACTACAACGTCCCAGGTTTTCACCGAACCATTGTAAGTCGCGAAGCGAAAAGCGGCGCAACAGCGCCGCCGTTCTCCCAACCTGCAGTTCGCTTATTTGGACTGTGTCGCTGCCTGAGCTTGAGCTGCCGACGGCAGGTCCTCAACCTGTTTCGAGAAGACGATGAGACGCTCTGGTGCGGGTCCAATGTAATACGTCGGATAGCAGGTGATTAGCGTTAGCTGGGGATCGGCCGTCTGCTTCAAAACGCTGGTATCCGATGGATCCACGATCTTCTTGCCGGTGACCTCGAATTGGTAAGCCCGGCCATTTCGCTGGACCTGTATACGGTCCCCTTTGTTGAGCTTGTAAATATGCCGGAAGAAAGTGTCTCGATGGGCAGTGACGACCGCGTTCCCACTCTCGCCAGGCGCAGGCGTCTTCTCCAATAGTCCAGGTCCGAGCAGAAGCTGTTTATTGGAGGTTCCGTTTACGATGACTGCATTCAGGTCGATCTTCGGTATGGAAATGCGGGTCAGACCGTCACTGACAGGCTTGGCCGACTGCTGGGAGGCAAGTTTCTGCTGGTCCTCCCACTCACGAGCGAGACGGTGCTGGCTTGCGTACATGGTGTAGTACGAGTAGCTGACGTACCCAATCAGTGCGACTCCGATAAGGATTAATGCAAGCGAAAAAAAACGCGATTTATCGCGCTCTGGTAAACGGACCATACCTCACCCTCGAACTGTTTGATGCGAAGAGAAGGCGGTCCGGAGTTGGCGAATCGAAAGCTGCGCCTCCCGGCCAGTCGTGAGAGCGGCTTGTGCTCAGCGGGTGCGCATGGCCGAGGCGATTCCGCCGACCAGAACGCCGAAGCCGATGACTGAGAGCAGCGGCAGATTGCTGGTGGCACGCGGCAACCGACTACCCGCAGACGCTGTACGGAAGGACCCGGTCTCTTCAACAGGGTTCCCATCGTCCAGTGCTGAGCGAGGAGACTGCTGGGCGCCACCCGACGCGGGGGCAGGTTGTGGCGCAGCCACAGTGAATGTCACCTCGGCCCGCGCACCTGCAACAGGGTTGTTGTTCGCATCCACCAACTGAACGGAGACCCGGTGTTGACCGGGAGCCAAGCCTTCAACGCTGTACTCGTATGAGCTGACCGTGACGGGATCCTGGTCGTCCACGCGAATCTGGAAATTCGGCGAAGGCGCGGGGACAGCCCGCCTGTTCGTCAACTGAAATTGGACCAGCACGGAATTCTGGTCGAGCTTCGCCCCGGCTTTCGGGCTGACTATGCGGATATCGGTGGTCGATGGTGTTGGCGCGCCGATCTGCGCCGCCGCTACCGCGATGAAGATCAGAATAAGTGCCGGTATGATGGTTCGCGCGGTTGCCCGCATGTAAAACTCTCCTACCCCTAGTAAGTCCGTTACAACCGTGAGCACCGACCTGCCAACATTTGGGTGGGCAGTTCACGCTCAATGTAAGTCCGCATTGTGCTGCCTGTCGCGT
>Ga0196976_1000395_pt1 | contig 28045 bp, 19 predicted proteins | sample S3v_513CmetaG_FD_148644 | JGI IMG/M metagenome (GOLD analysis project Ga0196976, IMG submission 148644) | Soil microbial communities from Anza Borrego desert, Southern California, United States - S3+v_5-13C | ecosystem: Environmental > Terrestrial > Soil > Desert | place: USA: California...
AAGAGCGACGCCATGAAGCCATGCTTCGCCTTGAGGACGTCGATCCCCATGGCCTGCTCCCAGGTCTGCGGGTACAAGGGCAGCACGTTCGGTCCCATCTCGCCGAGCTTCGCCCGCAATGACCCGGGGAGCCTCCGAGGGTCGCCGCGCCCGTTCGCGATGAGGGGGATGTAATCGCCCCCCCGGAAAATGGGTCCCCGCCGGTCGGCCACGGGGATCGTCGCCGTGTCCATGACGTTCAGCGCGTAGATCTCCCCCGAAAACAGCGGACCTGCCCCCTCCGCCTTCATCAGTTCGCGGCTGTTCAGCCTGAAATCGAGTGGTGGCAGGTCCTGCGTCGTCCGGAACCGCGGCGGCGGTGGCTGCATCACGCCGATCACCCGGTACCACGGCCCGGACACCTGCGCCGAGTCCAGCTTGATCTGCTTCCCGATCGGGCTCTCTCCGGGCCACAGCAGGTTCGCGGCCCTGCGATCCACGATCACCTGCACCTCGCCGAATTCCCCAGGCGCGAAGTCGCGCCCTTCGATGATCTTCATCCGGGTAACGCGGAAATAGTCCGCGGACACGATGCTGTAGCAGTACATTGGCGCGAAGTAGCTCCTCGGACGTCCATCCGCGGAATACGCCGCGATGGCTTTCCGGGACGGACACCCGCGCGTCCGTGTCGCCGCCGCGGTGATCGAATCCGTCGCGAGCGCCTGCCGGATGAGCGCCTCCGACCACTGATACCGCGTTCGCGTATCCGCCGCGTGCGCACGCGATACCCGCGCTCCGCCATACACCACGCCACGATAGTCGTCGCTGAGATCGGCGGCATGCACCTGTAGCGTCGCTTGCACAAGCAGCCCCGCGCCGCACAGGAGCGCGAGCGCCAGGGCCACCTCCACGACCACGAGCGTCCCGTACTGGCGGCGTGCGCTCTTCGTCCGACCGGTGCCGGCGCCGCTCTTGAGCAGCTCACTGATGTCCACGCGCGACAACCGGATCGCCGGGAGCAGTCCCACCAGGAGCAGCGACAGGAGCGTCGCGCCGATCGCGAATGCGACCACCCGCCAGCTGACCTGCGGATACGACATGTACTCCGCGATCGCCTTCGGAACCGACGCCTCGATGAGCTGGATTCCCCAGTACGTCAGGATTGCGCCGAGGACCAAACCGCCGCCGGCGAGCCAGCTGCTCTCCAGCACCAGTTGTCTTACAATATCCGAACGCGAGGCACCCACCGCCGATCGCGTGGCCAGCTCGCGCGCGCGCGAGACGCCGCGAGCCAGCTGCAGGTTCGCCAGGTTCGCGCAAGCAATGAGCAGCACGGCGGCGACAGAGCCGATGAGGGCGAGCTGGAACCCCCAGTCGCGATAGGGCGGCTGGATGGCGCTCGACAGGCGGAAGCCCGCCTCGGCGCCTTCTCCCGTGCGCTGGCGGAACCGCTGCGCCACGGTGAGCAGCTCCGCTTGTGCCTGCGCGAATGTCGCCGTCGGCTTCATCCGAACGATGCCGAAATGCTGGATCCGCTGATCGTCCGGCGTTGCGAGGAGCCACAGGTCCGTGCGCGACCCGGGCAATGCGGAGGACTGGCTCACCACGCCCACGACCTGGCGCGGCTCGCCGTCGACGTGGATGATCGACGGTGCGAATGCGTCGCGCCCGGCAAACAGCTGCGCCCGCAGCCGTTCGGTGATCACGATCGGACGAACCTCAGCCCCCTGATCGGTCTCATTGAACAGGCGCCCAGCCGTGGCCGTCGTGCCCAGCACGGCGAAGTAGTTGGGCAGCACGACTTCGATCGTGACGGCGCGCAGTTGCCCTCCTCGCTCGGCCATGCCGCCATTGGGCATGCTGCCCGTCACCCCTTCATGAAAGGTGACGCCATCACGAATCGCCGTACTGCGCTCGCTGCCGGGGATGAGTCCGCGATAGTCGCCGTAATACCGGAGGTGGTACAACCGCTCGGGATGCGGCAGGTCTATCCGCGGGCTGATGACCGCGTCGAGGACGCTGTACATCGTGGTGTTCAGCCCGATCGCGAGGCCGAGGCACACGATGGCCATCGCGGTGAACTGCTTGTGGCGCGCGAGCGTGCGGAGGGAATGGGGCATGCTGTCCAGGCGCATCACAGCGGGCCGAGGGGCATGCGACACGATAGCGCTTTTGCGGCGCGCCGACCATCCACCGGCAAATATCGATCTACACGAACGGCAACCGGGAACCTCTAACGACGGGGATCGTCGAAGAATTGCGCCAGGCAGCCTTCCAGCAAGTCCGCCAGGCGCCGATCGTCGAGCGCGATGCCTTGTCCAAGCGGAGAAACAGTTGTCGGCACGCCGGCTTCCGCCGCAAGGGCAATGATGAAGCTTTCTGCATGCCCCCGGGTGCACCGCTTCTCGTCCCTCTTCAACTCTTCGAGGAAGGTGCACAGCCGTCGCGCGATCGTGTCGCACACGGCGTGGTCATCGAGAACGCCGGGTTCCACGCCAATCATCTGCAATGCCGCGCGAGCCTCTATGAAGGCCGGCGTCGCGATCCTGCGCAGCTCATGCGGCGTCATTGCCCGAGCCACCCACGCATCCGCCGCGTCGTCGCGGCGCTGGTTCTCACCAGGGTCACCTGTGGTTGTCCTAGGGGATTGCCCTGAGCGTCGAGGGCTCGGGAGTCGGCCGAGAAACCACGTGCGTCTCCAGGTCGCGCTGGACGTACTCGCGAACCGCCTCGTCGATCGCGCCCGGATTGGCGTCCATCGCTCTGCGGTGCGCGGTAGCGTCGTAAACCCCGGTCAGGAGGTACGACGGATCCACGGCGCAGTGCCTGACCACCGCGACGAGCACGTCGATGGTGGGATGGGGCGAGACATCATCGACCGACATTCGCAGCGACACCTCGTCCACGCCGAGACGACGGGCGGCTGCGGCGAGGTCTTCACCGGCGAGAAGACTGCGCAGCCGACTCGCGATGTCTGCACGAGTCGCGTGGTTCATCCGAGCCCGCCAATCATCGCGGGGGGCCACTCATTCGTTTGTCGCTCGTGTGAGGTGGGTCTTGCATGTCTGGCGGGGTAGGAACCCTTGCAAAAGCAAGCGCGTGCAAGAGTTACGCCAGACGCGTCTGTGGACGACGTAGTTTTCGGATGTAGTCAGAGGGACTCGTCATGACGAAAGTTGTCTTCCGGTCCCATGTTCTTTTCCGATTTAAAGTTGTTGCATCGGCAGTTCAATGACCAACACGGACGCACCCGGCAGGTTCGGCGGCTCATCGAATAGGCCCTTCATATATTGAATGCAGCGCCCCTGTAGTCCGGGCTCAGGCTGCGCCGGCAACTGATGTTTTCACCCTCAAGGAATTCCATCGGACATATGTCGCATCCTTCATTCCTCGCCTCGGCGCACGCGATTGGCGCACGCCTGACCGCCGCCACCCTGCTGTCATTTGCAGTCGCGTGTGCACCCGCAACTCCAGCATCGACGCCGTCCCCAACCGCTGACCCGCGCGTCGGGCTCAAGGCCGGACAACGCGACGCCGGCGAAGCACTCGGCGCCGTGAAGATGCAGTCCAACGCGCCCTCACCACCGGGCGCGGCGAATTCCATGAACTCGGACCTCGCCTTCACCGGCAACTACGCCATCCAGGGCAACTTCAACGGCCCCGTCATCTGGGACATCAGCGACCGCACCCAGCCGAAGCTCGTGGCCAACGTCACCTGCCCAGCGTCGCAGAACGACGTCTCCGTCTATCGCAACCTGCTGTTCGTATCGGTCGAGTCGAACAATAGCACGGTGGACTGCAAGCAGATGCCGCTCGACAGCGTGGACGCGCGGCGCATGCGCGGCGTCCGCATCTTCGACATCAGCGACATCCGCAACCCGCGCCTCGTCCACAACGTCCAGACCTGCCGCGGCTCGCACACCCACACCGTGGTCGAGGACCCGCGCGACCGCGAGAACGTCTACATCTATGTATCCGGATCCGCCGGGCTGCGCTCCCCCAACGAGCTCGCCGGCTGCGTCTCCGCCCACCCCGATTCCAATTCAGCGTCCGCGCTGCTCCGCATCGAGATCATCAGGGTGCCGGTGGGCAACCCGACCGCGTCGGCGGTGGTGAATCGCGCCAACATCTTCTCCGGACTGCGCGCGGCGCCAGAGCATGGTGAGACTCCCGCGGACAGCATCGCGGCCAAGCGCGTCGCGGACTCCGCGCGCGCCGCCGGCGGCTACGTCGCCAGGATCCCGAACAGCAACAGCGAGGTCGTGGTTCCCAACGGCTTCGTCGCCCAGCAGCTGGACAGCATCGTCAAGGCGCGCGGTGGCAGTGGCAACCCGACCGCGGCCGACAGCGCCGCCCTGCGCGCAGGAATGCAGGCGATCGTCAACCGACTCTTCGGCGGCGGCGCACAAGAGCCCACTCCCGGGGTGGACCCGATCTCCCGCTTCCGGCAGTGCCACGACATCACCGTATACCCGTCGCTCGGCCTGGCCGGCGGCGCCTGTGAAGGACACGGCATCCTGCTGGACATTCGCGACCCGGTGAACCCGCGGCGCCTGGATGCCGTCGCGGACTCCAACTTCGCCTACTGGCACTCGGCGACCTTCAACAACGACGGCACGACCATCCTCTTCTCGGACGAGTGGGGCGGCGGCGGCGCGCCGAAGTGCCGCGCGACGGACCCGAAGGAGTGGGGCGCAAACGCGATCTTCGAGATCGTGAATGGCAAGATGGAGTTCCGGAGCTACTACAAGCTCCCCGCGCCGCAGACGGCCGTGGAGAACTGCGTCGCGCACAACGGCTCGCTCGTGCCCGTCCCCGGCCGCGACATCATGGTCCAGGGGTGGTATCAGGGCGGCACGTCCATCTTCGACTTCAGCGATCCCCGGAACCCGAAGGAGATCGCATTCCAGGATCGCGGCCCCATCGACTCCACCCGCTTCACCATGGGCGGCTCCTGGTCGGCCTACTGGTACAACGGCGGCATCATCAGCTCCGAGATCATGCGCGGGCTGGACGCGATGGAGCTGATCCCGAGCGAGCACCTGACGCAGAACGAGATCGACGCCGCGAAGACGGTGCGGATGTCGTACTTCAACGCGCAGGGACAACCGAAGCTCACCTGGCCGCCGAGCTTCCCGCTGGCACGCGCGTATCTCGACCAGCTCGAGCGCAACCGGTGTCTCCCCTCGAACCGGATTGCGGCAACGCGTGCTGCACTTTCATCCGCGGAGCGCGGCACTCCAGCCCAGCGCCAGAGCACCCTGACGGCCGTGGTCAGCCAGCTCGAGGAAGACAAGCGAGGTTCGTGCGACGCGCCACGGATCGGCAAGATGCAGCAGGCCATTCGCGAACTTGCATCGCCGGTGGTGCCGTGAGGCTTGTTTCCTTCACCAATTGAACTGTGGGCCTGACTCGGTGCCCTCTGCGTCCTCTGCGCCATCTGCGTTGAATTCGCAGTTCCTTTCCTGGCCGAGAGCCGAGAGCCGAGAGCCGAAGGGCTCCACAGTCGAAGCAAGAAAAGGAATACGAGAATGCTGGAATGCTGGAATACTTCAGTGGTTGGTTGAGACTGCTGCTGTATTCGTGAATTCCCGCATTCCCGCATTCGTTCACTAATTGAACTGTGGGGCCTGAGTGCGCGTGTGAGCCGCTACCCTCTGCGCCCTCTGAGTGGAATTCGCAGTTCCTTTCCTGGCCGAGAGCCGAGGGCCGAAGGGCTCCACAGTCGAACCAAGAAAAAGGAATACGTTGCAGTATTGAACTGTGGGGCCTGAGTGCGCGTGTGAGCCCGCTAGCCTCTGCGTTGAATTCGCAATTCCTTTCCCAGCGGAGAGCGCCCAGAGCGGAGGCCGAGAGCCGAGAGCCGAGGCCGAGAGCCGAGGCCGAGAGCCGAGAGCCGAAACCGAAACATCTGGCGGAACGAGCCGATACTCAAAGCGTCCCCACCAGCCTCTACCACTCAGCGCCGGAACATGGCAGCTACCCTCGGTCAGGTCGCGCTCGACGTCCTGGATAATCTCCGCGAAGGTTGCCAGGTAATCGATTTCGACTACCGGTACGTCTACGTCAACGACGCCGTCTGCATCCACGCGCAGAGGAGCCGGGCGGAGCTCGTCGGCCGTCGCATGCGTGAATGCTTTCCCGGCATCGATCGCACCCCGATGTTCGCGGTGCTCGAGCGCGCCATGGACCGACGCGTCCATGAACGCCTCGAGAACGAGTTTACCTATCCCAACGGGTCTACCGGCTGGTTCGACCTCCGTTTCATCCCGGTCCCCGAAGGGGTGTGCATCCTGTCCATGGATACAACGGAGCGCCGTCGCCGTGACGACGCCATGCGCCGGCTCCAGGATCAGCTGCATCACGCCCAGAAGATGGAAGCCGTGGGACGCCTGGCCGGTGGCGTCGCGCACGACTTCAACAACATGCTCGCCATCATCCTGACGTACGGCGACCTCACGCTGGGCGACCTCCCCGACGACCATCCGGTACGCGAGAACATCATCGAGTCACAGAAGGCTGGCTACCGCGCGGCCGCGCTCACCCGGCAGCTCCTCGACTTCAGTCGCCAGCGCGCCGTCGAGCCGCGGATCATGGATGTCAACGAGGCGATCACCGGCATTCACAAGATGGTCGGCAGCCTCGTGGGACCCAGCATCCAGGTCGTCACCCAGCTGGAGCCGTCGCTTCCCCGCGTGAGCCTGGACCCGGGGCAGTTCGAGCAGGTGGTCATGAACCTCGTCGCCAATGCGCGCGATGCCATGCCCGACGGCGGCACGCTGACCATCGAGACCTCCCGCGTCTCCCTCGACAAGCGGTACGCCGACGCCCACTTCGGCACCACTCCCGGTTCCCACGTGCTGCTTGCCGTGAGCGACACCGGCATCGGCATGGACCGCGATACTCAGCAGCGGATCTTCGAGCCGTTCTTCACCACGAAGCCGGTGAGCAAGGGCACGGGCCTTGGACTATCGACAGTATTCGGCATCGTGCAGCAGGCCAGCGGATCCATCTGGGTCTACAGCGAACCCGGGTTCGGCTCCGCGTTCAAGATCTATCTCCCCTGCGTGGACGTTCCCGCGGAGCACGAGATTCCGTTCGATGTCGGGAGCAACGGGACGAAAACAATTCTCCTGGTCGACGACGATCCGGTGATGCGCTTGCTGGTGACGGAGCTCCTCCGCCCGCACTACACCGTGCTCGTCGCGGAAGCGCCGGAGCAGGCGCTCGCGATGTGCGCGTCCGCAAACGCAACCATCGACCTGCTGCTCTCGGACATCATGATGCCGGAGATGACCGGGCAGGAGCTGGCCGAGCGGGTGCGCGTGATGCATCCGGACATCCGGGTGCTCTACATGTCAGGCTATACAAGTACGGTGGCGACAAGCCGGGGTTACGTCCCCGCCGGTGCGCATTTCCTGGAGAAGCCGATCACTCCCGCCGCCCTCGCGCGCGCACTCCGCGGTGCGTTTGCCCAGGGCACGGCAGCGACATCGACCCAGCTGGCGTAGTCGGCTCTCGGCTCTCCGCCCTCGGCCTACAGCCTCGGCTTCGGCCGAATCGCTCCACGGTCGAAATGAACAAAGAATGCGAGAATGCCGGAATGCTGGAATCAGTTCAGTGTTCCATTCACATCATCGCCGCCCTGCAGTATTCCTGCATTCACCCATTCCTGCATTCGTTTCCAGTATTGAACTGTGGGGCCTGAGCTACAAGGGCGTGAACGTCTCGAACCTCTGCGCCTCTGCGTCCTCTGCGTTGCATCAGCAGTTCGGAGTTCCGCGCGACTCGGCAACAGTGGTCTGGCTCCTCAGTCCCACGGAACCAGGAAGAGAGAATGCTGCTGGAAGGCAGGAATAACCCTCGTTGGCAAAGATGGTGATTGAGGCGTGGCTTCAATCATTTCTGAGCGCTTCCACTGGATTGATGCGCGCTGCGCGGAGGGCCGGGATGTACGTCGACGCCCACGCGACGACCATGATCAGGAGCGCGACGACAGCAAAGACTCTGGAGTCATAGCGGTCGTAATCCGAGAAAAGGAACGTGCGCAACAGGCTCGCGCTGTAGTACGTGATGCCGAGGCCAATAGCGACACCAGTCAGGCCGAGGATATTGCCTTCGCGAAGCACCATGGCGCGGATGTTCGCAATACCCGCCCCGAGTGCAAGGCGTACACCAAACTCCCGCGCACGCTGGGCTACCGTGTGAGCAATGATGGCGTACACTCCCAATGCCGCGAGGATCAGCGCAATCAGCGCGAACGAAATGAACAACGTGGCCATGAAGTTCTGGCGCGCACGAACTCGCGCCACGCCACTCCGCTCCTCCCATGTCATTGGAAACACGAAGCGAACGTGGCTTCCCATCTGGCCCAACCCAGCATTCAGGCCAGCGAGATGCCGACGCGCGTCTCCTTTTCCACGTGCGACCAACGCGAATGCGACCCCTTCAGCGGGTCGAAGCCGTCGGTCCTGGCTGGGTGAGATGGCAGGAAGCCTATTCGTGTCCGCGGCGTGCAGCAGGAATAGTCTCCCGTCCCAATTGCTCACCGAACGGCCACTATCGAGCGGGGATCGTGCTCCGAATCGGAATGTCCGCTCGTCGGGTGTGCTGTTGAACCACTCTTCGGCGACACGGGCAACTCCGACGACCCGCACCCACGGCTTTGCGGATTCGGCGCGGCCAAGCTTGATGAGACGGCCGATCGGGTCGGCGCCCGGCCAGAAATGCCGAGCCAGGCCCTCATCGACAATCGCCGCGGGTTCGGCGAATTCCTCAGGGCTGAAATCCCGGCCACGCACGATAGGGTAGCGCATCGTGCGCAGAAAATCGGGTGAGACGACCTCGTAGTTGAAGTGACGTGCCGCGAAGGCAAGCGGCGCTCCTGCCGGATCGTCCAGCAGGATCGTTCCGGACCCGCGTGTCATGACAGTCGCCGCGCTCACAATATTGGTATCCATGAGCGCACGCTGCACGACGAGGTCCGACCATTGGCGTTGAGTGCGATTGTCGTCGGGCCGTTCCCGCAAGATGTACAGGAAGGACGTGATCAGCCCTTCCGAATCGTGTGCGAGCCTGAACGCGTTGACCTGCCATGCCGCGCGCCCCAGTAGGGCCGCGGATGAGAGCAGGGAAACCGCCAGGGCAACCTCCACCACGACGAGAATGCCGTACTGGCGACGCGTCGAAGGCGATTTCCCGGTTCCTGCACCGGACTTGAGCACCTGATCCAGATCAACGCGGGATAGCCGGATGGCCGGAGCAACGCCCACCAGCGCCAGACAGAAGAGCGTTGCCCCGACGGCGAAAGCCAGCACGCGCCAACTGACGACAGGCGTCGTCACATAACCCGCGAGCTCACGTGGAACCGAAGCATCAACGAGTTGGAACCCCCAGACTGTGACTATCGCGGCGAGCGCGAGGCCGGCAAGCGCCAGCAGCGCACATTCCAGGGACAGCTGAACGATGATATCGCGGCGGCTGGCACCGACTGCGGAACGCGTTGCCAGCTCGCGCGCTCGCGAAACACCGCGCGCCAGCTGGAGGTTCGCCAGGTTCGCGCAGGCGATGAGCAGGACCGTGACGACGGAGCCGATCATTGCCCAGTGAAACCGCAGCGGTCGAAACGGTGGCTTTGTCGCGCTCAGGATACGGAATCCGGCCTGCTCCTCATAACCCGTGCGTTGCTGGTACCGTAGCGTCAGCGTGCGAAGCTGTGCTTCTGCCTGCGCGACCGTGACATCGTCGCGCAACCGAACGATGGACAGCCTGATGGATGGCAGTTCGTGGGGAAGCGGCAGCTGCCAGACGTCCGTTGCCGAGCCAGGGAAGTCGGCTCTGTACGGCAAAAGGCCGATAACCATACGCGGCTGCCCTGCAATGGAAATCTCGGATTGCTCGAATTCCGGCAGGTCAGGGAAGAGCCGTTTCCAGAGGCGCTCGGCGATCACAACCGGCCTTATAGCTGAGCGCATGTCGCCCTCGCCAATCAACCGGCCAGCGCTGGGCCGAACGCCAAGCAGATCGAAATAGTTGGGAGTGACGTTGACCACATTCGCGTCGCGTATACGATTGCCGCGTTCCGCGATGCTCTCACGAACGCTTGGCTCCCTGCCCGCCGCGCCGGTATGGAAGGTTGCCGCGGAAAGTGCCGCATTCTTCTCATTCGTGGGAATGAGGCCGCGGTAATCCCCGTAGTACGTCACGCGAAACAGCTGCTCCGGCTTCTCCATCGCGACCGTCGGATTTATCATTGCGTCGAGCACGCTGTACATCGTCGTATTCAGCGCAACGGCCAATCCGATGCACGCGATGGCGAGCGCGGAAAAGCGCCGATGACGCAACAGAAGCTGATACGCCTGCCGGACTTGCTCTGCGGAGATTCGCACGTGCAGCGCTCCGTATGCGCGTTAGTAAGGCCAAAGAGTGCGAACTGGCCAGGCGCTCGTCAAGCATTGCCGACGCCCGTATGCCTCCCCAGTCGAACCAAAACAGAATACGAGAAGGCTGGAATGCAGGAATCTGTGCGTTAACACGTTCACGCTATCGTGACCGCAGTATTCCTGCATTCAGGCATTCCTGCATTCGTTTGCACTATTGAACTGTGGACCCGGAAGTTCTGGGGAGTGAAGAGTGCGGCACCTCTGCGTCTCCGCGTCGAAATTGTAAGGCAAGGCTCCACGAAAATGCCGCGTCCGTCATGCGAACTGCAACAATCGCCATAACTCCGGATCATCGCGCAGGCGCCGGTCGTCGACCCACTCCGGCTTCACTCTCGCACCATGTTCCGCGAGCAGCCGCACCACCGCGCGATAGTCCGCAGCATTGCTCCTGTTCTCCACCAGCCACGCGTGCAACGCCCACACGATTGGCGGCGTGCCGTACACCTTGTCGATCGCCTCAACGTCTGCACCATGCCGCAGCAGGATCGCCGCGCTCTCGGCCTGGCCATTGAACGCCGCGATGTGCAGTGCCGTATCGCCATCCTTCGCGTCGCGTGCTTCCACGTTGACGCCGAGCTGCAACAGCTGGACGATGACCTCCGGCTTTCCATACCACGCGGCCATCCGCAGCGCCTTCTCACCATCCCCGGCGCGATCGCTGCCGCCACGATCCCATATGTGTTGCAGCAGGTCCAGCCGGCCGACCCCCGCGGCTTCTTCCAGGGTCCGCACCGGAGCGCCGCGCATTACGAGATGCACCGCCGCCTCCGGACAACCGTTCATCAGGCAGTCGCGCACAGGGGCGCCCATTCGCGCACCGCGATCGAGCAGGAGGTCCGCGAGGGCGTCCTGGACTTTCATCTGCCGGGGATGCGCGCTCGTGACGACGAGTCCCAGCGTCGTCGCACCACCGCCGTAGACGTCGGCCTCCGCGTCCACCTCTGCCCCGGCGTCGAGCAGCAGGCGCGCGATGTCGACGATGTTGGGTGGCGTGACCTGCCGAAAGTTCTCGACGCCGTTGGCGGCCACGTAGTGCAGCAGCGTCGCACGATGCTCGCGCGTGGACCGCGCTCTCACCAGCCCCGCATCTTCACGCAGCAGACGCTCGAGCAGGACGCGGTCTCCATTCACGATTGCATTGGCTGCGCGCTCGAAGGTTGAAGTCTCCGAGCTCTCTCCGCCGAGCTGCTCCAGGTGACGCACGAACTTCGGCCAGCTCTCGAAGCCATGCGCGCGGGCGATGACGAACTGCGCCTCCGACAGCGCGCACCCTGCGCTGGTCAGCCGGCTGTGCGCGTATGCCGTGATCTGCTCGATGCGGCGCGCCCCGTCGCGCTGCGAGGGAACCTCATGGGCCGGCGCATGTCGCGCGAGGTCGGCGAGCCAGCGGGCGGCCCACTCGCGGAAGTCGTCCTGCGAGCCGGACTTGCATGCCGCGGCCAGTTCCTTCGCGCGCTTCCGATATTGCGCGATGTCCGGCCGGAAGGGAAGCGGAAGCGCGTCCTGCGGATTGGGATACATAGGGAATCTCCTTTCGCGTTGCGCCTGGAGTCCGCCCGATCAGGCTGAAAAGAGAATTCGCGTCTTGTGTACCGACGGTGGGTGGGCACGGCCCTTTTCGCGGACTGAATGCGCCCCTGCGCGCGTTCGTAGGCTAGCACGCGCATGGTCAGTGGGTCAACGGCTCTCGGCTTCAGCTCTCGGCTCTCGGCCTACAGCCTCGGCCTCGGCCGAATCGCTCCACGGTCGAAATGAACAAAGAATGCGTTGAACTCTGGGGCCTGAGGTACGGGGGCGTGAACGTCTCGAACCTCGCGCCTCTGCGTTGCATTGCCAGTTCGGAGTTCCGCGCGACGTCGGAACAGCAGGCTGGCCCCTCAGTCGGATGGGAATGAGGAATACGAGGATGCCGGAATGCTGGAATCAGTTCAGTGTTCCATTTACCTCATCATGACAGAGTTCCTGCATTCACCCATTCCTGCATTCACCCATTCCTGCATTCACCCATTCCTGCATTCTTTTGCATTATTTGAACTGTGGAGCCGGAGGGCGTGAGCCTGTGTTACCCTCTGCGTCTCTGCGTTGAATTAGCAGTTCGCCGAGAGCCGAGGCCGCCCTTGACGCCGGATGGTCCCGAACCTAAGAATGTTAGGACAACACCTAACGTCCTTAGGCTACCATGGCTGCTACTCCCGACCTCGACCTGTTCCGCGGCACCCTCGACCTCTTCATCCTCAAGGCATTGAGCTGGGGACCCATGCACGGACTCGCCGTCCTGCGATGGATCGAGCAGGGAAGCCGCAACTCACTCCAGATCGAGGAAGGCGCGCTCTACCCCGCGCTCCACCGCATGGAGCAGAAAGGCTGGCTCGAGAGCGACTGGGGACTCACCGATGCGTCCCGCCGTGCGCGGTTCTATCGACTCACTCACACAGGACGCAGGCAGCTCACCGCCCAGCTCTCGCGCTGGGAACGCTACACCGACGCCGTGAGCCTCATCCTGCGCGCGGAACCGGCCCGATGAGCCACCCGAACCGCGACGACGACCGGATGTGGGCGCGCATCCGCCGCGTCTTCCGGCTCCCGTCATCACCGCGCCGGATGAACGCCGAAGTGGACGAGGAGCTGCGCTTCCACCTGGAAGGGCGCATCGAGGAGCTCATGGCGTCCGAAGGACTCAATCGTTCGGCGGCCGAGGCCGAGGCGCGCCGCAGGTTCGGCGACTTCGGCCAGTACCGCCGCGAAGCCCGCGAGATCGACCAGGCCACCCACGACCAACGCGAACGCATGCACGCCCGTGAATCCCTGGCGCGCGAGTCCCGCCGCGCCGTCCGCACCCTGCTGCGCTCCCCCGGATTCTCCTTCATCACCGTCGTCACCCTCGCACTCGGCATCGGCGCGGCGACCGCGATCTTCACGCTCCTTGATGCGGTCGTCCTGCGTCCACTTCCATACGCCAACGCCGATCGGCTCGTCTCGCTATCATCGCCGGTGCCCCTCATGAAGGGGCAGACACGCTGGGGGCTGGCCCGCCACCAGATGTTCTACATCCTTCGCGAAGGGCGCACCTTCGAGAACCTCGCCGTCTACAACACGTCCGAGGTCACCCTCCTCGGCGCTGGCGACCTGCGCCCCGAGCGCGTGCGATCCGTCAGCACCAGCGCCAGCCTCTTCGACGTCCTCGGCTTCGTGCCGCAACACGGCCGCGTGATCCTGAAGGAAGAGAACAGCGCGCGCCGTCCCGCCGTCGCGGTCCTGGGCCACGGACTCTGGCAGCGCCGCTACGGCAGCGACCCCGGCGTCGTCGGGCGCACCATCAACATCGAAGGGCTGTCCCTCACCGTGGTCGGCGTGCTGCCGCCCCGCGCAGACCTGCCGGATCTCAAGGTCGATCTCTGGGTCCCCGCATTCGTGGATTCCACGACCAACTGGAACAACCACACCTGGAGCGCCATCGGTCGCCTGAAGCCTGGCTTCACCGCGGCGGACGCCGAACGCGACGTGGCGCCGCTCACGCAGCGACTCCCCGAAGCATATCCCGATGTGTATGGAAAGGACTTCGTAAAGAACACCGGCTTCCGCACGGAGATCGTCCCCCTGCGCGATGCAGTAGTCGGTGACATGGTGACCCGCGCGCTCTGGACGCTCTTTGGCGCGGTGGGGCTGGTGCTGCTCATTGCCGGCGCGAATGTCGCGAACCTGTTCCTGGTGCGCATGGACGCGCGTCGCCGCGACGTGGCGGTGCGCACGGCCCTCGGCGCCGGCCGAGGACATCTCGCGACACAGTATCTCGCGGAAGGACTGATCCTCGCGGGCGTCGCGGGAGTGCTGGCACTCGCGTTCGCGCAGGGACTGCTGCGGCTGTTGCTGGCGCTCGCGCCGAGCGAGCTGCCGCGGTTGTCGGAAGTGCACCTCGGCGCGCCGTCGGTTGCATTCGCTGTTGGGATCGTGGTGCTGGCGGGACTGATGTTCGGCATGCTCCCGTTGCTTGCCGCGCGGCTGGACCTCGCGATGCTGCGTGAGGGCGGACGCGGGCTGACGACGTCGCGTCGCCGGATGAACGTGCGGCGCCTGCTGGTTGCGACGCAGATGGCGCTTGCGGTGGTGCTGCTCGCGTCCGCCGCGCTGATGCTCAGGACATTCGGAAACCTGCGCGCCGTGCAGCCCGGCTTCGATCCCGAGCGTGTGCTGACGCTCACCGTGGCGTTGCCGCGCGCGCGGTTCGGGGGACAGACGGATCGCTCCAGCGATTTCCACCAGCAGCTGGCCATGCGCCTGGCGCAGCTCCCCGGCGTCCGCGATGTGGGAATGACCGACCGGCTGCCGCTGGTGAGCGGTGACCTGTGCATTGGCATCACCCTCGAGGGGCCCACGCCGGAAAGTGCGCGCGGGGTGTGTCCGCCGTCGACGCGGGTGTCACCCGGATACTTCGAGGCGATCGGTACGCGCGTGGAAGGACGAACGATCACGTGGAGCGGGATGAACGCGCGCGACGGATCCGTCGTGGTGAGCCGCGCGTTCGCCGACGCGCACTGGCCCACCGAGAGCGCCATCGGCAAGCGCGTGCGGTTCAACGGGACGACGCCGCCGTGGTACACGGTGGTGGGCGTCGCCGAGGACGTTCGCAGCCTTGGCGTGGACCGTCCGCCATCGCAGCTGGTGTACTTCCCGCTGCGCGAGATTCCGGGGTCGCCACTGTGGGAGCTCGACACCTCGATGGAGCTCGTGCTCAGGACCACCGCCGGCGATCCCCTGACGCTGGCGAATGCCGTGAGTCGCATCATCACCGAGCTGGAGCCGGAGGCGGCGGTGGTGAACCCGCGCACGATGGATTCGATCCTTGCGCGGTCCATCGCGCGGCAGTCGTTCACCATGGTGTTGCTGCTGATCTCCGCGACGATCGCGATGCTGCTCAGCGCCGTCGGCATTTATGGAGTGATCTCGTATATCGTGGCGCAGCGTCGTGGTGAGATCGGCGTACGCGTCGCGCTTGGCGCCAGCGTGCGTGAGGTGACCGGGATGGTGCTGCGGCAGTCGCTGGGGCTGGCGGTTGCGGGGCTCGTCGTCGGTGTGCTGGCCGCGCTGGCAACCACACGATTCCTGCGGACACTGCTCTTCGGCGTGGAACCGGGCGACCCGTTGACGCTGGTGCTGGTGCCGGGGGTGCTGCTGGTAGTAGCGCTCCTCGCGAGCTACGTGCCCGCGCGTCGCGCGGCGCGAGTGGATCCGGTGGAGGCGTTGAGGGGATAGGTACGGCCTCGGCTCTCGGCTCTCGGCCTCGGCTCTCGGCATTCGGCCTCGGCTCTCGGCCTCGGCTTCGGCCTCGGCTCTTAGGCTCCACGGTTACAAGATTCAGAAGAATGCAGGAATGTGTGAATACACGGAATCCGTCCAGAGCGGGTTCATGGTGGATTCTCGCATTCTCGCATTCGTGCATTCAACGTCGTCATTGAACTGTGGGACCGTGCCCAGGGTGGACATGCTGGACGGGCGTCGAGACGGGCCACACCTTAGGCCATGAATCTCCGCACAGTAATCACAGCCGCTGTCGTCCTCCTGAATGCCGCGGAAGCCCTGGCGCAGCAGCCGATGCCCGCGGCCAGCGACACGGTCGTCGCAATCCTCCCGCCGACCAGGCCACTCCCCGCCGAGGCGGCCAGTGCCGACGTCACGAGGTTCTCGTTCATCGTGTATGGGGACACCCGCGGCCGGCGCGACGGCATCGACCCGCAGTATGAGCATTCCCTCATCGTCGATGAGATGCTGCGCTCCATCGCGCGGCTGGCCAATGGCCCCGACGCCGTGAAGTTCATCGTCCAGAGTGGCGACGCGGTCGTGAATGGTCGTGATCCGAAGCAGTGGAACGCCAGCTTTGTACAGCTCATCAACCGGCTCACGACGCAGGGCGGTGTCCCCTATTTCCTCGCCCCCGGGAATCACGACGTCACCGGCTCAGCGGACATCGCGAGTCCGGGGCGCCGGGAGGGGCTTACCAACTACCTGCGCGCCAACGCGCAGCTCATCCCGCCGGATGGCGCCACGCGCCGGCTGCGCGGGTATCCCACCTATGCGTTCGGCTTCGGCAACACCTTCGTACTGGCCATCGACAGCAACATTGCCGACGACTCGGTGCAGTTCGCGTGGGCCAGCGGCCAGCTCGCGGGGCTGGACCGGCGCCGCTACCGCAACGTGGTCGTTGCATTCCATCATCCCGTGTTCTCGTCCGGGCCGCATGGTGGCGCCATCGTCGAGCGTCCCACCGGCATTCTGCGCGAGAAGTGGATGCCCCTCTTCCGGCGCCACAACGTGAAGCTGCTCGTCACCGGCCACGAGCACTTCTACGAGCACTGGGTGGAGCGCTATCGCGACGCCAACGGCAGCATCCAGCGCATGGACCAGCTGGTGACGGGGGGCGGCGGGGCACCGCTCTATCCGTTCATCGGCCTGCCGGACCTGCGCGCCTACCGCGCGGCGACCGGCGCCGATTCCGCGCGGGTGCAGCAGCTGGTGCGGCCGGGTCCGGACCGTGGCGACAATCCGTACCACTACGTGATCGTGTACGTGAATGGCGAACGGCTGTCGCTCCAGGTGGTGAGCGTGGACTGGGGCGCCGGATACTCACCGTACCGCAGCAACCGCGCGACGCTGAGCGACTCGGTTCCCTGACCCGAGTCGTGATGGGCTGGCTCCACCGTTCAAACAAGAGAAAGGAATACGCGAATACGTGAATGCAGGGAAGCGTCAAAGGAGTGTACATACCATTCCTGCATTCTCGCATTCCTGCATTCAACGTCATTATTGAACTGTGGGACCGTGCATCGCGCTAGCGTCAAAGGACCATTGAACTGTGGATCCTGCATCGGGGAACAGTCAGCACTCCCGTGAAGGGTGAAGTGCAGCGCTACTCGCTCCACCGTTCAAACAAGAGAAGGGAATACGCCAATACGTGAATGCAGGATCGTCAGAGGAGTATGAGTACTATTCCAGCATTCTCGCATTCCTGCATTCAAAACACCATTGAACTGTGGGTCCTGTGGTGTGCGGTCAGCAGATGACCTGAACTCGCGGGCGTTGCAGGTGCAGTAAAACCTTTTGCATTCCCGCGCCGTATATTCACGCATGGTACAGGGAACGGGAGCCCAGACTCAACGGCCCGCACAGGCGCAGGCGAGTAGTGCGCAGCGTGAGCTGAGTGCGCTGGTCCTGCAGCGAGAGGAGCTGCGCAGCCAGTTGCGGCAGATGTCGAATCGTCGCAACCAGCTCACGGAGCAACTTCACGTCACCCCGGGCGACGCGGCGAAGCGCAGCCTCCAGGACCGGATCGGGGAGATTGACCAGCGCACTGCACGCGTCGATGCGCAGATCCTGGCATTGGACGAGCGCGTTGCCGCCGCTATGGAGCGGGTGTCCCAGTCTGGCGTCGAGGCCGCACAGGGGCAGCCTGCGATCCCGCCGATCCCGCCGATCCCGCCGATCCCGCCGATCCCTCCCATTCCGCCAATTCCGCCGTTCCCGGACTTCTCGGCGTTTCCCGGCCAGCGGCCTGAGTACCTGTCGATCACACCGCAGCAGATGGCGGGGGCGCTGATCACCGAGGCAGTGGTCTTCGTCCTCCTCGGCCTGGCCTTCTGGCGGCTCGGATGGAAGCGAATGCGAGCCACGCTCGACCGGATGGCGGCGGCCCAATCTTCGCAGATGGATCGCGTGCAGCAGGCGGTGGACGTCATCGCGGTGGAGGTTGAGCGCATCTCGGAGAACCAGCGTTTCGTGTCGAAATTGCTCAACGAGCGTGCGCTCGGTGCTGGTCCAGCAGCGGCCGTGCACGTGAACGAGAACGTCGACGCCCCCATCCGGGTTGGTGGAGAGCGTTCGGGTTGACGAAAGCACCCGCCGAGCGCCCATCGGGAATCGCCGAGTTCATCCGGACGAACAAGGAAGCGATCGTCCGCGAGTGGGAAGTGTTCGCTCGGACGCTGCCGATGGGCGAGGACATGAACACGGTCGCGCTCCGGGACCACGCCGTCGAGATGCTCGACGTCATCGTCCGGGACCTCGAGACTCAGCAATCCGCTGCCGAGACGGACGCGAAGGCCAAGGGCAGAACCGACCGCCGCATCCGGAGCGGCCTGTCCACGGCGGCGGAACAACATGGAGCCGGGCGCGCCGAAAGCGGGTTCGACATTTCCCAGATGGTCGGGGAGTTCCGCGCGTTACGCGCCAGCGTTGTCCGTCTCTGGAGCGCGCAGCGGGAAACGGCGAACCATGACGACCTCGACGATCTCATTCGCTTCAACGAGGCCATCGACCAGACCATCGCCGAATCCATCACCCGGTTCGCGCGCGACATCGCGGAGTCCAAGGAGCGCTTCCTTGCCATCCTGGGGCATGACCTGCGCACGCCGCTGGGCGCCGTGATGACCTCGACGAAGTTCATGCTCGACACCGGTGAGCTCGAGGAGCCGAACCTCACCTTGATCAAGCGGATGAGCGCCAGCGCGACGCGGATGAATCACATGGTCCTCGACCTGCTCGACTTCACCCGCACCCGCTTCGGCGACACGATCCCCGTGGTCCGCGTGGACACCGACCTCAGAAAATTGGTGCACGACGTCGTCCATGAAGTCGCGACCATGTACCCGAGCAGCATCGTACGCGTGGAGTCGGCCGGGGACCTGACGGGGCAGTGGGATCGCGAGCGGCTGATCCAGGCGCTGACGAATCTCGTGGCCAATGCCGTGCAGCACGGATCCAACAAGAGCCCCATCCGCGTGGCCGTTCAGGGACTCGATCGCGACGTCATCGTCACCGTACAAAATGAGGGACCGGTCATCCCTCCGAACGATATCGCTTCGCTGTTCTCACCCATGAAGCATCGATCGGAAACGTCCGGCAAGGCCAGCCATCACCTGGGGCTTGGCTTGTTCATCGTCGACAAGATCGTCGCCGCCCACAAAGGGTCCATCGACGTGCGCTCGTCCCGCGAAGAAGGGACAACCTTCGAGGTACGCCTGCCGCGCAGCTAGGCGGTGGTGGGTGCTGCGGGGAGCCAGAGTGCGAATACCGCTCCGGTTTCGGTGCTCTGCGCAGTGAGATCTCCCCCCATGAGCACGGCCAGCTGCCGGCTGACCGTGAGTCCCAGTCCGCTTCCCTTGCGGGCGGCCTGCCCCTGATCCGTGAGCTGAACGAAGGGCTCGAACACCGCGGCCAGCTTTTCCGGCGGGATCCCTGGCCCTGAATCCTCGATCCGGATGACGCACCATGGCCCCGTGGCTGCCTCGGCCCAGTCTTCCCCCTGGCCGGGAGCATGCTCCTCGCGCGAGATGATGATCTCCACGGTCCCATGTGGCGGGGTGAAGCTGACGGCGTTGCCCAGGATGTTCACGAGGATCTGGCGCACTCGCGAGGGATCGCCCACAAAGGCTGCGTCCACGTCGGCCTCGACGAGGTGAATCTCCACGTCGCGCGCCGCGGCCTGCGGCGTGACCAGGGATGTCGCGTCCCCCACGATCGTCTTCGCCGCGCATTCCACCCGCTCCACCTTCAACTGTCCCGCGTCCCCCTGCGCCATGTCCAGGAAGTCGTTGGTGATGCCGAGCAGGTGTTTCGACGCGTTCTGGGCCCGCTTGAAGAATCCTCTCTGCTTCTCCGACATCAGCGGCGCGAGCTCCATGTCGAGCAGCTCCATGTAGCCGATCATCGCGTTGAGTGGCGTGCGCAGCTCGTGCGTGGTCAACGCCATGAACCGCTGGCGCACCACCATCGACCGTTCGGCGACCAGTTGCAGTGACTCCGCGCGCTCGCGCGCCTCATCGGCGATGATGCGAAGGCGCTCCAGTTCCTGCAGTGTGCTGAGCAGCGCCTGGTTCTGGGTGGTGAGCTCTCCCATCGGACTGGTGTCCCCCGCATGCACCAGCGCCTCCGCAAGGCGGCTGGCATCGGTGGCGGCAAAGTGCCCGGTGGCGCGCGGGAGAGTCTTGGTCAGCATCACCTGGGTTCCCTCGCCGACGACGGACGTCATGCTGAACCGGTCCATCAGCGCGCGGGCGCCGCGAACGCCGATCCCCATCCCGGTGCGGGACTGGAAATTCTCCGAGAGCACCGCGTCCACGTTCGCGATCCCCGGACCCGCATCACTCACCCGGATCACGAATTCCTGCACGCTGGCGTGGCTCGCCACGGCGAAGCTGACGTTGCCCCCCTTCGCGTATTCGAATGCATTTCGCACAACCTCGGAGACGGCAGTGGTGATGCGCGTGGCGTCCCCCACCGAGAAGCCGAGCATGGAGCTGAGCTGTCGCGCGCGCTGGCGCGCGAGGAGGATGTCCTGTTCCCGGCGCACGGCGACCGTCGTGAGCGGGATGATCGCCTGGATCATGCGGCGACTCCAGGTGCGTCGAAGACGATGACGCTGGCGTCGTCGCGCTCGCGGCCGAAGTCGCGATAGATGATCCCGGCGACGAGCGACGGATGCGCGGTCGCGAGGCCGGGATATGCGTCCAGCCGCCAGCGGGACGACACGCCATCCGAGTGCATCACGAGCCGCGATGTCGGCGTCCACTCCGCATGGGTGATCCGCGGGGTGGGCATCGCGTGCCCGACGATGCCATTCTGCGGCAGCAGGTGGGCGGTGGCATCCGGCCCCACGTGGATACGCCCGTCCACATTCCCCACACCGCAGAAGCGCAACTGGTGCTCCGTGTCATCGATGCACACGAGCGACGCGGCGGCGCCACGGGATCCACGCGTTGCCTGATCCAGGAGTACGAGCGAACGGTCCGGCGGTGAGTCGTCATGTGGCACGAAAGCGTCGATCGCGAGTGCGGCGGCGGCGGCTGCGCCGGGCCCATGCCCGAGTCCGTCCACGAGCAGCAGGTACTGGCGGTTCCGCGTCGCCACCAGCTTCCATGCATCGCCGCTGGTCACCTCGCCGCGAATCGGGGTGCAGATGACGCCGAGGCGCTCCTCGAGTGCCCGGGGACGCTGGGCAGAGGCCATCCGGGGACCGCTGTTGACGCGCGCCATGAGGGCGGTTCCCTGGCCACGCGGCGCATGCATCGCAAAGACATCCGCGAGACGCTGGATGGCGCCGAGCCCCTGGCCGGCGGTGCCGATGGACGAGAAGCCGTCGCGCATGGCGCGCGGCACGTCGCCGATTCCCGGCCCCTTGTCGAGCGCGAGCACCTCGACTGCCCGGCTCATTCCGGGCGCGGCAATCGCGCGAAGGATCACGACCCCGCGTCCCGCGTGTCGCACGAGATTGGTCGCCGCTTCGGTCACGACGAGCGACAGGCGACCAATCGCGTCGCTGTCCAGCCCATGGAGGTGTGCCAGGGCGACGGCGGAACGGCGCGCGGCACCGATCTGCGTCTGCTCCTCGACCTCGATGCGCTGCGATGCGTTGACCGCGGGCGCCTGAGCGGCGGCTACTTCTTCCATCGGATGATCGTGACGCACGTGCCTTCGGAGGGCGTGGACGCGAGGGCAAACTCGTTCACCAGTCGACGTGCGCCCGGGAGTCCCAGCCCCATCCCCCGACCGGTAGAATACCCGTCCTGCATCGCCCGGTCGACCTCGGCGATGCCGGGACCGTTATCGCGGAACATCATGCGCAGCCCCTGCCGGTCGCGTTCGGTCACGATCTGCAGGCACATCTCCCCGCCGCCGCCGTGGATCACGGCGTTGCGCGCCAGCTCGCTGGCCGCGGTGACGACCTTCGTCAGGTCCACCATCGACAGCCCCAGCTCCGCGGCCCAGTCGCGCACCCCGCGGCGTGCGACGGCGACGTCGATGTCCGTGTGCAGCTCGAAGAGTGCTTCGCGGCTGACCGTCGGCTCATTCACGCCAGTATCTCGACTGGCCGCTGGAGCAGTGCCAGCCCGCGCTCGATGTCGAGCGCCATGTGCACCCCGGGCAGCGACAACCCCAGCTCCACCAGGGTGATGGCCACGGCGGGCTGCATTCCCACGACAACGGTTTCCGCGTCGAGGACGCGGCTCATCGCGGCGGTGTTGGCCAGCATGCGCCCAATGAACGAGTCGACGATCTCCAGCCCGGAGATGTCGAGCAGTACGCCCCGCGCGTTGTGCTTGCCGATGGCCTCGGCGAGGTCGTTCTGCAGGGTCATGGCCAGCTGGTCGTGCATGTCCACCTGGATCGTGACGAGCAGCGACCGTCCCATCCGCAGGATGGGAATCCGGTCAGCTGTCACGACGTTGTGTCCCCGAGGCTGGAACTGTCGTGACCATGCGCCCGCTGCGGGCCAGCGCCACGCGGAAGGCGTCGGCAAGGGTGGCCTTTGTGGTGACGTCGCCAAGGTCGACGCCCAGGTGGACGATGGTCTGCGCGATCTGCGGGCGGATGCCGCTGATGATGCATTCCGCGCCCATCAATCGCGTGGCCGTGACGGTCTTGAGCAGGTGCTGCGCGGTCATCGTGTCCACCGTGGGCACACCGGTGATGTCGATGATCGCGATGCCGGCGCCTGTTTCGACGATGCGCTGCAGCAGCGTCTCCATGACGATCTGCGTGCGCGCACTGTCGAGGGTGCCGATCATGGGGAGCGCGAGCACGCCATCCCAGAGCGTGACGACTGGCGTGGACAGCTCGAGCATTTCCTCCTGCTGGCGGCGGATCACTTCCTCGCGGCCGCGCTGGTACTCCTCCATGGTCAGCAGGCCGAGCTGGTCGAGGAGCTCGGTGGCGCGCCAGATTTCTTCGCCGAGCTGCACAGCGTCGTCAGCCAGCGCCGCGCGCATCATGGCGAACAGCGGCCGCTTGAACGCCAGGACGAAGCTGGCGGTCTCAGACGGGGAGAATCCCTGCTGCGCGCGGGAGCGGGACAGGTCAGCGAGGAAGGCGCGCGCTGGTGCCCACCCTTCTGATCCATGGTCGAGGATCGAGTCTGTTTCCTCAGGCTCGGCGATGAGGCCGATGAACTCGTCGCCCTGGGCGCGGAGCTCGTCCGCGGGAAGGCTCTCGGATCGACCTTCGCGGAGCTGCTCCTTGACCCAGGCGGACAGGACCTCGGAGCGTCGTTCGATGAGGAGGCGGCGGAACTCGGAGCGTGGCTTTGCCATCGGCGCTTGCGCGATGTTGGGAACAACAGCTGTCATAAAGACCTTCGAGGGGAGGGCGCACGGGCAAGGAGGGATCCCGGCCTTTAACTCGGGGTGAGCTGCGACCCGAGCCGTGCTCCCTCATGCAGGGCAAGAACGTCTCCACTGGCGCACAGAGAGTTGACGCCTGCTTCAGGGCGTTGAGTGCCTTCTTCGCTGATCCAACGCAGAGACGCAGAGACGCCATTGAATCAGGTACAGCCGATCCGGCTGTCTCATCCGCGTCATCCGAAAACCCCTTGCGGAGTTTCACTGCTGAAGCGCCGGTCGAAGTCACGATACCTCGACGGTCCAATGGGGGGACACCCACGGTTCAACGAGAACATCTCCACGGTTCGCGGAGGAGAGTTCCACCACTCGACGAGGAGAGCTTCACCGTTCAATAAGGAGAGCTCCACAGTTCATGAGGAGAGGAATACGGGAATACGTGAATGCAGGAATTGGTGCATCCCGGGTGGGCTACGGCGCCTGTTGGTGGCCGTTGCAGCGAGAGGCTCGGGCGATGACGGCAGGGAAGGGAAGTGGAGAATCTTCGGGTGCGGGGTGTGTCCCGCGAGGACAGCCGGTACTGTATGAGAAGGTGTTAAGTCCCGTTCCTGGCACATGGAACTGTCACGTCGGTGCGCGGGTCGTGGAACAGGGAACGTGGTGCGCTGTGAGGGGAGGCGTGGTGCGCTGTCCCGGTTGGCGCGATCTGCGTTCGGCCGGAGCGGGTGAGGTGTGCCGGGACCTCCATACGTATGCAGCAGCGCGACGGGTGCGATGCATCGGGAATGCCGGGGTAGTGCCTCGCGAGTGAAGGTGCAGTGACTCGCGAGCGTTGGTGTGGTGCATCGCGACCACCTGAGTACTGCATCGGGCCAGCTGGTGCAGTACATCACGACCGCCATGGTGGTGGGACGGACACCCGGGGGTACTGTCTCGCGACATCCTGGGACGTGCGTCGCGAGCGCTGGTGTGGTGCAACGCGAATGAAGGTGCACTGCGTCGTGAGTGGCGGTGTGGTCCGTCGCCACGACAGGTGGAGTGCATCGCGGCTGCTGGCGTGGTGCGTCGCGACTGCTGGCGTGGTGTGTCGCGACCCATGGTGTGGTGTGGCGGGAGTGCCCTACGTATGCACCGCGATCGCTGGTCCTGGCCTGTTGAAGATCAGCAACAGTGTCAGACAGTCAAGTGTCTGGCAAGAGGCATGAATGGACTCTCTCATTGGCCCTGATCCATTCAACGCGCAGAGGGTGACGCAGGTTCACACCGCACTTCCGGCCCCAAAGTCTGATAGTGCCGTCGACTGAGGAGCCGATGCCGTGCCGCCCACGCGCGTCAGGACGTACGCCTGTCATGCTGCCTGATCGCAAGTGACAGGACCGCCGTCCCGATCAGCGCAAGTATGCCCAGCTGGCGCGACACCTCCGCCAGCCCCGCGCCCTTCAGCATCACCGCGCGCATGATCTCGATGAAATGCTTCACGGGATTGAGCTGGGCCATCCATTGCGCCCAATCCGGCATCGAACGCACCGGCGTGAACAGGCCGCTCATCAGCAGGTAGATCATGACGATGAAAAACGTGACGAACATGGCCTGCTGCTGGGTCTGCGCGATGGTCGACACCGCCAGGCCGATCCCCAGCGCCGCCAGCAGATACACCGCCGCCGCGAAAAAGACCAGCAGGAGACTACCCACCATCGGCACGCCGAAGACGTACCGCGCCACCACCAGCCCGAGCGCCAGCTCCACCATCGCGATGATCCACAGGGGAAGCAGCTTCCCCGCGACGAAGGTCGCGCGCGGCAGCGGCGTGACGCTCAGCTGCTCCAGGGTACCGATCTCCTTCTCACGCACGATATTCATTGCGGTGAGCAGGGTGCCAATCACGGTCACCAGCTGCACCAGGATGCCGGGCACCATGTAGTCGCGGTAATCCAGCGTGGGGTTGTACCAGCCGCGCACGCGCACGTCCACCAATACGGAACGCTCACGCTCCGGCGTGGGTGGCCCTGGTGCATCACTGGCGTACGCGCGAATGATCTGCGCCGCGTACGACTGGGTCACACCCGCCGCGGCGCCGTCCTCTGCATTCAGCACCAGCTGCACCCTGCTCATGGATCCGCGCGTCAACTCACGTTCGAAATCTGCCGGGATGCTCAGGATCATCCCGACGCTCCGCGCCAACAGCGCTTCATTTGCCAGCGACATGGACGGCGACGCGCCGCGCACCCGAAAACGCCCGGACGCCTGGAGCCGCTGGACCAGCGCGCGCGACGCGGTACTCTGGTCGCGGTCCACCACGTAGACGTTTGCCGTCTTCACCTCGAAGGTGGCGGCGCTCGAGAGCACCAGCAGCTGGATCACGGGCATCAGGAACATCTGCCGCATCATCAGCTTGTCGCGCAGGATCTGCGCGAATTCCTTGCGAAGCAGCACGGCCAGCAGTCGCATCAGGCCAGCCGCGGCTTGAAGCTACGCGTGGCCAGCAACATGAGCACCAGCATCATCACCCCCAGCACCAGCAGCTCGCGCCACAGGTAGGTGACACCCACGCCCTTCAGCATGATGCCGCGCGTGATCACGATGAACCAGCGCGCCGGCACGATGTTGGACACCACCGCGAGCGGCGCGGGCATGCTCGCGATCGGGAACACCATCCCCGACAGGAGCGTGCTGGGGAGCATCGTCCCCAGCAGGGTACCGAGCATCGCCGCGCGCTGCGACGTGGTGTGCGCGGCGATCACCACCCCAATCCCCAGCGAGATCACGGCGTACACCGTGCTCGCGAACAGCAGTAGCACCAGGCTCCCCTGGAAGGGAACGCGGAAGACGATCCACGCCGCCGCCAGCGCCGTGAGCACATTGGCGAAGGCCAGCGCAAGATATGGAAGCACCTTGCCGAGGATGATCTGCCAGGGACGCAACGGTGAGACGAAAAGGACCTCGAGGGTGCCGCGCTCCTTCTCGCGCGACAGCGAGATGGCCGTCATCAGTGCGGACACCAGTGTCAGCACCAGGGCGATCAGTCCGGGGACGAACAGGTTCACGCTCTCCAGGGTGGGATTGAAGCGCATCCGGGACTCCACCGTGATCCGAGGCGCTGCCGGCGCCCACTCGGCTTCCTGCGCGACAATGACCGCGCGCGCGTACCCCTGCATGGCGGTGCCGGTGTTCGGGTCTGAGGCATCGCTTGCCAATAGCAGCCGCGCGGGCTCGCCGGATTGCAGCTGTGCGGCGAAGTCCGGCGGAAAGATGATGGCGATGTCCGCGGCACCGCGCTGAAACAGGGGCTCGAGCCCATGGGTGTTCGCGCTCGTCGCGACCACCTGAAAGCGATGCGTGGCGGCGAAGCGGTTGCGCAGTGCGATGGTCGCATGGTCTGGCGATGGATCCACGAACGCAACGCGAATGTCGCGTACGTCGCTGCGCAGCGCGAAGCCGAACAGCACCACCTGCACGAGGGGCATCAGCAGCAGGATGGTGAGCGTCTGGCGGTCGCGCAGGATGTGGTGCACTTCCTTGACGACGAAGGCCCGCAAGGCTGCCCTCACGCGCTGCTCTCCGCGACCGGCCGCGCGAGACGCACGAACACCTCGTCGATGGATGGCGCCGCGAACTGTTCCTTCAGCGCGCGGGGCGTCCCCAGCGCGGCGATGCGGCCGTCCACCATGATCGAGACGCGGTCGCAGTACTCCGCTTCATCCATGTAATGCGTGGTGACGAACACCGTGGTGCCCGCGGCGGCTGCCGAGTAGATGAGCTCCCAGAACTGCCGCCGGGTGATGGGATCCACGCCGCCGGTGGGCTCGTCGAGGAAGACGATGCGGGGCGAATGCACCAGCGCGACGGAGAAGGCGAGCTTCTGCTTCCATCCCAGCGGCAGGCTCCCGACCAGTGCGTCGCTCTGCTGCGTCAGCGCCAGCGCCTGCAGCAACGTCGTGGTGCGTTCCGCGATGGCTGCACGCGTGAGGCCGTAAATGGAGCCGTACAGCGTGATATTCTCGCGTACGGTCAGGTCGCCGTATAGCGAGAAGCGCTGGCTCATGTACCCGATATTGCGCCTCACGTCTTCGGCCTGGGTCCGCACGTCGAAGCCAGCCACGGTCGCCTCGCCAGCGGATGGTGCCAGCAATCCGACGAGCATGCGGATCGCCGTCGTCTTCCCCGCGCCATTGGCGCCGAGGAAGCCGAAGACCTCACCGGCACCGACGTCGAAGCTGATGCCATTGACCGCGGTGAAGTTGCCGAACCGTCGCGTCAGCCCGCGCACCGCGATCGCGGTCATGCCGCGCTGGATTGCATCAGGGCCATGAAGCTGTCTTCGATCCCCGCGGCAATGGGGACCACATCGGCGACGTACCCGCGGTTGGCGAGAAATGCACGCAGATCCTGCGCGATGTGGTCCACGGCACCATCGCGGCGCGCATCGGTGAAATGCACCGTGTCGCCGAACGGATACACCGAGTGCGCGGAGGGATGCTCGCGCAGCGCCTGCAGGATGCGGTAGCGGTTTTCGCCGGTCAC
>Ga0196976_1000396_pt1 | contig 27977 bp, 16 predicted proteins | sample S3v_513CmetaG_FD_148644 | JGI IMG/M metagenome (GOLD analysis project Ga0196976, IMG submission 148644) | Soil microbial communities from Anza Borrego desert, Southern California, United States - S3+v_5-13C | ecosystem: Environmental > Terrestrial > Soil > Desert | place: USA: California...
CTTTCGACACTCGGCGCCAACCTGGTGCTCGCCGTCTGGCTCGGGGTGTGGCTCGTTCGCCAGGTCGGGATTGGAATTGAACGGCAGACGCTGGGCTCGCTCGTGCGCTATGGGGTGCCCTTGATCGGAGTTCAGGCCGCGACGTTCACGATGACATTCTCTGACCGCTATTTCCTGCAGGCGGCGGGCACGGAAGCCACGGTGGGGCTGTATAACCTGGCTTATCAATTCGGATTCCTGCTGCTGATGCTGGGGTTCGTACCGATTGAGATGGTGTGGGGCCCACGCCGTTTCCGCGTAGCGCGTGGCGACAACCCGGGACCTGTGCTGGCCAAGGCGTTCCGGCTGATCAACGTCAGCATCTTTACCATCGGCGTCGGCATCGCGCTCTTCGTCGGAGACGTGCTGCGCATCATGTCCACTCCGCCCTTCCATCCCGCGGCGGACATCGTCCCCATCATCCTCGTGGCATACCTGTTCCATGGTTGGGCAATGATGCATGACATCGGCGTCCTGGTGAAGGAACGCACGGAGTACCTGACGATCGCGAACTGGGTGGCCGCGGTCATCGCGCTTGTCGCGTTCGCGCTGCTGGTCCCGCGCTATCTCGCCCACGGCGCGGCGTTCGCCGCCGTGATCGCGTTCAGCGTGCGCTGGGGACTCACGTACCTGTTCTCCCAGCGGCTCTGGCCCGTGGACTACGAATGGGCCCCTGTACTTCGCCTCACTCTGATCAGCGTCGCAGTCGTCGGAGCCGGCGTTGCGCTCCCGCCGCTCGGCATTGCCGTTTCGATCGCCGTCCACATTGGACTCCTGCTGCTGTATGGTGTCGTCGTATGGACGCTGCCAATCCTGACCGGGCAGGAAAAGCGGGCCGCGCTCGACCTGGGGCGCCGCTTCGTGGGCATTGCCTGGGTGTGGCTGGGAGGCCGTCGAGCCGCAGCTCCGCGGGCACGGCCCTGACCGGGAAGGAATCCTTGCGCAGTGCGGTCCCGGAATTCCGCAGCGGCAGGCTTCATCTGTGGTCCATCCCGCTCGACGCGCACGAGACGGCGCCGCTTCGCGCACTGCTTTCCCCAGACGAACAGGCCCGTGCGAGCCGATTTCATTTCGAGCGCGACGCGGAACGTTTCATTGTGGGACGCGGAGTGCTGCGCACCATCCTGGCGTCGTATCTCGACGTTCCCGATCCCTCCCAGCTCGCGTTGCGTGTCGGCGAGCACGGCAAGCCTGTGCTCGCCGACGGTGCCGTGTTCTTCAATCTGGCGCATTCCGGCGCTCTCGGGCTGCTGGGCATCGCCCGTGACGCGGAGATCGGCGTGGATCTCGAGCTGGTACGGGACTTCGACGACATGCCGCGAGTGATGCGCGCGAGCTTTGCGCCCGCCGAAGTCGAGGCGATCGTCGCGCTCGACTCCCAATATCGAGTTGCGGCATTCTATCGCTGCTGGACGCGCAAGGAAGCAGTGCTCAAGGCGCTCGGCTCGGGACTGGCGCGTCCGCTGGATTCGTTCGGCGTGGACGTTGGCGAACGATCGCCGGCAGTGCTGTGGATGGATGGACAGAGTCCGGAGGATGTAGCGTCGTGGAAGGTGCAGCATTTGACGCCTGCGGCTGAACACATTGGGGCCGTGGCATGGACGGGCCCCGACCTCGAGATCGAGAGCTTCACGTATGCACCGTAGCCTGACGATAGGCGGAGTGTTGCTGGCCGTCACGGCACTCGCGGCATTTGCGTTCCTGCGGCATCGCGAGGCGAGGGACCAAGCGGCCCGACATCACTGGAACGCAGCCATTCGCGCGACCTTCGATCCGTCCCGGGACTTGGGATGGATCGAGACCTTCGAAACCACGCGGACCATGCCGCTGGCCGAATACGACCCGCGGTGGCAACCGCTGTTTGGGAGGCTCCTCGTCGATCGGCGGCTTTCCGCCGTCATCGGCGACCCTGAGGGGGGATGGCAGCTCGATGGTGGGGATGACTACGCGTTCCGCGCTTTGGATGTCCCCGTGGGCAGTGTCGAGATGACTGTAGATGGTTGGTGGGATGGCCACGGGAGCATCGGCGCTCAGATTGCCGTGCAACGGACGCCACCGCACCAGCTCTACGAAGCCGCGCTGTGGCGCGGACGGATCGCGCTCATCCATTTCATCGGACCGACGCCGGACCGTTATGAAGTGCTGGCGGAATCCGTGGATAGCACCCCGTTGGCTGCGGGTTTTTATCGCCTGCAAGTCTGCGCGGAGCTCAACGCCTCGGTTTGGCGACTCCGCGCGGTTCTGAGGGACCCACTTTCGGGATACCGAATCATCCGCCAGGTAAGCGCTAGCGACGGGAGGCTGCCAGAGGGCTTCCAAGGCATCGGTCTGCTCGGCAGTGGCGGCCCGCGCGCGTCGTACGTTACGGGCATTGTGGTACGATCGCCACAAGAACCGCTTTGGTGTAGCGCGACCGCAACACCGTAACCGGCATTGCTGGGGACAGTGATGGACTGTCCACGTAAAACGTTATACATCAAGGTGTTAGGCGGGGGAACCGACGGACTGATTCGGCTTGTATCTTGCCTTTCGGCCCGCAGTCATTTGTGGTGCCCGCATCACCGCAGTTCCTACCTTTGCTCCACGACGGGGCAGCGCCGACGAGGGCCGATTTGAGCTATCCGCGTCATGTTACCATCGATCAACTGTTTTTCGAGGTAGCCTCGCGCTCGCCGGACGCAATTGCAGTTGCCCAGGCCGAAACCGGCACCTCGCTGTCGTACCGCCAGCTGGCTGAACGATCGCATGGCTTGGCCGGCGCGCTGGTGGCCAAAGGGGTAGGCCCTGAAAGCCGCGTCGGGCTCCTGATGCATCGCGGGCCGGACATGGTAGCGGCGATGCTGGCGATCCTGGAGACCGGAGCGGCGTATGTCCCGCTCGACCCTTCGCATCCGCGCGAACGACTGGCCATGCTCGTCGATGACAGTCGCGTGGCCCTGTGCATGACTGGAAGCGAGCTCGCTGGCGAGGCGGCCGCCCTGGGTCGGCCGATCCTCATCGCTGACGACATCGCCGCGCGGGCAGATAGGCCAGGCCTGCGAACGCCAGCGTCAAGCGAAGCACCGGCGTACGTGATGTATACCTCGGGATCGACGGGCCGGCCGAAGGGCGTCGTTGTTCCGCATCGTGGAGTGACACGGCTGGTGTTCGGCCAGACGTACGCCCGGTTCGACAGCACGCGTGTCTTTCTCCAGCTTGCTCCGGCAGCGTTCGACGCGTCGACGTTCGAGATCTGGGGCGCGCTCCTTCACGGCGCCCGTTGCGTGCTTGCCCCGGACCAAGGCGTTCCAGATTCACGCCGGCTGCGCGAGCTGATCGTCGCGAACGGCGTCACCACCGTCTGGCTCACGGCATCGCTGTTCAACGCGATCGTGGACCAGGCGCCCGACACCCTGGCCACGGTAGCGGAAGTGCTGGTCGGTGGCGAGGCCCTGTCCGTCCCACACATTCGTCGCGCGCAGGCGCTGCTTCCCGCAGTGCAGTTCATCAACGGCTATGGGCCCACGGAAAGCACGACCTTCGCGTGCTGTTATCGGATCCCACGTCCCGTGCCCGGAGACTGGCGCTCGATCCCGATCGGCCCGGCCATCGCGCATACCACGGTGCATGTGCTCGACGCATACCTGCAGCCGGTTCCTCCCGGTGAGACGGGTGACCTGTACGTGGGTGGAGATGGGCTCGCAATCGCGTACCTGAACAACGCCGCGCTGACGTCGGAGCGTTTCCTCGAGCTGCCAGGGCTGGGACGATTGTATCGCACCGGTGACCGCGCGAGGGTCCTCGATGACGGGGCGCTGGAATTCCAGGGGCGCCGCGACGACCAGGTCAAACTCCGTGGCTATCGCATCGAGCTCGGCGAAGTCGAAGCAGCGCTGCGAAACACGCCGGGAGTTTCCGATGTGGTGGCGACGGTGCGCGAGGACACGCCTGGTGATCGACGGCTCGTGGCGTATTACACGCTTGCCGACTGCGTCGCCGGCCCTGGGCCCGCGGCATTGCGTGAAGCCCTTTCCACCCGGCTGCCCGAGTACATGGTCCCCTCCGCCTTCGTGCAGTTGCCGGCTCTGCCGCTCTCCACCAACGGCAAGACCGATCGTCATGCCCTGCCCGCGCCTACGCGCGCACGTCCGGCGCAGGGGCGCCCGTTCTCCGCGCCGCGGACCCGGCTCGAAGCGTGGGTTGCGTCGCTCTGGGCCGAAGTGTTGCAGCTCGATGCGGTGGGCGTCCACGATCGTTTCTTCGACCTCGGTGGCACCTCGATTTCGGCGATGCGTTTTCTCACACGCCTCAACGAGCGCATGCGCACGCCGGTACCTGCACTGCTCCTGTTTCGGGCGCCTACCGTCGCCGGCCTGGCGCGCCTTATAGAACTCGAACACTCGGATGCCGTTCCTGCCGACTATCGTGAGGATCAGGCATCGCGCCTGACCCCGCTCACGAGCGCCCAGGGCACGACCAATCGGCATGCCGAGCTCCTAGAACGCCGCCTCAGGCGTCGCCGCGCCAACTGACATGAATCATTCCATGCGCCCGATGACGGGCAATGAGATCGCCATCATCGGGATGGCGGGCCGTTTTCCCAAAGCCCGCGACATCGCCGCCTTCTGGAAAAATCTTCGTAGCGGTGTCGAAGCGCTGACCGAGGTGACCGCCGATGATCTGCGCGCCGCAGGGGTCGATCCCGCAGTGCTCGAGCACCCCGATTACGTGCGACACGTCTTCGCGCTCGAGGAGCCAGAGCACTTCGATGCGGGGTTTTTCGGGTACACCCCAGGCGAGGCGGAGATGCTCGATCCCCAACACCGCATCCTGCTCGAATCAGCGTGGAGCGCGCTCGAGCACGCCGGCTACGATGTGGATCGTTTCGCCGGTCTTGTTGGCGTCTTTGCCGGCGTGGGACGCAATTCGCACTACCTCCATGCGCTGAGCACGCGTCCCGAGCTCCTTGATTCGGCCGGTGAGTACCACACCCTCGTTGGCAACGAGCGTGATTTTCCCACGACACACATCAGCTACCGGCTGAACCTGCGCGGGCCGTCGGTGAATGTGCAGTCCGCGTGCTCGACATCCGGCGTTGCGGTGCACCTGGCCTGCCAAAGCCTGCGAAGCGGGGACTGCGACATTGCCCTCGCGGGCGGCAGCAAGGTGATCATCCCGAATCGCCAGGGATACTGGTACGTGGACGGTGGACCGCTGTCCCCGGAGGGCCACATCCGCGCGTTTGACGCGCGCGCCGGAGGCATGGTTCGCGGCAGTGGCGGGGTGATGCTCGCCCTGAAGCGGCTGGAGGACGCGCTGGCCGATGGCGATACGGTCCACGCGGTAATCATCGGCTCGGCGGTCAACAACGACGGCGGCGCGAAGATCGGATTCACCGCGCCGAGCGTGGAGGGGCAGGCTGCGGTCATCGCAGACGCGCTCGACGCGGCTGGCATCAGCGCGGACGACATCAGCTACGTCGAGACCCACGGGACCGGGACGGTCCTTGGAGATCCGATCGAGGTGGCCGGGCTCACGCAGGCGTTCCGGCGCTTCACCGAGCGCACCGGATTCTGCGCGATCGGTTCCGTCAAAACGAACATCGGTCACCTCGATGCCGGCGCAACGGCTGCGGGACTGGTCAAGACGGTGCTGGCCTTTCAGCACGAGGAGTTGCCCGCGTCGCTGAACTTCGAGCAGCCCAACCCTGAGATCGATTTCGCCCGAAGCCCATTTCGGGTGAACGCGGCGCTGACGCCATGGCCACGCGGTGATGTCCCGCGCCGTGCCGGCGTCAGCTCGTTCGGCCTCGGAGGGACCAATGCACACATCATCCTCGAGGAGCCACCAGCGGCCGCCGCCGCGGACCCCAGCAGGCCCTTCGAGATCCTGACGCTTTCGGCGCGCAGCGAAACTGCGCTCGATGCCGCATCGGTAAATCTGGCCGGGCATCTCGAAAACGCGCCCTCGACGTCGCTCGGAGACATCGCGTACACGCTGCAGACCGGGCGGCGCGAGATGCATCACCGCCGCGTTGTCGTCGCTTCCGGCGCAGCGGACGCGATCCAGGTGCTGCGTGGCGTCGATCCACGCCGCCTGCTCTCGGGACAGGCCCCCGCGGGACACCCCTCCGTCGCATTCATGTACCCGGGTATCGGCACGCAGTATCCCGGAATGGCCGCCCAGCTGTATGCCTCCGAACCGGTGTTCCGCGACGCCGTCGCCGAGTGCGCAGCGATCCCGGAATCCGGAGGCCTGTTGGCCATCGAGCGCATGATTCAGGGACAGCGCGACGACCCGGCTCTCGCGCTGCCCTCGGTTTCCCTGCCCCCGTTGTTTGCGGTCTCGGTCGCCCTTACACGACTGTGGGCCAGCTGGGGGGTCGCACCCGACGTGATGGTGGGCCACAGCATGGGCGAATACGCCGCAGCGTGGCTGTCCGGCGTCATGTCGCTGGAGGACGCGATGCGCCTGGTCGTCTGCCGCGCGCGGATCTTCGAGCGCCTGCCAGCCGGTGCGATGCTCAGCGTTCCACTCAGCGAAACGGAGCTTCGCCCCCTGCTGGGCGACCACCTCGCCATTGCTGCGGTGAATCGCCCGGGGGTCTGTGTCGCCTCCGGACCCGTCGCCGCCGTCGAATCACTCGCGAGCACTCTCACATCGCGCGGCGTCGAGGCGCGGCGTGTTCGCATCGCCGTCGCTGCCCACTCGGCAATGATCGACCCCTTCCTGCCGGAGTTCGCCGACGTCGTCGCGTCGGCGCGACTCGGCGCGCCGTCGATTCCGTTCACTTCGAGCGTCACGGGGACCTGGATCAGCGACGCGGAAGCCACCGATCCCGCGTACTGGGTACGGCATTTCAGGGATACGGTGCGTTTTTCTGACTGCGTCGCGACCGCGCTCGGCCATTCCAACCGCCTGCTCCTGGAGGTAGGTCCAGGCCAGACCCTGAGCGCGATCACGCGGGGCCATCCCGCGCGCCAGGTCACGCAGCAGGTATTGTCGAGCACGCGCCATCCCGACGAGATCGTAGACGATCGTCAGTTTATCGCACAGACGACTGGGCGACTCTGGATTGCGGGACGCCCGATCAATTGGGACGGGATGCACGCGTCCGCGAGACGCCAGCGTGTCCCCCTGCCCACTTATCCATTCGAGCGCCAGCGCTATTCCCTGGCCGGTGACGCGGTGTCGGTGCGCGCGGTTCCCCGCGGACCTGGCAGCATCGCGTCGTCCGTCGACGTTGCGCATGTGGCTGCGCCTCCGACCCGTGCGGTGACCGCGCCGACGCCTTCGCCTGCGACCGCCTCCGCGCTACCCCGGCGCGAGCGGCTGGTCATCGAGCTCTGCGGAATAATCCATCAGCTGAGCGGGATGGATCCGGCCCGGATCGACGCCAACGCGACATTTCTCGAGCTCGGACTCGATTCCCTCTTTCTCGCTCGGGCCAACAACGCGTTTAAGTCCCGCTTCAACGTGCGGCTGACGACGCGGCACCTGATGGAGAAGACCCCGACGCTGCATGCGCTGGCGGCGCATCTCGACGCGGAGCTGCCCGGCGATGCACTCGTCGAGGCGAGCACACTGGCCAGCGCCCCGGGCTCGTCCAGTGCCCCCGTGTTCACTCCCGTTGCCGTGGGCGCCGGCACGCCGGACGCAAGCAGTCCCTGGCAGCCGGTGAAGAAGACCTCCACCAGCGCGGCGCTGACTCCGGCGCAACAGGCATTCATCGACGATCTCATCACCCGCGTGAATGCCAGGACACCGGGCTCGAAGCGTTTGACACAAGCGAGCCGCGCCGTCCTTTCCGATCCGCGCACGGTTCAGGGGTTCCGGAAGCAGTGGAAGGAAATGGTCTACCCCGTCGTGTCCGACCGCGCGGAAGGATCGCGTATCTGGGACGTCGACGGAAATGAATACATCGATCTGGTCAACGGATACGGCGTCACCTTCTACGGTCACTCCCCAGCGTTCATTCTCGACGCGGTCCGTGAACAGCTCGGGAAATCGATCGCCATCGGCCCGCAGACGAGTCTCGCCGGCGAGGTTGCGCAGCTCCTGTGCGAGCTCACGGGGAACGAACGCGCCGCGTTCTGCAACACCGGCTCAGAGGCCGTGTTGGCCGCCATTCGCATGGCGCGCACGGTCACCGGTCGCACGAAGCTCGTCGTATTCGCCGGCCACTATCACGGCATCTTCGACGAGGTCCTGGTGAAGGCGATGGGTTCAGGTGCAGTGCGTGGCGCAGTCCCCACGGCGCCCGGTGTTCCGCCGAACAAGCTCGACGACGTGATCGTCCTCGAGTACGGCAACATGGCATCGATCGAGACCATCCGGAAACGTGCGGGCGAGATCGCACTGGTCATGATGGAGCCGGTGCGCAGCCGGAACCTCGACTTGCAACCGGTGGATTTTGTGCGAGCGCTGCGCCGCGTTACAGAAGAGGTGAGGGTCCCCCTGCTGTTCGATGAGATGATCACGGGCTTCAGGTCGCATCCGGGAGGCGCGCAACACCTCTTTGGCGTCCGCGCGGACCTCGCGACCTACGGCAAGGTCATCGGCGGCGAATTTCCAATCGGGGTCGTGGCTGGCAAGCGCGAGTACCTCGACGCGCTCGACGGTGGCATGTGGCAGTTCGGCGACGGCTCGACACCGGAAGCCGACATGACCTGGTTTGCGGGGACCTTCGTGCGTCATCCCCTCGCGCTCGCAGCCGCGCGCGCCGTTCTCCGGCGCCTCAAGGCGGATGGGCCGGCTCCGCAGGAAGACCTGAATCGGCGCACGACGGATTTCGTTCGCGACCTCAACGCGTATTTCCAGGCGACCAACGCACCGCTCAAGGTCGAGCATTTCAGCTCGGTGTTCTTCGTCTCCTTCACCAGCTATCAGGAATACTCGCCGCTCCTGTTCCACGAGCTTCATACGCGCGGCATCTACACGTACGAGGGTCGCCCGGCCTTCTTCACGCTGGCGCACAGCGACGCGGACATCGGCCGCATCGCGGCGGAATTCAAGGACGCCACGGCGACGCTGCAAAACATCGGATTGCTTCCTGGCGGACCGGTTCGCAAACCGGGCCAGACATTCGAGATCCCACTGGCCGAGGGACAGCAGGAAATCTGGCTTGCGACGCGGCTTGGCGACGACGCCTCGCGGGCTTTCAACCTGGCGAGCACGCTGCAGTTGCGCGGGGCGCTGCGCATCGACGCGCTGCGCACGGCTGTTGCGCTTCTGGTCGCTCGGCACGAGGCGCTTCGCGCAGTGCCGAACGACGATGGCCAGACCCAGCGCATCCTGCCGTCGTTGACCATCGACGTGCCGGTGACCGATCTCTCGGGCCTTCTTCCCGACGAGCGCGCACGGCGGCTGGCGGCGCTGCGCGACGCCGAGGTCGAAACGGCGTTCGATCTGTCGAATGGGCCCCTCATTCGCACACGTCTCGTCCAGCTGGCCACTGATGAGCACCAGTTCATCCTGACCGTGCATCACATCGTGTGCGACGGATGGTCCTCCGGCGTTTTGCTGCGCGATCTCGGTCGCCTGTACGAATCGGTCTGTACCGGACGCGCGCCCGAGCTGACGGTGCCAATGCAGCTCAGCGAATTCGTCCGCCGCTCCGAGGACAACCGCGCGAGCGTCGAGCGCGCCGCAGCGGAGGACTACTGGGTCGCCGAGTACGCGGGCACGCCGCCCGTACTGTCACTGCCCACGGATCGCCCCCGTCCGCCGCGGAAAACCTTCCGCGCGCAGCGGCTGACCGTCCCGCTGGATGACGCGTTCGTCGGCCGGGTGAAGCAGCTCGCCGCATCGCAGAACGCGACCTTGTTCAACACGCTCTTCGCCGGATATGCGACACTGCTCCATCGACTGACGGGCGACGAGGATGTCGTGGTAGGGTTTTCTCTCGCCGGACAGGCGGCAATCACCGATCGCGATCTCGTCGGTCACTGCGTGACATTCCTGCCGCTTCGCCTGCAGCCGACGTCCGCAGCGCCCTTTGCCGGGTTCCTCGCAGCGTTGCGCGGCAAGGTTCTGGACGCGGTGGAGCACCAGAACCTCGCGTTCGGCGGCCTGTTGAGGAAGCTGCGCATCGCCCGCGACCCGTCGCGCGTGCCCCTCATGTCGGTCGCGTTCAATCTCGACCCCACGGGGCGCGGCATCCAATTCCACGATCTCGAGGCGACGGGCGGCTCTGTGCCTCGCAAGTTCGAGAACTTTGACATCTTCTTTAACGTCGTCGAACTGCCGGGCGACCGCTTCGAGATCCAGTGCACCTTCAACCTGGACCTTTTCGACGAGGCCACGATGCGTCGCCGCATCGCGCAATACACCATGCTCCTCGACGGCGCCGCCGCTGATGCCAGCCGTCGTCTCGCCGATCTGCCCGTGGTGAGCGAAGCCGATCGGCTGGTCATACAAGGCCCTGGACGCCCCGCACGCGCGGGGAGCGCCACGTCCCTGCCGCGGCTGTTTGAGCGCCAGGCAGCCCGGACGCCGGAGGCCGTAGCCGTTACGTATGAGGGCACGTCCCTGACGTACAGGCAGCTCGATGACCGCGCCAACCAGATCGCGCACCGGCTGCAGCAGCTCGGTGTCGGACCGGAAACCCTCGTCGGCCTCATCCTCGATCGCAGTCTCGATCTCGTCGTGGGCGCGCTCGGCATCCTCAAGGCTGGAGGCGCGTATGTCCCTATCGATGCGACAAATCCGCCCGCCCGCGCGACCGCCATCCTGCGCGATGCGACGGTCAATGTCGTCGTCACCCGCCGGGCGCTGGGCAGCATGATCCAGCCTGGTGCGTGCGACGTGGTGCTGCTGGACGACGCGTCGCTGGCCACGGAGCCCCACACTGCCCCGGTCGCTCGCATTGGCGGCGCGAACGCGGCTTACGTCATCTATACGTCCGGGTCGACCGGGACGCCGAAGGGGGTTGTGGTCACGCACCAGAACGTTGTGCGCCTCTTCGAGGCGACCCGTCCCTGGTTCGACTTCAGCGCGAGTGACACGTGGACACTCTTCCACTCGATCGCCTTTGATTTTTCGGTGTGGGAATTGTGGGGAGCCCTTCTGCACGGCGGGCGTCTCGTCATCGTGCCCCAGGACGTGACGCGCTCCCCCGAGCGTTTCCACGATCTTCTCAGCCGCGAGCGGGTCACTGTCCTGAACCAGACGCCGTCGGCATTCAAGCTTCTGGCCCAGGTGGATGCCACGACGCGCCGCGCGAGCGCGCTCACGCTGCGATATGTCATTTTCGGCGGCGAAGCCCTCGCGCTCGAAAGTCTTCGCGAGTGGGTCTCCCGGCATGGTGACGCAGAGCCGCAGATCGTCAACATGTACGGGATTACCGAGACGACGGTGCACGTCACGTATCGCCGGATCCGCAGGGCGGACATCGACGCGCGACTCGGCAGCGTCATCGGCGAACCGATCCCCGATCTCGAGCTCTACATCCTGGACGAGCAGCAGCGGCCGGTTCCCGTCGGTGTGGCCGGTGAGATCTACGTCGGCGGCGCCGGTGTCGCCCGCGGCTACCTGGGTCGCCCCGTCCTCACCGCTGAGCGGTTCCTCCCAGACACTTTCGTCGAGCACACCGGCGCGCGGATGTATCGCTCCGGCGACAAGGCGCGGTGGCTGTCAAATGGCGATATCGAGTACCTCGGTCGCCTGGATCATCAGGTGAAAATTCGCGGCTTCCGGATCGAGCTCGGCGAGGTGGAAGCAACGCTTCGCGAACAGCCGGAGGTCGCTGATGCGGCCGTCATCGCGCGGGCCGACGCCGGCACGGACGCGACGATCGTGGCGTACGTGGTCCCGCGCGGCGGAATCGCGCCCGATGCGGGCGCTTCGGCGCGTCACGTGGATCTGTGGCGCGATGAGTGGACGGCCCTGTACCAGGCCGGCCGTCGCACGCTGGAGCGGCGCGGTGACGGCGACGCGCATCTCGACGACCGCGCCATCCTGTCGGAACTGTCCACGCAGCGGAGCTTCGAGCAGGAATGGGTGGAATACCAGTCCCATACGCTCGCCCGCATTCGCGCGCTTGCCCCCCGACGCGTCCTGGAGATCGGGTGTGGCACGGGCACGTTGCTCATAGCGCTCGCGCCGGAATGCGAGACGTACGCGGGCACCGACTTCGCGGAGGCAGCGGTCGAAGAAGTCCGACGACAGATCGCGACGCGTCCCGAACTCGCGCGCGCTGCCGTCCGGCGCCAGGCCGCCGATGACCCGCGCGGCATCGAGCCGGGGGCCTTCGATACGGTGATTATCAACTCGGTGGCGCAGTACTTTCCGGACGCCGCGTATCTGGCCCGGGTGATCGAGCACGCCATCACCGCCCTCTCCCCCGGCGGACGCATCTTCCTCGGCGACCTGCAGAGCTACGCATTGCTCGGCGTGCATCACCTGCGTGACCATGCATCGCGAGTCGCGCGCACCCAGCGCGTGGAAGACTGCCGCGCCATCGTGCAGAACCGTGTCCTCAATGAGGATGAACTGGTCGTGGACCCGGGCTTCTTCACCGAGCTCGCGCGCCGGCTGCCCCGCATCGGTCACGTGGAGTGCTTCCATCGCCGTGGCCGGATCGATAATGAAACCACGTGCTTCCACTACGACGTCGTCATTCATGCGGCGCCGGTGCAGGGGGATCTGCATAATGTCGACTGGATGTCGTGGCGGCCGGAGATGTCGGCAGAATGGTTGCAACAGCGCCTGTCGCAGCCGGACGGACCCACCGTGCTCGCGATCTGCGATGTCCCCAATGCCCGGACGCGGGCCGGCGTCGCCGCGTGGCGCATGCTCATGGATCCCGACGCGCCGGCGACCGTTGGTGAACTGCTCGACGCAGCGCAAGCCCAGAGCGCGGGGCTGCACCCTGAGGATCTCTGGGCGATCGAGGGCAAGGTGCCCTACGATATCCATATCCGCTGGTCCGCGTCCGCCGACCAAGGCCTGTACGATGTCGTTGTGATCCGCCGAGACGCCGGCGTCCTCCGCATCCGTGACCGATCGTCCAGCGTCGCGGGCATTCAGGCAAACAATCCGGCGGCGAAGCGCCTGGGCTGGTCGATCGCGGGCGCATTGCGGGATTTCCTTCTCCAGCGCCTGCCGGAGTACATGGTACCGTCGGCATTCGTCGAGCTCGATGCGCTTCCCCTGACTGGGAACGGCAAACTGGACGTTGCCGCCCTGCCAGCTCCGCGCGACATGGCACCGGCGCGTCCGGTGGGAAGCCAGGACGAGCCGCAGTCCGAGCTGGAACGGATCGTTGCGCAGGTGTGGGTGGAAGTCCTGCATGTGGAACGGGTCGGACGGCGTGATGATTTCTTCGAGCGTGGCGGTCACTCGCTGCTGGCGGTGCAGGCCATCGTGAAGTTGCGCGAGCGCCTGCACCTCGACATCTCACTGGGAAGCCTATTCGAGGTGCCAACGGTGGAGCAGTTCGCGCGCCGTCTGGAGGCGTTGCAGTATGTGCGGACGGCGGACTCCACGGCCGGCACCGCAGAACTCGAGGAGATCGAGTTGTGATGGTGGCGTCCCTGCTCCAGGACCTGCGGGCCAGAGGGATTGAGCTGGACCTCGCCGATGGCCGACTCGTCTCGCGGGCAGCGAAGGGAGCGCTCACCCCGGACCTGGCCGCCGCGATTCGCGCGCAGCGCGACGAGATCATGGCGTTTCTGCAGGAAGGGCTTGCGGAACGGAACATGGCGGATGTGCCGCCCATTCAACCCGTGCCGCGCCGGCCCTTCATGCCGGTGTCGTATTCGCAGGAGCGGCTCTGGTACCTGAATCAGGTGGAGCAGAACCCAGCCGTCTACAACTTGCCGCTCTCGTTCCGCGTCGTGGGTGCATTGCGCCTGGATGTGCTGCAGCGCTGCCTGGACCTCATCGAGGACCGGCACGAAGCGCTGCGTACGACGGTGGAAATGGTCGATGGTGAAGCGATGCAGCACATCCGTCCCCCGAAAGGGATGCCGATCACGTTCGTCGATCTCCGCCCTGGCGTCGCGGCGCCCAACCCCCCGACGCTGCAGGAACTGCTCCAGTGCGAGGCGATGGGGACGTTCGATCTCGCGGCGGGACCGCTGGCCCGCGCGCGCGTCATCCGCACGGCGGATGAGGAACACTACTTCCTGCTCCTCATGCACCATGTCATCTCCGATGGGCTGTCCACGCAGATCATCCTTCGCGATCTGGTGACGCTCTACGAGGCATTCTCCCGCGGCGAGGATTCTCCGCTGGATCCGCTGCCCGTGCAGTTCGCCGACTACGCCTCGTGGCAGCGCGGCTGGTTGCAGGGCGAAGCGCTGGACCGCCAGCTGCACTACTGGCGCGAGCGACTGGCGGCGCCGCTACCGACGCTGGACCTCGCGACGGATTTTCCACGTCCGGCGATGCGCACCGCCAACGGCGCCAAGGAGCCGTTCCGCCTGAACAAGCAGCTCGTGTCCGAGCTCTCGCGCATCGGGCGGGAGGAAGGCGCCACGACGTTCATGGTGCTGTTGGCGCTGTACTACGTGCTCCTCCACCGCGAGTCACGCCAGGACGACGTGATCGTAGGCACCCCCGTCGCGAATCGCACGCGCCGGGAAAGCGCCGACATCGTCGGTTTCATAGCGAACACGGTGGTACTGCGCGTGTCGCTTGCGGGCGCACCGACATTCCGGGACGTCATCCGCCGTGTGCGCGATGCGTGCGTAGGTGCATTCCGCCATCAGGACATGCCGTTCCAGAAGATCGTCGAGGTGATCAAGCCGCCGCGGGACATGAGTCGGACCCCGATCTTCCAGGCCTTCTTCACCTTCCACGAGATTTCGTCGCAGGCAGACCGGATGGCCGATCTCGAGCTGCACCCGGTGGTCGCCGGAAGCAACGTGTCGCGGATGGATGTTTCCCTCTTCGTCCGCGAGCTCGACACCGAGATTCTCGGGTCGATGGAGTACAACACCGACCTGTTCTCGCGCGATACCATCGTTCGCATGGTCGGCCACCTCGCACGGCTTGCGGAGAGCGCCGCCGCCAGCCCCGCCATCCCGATCGCTCAGCTGGCGCTGCTCACCGATGCGGAGCGGCTGCAGCTCTCGGCGTGGAATGCCACCGCGACCGACTGTCCCCAGGTACTCGTGCCCGACCTTATCGCTGCGCAGCTGCTCGTTGGCGGCGACCGCGTTGCGATCCGACAGGGCACACAGACGCTCACGTACGCGCAACTCGACGGTCGGGCCAATCGCCTCGCGCACCGGCTCCGGCAACTCGGCGTGGGGCGTGGCGTTCTCGTCGGCGTCTGTCTTGACCGCTCGATGGACCTGCCCGCCGCGCTGCTCGGCGTCATGAAGTCCGGCGCCGCTTACGTGCCGCTCGATCCGGACTTCCCTGTTTCGCGCCTGACGTACATGCTCGAGAGCGCCGGCATCACCGTGGTTGTCGCCGATCGTGCGACAGGGAGCCGGCTTCCGCTCGGCGAGCGCCAGGTGGTCTGGCTCGACGACCTCGCCACCGCACCGCTTCCCGACGACGGGCCAGCGTGCGATGCCACACCTGACGATCGCGCGTACGTCATCTACACGTCCGGCTCGACGGGGCTGCCGAAGGGCGTGGAGGTCCTGCACCGCAACGTCGTGAATTTTCTCACGGCCATGCGGGAACGACCCGCCATTGCTGCCGGTGACGTGCTCGTCGCGGTCACGACCCCCTCCTTCGACATTGCCGCGCTCGAGTTGTTCCTCCCCCTCACCGTCGGCGCCTGCGTCGTTGTGGCTCCATCGGATGCGGTTCGCGACGGGGCGCGACTCGCGCAGCTTCTCGCGGACCACGGTGCGACCATGATGCAGGCCACCCCTGCCACCTGGCGAGCCATGCTCGATGCCGGATGGACAGGGCGCCCCGAATTGCGCGCCCTCTGTGGCGGCGAGACGCTTCCGCGCGAACTTGCTGGTCGGCTCCTCTCGATGGTTGGCGAGCTGTGGAACATGTATGGACCGACTGAGACCACCGTCTGGTCCACCTGCACGCGAATCGTCGATTCCGCGGACGTGTCCATCGGCTTCCCGATCGCAAACACGTTCCTCCACGTGGTCGACAGCCGCGACCAGGAACTACCGGTGGGCGTGCCCGGCGAACTGCTCATCGGTGGCGCGGGGGTCGCGGCCGGCTACCTTGGGCGCTCGGAGTTGACAGCGCAGCGTTTCGCGACTCGCGATGGCGTGCGATTCTATCGCACTGGCGATCTCGTGAAGCGGCGGATGGACGGAGCGCTCGAGCATCTCGGCCGACTCGATGACCAGGTCAAGGTGCAGGGCTTTCGTATCGAGCTGGGTGAGATCGAAGCGGTGCTGGGCGCACTGCCGGCTGTGCGCGAAGTGGTGGCCGCGGTCTGCCGTGACCCAAGCGGTGAAGGCCGGCTTGCCGTATGGGCCGCTTATCACGCCGGACAGCAGCCGACCGTCAGCGAGGTACGACGCTACCTGCGCAACCATCTCCCCGCGTACATGGTACCCGGGATGATCATCCAGGTGGATGCCCTGCCGCGGACCGCCAACGGAAAGGTGGATCGCCGGGCGCTGCCGGATCCCTTTTCCGCCGTCGCCACCGCGCGACAGTACGCGGAGCCCACCGGCGACGTCGAGCAATTCATTGCGCGCGTCTGGGCAGGGTTGCTACCCGTGCCGCGCGTGGGTCGCACGGACAACTTCTTTGAGCTCGGCGGGCATTCACTGCTCTCGATGCGTGCCGTTGCCGCCATCGAGCAGGAGACGGGCGTGCGTCTCGATCCTCGTCTCTTCTTCTTCCAGACCCTCGAACAGATCGCGTCCCAGCTGGGCCAGCGAGTCACGAGCTCCCCTTCATGAATCCGTTCTTCTTCGGGGATTCAGCGCAACAGCTCTTCGGGATTTACCACCCATCGCTCACACGGAGCACTCGCGGCGTGGTGATCTGCCATCCCTGGGCGCGCGAGTATCTGCTCGCATATCCGACGCTGAAACTCCTGGCGCACCGTCTCTCGGAAGCGGGATGGCATGTGCTCCGCTTCGACTATTTTGGTACCGGCGATTCCGCCGGAGACTCTCGCGCCGGCCACGCCGATCATTGGGTGCGTGACGTCCAGGCCGCGATGGAAGAGCTCGAAGCGTTGGCGGATGTTCGCGAGTTCGCGCTCGTCGGAATGCGCCTCGGTGCGGTGATGGCCGCGCGCGCCTCCAGGTACCGCACGGTCCGCCAGCTGGTGTTGTGGGATCCAGTTACCGACGGCCGCTCGTATCTGGCCGAAATGGGCGCCATGTCGCCGCCAGCGCGCCATGACGATTCCGACCTGCTGGGAGCCATCCTCACGCACCAGCTGCGGACGGACATGGAGCGCATCACACCCGCGAGCCTGGGCGATCCTGCGTCACGAACGCTCATCCTCGCGAGCGATCCCGACACCGCTGTCGAGCCACTGGCGGCGCGCCTGCGCTCCCTTGGCACCGACGCGTCCACGATGTCCGTGCCTGACGTGCCGGTGTGGCGGACGGAGTGGGAGCGGGGCGGAAAGGGGCTCGCGGTCAGTGCTGCGAACTACATTACGACGTGGCTCAGCTGAATGATCAGACGACCATGATACACGAGCGAGTCGTGCAGTTCGGCCCCCAGCGCAGTCTGGTCGGGATCGTGACACAGCCAGCCACGGGACGGGCCGGCGGCGTGCCCGATTTCGTGTTACTGAACAGTGGCGTCATTCACCGCGTTGGATCGAACCGGCTGTACGTCGAGCTCGCGCGCGCGTTGGCGGCGCATGGAGTGACCACGCTGCGCTTCGACCTTTCCGGCATCGGCGATTCCGAGCGCCGATCAGACGTCGGTTCGGTCCGCGAGGCTATTCAGCGCGACGTGACCGATGCGGTGAAGTACATGACCGGGCAGGGCGCCGCGGGCGTGGTCCTCTTTGGTCTCTGTTCCGGCGCGTTCGACGCCTTCCGCTCCGCGAGCGCGATCGATCATGTCGTTGGCGCATTCATGGTGGATATGCCTGGCCCGTTTCAGTCGTGGCGCCATTTCATGCACCATGTCGGAGCGCGGCTGAGGAAATCCGACGGGCCGACGATCCTGGCAAAGCTGCTGGACAAATCCACGGGTGTCCTCCAGCGCATCATCGCGGACGAGCAGCCAGCCACGGGTGTCGACGCCTGTGCCGCACCGGCACCAGCACCCGTTTCCGATGGATACGTCGTCGGCGCGCGGGCACGGTCGACCAGGGAACAGATGGCCGAGGAGCTGGACGAACTGCTCGCGCGGAACGTGCAGCTGTATTTCGTGTTCACTGCGGGGCTGGAGCGAAACTACAATCACGAATCCCAGTTTCGCGGCGTGTTCCCGGATGCGGCGCGCCACGAAGGGCTCTCGCATGCATTCCTGCAGGATGCGGATCATGCCTTCGGGACACGCGCGGCGCGCGACGGGCTCATTGCACTCGTGCGCGAATGGGTCGTGAGTAACTGGCTGCGGCAGAGCGACGCGGCCTAAGCCGGCCAGCGACTCAGCGCAGGGTCTGCAGGTACGCGATCAGGTCGTCCAGCTGCTGGCTCGTGTAGCGGCCCGTCGTCACCATCCGGCTGCCCGGCGCGAAAGCTTCCGGATTTGACACGAAGGCGCGAAGGCGCTCGGTGGTCCACGTGCCGCCCACCCGTCGCAACGCGTCGGAATACTGGTATCCCGACGCCGCTGCCACCCGGCGGTCCACCACCCCGAAGAGATTGGGACCGATCCCCGCGCGGCCACCTGACTGCAGGGTATGACACGACTGGCATTGGCCCGCGACGAGCTGGCCGCGCGTCACTGGATCCAGGTCGGCTGCAGAGGCGCCGTCGAGGTTGTCGAGGTAGACAATGAAATTGTCGTCCGTCTTGATCGCGATCGCGCCCGAAGGCGTCTCGACAAGGTCGCGAACCCGGTGCCCGAGAAACATCGGCTCGACGAAAATGACGCGATCCTGCTCCACGCGCACGCGGTAGAGCGACTGCGATGCGAGGGTGCCTACCAGCAGGTCACCAGACCACCAGGGAAACGCACGGCCGCCGAGCACGATGAGCTGCGACGTGGCGATTGAAGGTACCCAGGAAAACATCGGGCGCTCATACCCCTCGTGCTTCCCTTGCGTCTTGCTCCGCGGCCAAGTCAGCATCTCATACTGCGTACCGTACGTAACGTAGGGAGCACCGTAGTGCCGACCGCGCACCAGCAGATTCAGCTCGTCTCCACCACGCGCACCATGCTCGGTTTCCCAGATCCTGCCGTCTGCGCCAATCGCGAGACCCTGTGCGTTGCGGTGGCCGCGCGTGTATTCACTCACCGTGCCGCGAGCCAGATCCACGAGCACCGTCTTCCCATACAGATCCGTCGAGTCGGCGGTGCTACCCGACTCATACTCGGCGGTGAATTCCCCGACCGTCAACAGCAATTGCTGCTCCGACAGCAGCGCGAGCCTGCCGCCTGCACCAAGCGTCACGTGCCGCGTGACCGAATCCGCTGAGCGATTGAGCTCGCGGCAACTGGTCTCCAGCACGGTGCGCCAGGCGCCGGCGCCACCTTCACCGCCGAGCAGGGCCGGGATGGTGGTTTGCGTCGCTGACACGCGAAGTGCATTGCAGCTCCGGTCACGATGCCAGAACAGGTGGGAGGCCAGGATCCGAACCCCGGAGTCGACCGGCTGGACTAGGACATCCTTGACGGAAAACCGGTCCTGGTCCGTCGTCTTTGCATTGAAGGGATCGGAAGCAAACTCCTCGGCATTGATCGGGATTTTGAGCGCAAGCGGCTTGACCACACGATCCCCAGATACATGGAATGCATTCCCGTTCCTGGTCACGAGGAGCAGGCCGTCCCCGAGCACATCGATGGAGCCATCGCGACCTTCCCCCGGAACGGCGAGCTTGGCCACCTTCACGTTGTACAGGTTTGTCTGAAGCACCGGACTGTCCTGCAACGAGGACAACCGGGCCCGGATAGCCGCGCGATACTTGTGCGCGAGGGCGCCGGCGAAGAAGGCACCGCCAAGGGCGGCCATGACGAGAATGCCGAGCAGGGCCCAGCGCTTGACCTGCATGGAGAACGTTTCCTGTGGTGGGTCGAGCCCGCAGCGGGAAGGAAGGCCGAGGCAGGCCAGGGGTGGGAAGGGCCGACTGCAAGATGACCACGTGCCGTCACCCGTCAAGTCAGTACGGCATGGCAGTTTGGGGTCTTTGCCACATCTGGCCGGATCGCGATATTTCGACTGTCGCCACTGCGGCGGTCGCGTCTTCCGCGGATCCATGCAGAGGCCCTGAAGTACCTGCCCAGCAGGTTGCCCGGCTGATGTTACTCCCCTGATTCGGCCGCGTCCGTCCGGAGGACGGAAAACCACTGTCGTTAGCGAAGCGAGGAATGATGAGCGTCGGGCTAAAAGCACTGGCCGCCATGGGGCTGCTGACACTCGGAGCTTGCGGAGGCAGCATGATGACCACGGAAGAGACGGCGGCACCGCTGCCAGGCCTGAACGACGTCACCGACGCGCAGTGGGCGGCACTGGCGCAACGCCAGATTTTTTTCGGCCACCAGTCCGTCGGCGGCAACATCATGCAAGGCGTCGCCGAGGTGTTGTCAGGGAATCCGCGCGTCCGCCTCAATGTCGTGGAGTCGCGCGCGCTCGGCGACAGTGCGCAGCCAGCATTCCGGCACGCCCTCGTCGGTCGCAATGACTTCCCGATCGAGAAATTCGACGACTTCACCGAGATCGCATCCACCGGCTTTGGACCGGACGGCGGTGTGGCGATGCTGAAGCTGTGCTACATCGACATCCATACGCACACGGACGCGGAGGACCTCTTCGCGCAGTACCAGCGCCGCGTCGCAGAACTGCGGTCCACCAACCCGGCCTTGACGATCGTTCACTTCACGTCGCCCCTGACGACCATCGAGAACTGGAAAGGACAGCTGCGCGCCCGGTTGACGGGGAACAATACGCAGCGCGACCGCAACGTCGTTCGCCACCGCTACAATGAGCTGATGCGCAGGGCCTACGAGGGACGCGAGCCGTTGTTCGATATCGCCCGACTCGAAGCGCGGCTCCCGGATGGTCGCAGCGTCTTCTACCGCGCGGGATCGGAGCATGTCCCGCTACTGGCACCGGCATACACGGACGACGGCGGCCACCTGAATGCCCAAGCGCGGCGCATGGTCGCCGAGCAACTGCTGATCATGCTCGCCCGGTTGGAACCGCCCCGTTCAACGATCGCGGCCAAGGGCAGCTGACGCGCATGGGCGGTACCTCGCTGCCCGGCGCACGATCCTGATGCCCTCATGGTGATCGCCCAGGTTGTCGAAAGCGACGCGCCCGGCGGCACCGAGCGGCTCGTCATTCAGATCGCGCAGGATCTTGGCCGTCGCGGGCATCGCGTGGTCGTCATTGGTCCGGCGGAAGGGCCGGGCAATGGCTGGCTTGGGGAGCAGATTCGGGCACTGGGCTTCGCGTGGGAGACAGTGCCGCGGCGCTGGATGCTCGACCCTCGCGCCGTGCTCGATCTCATGAGAGTCCTTCGACGTCATCGTGTGGAAGCAGTACACTCTCACGAGTTCGCCCCCTCGGTTTTCGGCGCGGCGGCCAGCTGGCTGCTTCGGCTGCCGCACGTCATCACCATGCATAGCAATCTCTATTTCGCACAGGCGCGCCGCCGCCGCATGGCAATGCGTTGGGCGGCAACACACTCCACCGGCGTGGTTGCCGTCTCGCGCGACACGCGGGCAGACATCGAGCGCTTTCTCGGCGTCCCCGAGGGCGATGTGCAGGTGGTCATCAACGGCATCGCCGCGCGTCCGGGGCGCCGCGACCAGTTGCGACGCGAGCTCGGTCTCGATGAGCGCGACCTGCTGGTTGTGGCCCTCGGGAACGTGAGCCCCCGCAAGGCACATATCCTTCTGCTACGGGCACTGATTCAGCTTGGTGTGCGTCGGCCTGACCTTCGGTGGCACCTGGCGATTGCCGGAACCGACCAGGGTAGCGCCGCGGAACTGCGCGATGCCGCCGCCCAGCACGGTATCGCGCATCGCCTCCACCTGCTCGGTCACCGACCGGACACCGAAGACGTCCTGGCGGCGTCAGACCTCTTCGCAATGTCGTCGCTGCATGAAGGAATGCCGCTGGCCATCATCGAGGCAATGTTCGCGCGTCGCGCGATCGTATCGTCGGCCGCCGGCGGCATCAGCGAAATGATCGTGGATGGCATGGAGGGCATCCTCACGCCGGTGGGGAACGTGGAGGCGATGTCAGCTGGACTCGAGCGCCTCCTGTCCGATTCGGCGCTGCGCGAGCGGATGGCAGCCGCCGCCTATCTGCGGGCGGAGCGTGAGTTTGGCATCGCGCCAATGATGGACGCGTATCTCCGGCTGTACCAGCATGCGGCGTGATCGGCTCGTCACCGCCGGGCTTGTGCTTGGCGGCGTGCTCGTCGGCGCCGTCGCGGCCGAACTGCTGCTCCGTGCATATGTGCGGTACGGTGGCGACGCCGGTACGCGGCTCGCAGAGCACGATCCGCTCCACGTGCAGGTAGAGCCGCTCGGCACCGTCGGATACAAGCAGCGTCCCGGCTCGGCGTTTCGCTACTACAACGGCACGGTGGCCCACGCGAACAGCCTCGGCTATCGCGGTCCCGAGATCACGGTGGACAAGCCGAAGGATGTGTTACGTGTCGTATTGCTGGGCGGGTCCACCACGCACGGGTGGGGGGTGCACGATACCGCAACCATCGACGCGTTCATGCGTCGCCGACTCGCGTCGGAACGGTCACCGCGGTACGAGATCATCAATGCGGCGATGGACGGTTACGACTCCCGGCAGATTCTCGAGCGTATCAGCAATGATGTGCTGCGACTCGATCCTGACATCCTGATCATCAACGGCGGGATCAATGACGTGCGCAATGCGCGCTTTCCCCATCTCGTCGAGGACGACCCGCGCACATTGCTGTGGGGCGGTACGCTCGACCGCATGCGTAGAGAAGCCATCCAGGGTCGTTCCTGGTGGACGACGGCGAAGCATCACTCGCTGCTCCTTCGGCTTCCGGGATATCTCGCGGCCATGCGCTCGCAGCAGACGCCGAAACGCGACTCCACACTAATCGGATTCCCCGAAGCGGCGGACCTTTTTGAGGATAACCTGCGGGACATTGTACGCATCGCTTCCGCGCACGACATCCGGCTGATTTTCGCCACACCGCCGTCGTCACTGCGGACACGCTATGCGCCCGGCGCCGCTCCTGAGAAGAGCTATTGGCTGGGCGATGCCGAGAGCACGGCGAAATATCGGGACACGCTCGCGGCGCGAATGGAACGAGTGGCAAGTGATCCCGGAAAGGCGGCCGCGCCGATTCTGTATCTGCGGCCCACAATTCCGGCCGAACAGTTTCTCGACGACGCACACCTGACGGCCGAGGGGAATGCAGCGATCGCTGCCGTGTTCAGCGAGGCCGTGCGGCGAATCGCTACGACGATGCCGGCCGCGCCGTGAGGGCAGCAGCGGCGTCGCGCGGGAGTCGTCGGTTGCTCACGGTCAAGCCAGCCTCCGACTGGCCCCTCCCGGTCAAGCACCTGCTGTATGTGTGGGCGCTCACGTTGTTCGACTTTCATTTTTTCCTGGCGAACGTCGTCGCGCAGCCGTTCGTGTATCTCCTGCACTTCGGCTATCCGCTCCTCTTTCTCGTGCTCGCGTTGAAGGCGCCCGCCGTCATCGCCCGCGAGAAGCCCTGGGTCTGGTATCCGCCGCTGCTGATCATCGTACTGATCGCCGGGATGACGCTGCCCTTCGCCGCCAACAAGAATCTCGCGAAGGTTTCGTTCCTCTTCCTGTTGAATTACTACGCGCTGGCGCTGGCGACTTCGGTGTACATCAGGAACGCGCGACAGGCGATGCCGATCGTCATCATGCTGTTCGCGCAGTTCATCTGGTACGCGATCTGGGCAGGGGCCAAGGGACTGGTCCCCTGGCACCCGACGCTCGCCAACTACGACGGATTCGCCGGGCTGATGGTGCACGGTGCTGGGTTGTGCTACTGGTTTGCAGTCGCGGCCAGGGGCCGGAAGACCAAGATCTTCCTGTACGCCCTTGCCGCCTACTGTGTTTTCGGCGTGGTCGCGTCGTTCGCGCGGGCCGCGTTTCTCTCGCTGATCGTCGTCGTCGCGTGGATCTGGATGCGCTCGCCGCGGAAGTTGCTCACGGGCGCCGGAATCATCGCCGGTGGTATCGTGGCTGCCGTTGGCGCGATGCTCATCTTCGAGGAAGGGTTCTTCCTGAACGAGATCATGTCGGCGTTCGAGGAGGGTACTGAGGAGGGCACTGGAGCCCAGCGCTGGGAAGTGTGGAAGGTGGGCTTCAAGGTCTGGATGACCCATCCCATTTTCGGCGTCGGCGCAGGCAATTTCGGCGCGTTCGCCGCCGGATACTTCCGTTTCGGGGAGCTTCCCGCATTCCCAAATCCGAACATGCTCTACGGCTTCAATCTGCACAATTCCTACATGCAGATCCTTTCGGAGTTCGGCCTGATCGGAATCCTCGCTTTTGGCTGGGCCTTATGGGATTTCCAGAAGAAGAACCGCGAAATCCGCACCGCCGAGGCAGGCGCCCGGTGGGCGCAATCACATCCGCGCTGGAACCTCCGCTTCCTGGCCTTGGGGCTCGAGGCGGCGAACCTGGGCAACGTCCTGTGCGCTGCATTCTACGCGACGCTGTTCATGCCCTGGTTCTTCACCATTTGGGCCGCCAACCGCATGCTGTGGGCAGTCACACGTCCCGGCCCTGGCGAAGTGCGTCCGCCGCGTCGCTCAGCGGCGCGCCACCCGCAGTCTCTGCCGCGTCCGAGTACCGAGGGGCCGCCCGTCGACTGATCACGCGTGCCCCCCCGTGGCGCAACCATTATCTTGGGATACCGCAAGGGGGGCAGTGCGCAAGCCGCCCCGCTCCCACCCTCCCTTCCACAACCGATCCGACTATGCAGGACTTGAAGACCGAACGCGAGTTCTACGACAAGCTCTTCTCCGAAAACCCTGAAAACGAGCACATTACGTTCGGCTACGACGAGATTTACGATTTGGCCTTTCCTCAGGCTCCGGCGGGCCTGCTGCTCGACCTCGGGTGTGGCACAGGGGCGCATACCATTCGGCTTGCGCGGCGGGGCTATAGCGTCGTCGGTGCGGAACTGACATTTCCCGGCGCTCAGGCAGCAGCCAACCGCCTGAAGGCCGAGAAGTACGCGCCGCTCGTGGTCGTCGCAGACGCAGAGCATCTCCCCTTCAAGCCTGGCGCCTTCCACACCGTGTGGGCCTCGCTGCTCCTGCACCATTTCCCGGTGCTCGACCGGCTGCCTGCGGAGATCCGGCGCGTCACGAGCAAGCGCATCGTGACCTTCGAAGCCAATTCCGGCAATTTCCTTACCTGGCTCGCCTTCAATGTCGTGAATCCCATCTGGGGCTTGAAGACCACGACCAAGAACCAGCGGGCGCTCAGTCCGGACAAGGTCCGCAGCGTGTTCGAGTCGCTCGGCTTCCAGCGCTTCGCCCTGCACTTCGTGGATCGCGGCTGGAATGACCGTGCGGGAAGCTTCCTGCGCAATGCCTATCGCGGCATCACCTCGATGCTCCCGGAGCGCTTCCGGGCCAACAAATTCCTGTTGTCCGCCGAGTTGTCTGGCTGAATGGGGATGGAGCGCGCGCACGCGGAGTCTGCCCCGTGGGTGTGTCTCATCTACCACGACGTCACTCCGCATAAACCGGTCGCCTCCGGCGGCCGGGATTACTTCTCGGTGTCGGAGGCGCAGTTCCACCACCAGCTGGACCTCATCCGTGCGTCCGGGCTGCGGGGCTGCAGCATTGCCGATGCAATCACGCATCCTTCCGCCGCGGTTGCCATCAGCTTCGACGATGGCGATCTGGGTCAGGCCGAGCGCGCGTTTCCAGCGTTGGCGAGCCGAGGAATGACAGCCACGTTTTTCGTGACGACGAGCTGGATCGGAACGCCCAGGTACGCGTCGTGGGAGCAGCTTCGGGAGATGCGCGCCGCGGGCATGTCGATCCAGTCGCACACGCACGCACATCCATTTCTGTCGGAGTGCGACGGCACGCGTCTGCGCGACGAACTGCGACGCTCTCGCGAGCTGTTGAACGAACGTCTGGAACAGGATACCACCCAGATCGCGTTCCCGGGTGGCGACGCCCCGCGACCCGAACTCCGCGGGATGCTCACCGAAGAGGGCTATCGCGTCATCGGGACGTCACGCTGGGGTACAAATCGCAGCGCGCGAGGGGAAGAACCCTGGTACCTTCGCCGCTGCACCGTCCGCGGCGCGCCAAGCGACGCGCACTTCCGCGCGATCATCTCCGCGGACCCGTGGCTGAACGTGAGGAAGCAGGCACGGGAGGGCACCCTCGCGTGGCTCCGGTCGTCGTTGGGGCCCAGCCGATATGCGCGATGGCGCCGGGGCTTCCTGAGCCGCGCCCGCGCCGTCAGAACTGGGTGATCGCTCAGGCGCTCCACCCATTCCGCCGGCGCCGCACCCTCGCTCGGCTGCGGCAGGGGAAACGGCCGGTGTCAATCCTGGTCGTATGCCACGGGAATCTTTGCCGCAGTCCCTACGCAGCTGCGGCGCTGGCCGCCCGACTGGCGAAGGCGGGAGTTCCAATTCGCGTCGAGTCCGCGGGATTCTCGACGCCAGATCAAGCGCCGCCGGATGCGGCGGTGATGGCGGCCTCGAAGCGCGGAGTGCACCTGGAGGCGCACAGGAGCCGGACGCTGAGTGCTCTGCTCCTTGCTGCCCACGACATGGCGATTGTGGTGGATCCAGCCATGCGGCGCGCGCTCCAGGCGCGCGGAGGAGTAGAGCGGGTTTTCGTACTTGGGGATTTCGATCCCGATCGCATCGCGTCGCGAGCGATTCGCGATCCCATGGGTGCCAGCGCCGACGTTTTTCGTACGTGCTACGATCGTATCGACCGCTGCGTGGCGCAGCTGGCCGACGCGCTCGTGAGCGCGACGGCGACCTGACAGCGCCCTATTGGCTTCCCTTCCGCAACAGCATGACCGGAATCGTCATAGTCATGATCCGCAGGTCAAGACCGAGGCTGCGGCGGCGGAGATACTCAAGGTCGTACTGGACCTTGTTCCGGACGTCGTCGAGGCAGCAATCATATGCCTGATTGATTTGCGCCCACCCTGTGATACCCGGCCGGACACGCTGGCGAATGGGATAATCAGGGATGTTGTCACGCAGGTCGGCAAAGATGGACGGGCGCTCCGGGCGGGGACCGACAATGTTCATGTCCCCGCGGAGGACATTGTACAGCTGCGGCAGCTCGTCGAGCCGCGTCTTCCGGAGGAAGCCGCCGACCAACGTCTGGCGCGGGTCTTGTTTCTGGGCCCACACGGCGCGTCCATCGGCCTCCGCATCCACTCGCATCGACCGGAACTTGTACATCTTGAATGGCTTTCCGCCGTGATCGTATACGCGGCGATTGTCGGAGCGGTTCTCGCGCCAGCGACGATCAATGCCAACGCGCGTCTGGGAGTAGAACACCGGGCCCCGCGACGTGAGCTTGATGAGCGCGGCGACCATGAGCATGACGGGAGCAGCGGCGACCAAACCGATCGACGCGACCGTAACGTTGAGGATCCGGATGGCCCGCTCTGACCGTGCTTCTGCGACGGGGATCGGAACGACTTTCGGCCGGTCGCTGGTCGGCACGAGATGCAGCGCGGTTTCGCTCGTCCGGTCAATGCGGAGCGGACGCTCAAAGGACGTCCGCAGCGGCTGTGAATGCGTGCGGGTTCCAGAAGAACGCGGTGCGAGCACTGCCTCCATAAGGGGCCGGCCTCCGAGAGGGCGAAGTCAGGTAGGACTGGAAGCCGAGCAACGTTCAGCTCGGCCAAGCGCCCTTTTGCACTCCCTGTGCTACGGCTCCGGAGATTGTGC
>Ga0196976_1000397_pt1 | contig 27930 bp, 22 predicted proteins | sample S3v_513CmetaG_FD_148644 | JGI IMG/M metagenome (GOLD analysis project Ga0196976, IMG submission 148644) | Soil microbial communities from Anza Borrego desert, Southern California, United States - S3+v_5-13C | ecosystem: Environmental > Terrestrial > Soil > Desert | place: USA: California...
TGATGCCTGGCGACAACGTGCAGCTTGAGATCGAGCTGATCACGCCGGTGGCGGCGGAGAAGGGCCTGCGCTTCGCAATCCGCGAGGGCGGCCGCACGGTGGGCGCTGGCACCATCGCTGAAATCATTAAGTAGTCCTTGGCGCCGGAAGGCGCCGAGATGCAGAGACGACGGGACTGGTGAACGCCAGTCCCGTATCACCCCGATAAGCGGGGTCAAGATCAGATTGGGAGTAGGCAATGCCCCGCGAAATGGTTACGTTGCAGTGCACGGAATGCAAGGAGCGGAACTACACGACGATGAAGAACAAGAAGACGACGACCGAGCGTCTCGAGTTCTCGAAGTTCTGCCCGCGTTGCCGTAAGCACCAGCCTCACAAAGAGATCAAGTAACGAATGCGGCTTCGGCCGCGAACCGTCCCATGCAGCCATCACTGATGGACCTGGGCGAAGTAGGTAAAAACAGGGGCGTAAGCTCAACGGTTAAACTGCCGGTCTCCAAAACCGGACTTGGGGGTTCGAATCCCTCCGCCCCTGCCAGTTTCATAAGCCGGCTGAAATATGACAGCCGGCAGACGCATATAAAGAAGTAGAAAGCAGGACCGGGAAAATGGCGAAGTTAGCGACGGCCGCGGGCGTGGATCAGGAAGGTATCGGCGGAAAGCTGAAATCCTGGCCGCAGCGCATAAAGAGCTTCTATTCGGAAGTCCGCACGGAGACGAAGAAAGTCACCTCTCCTTCGCGCAAGGAAGTGCAGGCGACGACAGCGGTCGTAATCATAACGGTTTTCGTCTTTGGCCTTTATTTCTGGCTGGTGGACCTGGCGATTGGTAGCGCTATTTCCAGATTGCTGACCTACTTCACCGGTCGATAGCAGGCGAACGATTGATGGCAGATGAGAAGCAGAACTTGACCGGTCAGGAGCATCCGGAGACAGTTGCTCCGGAGCCGAACGAAGCCACCCCACAGGGGGGCGAACCGGCGTCCGAGACACCGCGGAACCCGAATCTGAAGTGGTACATCATCCACACGTATTCCGGGTTCGAGCGCAAGGTGAAAGAGTCGCTGGAGACGCGTGTCCGTGCGTTCGGACTGGAGAACAAGATCGGCCGGGTCATGATCCCCACCGAGAGCGTGACCGAGGTGCGCGGCGGCAAGAAGTACACCGTCGAGCGCGCGTTCCTGCCTGGGTATGTGGTCGTCGAAATGGATATGGACGACCGGGTGTGGCACGTGGTGAAGGAGACGCCGCGAGTAACGGGCTTCCTCGGCGCTGGCCAGACTCCGACGCCGCTCTCTGATGAAGAGGTCAACTCGCTCGTCTACCGCGTTGCGGAAGGCAAGGACAAGCCCAAGCTGAAGGTCAAGTTCGAGAAGAACGAGCAGGTTCGTATTACGGATGGCCCGTTCGCGACCTTTACAGGGGTGGTCGACGAAGTGAATGACGACCGGGAGACCTTGAAAGTCATGGTCACCATCTTCGGCCGATCAACTCCGGTAGAGTTGGAATTCGGGCAGGTGGACAAAATCGTAGCGTAACTCAGAGCGACTGCCGGATTAGGCAGTCGCCACTTAACTGTACCGGGCCGAAAATCCTAGACCCGGTTGCACAAAGGGAAGGTAATGGCAAAGAAAGTAACAGGACAGGTTAAGCTCCAGATTGCTGCCGGCAAGGCTACGCCGGCTCCCCCCGTCGGTCCCGCACTCGGTCAGGCGCAGATCAACATCATGGAATTCTGCAAACAGTTCAACGCGCGCACCAGCGCGAAGGAACTGGACGGCCTGATCATTCCGGTTGTGGTCACGGTTTACAGCGACCGCTCTTTCACCTTCATCACCAAGACGCCTCCTGCGCCGATACTTCTGAAGCGCGCTGCGGGCATCGCGAAGGGTTCGGGTACTCCGAACAAGGACAAGGTCGGGAGCGTGACCGAGAAGCAGGTCGAAGAGATCGCCAAGCAGAAGATGCCGGATCTCAACGCCGCCTCGCTTGAGACCGCAATCAAGAGCATCAAGGGAACGGCGCGGTCGATGGGTCTCGAGGTCGTAGCGGGCTAAGTCCGCAACCTCACGCATAAATTCAAGCACTAACGGACGCCAGTCCGAAAGTCGAGAAGACCACGGTTCTGCGGAGCGTTGCGGGGCGGTGGGAGACAGGAGTCACATGGCAAAGAAATCAGGGAAGAAGATCGAACAGGCGCGCAAAGCGGTCGAAAAGCGTCCGTATCAGCTCGCCGAAGCAATTCCACTACTCCAGAAGGTCAAGTTCACCAAGTTCGATGAGACTGTGGATTTGACGATGCGCCTGGGCGTGGACCCGAAGCACGCTGACCAGATGGTCCGCGGCACCGTGGTCCTGCCGCATGGACTCGGCAAGAGCAAGCGCGTGCTGGTTGTGGCGAGCGGTGAAAAGGTTCGCGAGGCGGAAGCAGCGGGCGCGGACTACGTTGGTGGTGAGGAACTGGTGGAGAAAATCCAGAAGGAAAACTGGCTGGACTTCGACGCCATCATCGCGACGCCTGACATGATGCGCTCGTTGAGCCGTCTGGGCAAAATCCTTGGACCACGCGGCCTCATGCCGAACCCCAAGACGGGTACGGTCACGTTCGATGTTGGCAAGGCGGTGCAGGAAACGAAGGCGGGTAAGGTTGAGTTCCGCACCGACAAGACCGCTCTTGTCCACGTGCCGATCGGGAAGATTTCATTTACGCCGGACAAGCTGGTCGAGAACGCGCAAGTGGTTATGACCAGCGTGATGAAGGCGAAGCCGGCGGCGGCGAAAGGCAAGTATCTGAAGGCCGCGTATGTCAGCTCGACAATGGGCCCGGGCATTGCCCTGGACACGGCGGCTGCCGAAGCGGCTGCGAAGGCCTAAGCGGCAGAGTTGACGCGCCAGTGATTGGCGCGCCGCGCCGCGCCGTTGAGCGTGGCCGGTTGCAAGCCGCCCGGATCGGGCGTGCCTGATACGAGAAGGATTCAGCAATGGCTCTAACCAAAGCGAAAAAGACGGAACAAGTAGAAAAACTCAGCGCCGAGCTTCAGAACGCGGGCAGCGCGATCGTCGCCACCTTCGGCAAGCTCACGGTGGCACAAGATTTCGAGCTGCGCAAAGCGGTTCGCGGCACGGGCGCCAAGTACCGCGTCGTGAAGAACACGCTGGCCGAGCGCGCCGCGCAGGGTACGAAACTCGAAGACGCGTTGAAGAACCTGACTGGCGTAACGTCGGTCGCGTACACCGAGGGCGATCCTATCGCCCTGGCCAAGGCGCTTGCCAAGTACGTTAAAGACAACCCGGAAGTCGCGATCAAGGCGGGCGTGCTCGATGGCCGTCTGCTCAGCGTCAAGGAAGTCGAGGCGCTGGCGACCATGCCGTCGAAGGAAGAGCTCTTCTCGAAGCTGCTCTTCCTCATCAACGCTCCGGCGCAGCGCCTGGTAACCGTGATGAACGCCGTTGGCCGCGACCTGGCCATCGTCGTGAACCAGGGCGTCGAAAAGGGCAAGTTCTCTGGAAGCGCCGAAGCTGCTCCTGCCGACAGCGGCGAAGCAGCTGGAGCATAAGGTTTCGGGCTCAGGCCCGGAGAGTATCGGTTATCGGTTGTCGGGCGTTGCGCACACTGTGAACCTGCGTTGTCTGGCGCGGGAGATCGGGGAGGAGCGCACCGGAAGCCTCGATTGAACTGATTAACCACCAACCCGCCGATAATTTGGCGGGATGCCCCTCGAGGGCACAATCGATAATCAGCGAGTGGAGAAGAAAATGGCGGATCTGCAGCAGTTGGAAGAACAGATTGTAGGCTTGTCGCTGCTTGACGCGGCAACGCTGGTAAAGCGTCTTGAAGAGCGCCTTGGCGTGTCGGCCGCGGCGGCTGCTCCGGTGATGGTTGCGGGCGCGGCTGGCGCGGGCGCAGCGGCTGCCCCGGCGGAAGAAAAGACCGAGTTCAACGTCATCCTGAAGAACGCGGGTGGCAACAAGATCAACACGATTAAGGTCGTTCGCGAAGTAACGAGCCTGGGCCTGAAGGAAGCGAAGGACCTGGTTGATGGCGCTCCGAAGCCGCTGAAGGAAGGCGTGTCTAAGGAAGAAGCCGAGACGATCAAGAAGAAGTTCGAAGGCGTCGCCGACATCGAAATCAAGTAGGCGTCTGCGCGGCCCAAGCCGCGCGCCTTCCCTGAGCGCCAAGGCGCAAGGGGATCTCCGGCGGGATTGTCTGACGGAGCGCTGGCCCAGGAGGCTGGCGCTCCTGACGGCATTTTGAGGCAGGAGAGATTTCGGTCGAAGTAGTCAGATTTTCAGTACTGGGCCAGAGAAGCTTGAAGCCGCTGGATGGTTACAAGCATCTAGATTGTAACCACTTCTGGCGGGCGTATTCGTGCGGGCTGGCGGGGGCTCGTGAGTACGGCATTTTAACGGCGACCGTCGCGCCCTTCCGCGACGGAGACAGAGCCAAATACACACTGGCGCGGGAATACACAATCAGTATAAGGCCAAGTGCCATGCATGGCGCTTGCGGGGATTTGCGCCCCTGCGGGCGCTAGTGCCTTTTTCGCGCTTTCAAAGCAGGTAGCTGCTTCGAGCGCTTGCGTTTATCCGGTGCGTACCGGGCTGCCTGGCACGGTTTTCAGAGCGCGCGTACCGTGAGGCCGGGCATATGAGGAGTCTCTAAATGGCGAACAAGAGCGAAGCATTCCGCAACCGACTCGATTTCTCCAAAATCCCAGCGACCATCCAGATTCCGAACCTGATCGAGGTGCAGAAGCGCTCTTATGAACGCTTCCTCCAGATGGACAAGCTGCCTAGTGAACGCGACGAAGCCGGCCTTCAGGCGGTCTTCCAGTCCGTGTTCCCGATCAGCGACTTCCGGAATGTATCACAACTGGAGTTTGTGGATTACTCGATCGGAAACTGGGAGTGCAAATGCGGCCACTTGAAAGGCCTGCATCACCTTCGCACCACCTGCCGTAATTGCGGCAACACCGTTATTACCGATCCGTTCCACCCTGGCGAGGTGCTTTGCAACCGTTGCGGCACCTACAACGCGAACACGCCGGACTTCTGCAACAAATGCGGCGATCCGGTTGGTCTGCAACTGAAGTATGACGTGGCCGAGTGCGAAGAGCGCGGCATGACGTATTCCGCGCCGCTGAAGGTCACGATGCGGCTGACGGTCTATGACAAGGACCCCGAGACCGGCAACAAGCAGATCCGCGACATCAAGGAACAAGAAGTCTTCTTCGGCGACGTGCCGCTGATGACTCAGAACGGCACGTTCATCATCAACGGAACCGAGCGTGTCATCGTCAGCCAGTTGCACCGCTCGCCGGGCGTGTTCTTCGAGGTAACGAACAACCGAACGTACTTCCTGGGCAAGATCATTCCGTACCGTGGTTCCTGGGTTGAGTTCGAGTACGACGCGAAGAACATCCTGTACGTCCGCATCGACCGCAAGCGCAAGTTCCTGGGCACCATCTTCCTGCGTGCTCTCGGTTTGCGGAACGACGAAGACATACTGCGCACGTTCTACACGGTTGACCGCATCACGACGCGTGACGGCAAGCTCTACTGGACCCTGGAGAGTGGTATCGAGCGTCCGACGAACCTGCTGGGGATGAAGCTTTCCCACCGGATCGTGAACAGCAAGGGTGAAGAAATCGCCCATGCCGGCCGCAAGGTGAACCAGGCGATTCTGCGCGAGATTCAGAAGTCCAAGGTCACTGAAATCGAGATCGAAGGCAGCGACCTCGATGGCGCTTATGTCGCCGCGGACGTTATCGACACCAGCACCGGCGAGGTGCTGCTCGAAGCCAATTCCGAACTTACGGCTGACAAGCTGGCGAAGATCATCGACGCGAATGCGTCCGAGATTCACGTGTTCTTCCCCGAGCGCGACGACGTGGGCACGGTTATCAGCCAGACGCTGCGCCGCGACTCAGTCAAGACGCCGCAGGAAGCGCTGATTGAAATCTACCGCAAGCTGCGGCCCGGCGATCCGCCGACGTTGGACACGGCCACGGCCCTGTTCCAAGGCATGTTCTTCGACCCGCGGAAGTATGACTTCTCGCGCGTCGGCCGCCTGAAGTTCAACATCAAGTTGTTCGATCGGCAGGACGCCACCAATCTGGACCAGCGGACGCTCGATCCGGATGACTTCTACGCGACGATCCGGTACCTGCTGCGGCTCCGGATGCCCACGCGTGAAGGCAAACTGGCACCCACCGCGGATGATATCGATCACCTCGGGAACCGCCGCGTACGCGCAGTAGGCGAACTGCTGGAGAACCAGTTCCGCATCGGCCTGGTCCGCATGGAACGCGCCATCAAGGAAAAGATGAGCGTGTACCAGGAGATGTCGACGGCTATGCCGCACGACCTCGTGAACGCGAAGCCGGTCATGGCTGCGATCCGCGAGTTCTTCGGTTCCTCGCAGCTCTCGCAGTTCATGGACCAGACGAACCCGCTGTCGGAGATCACGCACAAGCGCCGCCTCTCCGCGTTGGGACCGGGTGGTCTGTCGCGTGAACGTGCCGGATTCGAAGTGCGCGACGTGCACCCGACGCACTACGGCCGCATCTGCCCGATTGAGACGCCGGAAGGCCCGAACATCGGTCTGATCTCGTCTCTGAGCTGCTACGCTCGCATCAACGACTACGGCTTTATCGAATCGCCCTATCGCAAGGTCAAGAATGGGCGCGTCGTCGATTACGTCGCAGTTGTCAATGCGGGCGACAGCGACTACCGCGTTGGCGACCACATCGAGAAGTCCGAGTGGCAGAAGGTCAATGAAGAGCTGCGTGCTCGCCGCAAGCGGCCCATCGAGGTGGAGCCGTTCTCGTTCTACCTCTCTGCGTGGGAAGAGGACCGCTACACGATCGCTCAGGCGAACATCGAGCTGGACGAGACCGGACGCATAAGCGCCGACCTGGTCAATGCTCGCAGGCAGGGCAACTTCGTACTGGTTCCGCGTGACGAGATCGACTACGTGGACGTCAGCCCGAAGCAGCTGGTGTCCGTTGCCGCATCGCTCGTGCCCTTCCTTGAGCACGACGACGCGAACCGCGCTCTGATGGGCGCGAACATGCAACGCCAGTCGGTTCCGCTGCTCCGCGCAGCCGCACCGTACGTGGGCACCGGTATGGAAGGCGTCACGGCTCGCGACTCGGGCGCGGTGGTGCTGGCCCGCCGAAACGGCATCGTGGATTCGGTGGACTCCGAACGCATCATCGTGCGCGTTGAGGGCGAACACCATCCCACGCAGTTGTCGCGTGAGGTTGGCAGCGACATCTACCAGCTCACGAAGTTCAAGCGTTCGAACCAGAACACCTGTATCAACCAGCGGCCCATCGTGAAGAAGGGTCAGCGGGTCACGAAGGGTCAGGTGATCGCCGATGGTCCTTGCACGGATCAGGGCGAGCTGGCACTCGGCCGCAACGTCCTCGTGGCGTTCATGCCGTGGCGCGGCTACAACTTCGAAGACGCGATCCTCGTTAGCGAAAAGCTGGTGCGAGAGGACTACTACACCAGCGTTCACATCGAGGAATTCGAAATCGAAGCGCGTGACACGAAGCTCGGGCCGGAAGAAATCACACGCGATATTCCGAACGTCAGCGAGTCGGCTCTGCGCGACTTGGACGAGAGCGGAGTCATTCGCATCGGCGCGACCGTGAAGCCGGGCTCGATTCTCGTAGGCAAGGTAACGCCAAAGGGTGAGACCCAGCTTACGCCGGAAGAGAAACTGCTCCGAGCCATCTTCGGCGAGAAGGCCGGCGACGTTCGCGACGCCTCGCTCACCTGTCCTCCGGGCATTGAGGGAACGATCGTTGACGTAAAGATCTTCTCTCGCAAGGGCCAGGAGAAGGACGAGCGCAGCAAGCAGATAGAAGCCGAGCAGATTGAAAAGCTCGAGAAGAACCTTGCGGACGAAATCCGAATCCTCACAGACGAGCGCCTGAAGCGCCTCGAAGCGCTGCTGGGCGGCAAAGAAGTGATGGCCGACCTGCACGACGAGCGCACGAACAAGCGTCTTCTCTCGAAGGGCACGGTTCTCGACCGCGACACGATCGAACGCATCTCGACACGCAACCTGAAGCGAATCAAGCTCGCCGATAAGGATCCGCGCGTCAACGAGCAGATCGACGAGATTGAGGAAATGACCTCGCGTCAGATCGATGTGCTGCGCAAGATCGTCAACGAGAAGAAGGAAAAGCTCACCAAGGGCGACGAACTGCCCCCGGGCGTGATCAAGCTGGTGAAGATCTACGTCGCGATGAAGCGAAAGCTGAGCGTCGGCGATAAGATGGCCGGCCGCCACGGCAACAAGGGTGTAATCGCCCGAATCCTGCCGGAAGAGGATATGCCTTATCTGCCGGATGGTACTCCAGTGGAGATTGTTCTCAATCCGCTAGGCGTGCCTTCCCGTATGAACGTGGGGCAGATTCTCGAGACGCACCTTGGCTGGGCAGCGCACGACCTTGCCCAGAAGATACAGGAGCTGGTGAAAGCAAACGGTGCCGCCGAGACGATGCGGCGCGAGCTGAAGCGGCTCTTCAAGGACACCGCGTACGTCGACAGCATCGTCAACTCCGATGACGAAACGCTGGAGACTCTGGCCAGGAGCTTCGCCGAGAAGGGCGTGTACTTCGCATCGCCGGTGTTCGACGGCGCGAAGGAAGGCGAGATCAAGTCGCTCCTTGAGCAGGCTGGCCTGCCCACATCGGGTAAGGTTCACCTGTACGACGGCATGACCGGTATCCAGTTCGAACAGCCGGTCACGGTGGGCTACATCTACATGCTCAAGCTGTCGCACCTTGTGGACGACAAGATCCACGCTCGGTCGATCGGTCCGTACTCGCTCATCACCCAGCAGCCGCTGGGCGGAAAGGCGCAGTTCGGCGGACAGCGCTTCGGTGAAATGGAAGTCTGGGCACTGGAAGCCTACGGCGCAGCGTACATCCTGCAAGAGCTGCTCACGGCGAAGTCGGACGATGTTTACGGCCGCACGAAGATATACGAGGCCATCGTCAAGGGCGAAGCCGCTATTGAGCCGGGTGTACCGGAGTCGTTCAACGTGCTCATCCGCGAGTTGCAGTCGCTGTGTCTTGATGTGGAACTGATCAAGGCGGCGGAAGAAGGGCCGGAGCGGAAGGAAGCCCGGTCGGCAGCTGCTGACTAGCGATTTGCCGGGGTCGGCTACAGAGCGCGGCCCCGGCACTCAGGTTATTTGAACGTCATGATCCGCGGCGCCTAGTCCCCGGGCGGTTCGTGGGCAGGATTAGAACGGCAGGTAGGCCAAACTGGCTAGCTGCTTTCATCGGGGGCCGTCTGGCGATGGCGTAATCGTCGCCCAGAAATCGGAGGCAACTTTGTACCGTTCGAGCCCGTTCGATCTCGGAAACTCGATCAGCAACTTCGACGCCATGCGCATCAGTGTCGCCTCGCCGGAGAAGATCCGCAGCTGGTCGCACGGCGAAGTCACGAAACCGGAGACGATCAACTATCGCACCTTCAAGCCGGAGCGCGACGGTCTATTCTGTGCCCGTATTTTTGGACCGGTGACGGACTGGGAGTGCTTGTGCGGCAAGTACAAGCGCATGAAGCACCGCGGCGTCATCTGCGACAAGTGCGGTGTCGAAGTAACTCTCTCAAAAGTGCGTCGCGAACGGTTGGGGCACATCGAACTCGCCTCGCCGTGTTCGCACGTCTGGTTCTTCAAGGGGCTTCCGAGCCGCATCGGCCACCTCCTGGATATCTCCCTGCGCGACCTCGAGGCTGTGCTGTACTTCGAGGCCTACGTTGTAGTCGAGCCTGGCGACGCACCGGTTCGTGAGCGCGAGATCATCAAGGAAGAGAGCAAGTTCCGCGAACTCGACCAGCAATACCGCGTAACCGGCTTCAAGGCCATGATGGGCGCGGAAGCAATCAAGGAGTTGCTGAAGCGCTCCGACGTCGAGACTCTCTCGGTCGAACTCCGCGAGAAGATGCGGACCGAGACCTCACTGCAGAAGCGGCTGAAGTACGCCAAGCGGCTCAAGGTGGTCGAGGCGTTCCGCAAAAGCGGCAACAAGCCGCAGTGGATGATTCTCGACGTACTGCCGGTCATCCCGCCGGAGCTTCGCCCGCTCGTTCCTCTTGACGGCGGACGCTTCGCGACCTCGGATCTTAACGACCTGTATCGCCGCGTTATCAACCGGAATAACCGCCTCAAGAAGCTTATGGACCTGCACGCTCCTGAGGTCATCGTGCGCAACGAAAAGCGCATGCTTCAGGAAGCCGTGGACGCGCTGTTCGACAACGGACGTCGCGGACGCGTTCTGCGTGGAGCCAACAACCGCCCGCTGAAGTCGCTCAGCGACACGCTGAAGGGCAAGCAGGGCCGGTTCCGCCAGAACCTGCTCGGCAAGCGCGTGGACTACTCGGGCCGCTCCGTTATCGTGGTCGGTCCGGAATTGAAGCTGCACCAGTGCGGTCTGCCGAAGAAGATGGCTCTGGAACTGTTCAAGCCGTTCATCTATCACCGGCTGGAGCAGACGGGCCACTGCACCACTATCAAGCAGGCGAAGGAAATGGTGGAGCAGCAGGAGCCGGTGGTATGGGACATCCTCGAAGAAGTCATCAAGGACCACCCGGTTCTGTTGAACCGCGCTCCAACCCTGCACCGTTTGGGCATTCAGGCTTTCGAGCCAGTGCTGGTGGAAGGTAAGGCGATCAAGATCCACCCGCTGGTCTGCACTGCGTTCAACGCGGACTTCGACGGCGACCAGATGGCGGTTCACATTCCGCTTTCGCCCGAAGCGCAGGTGGAAGCAAGCGTGTTGATGCTTGCATCGCACAACATTCTTTCGCCGGCGTCGGGTCACCCGATCACCGTGCCCACCCAGGACATGGTGTTGGGTATCTACTACCTGACCAAGGCGAAGCCGGGTGCAAAAGGCGAGGGCCGCGCGTTCGCGAACATCGACGAAGTGCTGCTCGCGCTCGAGATGGGCGAAGTTGAGACGCTTTCACCGATTCGGCTCCGCTACACAGGAGATGTGCTCGACCTTGAGTCGGCTTACGACGATCAGGACGTCCTGCACGCCGAGTCGATGCGCTACCAGCGTCAGTTCATCAACACGACCGTAGGCCGCGCCATTCTGAACGACCACCTGCCGGAGGGCATGCCCTACGTCAACGGTCTGCTCAAGAAGAAGGGCATCGGTCAATTGGTGAACTTCTGCTACCTGAAGTTCGGTCTTGAGACCACGGTGAAGATGCTCGACGAGGTCAAGGAACTTGGCTTCCGCTACGCCACGCGTGCGGGCCTCTCGATCGGCATCGACGACATGGTCATTCCGGCTTCGAAGCAGGGCGTAGTAAAGGCGGCCGAGAAGCAGGTGATCGAAGTTCAGCAGCAATACCTGGACGGCGCCATCACCGCGGGCGAGCGCTATAACAAGGTCGTCGAAATCTGGGCGAACGTGACCGAAAAGGTCGCCGACGAGATGTTCGGCGTCATGCAGAAGGCCGACAAGGAAGGGTTCATCAACCCAATCTACGTCATGGCCGACTCCGGTGCACGAGGCTCGAAGCAGCAGATTCGTCAGTTGTCCGGTATGCGTGGTCTGATGGCGAAGCCGTCGGGCGAAATCATCGAGACCCCGATTACGGCCAACTTCCGCGAAGGTTTGACGGTGCTGCAGTACTTCATCTCGACCCACGGCGCCCGCAAGGGTCTGGCCGATACGGCTCTTAAGACGGCCGATTCGGGCTACCTGACTCGACGCCTCGTGGACGTGGCCCAGGACGTCATCATCAGCGAACTGGACTGCGGCACGGTCGATGGCATCTACGTCGGATCGATTGTCGAATCGGGCGAGATCATCGAGCCTATGCGCGACCGCATCATCGGCCGCGTGTCGCTCGAGAAGATCAAGGACTACGAAGGCAACATAATCGTCGACGTGAACCAGGAGATCACCGAGGAGCTTGCTACGGCGATTGCTGCCGCAGGCGTGGAGCGAGTAAAGATCCGCTCGGTGCTCACCTGCGAGGCAAAGCGTGGCGTCTGCGCATTCTGCTACGGACGCAACCTGGCTTCCGGCAGGCTGGTTGAACTCGGCGAAGCCGTGGGCGTTATCGCGGCCCAGTCGATCGGTGAACCGGGCACACAGCTCACGATGCGTACATTCCACATCGGTGGTACGGCATCGCGAGTCAGCGAGCAGTCGCGCCTGGATGCGAAGAACAACGGCATGGTCCGCTTCATCAACCTGGTGACGGTCCGCTCCAAGGCGGGCGACCTGGTTGTGATGAACCGCAACGGCTCGATCGCGATCGTTGATGAGCGCGGTCGCGAGAAGGAGCGGTACTCGGTGGTGTACGGCGCCAAGCTGAAGGTCGAGGACGGCCAGCAGGTGAACCTTGGCGCAGCGCTGGTCGAATGGGATCCGTACACCTTCGCGATTCTGACCGAAATCGGCGGAACCGTTCAGTTCAAGGACCTGCAGGAAGGCCTGACGCTGCACGAGGAAGTCGACGAAGTGACTGGTCTTTCGCGACTGGTTGTTACCGAATCGCCAGACGAGAAGCGCCAGCCCACGATCGTCATCAAGGGCGGGAAGGGCAACAAGCGCTACCTGATGCCATCGCGCGCGCACCTGATGGTGCAGGACGGCGACACGGTACACCCGGGCGACGTCCTTGCCAAGATTCCGCGCGAGACTACGAAGACGAAGGACATCACGGGCGGTCTGCCGCGCGTGGTCGAACTCTTCGAAGCCCGCAAGCCGCGCGAAACCGCGGTCATCAGCGAAATCGACGGCACGGTGAAGTTCGGCGAGGTCTCGAAGGGTCAGCGCAAGGTGTACGTCACGGCCGACAACGGAACCGAGAAAGAGTACTCGGTGCCCCGCGGTGTGCACATCAACGTCCAGGAAGGCGAGCGTCTGCGTGCAGGCGAACCGCTGATGGATGGTCCTCTCAACCCGCACGACATTCTTGCCGTGCTTGGTGAGAAGGAACTGCAGGCATACCTGGTGAACGAAATCCAGGAAGTTTACCGACTGCAGGGTGTGAACATCAGCGACAAGCACATCGAGGTCATCGTCCGGCAGATGATGCGCTGGGTGAAGATCGAGGATGTGGGCGATACGTCGTTCCTGCTCGAGCAGCAGGTGGACAAGTTCCGCTTCCGCGAAGAGAACGAGCGCGTTATCGCACAGGGCAAGAAGCCGGCAACAGGCCGTCCGTTGCTGCTCGGCATCACCAAGGCGTCGCTCTCGACGGACTCGTTCATCTCCGCAGCATCGTTCCAGGAAACGACCCGCGTACTTACCGAAGCGGCGATCCAGGGAGCGGTGGACCACCTGCGTGGCCTGAAAGAGAACGTCATCGTCGGCCGCCTCATTCCGGCGGGAACGGGCATGGAGTACTACCGCAATGTCCGACTCTCGCAGGAGATGGAAGAGGCCGCGAACCAGATCCAGGAAGAGGTTACGCGCGAGTACGAGGAAGCCGAACGCGCACTGGAACTGTTGCGTCACGAAGGCGAGAACGAGGCGGAAGAACTGGCAGCCGAGTAATCGCACAAGCTGTATCTCGGGACGGGGCGATGCACAATCGCCCCGTCTTTGCTTTTCAGGCGCTCGGGGTTTTGGGTCAGAGCTGGTGCACCAAGGTCGATATAGTCGAAAAGCCGTCCCACGAAGTACCATAGTCCGGTTATCTCATTCAGCATGAACTTGATGGGGCGCTTTCTCCGGGCGTTACGGCTTGCGTTGTGGCGTGCATTCTGGCACGACGCCTTTGGTGTGGCAAAGGGCGCCGCTTACTCGTCAGTGCTGACACTGTTCCCGATGCTGCTACTGGTGGCTTCAATTCTCGCCACCTCAAGCGAACTCTCTGCTTTCGTCGGTGAAATCTCCAGCGCCGTAGGACGCATCTTCCCACCCGGCACGGCGGGAACTGCACAGGCGTACTTCGAATCCATGGTGCGCCGGCCAGTGAGTGTCATCGTCACCACTTTTCTTCTGACACTCTGGACCGGATCAGGCGTGATGCTCTCATGGATGGAGGGCTTCCGGAACGCTTACCAGATGCCGAAGACATGGGGCATTCTTAAGGAGCGGTTCATCGCGTTCGGTCTGGTGATCATGGCTGGTCTGCCGCTGGCGTTTGCTACGTTTCTGGTGGCGTTCGGGAACCAGATTGAAGAGTGGCTGATGTACAACGCGGGCCACCGTTTCGAACCGGTTATCCTGCTATTCTGGACGGGGTTGCGCTGGGTCATCGCACTCACGACCAGCATTGCCGTCATCACGCTGATCTATCATCACGCTGTGCCGCGCACGCTGAAATGGCATTCCGTTCTGCCGGGAGCCGCTCTTGCGACAGGCATCTGGTTTCCAGCGACGATGCTGTTCGGTTGGTATGTAAGCAAGTTCGCTCAGTACTCGCTACTCTACGGGTCGATGGCAACGGCAATCGTAACCCTGGTCTGGATGTACATCATCTCAGTAATCGTGCTTATCGGCGCCGAGTTCAATGCATTACTCTTCCCAAGAGAAGTCTCCAAGAAGTCCGAAACCTCGAACCACATATCCCGAGTCCATGCACGCTGAATCACTGCCCAGACACCCAGGTGAGCGTCGGGCCAAAATCGTCTGCACGATAGGGCCGGCCAGCAACTCCGAAGCCATGATTCGCGACCTCGTTCGCGCGGGCATGGACGTGGCACGGCTGAATTTCTCGCACGGTACACACGACGACCACGCCGCAGTCATCGCCCGCATAAGGAAGGTGGCCAGCGAGGAGCAGCGGCCCATCTGCGTGCTTCAGGATCTCCAAGGTCCGAAGATCCGCACGGGCAAGCTGGCGAACGGCAAACCAGCCGTCCTCACGACTGGCGCTCGCATCGTACTTACCCCTGAGGAAATAGTGGGCGACGCGTCCCGCATCTCGGTCAGCCTTGAGACGCTGCCAGCTGAAGTCAAAGAGGGCGCGCGAATTCTAGTGTCTGACGGCTTGATCGAACTCAGGGTGCTCTCAGTGAGACAGCGTGAGGTCGAGTGCGAGGTCGTCAACGGTGGAGTGCTTCGGGAATCTCAGGGCGTCAATTTGCCCGGCGTGGCGCTCAGCATCCCGTCGATGACCGAGAAGGACCGATCGGACCTTGAGTTCGGGCTGCAACAAGGCGTCGATCTGGTCGCCTTATCGTTCGTGCGGTGTCCCCAGGACGTGGCCGAAATAAAGGCTGCAATCCGAGCTCTTGGCAAGGAAACACCCGTGGTTGCGAAACTCGAAAAGCCGCAAGCGCTGGAGCACCTGGAGGAAATCTTCGAACTTGCCGACGCAGTCATGGTGGCGCGCGGGGATCTTGGAGTGGAAGTTCCGCCCGAGGAAGTACCAATCATTCAAAAACGCATCATCGCCATGGGAGCGCAGTGCCGCAAACCGGTGATCACCGCCACGCAAATGCTCGAATCAATGGTGGAAAGTCCGCGACCGACCCGCGCGGAAGCCAGCGACGTGGCGAATGCGATATTCGACGGCACGGACGCAGTGATGCTTTCAGGAGAGACCGCCCGAGGCAAGTATCCGCGAGAGGCGGTCGAGATGATGGCCAGGATCATATGCTCGGCCGAGGCTCACATGGAGGGCACAAGGCCGGACCGGCCAAGCCCGGGAAGACGTCTATCGATTGCCGAAACCATCTGCAACTCGGTAGCGCGCGCAGCGGACGATCTGGACATGAAGGCAATCGCCGTATTCACCGAAAGCGGCGCAACGGCCAGACTGGTGTCGAAATATCGGCCGCGTTGTCCCGTTTACGCATTCGGCGACACGCCCGCAGTATGCAATCGGATGAACCTGTACTGGGGTGTACACCCGGTGTTAACTGCCTCTCCCACATCCGCGGAACAAATGGTACATTCAGCGGAAGGTGAATTGATTCGCAAAGGCCTCGTTACGGCTGGAGACATCGTGGGGGTAGTCACCGGAACGCGTTTAGCGTCTGGGTTCACGAATGTGATGCGCCTGCACACGATAGGCAGTGAACCGGACGTGCGTTCGCGGCAATTGCGATAGATGCGAGGCCTAAGAGCCTGGAGCGAGTTTAGCCATATGCCAGAAGTTCTCTCCATCGCTGTCATGGAACCCTTTGAGGGCAAGGAAGACGAATTCGAGCAGACCTTGCGCGACTTCTATGCGCTTCTCAAGCAGAAGAAGTACAGTCGCGACGAACTGCTGCGGAACAAGAAGTCGCCTCACTACGTGAACATCCGGCATTGGGCGTCGGAAGAAGCGCGAGCACAGGCGCAGGAAGATCCGGACGTGCACCGCTACTGGTCGCGGCTTGGCCTACTATGCCAAATGCGCGCCGTGTATGAGACGCTCGTGCCCGTGATGCAACAATCCGGCAGCGAAGGTGACTAGTTCAGATCGACGGCCCTGAAGCCTTCATCAGGGCCGCCGTTTCAGTTCACCCAAGGCGGTCGCGACTCGCCGTCCTTCTTGTTCTTGCCCGGATCGCGGAAGTTTCCGTACTCGTCGAAATATTGCTGGCGATCCACATTCCGCATGTAGACCTCGAATTTCTTCGCGGCTCGCCGACGCTTCCAGCGGTAGTACTGATTCCGGACTCCGTAGTAGCTCTCAGAGAAAGCCAAGCCCAGGCCGCGCCGCGGCAGGAACCGTACGTAAACAAATCCGAACAGCAACCCGCCCAGGTGTGCGAAATTGGCCACCCCTGTCCTTCCGGGTTGCAGCGACGTCGCAAAAACCACGAGGACGATAATCGCCACCATGTATTTCGCCTTAATCCGGAACGGCAGCGGGAACAGGAATAGCTCCTGATTTGCGTGCAGGATTCCGAATGCGATCAGGATGCCGTAAACCGCACCCGACGCGCCCACAGTAGGCGTGTACACCAGTTCCGCAAGGCTCGCCCAGAACGGCGACGGACTCGTTCCAGTGACTGCCACACCGAGATAGGCGACCGCAACGGTCGTGAGGGCCGCGCCCACCATGCAGAAGAAGTAGAACTCCAGGAAACGGCGACGTCCCCAGTCCATCTCCAGCTGTGAGCCGAACATCCAGAGAGAGAGCATGTTGAAGAGGATGTGGCTAAGCCCGATGTGAATGAAACCGTAGGTGATGAACTGCCAAACCCAGAGACTGCTTAATCCCCGTATGGGACTGAAGCCGAACAGTCGCGATATTTCGCCCTGAAAACCAGGAGAGGCGATATTGCCCAGTAGCACTACGAAAAATACGACGACGTTGATGATGACCAGTAGCTTCACCGCCCCGGTAAAAGGCGGGAAACCCAGTGAAATGGTCGAGCTGCCGCGAGAAATGCGCTGTGGAGGCATAGAACTCTCTCGAGATTACGTCAAGTTCGTGTCCGGCGTGGACGAAATAGCAATGCTCAGCAGGGTGCAAAGGAGAAACTTACTGATGCTCAGACACCCCGATCTCTTGCTGTTTCGATTCCTTCACGCTTAGTTTCGTCGCAATCTGTCCCAATCCGGTTTCACGTGTCACTGTGTCGAACGTTCAACGCGGCCGGCGTGGTTAGTTAGGCAACGCTCCCGCTCGGACGAGTCCAGCGAGACAGAGACTCGGAATCGACACGTGGTCCGCTGACCATCTTCGATGCTGTTTACTGTTCCTACGTTCTGGGGCTGCGTCGCCATCCTGCAGGAGTGAGATGCCATCTGCGTTGTGACCAGCGCGTTGGGCAACCGGAGTCAACGCCGCAGCCATCAGAACGGCGACGCAAACAGCTGAATGCTTGCGGTTCTTACACGTAACGCTGCATGAAATTCCGTTGCAGGACGCTTGACGATGTCTGCAGAGCATTTTACTAATTACGAGGGCGCAACAACTCGGTGGCCGGATCACCGGGGGGCGCGTCGAACTACGGAGGCGATAGTCATGGTTCTTTGTCCGGAATGCGAATCCGATCTCGATATTGAAGAAGGCGAAGTAGACGAGGGTGAAATTATTTCCTGTCCAGAGTGCGGCACCGATTTCGAGGTTGTGACCGCTAATCCGCTCGAACTGCGTCCACTCGCAGAGGAGGACGAGGATCTCGCTGAAGAGGAAGATGAAGAGTACTGATACCGGTGTTACTAGCCGTTCAGAACGGTCGATGGGGAGTGCAGTGCGGACGCTTTGCATCGCACTCCTGATGGCTACAACCGTCGCCTTCATTCTGGTGGGGCCCGCCACAGAATTGGCCCAGGCATCCGGGGCGAAGAAAGCTAAACCGTACTCGCTGCTTTTTGGGACCGTTTGGGACAGCAGTGGGCGCCCAGTATACGGAGCGAGAGTCAAGATACGTCGCGAGGGCCAGAAGAACGCCAAATGGCATCTCGTTAGCGATCGACGCGGCGAATTTGCGCAACGCCTTCCGAGCGAGGCAGCCGACTACATCGTCTGGGTGGAAGGCGAGGGAAAAGCACCGCTCGCCGAAACCAAAGTACATGTTGGCGATGAGGCGCGAGTTGACATCGGGCTGCATCTAACAGAGTAGATGTCCGAGTACACTGGTATCGTATCCCACCTGGCGAGCGAGCCCGGCGGGTGGAGGTGTGCATGAAACGATCCGTTCTCACGGTCCTACTCATAACTGTGTTTGCATTGCATGCTGCGGGGCAGTTCCCTGCCGCTTCGGAGCCTGAATACCGGCAAGTACAGGGAGCAATGCGTACTCTCTCCGGTCAGGTCATGGATGGTTCCGACAGGCCCGTAGCCGGAGCGGTCGTGTACTTGAAGAACACGAAGACGCTGGCCGTCAAGACTTTCATCGCCGACAACAGCGGTGGGTATCGGTTCCCGTCGTTGTCTCCGAACGTGGACTACGAGATCTACGCGGAAGCAAACGGGCGCCGCAGCTCGACGAAAATCCTGTCGTCGCTGGACTCGCGGCAGAATCCTTCGATCAACCTGAAGATCAATTAACCCGGTAACTCGGACATGAGGCCGCCATATCAGGCGGCCTTTTCCATTTTGCATCCATGCGCATAAAAGGAAAGCCCGCCATTGCTGGCGGGCTGTCTAACTTCCGGGAATAAACTAGTCGCGGTCGCGCTTCCAGTTCATCAATTCGCCGATGGTGGCGGAGCCAGGCGTCGAGGAAGTGGTGGCCTTGTAGCTCTCGATATCCGCACGAGTGGGTTCTTCTCCCACAGCGCGAATGGAGAGGCCGACCTTCTTCTCCGCCGGGTTCATCTTGATGATCTTGAAGTCGAATTCCTGACCCGGCTCCAGCCTGATCGGAGCTCCGTGCTCGTCAACGGCTTCGGAGTTGTGGCACAGGCCCTCGACTCCGTCGGTGATCTCGACGAATGCGCCGAACGTGGCTACGCGCAGCACCTTGCCGTGGATCACATCGCCGATGCGATGGTTCTGGAAGAACGTATCCCAGACATCCGGTTCAAGCTGCTTGATGCCGAGCGACAGGCGGCGATGCTCCGGTTCGATTGCCAGAACCTGAGCCTTGACGCGATCGCCCTTCTTCAGAACTTCCGAAGGATGCTTCACGCGCTTCGTCCAGCTCAAGTTGCTGACGTGTACCAGGCCGTCAATGCCGTCCTCGATTTCGATGAAGGCACCGAAATCGGTCAGGTTGCGGACGCGTCCTTCAACGCTGGAGCCGATCGGGTACTTATCGTGCAGCGTCTCCCATGGATTGGACTCGAGCTGCTTCAGGCCAAGGCTGATGCGGCGTTCCTGCGAGTTCACGTTCAGCACGACCGCATCTACCTGGTCGCCAACGTTGACCAGCTTGGACGGATGCTTCATCCGCTTCGACCAGGTCATCTCGCTGACGTGCACCAGACCTTCAATGCCCTGTTCGAGCTCGATGAAGGCGCCGTAATCGGTGACGCTGATCACGCGGCCATGGACGCGAGCACCAATCGGATAGCGCTCAACGGCGTCGAGCCACGGATCAGGCGTAAGCTGCTTGAAGCCAAGCGATACGCGCTGCTTATCTTTGTCGAACTTCAGCACCTTCACCTGGATGTGATCGCCCACCTGGACAAGGTCACGCGGATGGGTCAGGCGGCCCCAGCTCATATCGGTGATGTGGAGCAGGCCGTCAATGCCCCCGAGGTCGACGAAAGCACCGTAGTCGGTCAGGTTCTTCACCACGCCGGTGAGGACCGCGCCTTCTTCGAGGTGCTCAAGCGTCTTCGTGCGCTTCTCGGCAACTTCCTCTTCGAGGAGCTGCTTGCGGGAAACGACGATGTTGCCGCGCTTCTTGTTCAGCTTGATGATGCGGACTTCGAGTTCCTGACCCTTCATGCCATCCAGATTGCGGATGGGACGCAGATCCACTTGCGATCCGGGCAGGAAAGCACGGGCACCGAGGATATCGACCGTGAGGCCACCCTTGATGCGGTCAACGACGATGGCCTTGATGGCCTTCTTCTCGTTGTAGGCATGCTCAATCTCGTCCCATGCCCGGAGGCGCTGAGCCTTCTCGTGGGAGAGCTTGGTGTAGCCTTCTTCGGTCTCGCCCTTCTGGATGATGACGTCGATCTCGTCGCCGGGCTTGAACTTCACGTTTCCTTCGTGGTCCTGAAGTTCATTGACGAGCACGACGCCCTCGGACTTGAATCCGACGTCGATGAGGGCGTATTTCTCGGTGATGCTTACGACCGTGCCGCGAACAATGCGGTCTTCGGAGCCTTCCATTTCGGCGGTCTGTTCGGCTTCGAAGCTTTCCAGCGCTGCGGCGAAGTCTTCCATCATGGGTTGATCGTTGCGAGCCGCCGCTGTGTCGGCAGCGGACGTCTCAGGCGTTGCGGTGTTGGTGTCTGTAAACGTAGAAGTAGTTCCTTGCTGTGGAGTTTGAGAGCTTGAGACAGCAGTTTCCTGGCCGGCAGACGCTTCGTTAGGCGTGTTCGGGTCGCTCTGGCTACCGGGGGTCACCGAGGGCTGCTGAGTGGTATCGGGATCGTGCGGGACGGCGGTGTTGTTCTCGTCGTACAAGGCCATTGTGTTCCCACCCACGCGCCCGAAGACGTCATGGGGACCACGTGAAATTCGAAGGACTGCTGGCGTGGGTCTTCGAGGTGTTGGTGGACTGTCCAGCGGTCTGCCGGATGAGTGCACAACTGATCCGGAACCTTCTGACTATAGCAATCGCTTGGGAATGGTGTCAAACATTCGGGGTATATCCTGATAAACCCACAGAAATAAAGTGCTGCACTTTTGGTAAACGGGTCACGATTCCCCCTTCCGGCGCTCCCGCGTGACATTCCTCGGCGCCTGTTGGCAGGGAAACATGCCGGATTTTGCCTGTGCTACGCTCGTCTCGCTATGGATCGCCTATTCACTCCCTGGCGTTACGCCTATGTGACGAACGCGGAAGGCGCATCGGGCTGCCTGTTTTGCAACAAACTTGAAGAGGGGGACGACCACAGCGCCTGGATCGTCTACCGTGGCGAGCACTGTTTCGTGATGCTCAACGCCTTTCCCTATACCTCCGGACACGTGATGGTGGCGCCTTACGAGCACGTGGACCAGCTTGATAAGCTCCCGGGGCCCGCGGCCCAGGAGATGATGGCGATAACCCAGAGAATCGAGACTGTCCTGCGGAAGCTCTACCATCCTGATGGTGTGAATCTCGGCATGAACGTCGGGAAGGCTGCAGGCGCGGGAGTGGCGGGCCATATACATATGCACGTTTTGCCGCGCTGGGTCGCAGACGCGAACTTCATGAGCGTCATCGGGGAAACGCGAGTTCTGCCGGAGGCGCTGGAGACAACGTACCAGCGCATGCGCACCGAGCTGAAGTGAGGGCGAGGCTGGGAAAACCCGCAGCAGTCAGGAACGAGCCCTGACTGCTGCGAAGTGGATGATTATTAGTCGGCCGCCTCAGGAACGGGTTCCTGTCCTGTTGCTCTCATCGGCAGAATGCTGCGTACGATGACGTACAGGATTGGAATGATGAACAGGTTCAGGAACGTCGAAACGATCATTCCGCCGAACACCGTTGTTCCGACCGAGTGACGCCCCGCGGAACCTGCGCCGCTTGCAAACACAAGCGGCAGCACGCCAAGAATGAACGCCACGGACGTCATCAGGATCGGGCGGAGGCGCAGCCGGGCAGCCTCTACGGCGGCTTCGAACAGTCCCATTCCCTTGTGCTGCAACTGCTCAGCAAACTCGACGATCAGAATCGCGTTCTTGCTGGCGAGTCCGATGAGCATCACCAGACCAATCTGGCAGTAGACGTCGTTCTGCAACCCACGCAGCGCCTGCGCGCCAAGTCCGCCGAGAATGGCCATCGGGACGCCCAGCAGGATGATGAACGGCAGCACGAAGCTTTCGTACTGGGCGGCGAGAGTCAGGTAAACGACCAGCATCCCCAGCCCGAACAGCAGCAATGACTGCCCACCGGACTCAATCTCTTCCAGCGCAAGGCCGGTCCACTCGAACGAATACCCAGGAGGCAGTTCGCGGGCAAGTTCTTCCATTGCAGCAATGGCCTGTCCTGAACTGTAACCGGGCGCCGGGCTGCCGTTGATCTCAGCCGTGCGGAACAAGTTGTAATGGCTGATGATGCTCGCGTTAGTTGATTCCTCGATTCTAACGAGGCTCTCCAACGGAACCATCTGACCACTCTCGGACCGGACATAAAACTGTCGCAGGTCGCGAGGCTGCGAACGGTACTGCTTGTCCGCCTGCACGTACACGCGATACGACCGGTTGTTGAAATCGAAGTCGTTCACGTATTGCGATCCCATGTAGACCTGGAGGGCTGATGTGATCTGCGTGAACGGTACGCCGAGGCTCTTGGCTTTCTCGCGGTCGATCTGCACAAGGAACTGGGGATCTCGCGCGCTGAAACTGGTGAAGAGTCCCGTCAGTTCAGGGCGTTGCTGGCCCCTGCGGATCAGGTCGCGGAGCGCAGCTTCCATTTCCTCCAGTGAGCCCGAGCCAATCTGCTGTAGTTGGAACTGGAAACCGCCGTACGCGCCCAGACCCTCAATGGGCGGCGGCAGGAACGGCACGACGAACGCATCGGTGATGCCGGCCAAGGGACCGCGTAGGGAGTTCACAACCTCAGCGGCCGAATGCCCCGCACCTTTGCGTTGATCGATGTCGCGCAGGTTGATGAAGATGAGACCGCGATTCGGTGCTGCACCTCCGAAGCTGAAGCCGGGCACGGCGAAGATGCCGGCAACGTCCTCGTGCTGGCTGAGTATCTTGGTAGCGCGAGCCGCGATTGCGGTGGTCACGTCCAGCGAGGAACCTTCTGGCGCCTGAATGTTCACGATGAAGTAACCTTGATCCTCATCGGGAACGAAGCTGGTGGGGACCAACCTGTAAACCACATATGTAAGACCGAGCCCCGCTACGAACACGAGGGCCACGAGAGCTTTGCGCGTCTCCAACCGACTCAGCAGATGCGTGTAGGCCTTGGTGCCCGAATTCAGCAGCGAATCGATTGCGCGGAACACGCGATTCTTCGGTTTGTTGCTGTGCTTCAACAACAACGCCGTAAGCGCCGGGCTGAGCGTGAGTGCATTGAAGGTGGAGAGCGCGATGGAGAACGCGATTGTCAGCGCGAACTGCTGGTACATGCGCCCGGTGGTGCCCGGGAACAGGGACACGGGCAGGAACACGGCGATCAACACCAGCGAGGTAGCGACTACAGCGCCGGTCACCTCAGCCATGGCTACGCGAGTAGCGGCACGGGCATCGGCGATTCCCTCGGAGATGTGTCGTTCCACGTTCTCGATAACGACAATCGCATCGTCCACCACGAGGCCTGTGGCGAGCGTAATTCCGAACAGTGTCAAGGTGTTGATGGAAAAGTCGAACACCTTGATGAAAGCAAACGTGCCAACCAGCGACACCGGGATGGTGATGGCCGGGATCAGCGTGCTGCGCCAGCTCTGCAGGAAGAGGAAGATAACCAGGATGACGATCAGGATTGCCTCGCCCAGCGTCTTCACCACTTCCCAGATTGAGTCCTTAACAGCCGTAGTGGTATTGAATGCGATCTGATATTTCAGCCCTGGCGGAAATTGCTTCGAAAGCCGCGTTAGCTCGGCCCTGACGCCTTCGTCTACCTCAATCGCGTTTGCATTCGAGAGTTGAAGCACGCCGAGTCCGATCGCCTCGTAACCGTTGTATGTGAGGTTTGCGGCGTAGCTCTCGGCGCCAAGCTCGGCGCGGCCCACATCCCGGAGCTGGATAATCGAGCCGTCCTCCGCGCGCTTCAGAACGATTGACTCAAACTCCTTCGGGTCGGTGAGTCTGCCGATGGCGCGCACGCTGATCTGGAAGGCCTGCCCGGGAACGGCGGGCGACTGACCTACCTGTCCGGCCGCGACCTGCACATTCTGCTCGCGAAGGGCATTGACGACGTCGGCGGCTGTCAGGTTTCGCTTCGCCAGCTTCAGCGGGTCGAGCCACAAGCGCATGGCAAACTTGCGTTCGCCGAAGATGAGGACGTCGCCCACGCCTTTGACGCGCTTGAGCGCGTCCTTCACGTACACGTCGAGGTAGTTGCTGATGAAGAGGCTGTCGTAGCGCCCATCTTCGGAGTAGAAGCCCGCGGCCAGCACGAACGACCCGGAGTTCTTGTTGATGGTGACGCCCGTGGTTTGCACTTCCGCCGGCAGCCGTCCCAAGGCGGCCGACGCGCGATTCTGTACGTCGACAGCAGCGATGTCGAGGTTACGATTCAGGTCGAAAGTGGCGGTGATGGAACTCGATCCGTCATTGCCGCTGCTCGAGCTGACGTAGCGCATGCCTTCGGCGCCATTGATGACCTGCTCAAGGACAGTGGTTACGCTGGTCTCAACTGCGCGCGAATTCGCTCCGGTATAGAACGCGCTCACGGTTACCTGCGGCGGCGACAGGGCAGGAAACTGCGCGATCGGCAGCGTGGGGATGGCGATGACGCCCGCGAGGATGATCAGGAGCGAGCAGACCGTGGCGAACACAGGTCGCCTGATGAAGAAATTTATGAACATCTGGTCCTCCCGAGCTGGTTACGAACCGGGCGCGACGGGCATGCCATCGACAAGCATCTGCACGCCGGTGGTGATCACTTTATCTCCGGCTTTCACGCCTTCGAGCACGATGTAGTCGTTCCCCATGACGTCGCCGAGGCGAACGGGACGCTGGCGCGCCACGGCTTTCTTGTCGTCACCCTCGGCCACGAATGCGAATGCTTGACCGCTCAGGCGTGCGACAGCGGTTACGGGGATGAGCGGCCGTTCAGTTTGCCGCCAGATGATGCGCGCACGAACGAGTTCGTCATTGCGCAACCCGTGCTTTCCGTCCTTGATCCGGGCCTTCACAAGCAAGAGTTGGTTCTGCGTGTCGAGTCGCGGGGAGATGAATGAGATTTCGGTGCGAAGTCTCGGTTTCCCATTGTCATCGAGAATCTCAACGGGAGCGTTCATGCGCACTTCCGAAGCTCTTTCGGCCGGAACGGAGATGTAGGCTTCGAGATCGTTCCCCGAGTCGAGCGTGGTCAGCACAGTCTCGGTGGTCACCCGGTCGCCGACGCGAACGGGGATGTCGCCAATGACCCCGGCCTTTGGCGCACGGACCGTGAAGTAGCGCAACTGCACGCGCTGCTCGCGTACGGAAGCTTCAAGCGCCTGCACGTCGGCACGAGCCTGATCGTAGGCGGTGGCAGCGCGGTCGAGTTCCTGTTTGCTGATAACCCCTTCGGCAAACAACTGCTTGCGGCGCTCCAACTCGAGCCTGTTGTACTCCAGCGTGGCCATGCGAGAACGGCGAGAGGCCTCCTGCGAATTGACGGTGGCCTGCTGCTTGCGTGAATCCACATCGACCAGCGGGGTTCCTTCTTCAACAGCGTCGCCGGCGCGCACGTGTATGCGGGTGATGTAGCCCTCAACTTGAGGCTGTATCAGAGACGCGCTGCGTGACTTGATCGTGGCCAGGTAGTCGGTGAACTCGCCAACCTGCTCTAGTCTGGCTATTTGCGTCTTTACAGGCAGGGCACGCTGCTGCTCGGCAGTGCCGGCTCCCTCTACTCGAGAGCTGCAACCCGTTGCTGCCAAAACCGCGAGAGCAACCAGAACGACAGCACACCAGCTATGAATCGGCTTACGCGACATGAACCTACCTTTCTGGCACGAGCATAACGGAAAGGTGGACCCGCAGGATACGGCCCGCCCGAAGGAGCTTTGAAATTCAGATGAGCGGGTGGAAAGAAAGATTCGTGTTTGTGTTGGTCCGAACGCCGACAGCTCTCGAATAGACTCTGCCTGGCAATTGTCGAGCGCATCCCACAGATAAATATCGAAAATGAGGGAGTGTTCATGCCGCATTTCGCAACTCTGCGCGACTACCGTTTCAAGGAGCAGCTCGACGATATCCGCGGCTGCGATCTTTACGGTGTTGACAACGACAAGCTTGGAAAAATTGAAGACGTGGTTTTCGAACACGGTTCGGGAACCGTGAAGTACGTCGTGGTGGACACAGGTGGTTGGCTGCGCAGCAAGAAGTTCCTGGTCCCCGCAGACCGTATTCACGACTACGAGGGCGACCCGCAGGCACTCCAGGTGGATCTGGTGAAGGAGCACATCGAGCGCTACTTCCCGCCGTATGACGAGAACATCGTCAATGAAGAAACGAGGTGGAAGGACTACGAAAGCCGGTACGAAGGCTCCGCGCGCGAAAACCGCATTTGGGATACCGGTTCCGTAATGCACAAGCAGGGCAGTAGCCGCACTATCACACCCGAAGCCGCTGATATAGGAGACGCCGGAGAGCTTGCTTCCGGCGGCGAGCAAGGCGATCTCAGCAGTTTCGATGTTGAGCCCACGCGCATGGCGGGGAAGTTCACGGATACCGCGCCGGGCAGCCAAAAGATGCACACGGCTCCGCTTGGGACGGAACGGAAGGACGAGCGACTCACCGGAACCGGAGATCGCGGCATACCTGCACCCGGAAGCGGCACAAGGGACGTAGCCTCTGCGGAACGCGAGCAACACCGGCACGAAGGCAAGGTGGAGCCCATCAGCACCAGCCCCATGCACCGTCCGATGGAACGGATCACTGACGTGCCAGCTCCGTCAGAACGCGACAGCTTCGCCGTTCCCGAGCGCGCCGACGTGGGCGAGGAGCACCGGATGCGCGATCGCAACTACAACGTTCCATCGCACCCGATCGAGGACGTGCGCGGGACCGGTGGCGTAGGCGCCTCGCAGGAAGATATGCACTCGCGTCCAGAGCGCTGGCGGCGATTCGAGGAGTTGCTGAGACGTAACCGAGTGGACATAGAAGCGAAGTGTCCGCATTGCGCCCCAGCGAAGGATCGCCGCGACGTTGCCTGATGTACGGGTGAAATGAAGGGGACATTCCCCTTCATTTCACTTTCATTGTGTTTGGAGCAGCGTTTCCATCCCGCTCTCGTCGATGACGGGGACTCCAAGGTTCCGAGCTTTGTCCAGCTTGGAACCGGCATCTAAACCGGCGATCACGTAATCGGTTTTCTTGGATACCGAGCCGCTCACGCGCCCACCAGCGGCTTCTATCATCCTCTTCGCTTCATCCCGCGTGTACTTGCTCAAGGTGCCGGTCAGCACGAAGGTTTTGCCGGCCAGCTTTGTGCCGCGCTCTTTCTTGTTGCCGGAGAAAGTAAGTCCCGCACCCCGGAGGCGCTCAATAAGCTCACGGTTCGCAGGCTCGAGGAAGAACTCGCGGATACTGGCGGCGATGCGGGGCCCGACTTCCTGCACTTCCTGCAACGCCACAAGGCTTTGCTCGGCATCGTCGAGAGTCGCGGCTTTGATAAGTTCGTCCATGCTTCCGAAATGCTCTGCCAGAAACTCGGCGGTTCGCTCGCCGACGAAGCGGATGCCGAGTCCGAAGATTACACGCTCCAGCGGCAGCTTCTTGGAGTCTTCGATTTCGTCCAGTACATTCTGGGCGGATTTGTCGCCCATTC
>Ga0196976_1000398_pt1 | contig 27878 bp, 27 predicted proteins | sample S3v_513CmetaG_FD_148644 | JGI IMG/M metagenome (GOLD analysis project Ga0196976, IMG submission 148644) | Soil microbial communities from Anza Borrego desert, Southern California, United States - S3+v_5-13C | ecosystem: Environmental > Terrestrial > Soil > Desert | place: USA: California...
GGGGCGGCGGAAGAAGTACGCCACCTGGGCCCTCGGCGCCTCGCTGGCGCTGGGAGGCATCGGCGCGCCGCTGAAGATGGTGCAGCAGAATGCGACCGGCACGGCCGGCGGCAAGGGGAGCAGCAAGCCGGCAGCGACGTCGTCGCTCGACCGCGCGCTGGCGGGTGACCTCGACGCGGCGAAGTCGATCGCGTCGACGGTGGCAGGCGGCGTGGAGGCGGTGACGCAGGGCGTGGAGAAGGCCGCGCAATCGCCTCTGAAGACCGTGGCCGAGGCGCCGAAGCAGTTGTCCGTGATCACCGAACAGGCGCGGGAAGAGTTCTTCCGCAAGGAAGTGCCGTTCGGCTCGATCATCTACAAGGAAGCGAAGAAGAACAACGTGAGGCCGGAGCTCGTGGCCGCCGTGGTGCAGGCGGAGTCGCGCTTCAAGCCGACGGCGCGCTCGGGCGCGGGCGCGATCGGCCTGATGCAGCTCGTGCCGCGCACCGGGCGGTGGATGGGGGCGCGCGACCTGACCAACCCGCAGCAGAACGTGGCCGCGGGCGCGAAGTACCTCAAGTACCTGCACGAGCGCTTCGACGGCAACGAGACGAAGATGATCGCTGCCTACAACGCCGGCGAAGGAAACGTGAAGCGCTTCGGCGGCGTCCCGCCGTTCAAGGAGACGCGCAAGTACGTCGTCAAAGTGCGCAACTACGAGAAGGACTTCAAGACCCGCGTCGAGAGTCACATCGCCGGCGACGTCTCGGCCGATCTGACCAGCGACGTGGCCAGGGCGGAAGCGCGATAGGTGTGGTTGAATAGCCGCGAGTGAGTGGCTTGCGACTGGTCGTCGGCGCGATCGTGATGGGCATCGCCATCCCGGTCGCGCTTTTCCTGCTTCTGGGACTGCACTCGCTCTCGCAGCTCTTCACCATCTCCGCCACGACCTTCCTGGCCTGGGGCGTTGCTGACCTCCTGGCGACCATCCTCGAGAAACCGCGGCTGCAGGGGCGGTCGCCGGGGAAGGCGCTGCGGGAGGATTGGGATCGGCGGTCGAAAGAGTAGGCTCATAGGTACAGAGGCTCATAGGCTCATAGCAGGAGCCTCTGTGAGCCTGTGAGCCTGTGCGCCTATGAGCCCTGAGAGGCGTAGCATTCACCCATCATGCGCCGAACTTCCTTCCTCCTCCTCTTCCTCCTCGCCGCCTGCGCTACGCAGGACACCGCCGCCTCCCTCGACGGCACGAACTGGACGCTCAACACCTCTTCCGCCATCACCCTGCGGTTCGCGGACGGCAGCGCCACCGGCTCGGGCGGCTGCAACCAGTACCGCGCGACCTACACGGAGTCCGGCTCCAGCCTGACCTTCGGCCCCATCGGGGCGACGAAGCGTGCCTGCGTCGACCCGGAAGGGAACCGTCGGGAGAGCGAGTATTTCGACGCGCTCTCGCGCGTGGCGTCGTACGCGATCTCGGGAAACCGGCTCACGCTGCGGGACGCGGCGGGGACGACGCTGCTGGAGTTTACGCGGGCGTGATTAACGTAGGACGGGCTTCAGCCCGTCCCCCCGGGGGAGGCGGGCTGAAGCCCGCCCTACGTTCTCTGATGAGCAACGGGTGTGCGGCCGGTGGAAAACCAGCAACCAGCAACCACCATCAGGTCCAGTCGTTCATCTTCTTGAGCAACTGGTCGATCGACAGCAGCTTCTCCGCGCCGTCCGACTCGCGCCGGAAGACGGCGTGGTACCAACCCTTCATCCCCACCGGCGTGTAGAGATCGCTCCCCATGCGCAGGCGGCCGCCGGAGACGAGCTTGAGGAAGACTTGCTCGTAGGCGGAGCGGGTCAGGCGGCGGTCGGGGAAGGGGATCGCGTACGTGTTGCGGCGGCGCTCGGCGTTGCGGCGGCGTTCCTGCGCCGTCCGGCCGAAGCCGGGGAGCAGCGAGATGCCGCGGCGGTCGACGTACTGCGCCTGCACCGGGCGGCGCGGCACGAGCTTGCCGGGGCGATCCGAGCGGCGGCGTGACAGCACCGACTTGCGGATCGGCCGCGCGCGGAGCTCTTCCAGCGCCACCGCCTCGGGGGCCTTCGCGCTCGCCTCGATGGAGCGCGTGCGCGCGCGCGGCTCGGAGCTGACGTTGGCCATCTCGGTCTGGTGCTTCTCGCGCGCCTTCTGGCGCTCGATCACGTATTGGTCGATCGACTCGCGGTTGAACTCGCGCCATGGCGCGAGCATGCGGATCTCCGCCTCGTAATTCTTCAGCTCGTGGATGACCATCCCCCAGCGGCAGAGGCGGCCCACGTCTTCATACGCGGCGGGGCGGTCCACCAGCTCCAGGAGCGAGGGCGCGCGGCCGTCGAGCACGGCGAAGAGGAGGCGGAAGCTGAAGGGGTCGGAGTAGCGCCGGATCGATTTCCGGAAGTACCAGGCCGTCTCCTTGCCGATCTGCCGCAGCGACTTCTTCTCGCCGAACTGCGTCGTCCAGAGCGGCTCGTTGATGTCCGAGGTGTACGGGCTGCGCTCGTAGTGGAAGTCCTTGGTCAGCCACCCTTTACGGGTCGTGTGCTTGCCCGGCGTGACTCCGGCGATGACCGGGATGCCTCGCTTCTCCAGCTCCGACAGCTCGTAGCTCGGCCAGGTCATGATGTCGCGCACGATGCCCACGATGAGCGTCGCGGTGGCGATCATCAGCCCCGGATCGGGCGTGAAATCGACCGTGATCTCCAGTCGCGCGCCGCGCGGGCGGACGCCGACGCCGGTCGAGCGGCGGTTGCCCCCCGCCAGCATCACCGGGACAGGAAGGACGTACGCCAGCAGCAGCGCCAGGAGCTTCTCGTTCCGGCGGGCATTCTGCTGCGACTTCGGGATCTCGTAGGAGATGTTGTAGTGGCTGCTGTAGGCCTTCAGCCGGACGGTGTGGCCGTTCTTGCGCCCCCAGTTCGTGAGCTGATCGCGCACGAAGCCGATCTGCTCCCACAGGTTGCGGACCATCCGGGCGGTGCTGGCCGGGGCCAGCTCGATGACCGGGGTGACCACCTCGATGACGCCGCGGTCGAAATAGACCGCGCCGCCCGTCGGGAGCTGCAGCGACGTCTTCTCGCGGCTCAGCAGGGGACGGTCGATGAACGCACTGGGGTGTTTCCAGTACGGTTCGGGATTGATCTCCTTTTCGTCCAGCCAGACGTTGAACTCGGACTCCATCCCGATCACGGGCATGGCGAGCTTGGCACGGCGAAGGCGGCGGGCTATCTCCCGGTCGAGGTCGGTTTTAGGAATCTCGGGCGGCATGAACTCAGCGGTTTCAACAGAAGCAAACGGCAGGCCGACGTAGGTTGGGCTTCAGCCCGACCATGGACGGGCTGAAGCCCAACCTACGTTTCTTCCGCCCCAACCACGGCCCCTCTCCGTTCCTTCCGCCGCCGCTCCTCGAAGGCGAACCGGGGGCGGTTCTCCTGGGGCTGCTCCATCCGGTCCTCGCTGATCTCGCGGGGGATCAGGGTCATATAGCCGAGGTCGAAATGCACGTGGTCGTCGGCATTCCTGCCGGTCACGGGGCCGTACGGGAGGACGTGGACCTCGTCGCTGAGGTCCTCGGCGATCTCGTTGTAGCGGTCGATCGTCTCTTTCGTCCGGAGAATGGTGGAGCCGATGCGGTAGATGTCCGCGGCCGTTCCCCACATGTGCGGCGAGGCGTTGTGGGCCAGCTTGTGCGACGGGGAGCGGTAGCCGCCGTTGACGGCGATGTGCACCGAGGCGCCGCAGGCCACGCGGAACTGCTCGAGGTAGAAGGCCAGGATGCGGATCGCGCACGGCACGTAGCGCGGGTAGCCCTGCAGCCGCGGCGCTTCCTTGAGGTCGGCCAGGATGAACTCGTTCAGCCCGAAGTGCGGCGTGAGCCGCGTCTTCATGGCCACCTCGTGGGAGGGGATCTCGTAAAAGTAGCGCGGCAGCCGGTGGCGGCGGCCGTCGGCGTCTCGGACCATGTCGCCGGGCTTGAGGATCGATCGGAGCTCGTCGTCGAGATCGTAGGCGTCGACGACTTTGAGGCCTGCTGTTTCTACTGCGGTTTCACTCATAGATGTTTCCGGCGAGCGTATTGAAGATGTCGCGCGAGACTTCGGCGACGGCCGTGCCGCGTCCCTGCTCCGCCGGGAACTGCGTCAGGATCACGAGCACGTACGGCTTCCGCCCGTCGAGATACACGATCCCTGCATCGTGGTGCACGGTGGAGATGTTGCCGGTCTTGTGGGCCACGCGGGCGGCTTTCGGCAGGCCGGCCGGGATGCCGCTGCGGTACTGCTGGTCGAGCAGGATCTCCAGCATCTCGTCGCAGGCCTTCTGCGAGAAGGCCTTGCCGTCGGCGATGATGCGCAGCATTTTGAGGAGGCCGTTGGCCGTGACCTCGTTGTTGAGGCCCGCGTCGAAGGCGCGCGAGTCCTCGACGCCGCGCAGCACTTTCACGCCGTCGATCTCCAGCTCGTCCAGCGCCTGCTGGATGGTGGGAATGCCGATGACCTCGACCAGGAGGTTGGTGGCCAGGTTGCTGGACTTGGTGATCATCCAGTAGGCGAGCTCTTTCACGGTGAGCGTCTTGCCGAGGTGGCCGTACACGTCGGGATCGGCATCGCGGCCGAGGTCGAGCATGAACGGCTCCTGGTTGACGATGCTCGTAAAGCGGTTGCGCACGTGCACCGGCGCATCGAGCCCGAGGTCGCCGCGGTCGATCTGCCGGAACACGCCGAGCAGCACGGCCAGCTTCATCGTCGAGGCGGCATGGAAGTACCGGTCGGCGTTGTACGACCACTGGATCGTCGTCTCCGCGTCGTAGAAAGAGATGCCCAGGTTGTCGAGGTTGTGCTCCTGCCGGATCCTGAGCACGTTGCGGTACAGCGACACTTCTGCCGCCGCAACGGAGTCGCGTTCCGGCGCCACCGGCAGTCTCTCTTCTTTTTTCTGTGCTTTCGCCACCATCGCGAATCTTAGCGGAGGTGCAAGATGGGTGCTGAGTGTCTCACGCCTGTCATCCCGAGCCGCGTAGACGGCGAAAGACCCCCTGCTGGAACCCGGTGCTCGCTCCGTTCGGCAGGGGATCCTTCGTCGTCTGCGCGACTCAGGATGACACGGCCGTGCCGTGTCAGCGCCCCAACCCGCGCAGGTACCGTCCGATCCTCTCGATCCCCGCGGTCACCTGCTCCACGGGGGCCGCGTAGGAGATCCGCACGAAGCCCTGCCCGTGCGGTCCGAAGGCCACCCCGGGGATGACCAGCACCGCGGCGTCGGTGGCCAGCGACTTCGCGAAGTCGATCGACTCGCACGCGGGGACGGGGACGAAGGCGTAGAACGCCCCGGCCGGCGGCGCGATCTCGGTCTCGAGCTCGTGCCCGATGGCGTGCAGCGCGGCCGTGCGCTGGTCGGCGAACTGCGCGCGCACGCCCGCCAGCCACGACGCGTTCCAGGCGCGGTCTTCGAAGATCGACTCCGCCAGCGCCTGCGAGAAGACCGACGCGCAGGTGGCGATGTACTGGTGCGCGGTGATGATGGTCTTCATCAGCGAGGCGCGGCCGTGGATCCAGCCGAGGCGCAGGCCGGTCATGCCATGGCTCTTCGACAGCCCGTTGAGCACGATCACGCGGTCGCCCATCTCCAGCATCGACGCCGGCGCCTGGTCGTACCAGATCTCGCGGTAGACCTCGTCGCTGACGACGAGCTTCCCCGTCGCGGCGATGCGCTCGAGGGTCTCCTTCGGCACGACCGAGCCGAGCGGGTTCGACGGCGAGTTGACGACGATGGCCTTCGTCTTCCGGGTGATCTTCTGCTCCAGCGCCGCGACGTCGATGCTCCAGTCGGGCGGCTCGAGCTCGTAGCGCACGGCCGTCGCGCCGCACATCTGCGCCAGCGTGGCGTAGGAGAGGAAGCCGGGGTCGGGGACGAGCACCTCGTCGCCGGGGTTGACGAAGGCGGTGAAGACGGCGAAGAGCCCTTCCTGCGTGCCGGCGGTGACGCACACTTCCGTTTTCGGGTCGTAGGACGTCCCCTCGCACAGCTTCCGCCGCAGGGCGAGCGTGCCGGCGTTCGGCGAGTATTGCCACGGCACCGTCGCGGCGCGCCGGGCCAGCTCGCGCAGGCGCTCGTCCGGCACGACGTTCGGCTCGCCGATGCCGAGGTTCACCGAGAGCGGCGTGGCCAGGGCGTTGATCTGGCGGATGAGGGAGAGCTCGATGTTGGCGAGTCGGTTCGCGGGCGGTTGTCGGTTGTCGGTTGTCGGTTGTCTGCGAGTCATGGCTCTAGCGCAACCTCACGGACAACGGACAACCGACAACATCATCGCAGCGCCTCTTCCAGCGCCGTGGCCGAGTCGGTTTTCTCGTCGCGGTATTTCACGATCATCGGCGCGGCGATGGAGAGGCCGTGCTGCTCGGCGAAGGCGCCTTTCATCGGGCGCGTGCCGGGGACGACCACCGCCCCGTACGGGATCTCGCGGCGATAGATCTGGCCGCGCACCACGTCGTAGATCGGCGTGGAGGCGGTGATGACCACGCCGGCGCCGATGACCGCGCGTCCGCGCACGACCACGCCTTCATAGAGTCCCGCGTTGCCGCCCACCACCACGTCGTCCTCGATCACCACCGGCACGTTGCCGACCGGCTCCAGCACGCCGCCGACCTGCGCGGCGGCCGAGAGATGCACGCGCTTGCCGATCTGCGCGCACGAGCCGACGAGGGCGTGCGAGTCGATCATCGTCCCCTCGTCCACATACGCGCCGATGTTCACGAACGCGGGGGGCATCATCACCACCCCCTTGGCGATGTACGAGCCGCGGCGGATCGACGAGCCGCCGGGGACGATGCGCACGCCGTCGGCGACCTTGAAGCGCCGGGCGGGGATGGTGTCCTTGTCGACGAAGGAGAGCGAGCCGGAGGCGAACTCCGCCAGCACGCCGAAGCGGAACGCCGCCAGGATCCCTTCCTTCACCCACGCCTGCGCCGTCCAGATCCCGTCCTCGTCGCGCACGGCCGCGCGGATGGTCCCCTTCTCCAGCTCCGCGAGAAAGAGCCCGATCGTCTTCACCGCCTCGGTGCGGTCGGCGTTGTGGAGGGATTTGACGCGGTCTTCGATGGTGATCATGACTGAAGGCTCATAGGCGCATAGGCTCATAGGCGCATAGGCTCATAGGCACATAGGCTCACAGGCTCATAGCAGCTCATCCCTGTGAGCCTGTGAGCCTATGTGCCTATGAGCCTCAGATCAACTCGCACTCCCTTAAAATCTCCCGCATCCGCCCCCTCCCCCCCTCCGTCATCGGCGCCAGCGGCGGCCGCACGGCGTCCGAGGCCAGCACGCCCATCATCTTCAGCGCCGCCTTCACCGGGCCGGGGTTGGACTCGATGAAGTTGCCGGTGAGGAGCGGGAGCAGGCGGTGGTGGATGCTGACGTCGCGGTGGTCGACCAGCTCCCGCATCAGGCGCGGCACTTCGTTGCTGGCCACGGAGATCACGCCCTCCGCGCCGACGGCCAGCAGCGGCAGCGTCCAGGCGTCGTCGCCGCTGAGGACGAGGAAGCCGTTCGGGCGGTCGCGGAGGATGGAGAGGATCTGCTCCATGTTCCCGGACGCTTCCTTCACGCCGATGACGTTCGGGATCTCCCTGGCCATGCGCAGCGTCGTCTCCGCGGTCATGTTCAGCCCCGTGCGGCCGGGGACGTTGTACATGATCATCGGGAAGCCGCTTTTCTTCTTCTCCACGGCCTCCGCCTGCGCGCCGAAGTGGCGGCGCAGGCCGTCGGGCGTCGGCTTGTTGTAGTAGGGGGTGATGGTGAGGATGCCGTCCGCACCGAGGTCGAAGGCCTGCAGCGCCAGCTCCACCGCGCGCGGCGTGGCGTTCGCCCCCGCGCCGGCCAGCACCGGCACGCGTCCGTTCGCCGTCTTCACCGTCAGCTCGACCACGCGGCGGTGCTCGTCGGCGGTGAGTGTGGGGTTCTCCCCGGTCGTGCCGCACGGGACGAGGAAGTTCACTCCCTCGGCGATCTGCCAGTCGACGAACGTCTCCAGCGCGCCCTCGTCGAGCGAGCCGTCGTCGCGGAACGGGGTGACCAGGGCGGTGCCGACGCCACGAAAATCAGAAGAGCTCATCGAACCTCATCAATCCCTTCCGGCCGCGGATGCGCTCGGCCGCGAATACCGCGCCGCGCGCGAATCCTTCCCGTCCCCGGGCGCGGTGCGAGATCTCCACCAGGTCGTCCGCCGAGTCGAAGAAGAGCGTGTGCAGCCCGAACTCCGCGCCGACGCGCGAGGCGGCGATGGGCGGGTCGAGTTTCCCCTCGCTCCCCTCCTTCACCTCGGACGCGATCTTCAGCGCCGTGCCGCTCGGCGCGTCCTTTTTCTGCGAATGGTGCCGCTCCTCCATCCCCGCTGCGTACTGCGGGAAGCGCGCGAAGAGCTCTCCCGCGCGCCGCGCCAGCGCGAACATCGCGTTCGCGCCGGGGGAGAAGTTGGAGGCGTAGACGCAGGCGATGCCGGCCTTTTCGACGCGCGCGCGCACATCGTCGAGCCGCTCGTTCCACCCCGTCGTGCCGATGACCAGACCGAGGCCGTGCTCGCAGGCCACGCCGAGGGCGTGATCGAGCGCCGAGGCGTGCGAGAAGTCGATCAGCACCTCCGCCCCGGCGAGCGGGTCGTTGCGGTCAACGTCGAGGATGCACACCACTTCATGCCCCCCCTCGGTGGCGACGCGCTCGATCGTGCGTCCCATCTTCCCGTAGCCGTGAATAGCGATCTTCATATGTGGCGCGGGCTTCAGCCCGCGGTGACTCCTGCCTGCGACGGGCTGAAGCCCGTCTCCACATCCTCGAACAGCGCGTGATGCACGGCCTTCACCGCCGCGTCGGCGTTCGCGTCGTCGACGACGATGCTGAGATTCAGGCCGCTGCGGCCGAGGGAGATCATCTTCACCGGCATGCCGTCGAGCGCCTCCAGCACCCGCGCGCCGACGCGGGCGTCGGACATGACGTTCTGCCCGACCACGGCGATGATGCACTGTCCGTCCTCGAGCGTGACCTCGGCCATCTCGCCGAGGCGTTTCTTCAGCTCGTCGATGTCGTGCTTCTCGTCCACCGTCACGGTCACCGAGACCTCGGAGGTGGCGATGAGGTCGACCGAGATGCCGAGCCTGGCGAAGACGTCGAAGAACTGCGCCAGGAAGCCGTGCGTGCCGAGCATGCGGTTCGAGGTGACGTGGACCATGGTCACGCCGCGCTTGCGGGCGATGGAGCGCGGCCCCGCGCTGACCGCGGCGCCGGCGCGCGTGATGAGCGTGCCGGACGAGGCGGGGTTGTGCGTGTTCAGCACGCGCACGGGGACGTTGGCCTCGACGGCCGGCTCCAGCGTGCGCGGGTGCAGCTTCGCGCCGAACTGCGCCAGCTCGGCCGCCTCCTCGAACGAGAGGAGGTCGATCACGCGCGCGCCCGGCACGAGCCGCGGGTCGCAGGTGAGCAGGCCGTCGACGTCGGTCCAGATCTGCACTTCCTTCGCCCCGATGGCCGCGGCCACGATGGCCGCGCTGTAGTCGGAGCCGTTGCGGCCGAGGGTGGTCGTGGCGCCGGCCTCGGTCCGGCCGATGAAGCCGCCCATGACCGGGATGCGGTTGCGCTCCAGCAGCGGCACGAGGTTCTGTTTCGCCGCCGCGCGCGTGCGCTCCATGTCGGGCGTGGCGCCGCCGAAGCAGTCGTTGGTCCAGATCACCTCCTCGGCCGAGACGAACTCGCCCGGCAGCGCGCGCATCATCATCGTGTAGGCGAAGAGGACGGAGGAGAGCTTCTCGCCGATGGACATGACCTTGTCGCGCGCGCGCATGGTGATCTCGCCGAGGAGGGCGATGCCGCGCAGGATGGTGTCGACCTCGTCGATCTGCTTGTCGAGCTGCTGGATGAAGGCCTCGAGGAAATCGGACTTCTGCTGCACGAGCCGCAGCGCGACGTCCTCATGACGCGCGCGCACGCCGGCGATGATCTCCCGCACGCGCCCTGGGTTCTGCGCGCAGGCGGCCTCGCTCGCGGCGACGAGATCGTTCGTCACCCCCGCCAGCGCCGAGACCACGACCACCGGCCGCTGCTCGCGCCGCTCCGCCACGATGTCGATCGCATTCGCCACCCGGTCGGCATCGCCGACGGAAGTGCCGCCGAACTTGATGACGATCACGGGGCGCCTCCGGCGCGGTTGCTGGTTGCTGGTTGCTGGTTCGTGGCGGTTCTCCGCCGCAATTGCCATTCAGACGAGGCACCGCAACGAACCAGCAACCAGTAACCAGCAACAATCACAACAGCCCCCTCTCCTTCAACAACTCCGCATTCAGAATCGCCGCCCCCGCCGCCCCGCGAATGGTGTTGTGCACGAGGGCCACGAAGCGGATGTTGAGGATGGGGCAGGGGCGCAGGCGGCCGACGGTGACGGCCATGCCGCGCTCGCGGTCGCGGTCGAGGCGCGGCTGCGGGCGGTCGACGGCGTCGAGGTAGTGGATGGGACGCCGCGGCGCGGTCGGCAGGTCGAGCGGCGGGAAGCTCTCCAGCGCGGCGCGGACCTCTTCGAGCGGCGCGCGCTGGCGGAGCTTCGCGGAGACGGTCATCAGATGCCCGTCGATGGTCGGGACGCGGTTGACCTGCGCGGAGATGGTCATCGGCGCGTCGGTGAAGCGGCCCTCCGTCCAGCGGCCGAGGATCTTGCGCGGCTCCGTCTCGATCTTCTCTTCCTCGCCGCCGCCGATGTAGGGGATGACGTTGTCGAGGATCGCGTACGAGGCCACGCCGGCGTAGCCCGCGCCGCTGATGGCCTGCATGGTCGTGACGTGCACCGCCTCCACGCCGAAGGCGCGGTCGAGCGGCGCCAGGGCGATGGCCAGCCCCATCACCGAGCAGTTCGGGTTCGTGACGATGTAGCCCTTGCGGTGCCGGCGCTGCGCCTCGATGGCGTCGAGATGGTCGGCGTTGATCTCCGGGATCAGCAGCGGGACGTCGGCGTCCATGCGGTGGTTCTTCGAGTTCGAGATGACGGCGCAGCCGCGGTTCGCGTACTCGTCCTCCGCCTCGCCGGCCACCGAGGAGTCGAGGCCGGAGAAGAGGAGCCGCGACTCCAGCTCGTCCCCGAGGGATCTCACGGTGAGGTTCGCCACGTCGTCCGGGACCAGCGACTCCAGGCGCCAGTCCGCCGCGGCGGCGTACGGTTTGCCGGCGCTGCGGTCCGAGGCCACCACCTCGTGCACGCGGAACCAGGGGTGGTCCGCCAGCAACTGGATGAAGCGCTGGCCCACGGAGCCGGTGGCGCCGAGGATGGCGACGGGGATGCGCTCGGTGCGCGTGGCGTAGAGCTCGGAGGCGACGGGCAGTGTGGCAGTCATTCGGATGGGCTCCCTTGCAAAAGCGATTCTATGCGCGGGAGCCCACTCGAATGTGGGGCGGGCTTCAGCCCGCCATCCATGGGCGGGCTGAAGCCCGCCCCACATCACCGCACCGAGCGGCGTTTCACCGGCCCGAACTGCAGCGTGCGCGTGGCCAGGCGCTCGTCGCTCCCGCCGCTGCGATAGGCGATCAGGCCGCGGCTGTCGGAGAGGATCAGCAGCTCCGGCTCCGCCTCGAAGCGCTCGCTGGCCGCGGCCACGAAGAGCTGCGGCGCGTACGGCTGCTCGGGAGAGAAGGTGAAGCCGTGCACGTCTCCGGAGCGCGTCGCGTACGCGACCACGCAGCGCGTCGCCGAGCATTCGATGCGTGGAGGGATCGACGCGTCGACATCCGCGGCTACCGAGTAGAGCGCGCCGCTGGCCGTCATCCGGTAAAAGACCCTGTCCCGCCCGCTGGAGACAATGACGAAGTCGTTGCCCGCCGCCGCGATCGCGTATCCGCTCGGGACGTTCGCCCCGATGGTCTCGACGCCGCTGCGCGTGCCGGCGGTCCAGGCGAGCAGCGACTGCGACGTCGGCGGGATGCCGCCCCGTCCCGGGAACCCTGTGATGCGGCGCACCTCCGCTGTGACGCGCGTGCCATTCTCGGCGACCGCGAACGGAAACGCGCCGGCGACCTGGCCGAGGAGCGTGCCGTCGCGTGCCACGCGTACGGGGATGCTGCCGTCGCTGCGGACGGCGTACTCATCGCCGAGCCAGGTCACGGTGGCCGGCTCGTAGATGTTGTCCGCGGCCGCGATCTCGGGAGTGACCGCTTTCGGCGCGCCGATGGGCGTTCCCTTTTCGTCGACGGCCATGCAGACCGTCTGCTGCTTCCCGAACACTTCCTCCCACACCACGAGGAACGACGTGCCGTCCGTGGCCACGGAAGGGGCGAGCGCGTTGCGGTCCGGCGTCAGCGCGGGGAGGACCGAGATCGGCGAGTCGATGCGCCCGCCCGTGTCGAGCCTGGCCACGTGAATGCGCGCGCGGCCCGACGCATCGTTCTCGCTCCACGCCATCAGCACGCCGGAGGGCGAGGCCGCCACGGAGTGCCCGCCGCCGCGCTCCGGCCGCGCGAACGGACCGTGCGTGTTCTCGAGCGAGCCGACGGTCAGGAGGAGGAAGAGGGAGATGGTGCGCATGGTCGTTGATACGATCCTGCCATGATTTCCGTTGAAGAGGCACAACAGCGCGTCATGGCGGAAGTCGCCGCGGGCGGCGTGGAGCCCGTCGCCCTCGCCGGCAGTCTCGGGCGCGTGCTGCGCGAGGAAGTCGTCGCCGCGCACGACGCGCCGGCCGCCGACAACAGCGCCATGGACGGCTACGCCGTGCGCTTCGACGACGTCGCGGACGCGCCGGTAACGCTCCCCGTGCGCGGCGACATTGCCGCCGGGCATCCCTCCGCCACGCCGCTCGAGCCGGGAACGGCCATGCGCATCATGACCGGCGCCTTCGTGCCCGACGGCGCCGACACGGTGATCCAGGTCGAGCTGACCGACGGCGGGACCGAGACCGTGACCGTCGAGAAGGCGCTGCCGCGCGGCACGAACATCCGCCGCCGCGGCGAGGACACACGCGCCGGCGACGTGCTGCTGCGTGCCGGCATCCGCATCGGCCCCGCCGAGATCGCGCTGCTGGCCGGCGCGGGAAAGACCAGCGTGCGCGTGGGACGCCGCCCCACCGTAGCCATCCTCTCCACGGGCGATGAGCTCATCGACGCCGGCGAGGCGCCGGCGCCGGGGAAGATCGTCAACTCCAACGGCCCGCTCCTGGCCGCGCTGGTGACCGAAGCCGGCGCCGAGCCGCGGACCCTCGGCATCGTGCGCGACACGCGCGAGGCCACCATCGCCGCGTTCGAGCGGGCCATGGAGTGCGACTTCGTGATCTCCTCCGGCGGCGTCTCCGTCGGCGCGTACGACTTCGTCAAGGACGCGCTGGAGGCGCTCGGCGCGGAGACGAAGTTCTGGCGCGTCTCCATGAAGCCGGGCAAGCCGGTCGTCCTCTCCCGCCTGCGCGACCGCCTCGTCTTCGGCCTCCCCGGCAACCCCGTCTCCTGCTTCGTCTCCTTTCACCTCTTCGTCGCCCCGGCGCTGCGGAAGGCGATGGGACAGGAGACGCGGCTTTTCCCTCCCTCCGTCCGCGCCCGCCTCACCGCGCCGGTGCGCGGCGCCGCCGACCGGCGCGTCTACGCCCGCGTCCACGTTTTTGCGGAAAACGGCGAGCTCGTGGCCACCCCGTTGCGCTCCCAGAGCTCCGGCGCCCTGACCTCGATGCTCGACGCCAACGGCCTGGCCGTGATCCCGGAAGGGGGGGAGGGGGCGGAGGGAGTGTTGTTGATCGGCGCGATCTGATCTGGAGTGCGGCAGCGACCAGCCGCCGCTCTCTATGCCGCGGCGCCAGCCGCGGCGGGGGGCGGAGGCTGGCGCCTCCGCATGGAGAGCGCGAGCTGGCGCTCGCGCACTCCACATCAGCTCACGCTCAGCTCCGCCAGCATCCTGGTCAGCCTCCTGGCCTCCCCATCCCCGCTCTCGTACGTCCTCCGCAGCATCTCCACCTGGTCGTCCGCCTCGGCGGCGGAGATGGTGAAGCCGTTCGGCGGCTGGCCGTTGTGGCGCGACGGTGTCGCGCTCCAGGCCCCTCCCTCGTAAATCCAGGAGACGTAGCCGGCGATGGGGCGCTGCCAGGCGGAGGTCAGCGTCTCCTCTCCGATCACGTTGGCCGTGCGGTCGCCGCGGGCGTTGGCCTCCAGCGCGCGGAGGAGGTCCGCGGCCGACATGGCGATCAGGCCGCGCAGCGTCTCGTTCTCCTCCAGGAACTGCACCCCGCTGCGGTGCTCCTCGATCGTGCGCGCCGTCGAGGCCAGGATCTCCACCTCCTGCCCGCGCCACCAGAAGCGCAGCAGGCCGCGCGCGTCGGCGGGGATCGGCTCGTCGTGCTCGATCTGCGCGCCGCTCGCGCTCACGTCCACGAGGCGGACGCTGAAATCGCCGAACCAGCCGTCCAGCGGCTCGGTCAGGGTCAGGCGTTGGTAAGCGCGGCGCTCGTCGTTCACGGGATCTGCTTGACGTCGGTGATCCAGTAGGCGCGGCTGGTCACGTGCAGCTTCGCTTCGATCCGACTCTTGTCCGGGGGGAGTGTCGCAACATCCGCGCCGCGCACCGTGTAGTCCATGATCATCGCTTCCATGAAGCCGGGGATCGGCTCGTGGTCCACTTTCAGCGAGTTGTCCGCGGCGTTCCGCGAGAGCACCACGCCGCGTACCGTGTACAGCGTCTCCCCCGGCTCGCTGAGCGGCTTGGGCTGCTCTTTTTCACCGCACGCAAACAGCGCCAGGACGAGGATCAGCAGAGTCGCACGCTTCATGGCTCAGGCTGATTGTATGATCCGCGCATGCTTCCAGAGAAAACGTTCGAGGGGCGCGTCGGCATCATCACCGGCGGCGCGACGGGGATCGGCAATGCCATCGCACGCGAGGTGGCCCGCCTCGGCGGGCGCGTCGTGATCTGCAGCCGCAAGGAAGAGAACCTCCAGAAAGCGGTCGAGCAGATCCGGTCCGACACCGGCCGCGACGATGCCGCGGGCTATCACGTGCTCGACGTCCGCGACGCCGAGGCCGTCGAGGGCATGGCCGCGAAAGTCGACGCCGACTACGGCCGCATCGACTTCCTGGTCAACAACGCCGCCGGCAACTTCATCGTGCCGGCCGAGGCGCTCTCGGTGAACGGCTGGAACTCCGTCATCGGCATCGTCCTCAACGGCACGTTCTACTGCTCGAGCGCCGTCGGCAAGCGGATGATCGAGAAGAAAACCGGCGGCGTGATGCTGAACGTCATCGCCAACTACGCCTGGACCGGCGGGCCGGGCGTGATCCACTCTGCTTCGGCCAAGGCGGGGGTGCTCGCGCTCACCCGCACGCTGGCCGTGGAGTGGGCGCGCCACAAGATCCGCGTGAACGCCATCGCTCCCGGCCCGGTGCACACACCGGGCGCCTCGGAGCGCCTCTTCCCCAGCGAGGAGATCGCCGAGGGAATCCGCAAGACCATCCCCCTGCGGCGCTTTGCCTCGCTCGAGGAGATCGCCCAGGCGGGGTCGTACCTGCTGTCGGACTTTTCGTCGTACATGACCGGGGAAAACTTCGTCATCGACGGCGGGCAGTGGCTCTCGGGGGCCGACTACTTCACGCGTTTGAAACAAATGATGCCGCGGTAAAGATGTCATCCTGAGCCCCGTAGAGGGCGAAGGACCCCCTGCCTACGGAGCGGGGCACGGGGTTCCAGCAGGGGCTCCTTCGCCCTCTGCGGGGCTCAGGATGACAGAGAGCATGAGCATGCGCGCACTTGCGGTGATCCTTTTCGCCGCCGCCTGCAGCCGGCCGTCGTCGCCGCCGGTCGTCGAGCTCGCGGAGGAGCCGGTCCGCGCCGCGCCGGTCACCGATCTCGATTTCCGCGACGTCGTCCTGCAGGGCATCGCCGACGACCTGGTGCGCGAGGCCCGCTTCCGCGGCATCGAGGAGGTCTCGGGACGCAACCGCGTGGAGCGGCTGCTCCGGCTCGAGGCGTCGATCGGCAAATCGGAGACCGCCCTCCAGCGGGTCAACTACCTCACCTCCCTCCTCCTGGCTCACGACGCCAGCGAATGGGCGAAGCTGCGGCAGCGGGCCGAGGCCGAGCTCACCGGCCGGAACGATCCCGTCGCGCGCCGCGTGCTCGACCTGCTGGTGCGGTGGCGGCACAAAAAGTCCGACATCGCCTTCAGCTATCTGTCGTCCAACTACACGCACTTCATCAACAGGCTGGAGTGGGAGCATCGGTTTCACGACTTCGTCGCCGCGCGCCCGGCCGACGCCGCCACCTGGGGATGGCTGCTCCTGCGCGCCGACGCGGCCGCCCCGCGTCAGGAGTACGGACGCGCCGACGCCGAAACGGCCTACCGCTATTACCTGAAGCGCATCGGCCGCGGCAACGCGCGCGAAGCGCGGGAGCTCTTCTCCGTCCCCGGCGTGCAGATCACCGCGGCGCCGTGAGGTAGTCCACGGCCACGTTGGCCATCGCCCGCACGCCCAGCACGAGCCCGCTCTCGTCGACATAGAACAGCGGCGAATGGTTGGACGGCGCCTGCTCCGGCGTCTGATCCTTCGGCCGCGTGCCGAGCCAGAAGAAGAGGCCGGGCACCTTCTGCTGGAAGACCGAGAAGTCTTCCGCGCCGAGGACCGGGTTCACCACGCGCACGTTCGCGTTGCCGGCCACGCGGCGGAGCGTCGGGGCCATGCGCTCGGTGAGGGCGAGATCGTTGTACGTGATCGGGTAGCCGGTGGTGATGGTCACCGTCGCGGTGGCGCCGGCGGCGGAGGCGATGCTCTCCGCGGTGCGGCGGATGCGCGCGTGGATGTCCTCGCGCATCTTCGCCTCCAGCGAGCGGATGGTGCCGATCATCTCCACTTCGTCCGGGATGATGTTGCTGCGCACGCCGCCGTGGATGGCGCCGACGGTGACCACGGACGGCGCCAGGGTCGAGTCGAGCTGCCGGCTGGGGATGGTCTGCAGCCCGAGGACGATCTGCGAGGCCGTGACGATCGGATCGACGCCCAGCCAGGGATAGGCGCCGTGGGTCTGCTTGCCGCGCACGACGATCTTGAAGGAGTCGACCGCGGCCATCATCCCCTCGGGGCGATAGCCGATCTCGCCGACGGCGAAGCGCGACCCCACGTGCAGCCCGAAGATCGCGTCGACCTTCGGGTTCTCCAGCGCTCCCTCGCGGACCATCAGGTCCGCGCCCCCTTCCTCGCCCTGCGGCGCCCCTTCCTCGGCCGGCTGGAAGATGAATTTCACCGTGCCGGGGAGCTGCTCGCGCATCCCGGCCAGCACCTCGGCGACGCCGAGGAGGATGGCCACGTGCGCGTCGTGCCCGCAGGCGTGCATCACCCCCACTTCCTGCCCGTTGTACGTCGTGCGCACTTTCGACGCGAACGGCAGGTCGACCTGCTCGGTGACGGGCAGCGCGTCCATGTCCGCCCGCAGCGCCACGACCTTGCCCGGCTTGCCGCCTTTGAGGATGCCGATCACCCCCGTGTGCGCGACCTTCTCCTTCACCTCGATGTTCAACGCCCGCAGCCGGTCCGCCACCAGCTTCGCCGTGCGCACCTCCCGGTTCCCGAGCTCGGGATGCTGGTGAATGTCACGCCGCGTGGCGATCACGCTTCCTTCCACGCGGGCGGCGGCGGTGTCGATTTGTTGGGTCAAGGTGGCGGCAAGGATCATGGCAAGCATGGCGTGATGTTACTGGTTGCTGGTTCAAGGCGCTGCATCGGTTTTCAGGCGCAGCAGCGCCACGAACCAGCAACCAGCAACCAGCAACTACTTCGGCACCGCCGTCCTCAACTTCTCCGCCTTCCCCACCAGTTCCGCAAACCACTCCGCAAAATTCTCCTCCCCCTTTTCCATGGCCAGGTCGCGGGCGGCGCCGGCCATGGCCACGAACTGGTCGATGAACTGGCGGAGGTCGTCGGAGGCGCCCATCAGCAGGAGGGTGGCGGCCTGGTTCTCGATGGCCGTGTAGGCCTGCAGGGCCTGCGCGTACTCGTTGCTGAAGTACTCGAAGTTCGCGCGGTCTTCGCTCATGGTTGCGGACTCGGCTGCGGATTCCGGGCCATCGCGCTCAGCTCCTCCACCCCCCGCACCACCCCGCCCCGGACCACGAAGCGGAGCTGCCGGAAGTGCTTCACGTCCTTCGACGGATCGGCGCCCAGGAGCAGGAGATCGGCGCTTTTCCCTTTCTCCACCGTCCCGGTCACGTCGTCGAAGCGGGCCGCGCGCGCGGCCGTGGCCGTCGAGGCCACGATCACCTGCATCGGCGTCATCCCGGCGCGCTGCATCGCCTCCATCTCCGCGTAGATCGACGGGCCGTGCAGCGTGAGCGGGTTGCCGGCGTCGGTGCCGGTGGCGATGGGGATGCCGGCCGCGACGAGGCGCTGCAGGTTCGCGGCGGCCAGCGCCTCGCGCTGCCGCGTGCGCTCGGCCCGGGCGGCGGGGTCCGTATTGATCGTCACCTTCGCCGTCGAGGCCACCTTCGCGCGCGTCGCCTCGTCGACACAGCCGTTCGGGTCGTCGATGGCGGTCTGCTTCTCGAACATCCGCACGTAGCCGCCTGCGACCGTGAGCGTCGGCGTGAGGATCGTCCCGCGCTCCTTGAGCAGCGCGATGAATTCATCGTCCACCGGTACGTCCCAGACGCTGTGCACGAGCAGCTTCGCCCCCGCGCGGACGGCGGCCTTCGCGCCGGCCAGCTCCGTGGCGTGCACGATCAGCGGCAGCCCCGCCTTCGCCGCCTCGGCGCCCGCCTCGTTCAGTGCCGAGGCGTTCTCGTCGATGTACCAGACCTTCACCGCCCGCGCGCCGATCGCGGCCAGGTAGGCCACTCCCTTGCGCGCCGCGGCGGCATCTTCCAGATGCATGAACTGCCGCTCCGCCGGCAGGTTCAGCCAGTGGTCGAGCGTCGACAGCAGCGGCCCCGCCGCCGCCACGTGCGGCGCCGCGGTGTCGTGGGCGAAGCGGCGGGAGAGCTCCGTCGTCCAGGGATAGCCGCCGACGTCGAAGACTCCCGTGATGCCGGAGCAGAGATACGACCGGGCGAAGACCTCCGGATGCGCGCGGAGCTGCGCGATGGTCTTCTCGTACGGATGCGTGGCGCGCACGTCCAGCGCGTCCGGCCGCCCGTCCGCCCACCCGGTCTGCGAGAAGTGCACGTGCGCGTCGACCAGCCCCGGCGTGGCGAACATCCCGCGGCCGTCGACGACGGTCACTCCCTCGGGCACGCTGCACGTGCCCGCACACTCGATCTTCCCGTCGCGGATCAGCACCGTCGCGTTCGGGACCGGCGCGCCGCCGCGGCCGTCGATCAGCGTCACGTTCGTGATGGCTCGCGGCGTCGGCGGCGTCCCCGGCGGCGTGTCGATCGCGCCGGTGAGGGCGATCTTCCACCCCTGCGGCGTCTCCATGAAGATCCGCTCCGAGATCCCGCTGTGCTCGTCCGCTCCGTAGCGGACGCGGTAGCGGTACGTGCCGTACACCATCCCCGGCCGCAGCGGCGTGAGGCGCATGTCCGTCGCCTCGATCGTGTCCGGCCAGGCGCCGCCTGCGCCTTTGGCGAGCTCCTCGTAGCCGGTGGCGAAACCGGCCGGCCCCGTGCGCACGAGGCGGTCGCTGTTCAGGTAGAGCGCGAGGTAGGCCTCGCGGTCGCGGTTGCGGATGGCGGCGATGTTCTGCTCGAACACGGCCCGGGCCGCGGCGAGGTCGTCATGTAGGGCGGGCTTCAGCCCGCCGGCGGCCCCGAGCATGCAAAGGATGGCAATGACGCGCATGGCCAAGATTCTACGCATCGGCATCATCTCGGACACGCACGGCGTCGTACACCCCCGTGTCCCCGAGCTCTTCGCGCGCATGGATCACCTCATCCACGCCGGCGACGTCGGCGGCGCGCACGTCCTGCGGCAGCTCGAGGCGCTGGCGCCGCTGACCTACGTCGACGGCAACAACGACGACGCCACCGGCGAGGACATCGTCCGCTTCACCGTGGGCGGCCTGCGCATCCTCCTGACGCACATCCTCCCGCGCCCGCACAAGCCGGCCCTGCGCGTGCTGCAAAGCCTGGGCGACGCGCCGGCGGACGTGGTCATCTTCGGCCACAGCCACCTCCCGCATCACGAAGTCGTGGACGGCGTCACGTACTTCAACCCCGCCAGCTCCGGGCCACGGCGCTTCAACTATCCGGTCTCGGTCGGGATGATCGAGAAGAACGGCCGCGACTGGAAGGCCATGCACGTGGCGCTCGACGAGCGCTCGGTGGGGGCGCTGGAAAAGTTCATGAACCAGATGTCGCGATGACCCCGCTGTCATCCTGAGCCGCGCAGGCGGCGAAGGACCCCCTGCCTACGGAGCGGGCACGGGGTTCCAGCAGGGGGTCCTTCGCCGTCTGCGCGGCTCAGGATGACAGTTCGGTACAATCCCCCCGGAATGCCCTTCCTCGAAGGACAGCAGCTTTCCAGGACATATCGAAACGCCGAGGTGCCGGTGGCCGTGTTCAGCGGCCTCGATCTGGCGGTGGAGAAGGGGGAGATGCTGGCCGTGGTCGGTCCGTCCGGCATCGGCAAGTCGACGCTCCTGCATCTCCTCGGCGGGCTCGATCGTCCCGACAGCGGCAAAGTGCGGGTCGGCGAGCACGACCTCACGGCCATGTCCGCCGACGCCATGGCCCGCTTCCGCAACCGCAACGTCGGCTTCGTGTTTCAGTTTCATCACCTGCTCCCCGAGTTCACGGCGGTAGAGAATGTAGCCATGCCCGGATGGATCGGAAGAGCGGATCGGCAGGAGACGTTATCCCGTGCGTCGGAGCTCCTCGGGGAGCTCGGCCTGGCCCAGAGAAGTCGTCACTTTCCGAACCAGCTTTCCGGCGGTGAGCAGCAGCGCGTGGCCATCGCGCGCGCGCTCCTGGCAGACCCCGTGCTCTTCCTCGCGGACGAGCCGACGGGCAATCTCGACCTCGAGACCAGCGAAAAAGTGTTTGATTTGATGCGTCAGTGCCACAATAAGCGCGGACTGACGTCCATCATCGTGACCCATAACCCCGATCTCGCGGCGCGCTGCGACCGCATCTTCGAGATGAAACAGCAGCAGCGGCACAACTGACCATGTTCGAGAAATACAACGAGAAAGCCCGCCGCGCCCTCTTCTTCGCCCGCTACGAAGCGTCCAAGCTCGGCTCGCGCGTGATCGAGTCCGAGCACATCCTCCTCGGCGTCCTTCGCGAGGGGGAGGAGATCATCAAAGAGATCTTCTCCCGCTTCAACGTCAAGCCGGAGCAGATCCGGCGCGAAGTGGAAGGCGACCGCCTGTTCGTCGACCGCATTTCGTCCTCGGCCGAGCTGCCGCTGAGCGAGGAGTCGAAAAAGATCCTCGCCTACGCCGCCCACGAGGCCGAGTCGATGCTCCACCAGTACGTCGGCACCGAGCACCTCCTGATCGGCATCCTGCGCGTCGAGTCGTCCACCGCCGCGCGCATCCTCACCGCCAAGGGGCTCAACGTCTACGGCGTGCGCGAGGAGACGATCTCCATCCTCAAGGAGCGGGAGGCGGACAAGCAGAAGAAAGAGCTCCCTTTCCTTGCCGAATACGCCCGCGACCTGACGGCCATGGCCCACTCGCAGCAGTTCGATCCGCTGATCGGACGCGAGAAGGAAGTGGAGCGGATCATCCAGATCCTCTCCCGCCGCACCAAGAACAACCCCATCCTCCTCGGCGAGCCGGGCGTCGGCAAGACGGCCATCGTGGAGGGGCTCGCGCAGCGCATCGTCGACGGCAACGTGCCGCTCTTCATCGCCAACAAGCGCATCCTCTCCCTCGACCTCTCCCTGATCGTGGCCGGCACCAAGTACCGCGGCCAGTTCGAGGAGCGGCTCAAGGGCATCATCAAAGAGCTGAAAGAGAACCAGGACATCATCATCTTCATCGATGAGATCCACTCACTCATCGGCGCCGGGTCGGCGGAAGGCTCCCTCGACGCGGCCAACATCCTCAAGCCGGCGCTCTCGCGCGGCGAGATCTCGTGCATCGGCGCGACCACCATCCGCGAGTACCGCCGCTACATCGAGAAGGACCGCTCGCTGCTCCGCCGCTTCCAGGCCATCATCGTCAATCCTCCCACCGAGGACGAGACGCTGCAGATCCTCGAAGGGGTGAAGGAGCGGTACGAGTCGTTCCACAAGGTCAAGTACAGCGACACCGCCATCAAGAGCGCGGTCTACCAGTCCAACCGCTACATCACCGACCGCTTCTTCCCCGACAAGGCCATCGACATCCTCGACGAGGCCGGCGCGAAGGTGAAGCTGCGCCGCGTGGCCGACACGCAGAACCTGCGCAGGCTCGAGGCCGAGACCCGCTCCATCGTGAAAGAGATGAAGAAGGCCATCTCGGACAAGGACTTCGAGAAGGCCGTGTTCCTCCGCGAGCGCGAGATCGAGCTCAAGGAAGAGATCGAGCGCTTCAAGGCCGAGCGCGAGATGGTCGGCGACGAGATGATGGAAGTCACCCAGAAGGACGTCGAGGAGATCATCAGCTCCTGGACCGACATCCCCGTCACCTCCATCGAGGCCGACGAGGCCGCGAAGCTGATCAACATGGAAGAGATCCTGATGCGGCGCATCGTCGGTCAGGACAAGGCCATCCGCGCCATCTCCCGCGCCATCCGCCGCTCGCGCCTCGGCGTGGCCTCCCCGAACCGCCCCATGGGCTCGTTCATCTTCCTCGGCTCCTCCGGCGTCGGGAAGACCGAGGTCGCGCGCCGCCTGGCCGAGTTCCTCTTCGGCTCCCAGAAGCACCTCATCCGCTTCGACATGTCCGAGTACATGGAGAAGCACGCCGTGTCGAAGCTCATCGGCTCGCCCCCCGGCTACGTGGGGCACGAGGAAGGGGGGCAGCTCACCGAGCGCGTGCGCCGCAATCCGTACTCCGTCGTCCTGCTCGACGAGATCGAGAAGGCGCACCCGGACATCGCCAACATCCTCCTGCAGATCCTCGAGGACGGCATCCTCACCGACTCGCTCGGCAACCAGGTGGACTTCCGCAACACGCTGATCATCATGACCAGCAACCTCGGCACGCGGCACCTGGCCACCAAGGGCCACATGGGCTTCCGGGAGAAGAGCGGCGAGGCCGATCAGAAGTCGGCCGAGCAGCTCATCTCGCTCGAGCTGAAGCGCGAGTTCTCCCCCGAGTTCATCAACCGCATCGATGAAGTGATCATCTTCAACCCGCTGACCGAGACTGAGCTCCGCGCGATCTGCCAGCTCCTCATCGACGACGTCAACCACGCGCTCGTGCACAAGAACGTGCAGATCGCGGTCGACGACGCCGTCGTGCGCTGGCTCCTCGGCAAAGCCGGCGAAGAAGCCAACTCCGGCGCGCGTCCTCTCCGCCGCGCCATCCAGCGCCACATCGAGGACGAGCTCTCCGAGTTCATGATCCGCCACAAGGACGCCGTCCCCGAGCACATCGACTTCACCATGAACGGCGACGAAGTTGTCCTCGTCCCCCGCGTCGTCGAAGAGCCCATCGCCAACTAGTCCCCCGTCCCCTCTCCCCGCCGCAGCGGGGAGAGGGCCAGGGGTGAGGGGCGCATTTCGCGCTTGCGGCATATCGTCACCATCAACTGATGCATACTTGCCTGAAAGGCAAGGACTCCTGAACATCTGTGGGTGACGTCACGACCGAAAAACGACGATCAGGTTCCGCGATTCGGCAACTAAAGCTGTCCGCGTTCAAAGGCTTTCTCGACGCAACGTTGCCGCTCGGCGGCTTCACGGTCATCGTAGGAACGAATGCGGCCGGCAAGAGCAACCTTCGCGATGCATTTCGATTCATCCACGGCATTGCGCGTGGGTATACGCTCGCCGAGATCATCGGAGAGAAGTGGATCGAAGGTGGTGTGCCGGTGTGGCTGGGGCTGCGTGGTGGCACGCGTGAGGCTGCATTCTTCGGACGGACGCAGTTTTCCATCGAAGTCACGCTCGAGATCGTGAGTGACGGAAAAGTCCGGCCAACGACGTACGCGATCGTCGTCGAAGTACCTGGCAATGGCAAGCCGCCGCGTGTATCCAGCGAACGGCTCGTCGTCCAGGGACGTGGCCAGTTCATCTTCGATTCACATCCCGAGAACAACCCGCCGGCGCAGGATGACCCCAGGCACCTGGCGATTCGATTGCGCAAGAAACAAGGATTCATCGGCCGCACGATCGACGTAATCAGCGACAGGCCCGCCCTCTCGCAACTCACCGATCACAAGGATGTGCGCGTGAAGGAGGTCAAAGACTACGCGGAGCTGACGCTCGATGCCCTGCGTTCCATGCGCTTCCTCGACCTGTCACCAGATGCGATGCGGAGTCCATCCATCCCGGGGCAGATCATTCTTGGAGATCGTGGCGAGAACCTCTCCTCGGTGCTCGAGGCGATCTGCAGTGAGCCCGCGCGAAAGGAGACGTTGACGGATTGGATCCGTCAACTGACGCCGCTGGACGTTGTCGAATTTGAATTCCCGCAAGACGCGACCGGCCGCGTCATCGCGATGCTGGTCGAGTCGGACGGAAGAAAGACCACGGTACACAGCGCGTCCGACGGAACCCTTCGATTTCTGGCGATGATTGCGGCATTTCTTGGCCCCGATCCCGCGAGGTTCTATTTCTTCGAAGAACTCGACACCGGATTACATCCGACGCGCCTGCATCTTCTCGTGGATTTGATCGAGACGCAGACCTCCCGGGGAATCACGCAGGTGGTGGCGACGACACATTCGCCACAACTTCTGACCCTGCTGCATCAACGCTCGCTCGAGGCGGCGGTCCTGGCGTTCCGATTGCGCGATGCGCACGACCAGCGACTAACTCGGATCTGCGATCTGCCCGATGCTCGTCGTGTCCTGCAGACTCAGGATCTCGAGCGACTGCACGCGACCGGATGGCTGGAGGACGCTGCCGAATTTGCCGAGATGGACGTGCCTCCTGCAGAGGTGTTGGAGTGATCGTCCGGATTCTCTGCGAGGATTATCGAAGTGATCAGTACGTCGCGCGGCCGCTCATCAAAGCGATGCTCACCGCGCTCGGGCGGCCGAGGGCGCGTGTCGAGATCATCCGCGACCCTCTGCTGGGCTCTGTCACCGCCGCATTGGATTGGCGCCGCATCGAGCCGATCCTCGATCGATATCGAGCCATGACCAGTATGTTCATCCTGCTCGTCGACCGCGACGGGAACGCTCACCGGATCGAGGCCCTGCAGAATCTCGAAGACAAGGCGAGATTGCTCCAGAACTGCGTGATGTTCGGGGAGAACGCTTGGCAGGAAATCGAGGTGTGGGCACTGGCGGGCCAACTGGATCTGCCCGGGGACTGGAGTTGGGCTGACGTTCGTTCGGATCCGCACCCGAAAGAAACATATTTCGAGCCCTACGTGCGAATGAGAGGACTGGAAGAAACGCCGGGACGCGGACGACAAATGCTGGGCCGTGAAGCGGCACGACGATACACCCGGGTCCGGCAATTGTGCAGCGAAGACGTCGCCCACCTCGAAACTCGTCTCGAAGCGTTCCTCGCGGCTTCCTGAAGCCCCGTTCGGTTGTCTCGCAACCTCTTGTTCCATGTTGTCCCCTCTCCCCGCCGCAGCGGGGAGAGGGCAGGGTGAGGGGCGCTTCCCCCATCCCGCTTGTGGGATCACGAATCCCAATTTTTGCAGGACGATCCCGCTTGTGGGATCTCGAATCCCACTTGTGTGCCTGAAAGTCCCACTTGTAGGATTTCGAATCCCACTCGCTCTCCTGAGAGTCCTACTTGTGGGATTTCCAGTCCCACGTGTGTGCAAAGGAATCCCACTAGTGGGACTCTCACGCACACTTGTGGGATCTGACGTCCCACTTGTGGGATCGCGTTAGCACGGATCAGTGCGGATGCAGCTTCGATCCGCTATCCGGAGGCGGCGCGTCGTCTGCCAGCGAGTCGCGAATCCTCTTGTCCCACGACGTCGACTGAATCTCGGCCACTTTTCCGCCGACGAAGACGATCAGGCCGTCCATTTTGCGGACGTAGTCGGTGATGTAGCTCCATTCCTCCACCGACACGCCGTCGTAGCGCAGGCGGGCGGCGCGGCGCTCGGGCGGGCCCATGATGCGCTCCACCTCGACCAGCGTCTGGCCGAGGCGGACTTTGTTGATGCGGGCGCGGTTCGTTTCCGCGAGCCTGAAGGCATGGCGCTCGACGTTCACGGAAGAACAGCCGAGCGCCAGGACCAGGAACAAGCAGAACGTCTTGACTCTGCTTCTCGTCCCCTCTCCCCGCGCGCGGGGAGAGGGCCAGGGTGAGGGGGCGTGCCTCGCCCGAAACATTTGCCCCTCACCCTGACCCTCTCCCCACGTGGTGGGGAGAGGGGACTGTGGGCGGGGCCGTCTCAGTACCATCCGTCTCCCGCCGGGTTCACGAGCGCGCGGCTGACCGAGGCGCGGATGGCGTCGCGCTGCTGCGCGCGATCGAGTTCGCCACGGACCACCACGTAGCGCATCGGCAGCTCGGTGGGGTGGAACTGCGAGTGATACGACAGGAAGTCGCTCGCACCGCCGACCGTGGGCTGCATCGACGCGTCGAGCATTACCACGTACACCGTGTCGGGGTCGACGTGCTGGATGCGGCCCGACTCCACCGCCTGCGCCAGCGCGCGCTGCACGTCGAGGTCCATCACCTCCCCCGCGGGAAGCGCCAGCGGCTGCGCGCCGACGCGGAAGCCGAACGTGCGCACGCCGTAGCGATCGAGCTCGCGCACCGCCTCGTGGTGGGAGAGCTGCCGCGCGGTGGAGAGCACCGGGCGCCGCTCCTCGGCGGACCACGTGCCGGCGAACAGGACGCGGATCGACGGATCCTCGAGCACCGCGCCGCCGTGGAACAGCACGTCGCCCGTGGCCTCGCCGCCGCGGTAGACGTGCACGCGCCCGCCGTCGTCGTCCTTGATCATGTCCTTCGGCCAGACGATCTCCGGCAGCTCGTCGACCACGGCCTCGGGCGCGGAGAGCGACGCCGTGCCGAAGGTGATGTTCAGCACCGGATGGAGCTCGATCCCGTTCGGCGCCACGCCGGTCTGTCCGTGGAGGTAGTCCCAGAAGCCGACGCCGGTGACGGTCACGGGCGTGCTGGTGGTCTTCATCGACGTCGTGGCGGTGAAGCGCGCGTCGAACTGCGAGCGCGCCCGGGCGATGCCGGTGCCGAACGGGCTTCCCGCGCCGACGCAGTTGCTGGCCGGCAGCTCGACGATGATCGTGCGTCCCGCGCCGTCCTGGATGACCAGGTGGTAGTCGGAGTCGGCCTCGCGCACGTACTTGGTGAGCGTGCCGCTGAAGCGGTACTGCGTCGTCTCGCGCGGCGCGACGCGCCCGTTCGACGGCAGCGAGCTCGGTCTCGTCGACTGGTGGAAGTTGTAGATCGTCGACGAGACGTACGTGCCGAGATTCACCTGCGACGCCTGCGGGTCGGTGCCGGTCTTGACCGACCAGCGCTCGACGCCGCACGCGGCATACAGCTCGGACGCTGTGAACAGAGCGACGGCAAGGAACGACGAAAAAATTGCGCGCATGAATAAGGGTACCCTTATTTCAGCGCCTTGGCACTGAAGAGAATGAAGCCGCGGGCCTTGGCGCGCTTCGTCAGCGCGATCTGGCGCTCGATCTCCTCCGGCGACCATTTGCTGGCGAACAGCCCCGGCACGATGCCGCGCTTCCGCCGGTCCTGCGCCATCCACCAGCGCAGCAGCACGGGGAAGCTCTGCTCGCGGCGGTCGATGGGCCAGTAGAGCTGCGGGGCCATGTAGTCGACCCAGCCGCGGCGCAGCCAGAGCCGCGCGTCGGCGTAGAGCTTCGCGTAGGCGTCGAAGCCGCGGATCTGCCGCGGGTGCCGC
>Ga0196976_1000399_pt1 | contig 27769 bp, 23 predicted proteins | sample S3v_513CmetaG_FD_148644 | JGI IMG/M metagenome (GOLD analysis project Ga0196976, IMG submission 148644) | Soil microbial communities from Anza Borrego desert, Southern California, United States - S3+v_5-13C | ecosystem: Environmental > Terrestrial > Soil > Desert | place: USA: California...
TGCGTGTTGCCCACTGCATCAGGATTGTCGCGCGCGTGGACCGAAGGAGATCAGCCTCTGAACCTCTGATCGGATCCGAGTCCATGAGGATCGTGCTCTCCGTACCGGCCTTCTTCCCGCACTCCTTCGGAGGAGGGGAGGTCTACGTCCACCGGCTGGCGCGTGCGCTACGGGAGAGCGGACACGAGGCGATCGTTCTGACGGCGAGGCGGGGAGAGGCTCGCGGGCCGGAACACGCGTACGCATACGAGGGCACGCCGGTCCGGACGTTCGCGGCGAGCCCGGAGAGCTGGCGCGAGCGGTACACGGGACACGGGTCCGTCTACACGAACGCGATCCGAAAGGCTCTCCAGGAACTCCGTCCGGACGTCGTTCACATCAACGGCTGGAAGCCCGCATGCGCGGAGGCCTGCCGTTCTCTCGGCGTGCCCCACGTCACGACGGCGCATCATGCAGGGATCGCTTGCCCGGCAGGTACGCTCGTGACTCCGGAGGGCCGAGTCTGCCCACGCCCGATCTCCACCCACGCGTGCGTGCCCTGTGCGTCCCGAAACCGTCGACCGCGCTGGGCTGCGGGCCGCGCGCTCGGGATGCTTCCCCGGCCACTCTACCGTGCGCTCGGCCGCCGGCTCGACGGCGTCGCTCGGCTCTCGTTTCTCGAGAGAGGGCTCATCCACCCTTGGCTCGTGGACGAGGCGATTGGTTCGAAGAGAAGCCTCCTCGACGATCCTGCGCCCATCATCGCTCCGTCGAACTTCATGAGGGAGCTCCTAGTACGCAACGGCCGCTCCCACGAATCCGTTCCATTGGTGCCGCACACGATCGAGCCGCTCTCGCGGACGCCGATAGAGGCGCTCGAGGGTCGGCCACTCCGGTTCGGATACGTCGGCAGGATCGAGCCGCTCAAAGGTCTGGCGACCCTCCTCTCGGCGCTGTCGATGCTGCGTGACCCCGGCCGGTGTGAGCTCCACGTGTACGGCGCCCCGCGAACGCCGTGGGACGAGGTGCACGCGGCCAAGACCTTTGCAGAGTACCGCGGCGGCGCTCGCGTCGTGCGACACGGACGCGTCGACCCCAGCGAGCTGTCGCGCGTGTACGCGTCGTTCGACGTGCTGGTGGTTCCTTCCCTGCTGCCGGAGGCGTTCGGCCTCGTGGTCCTCGAGGCCTTCTCTGCGGGGAGGCCGGCCGTCGTGTTCCCGTCCGGCGCGCTCCCGGAACTCGTCCGGGACGGGGTCGATGGTGTGGTGGTCCCGCGACGCGATGCAGCGAGTCTGGCCGTCGTTCTGCAGAGCATCATCGACGCTCCGGAACAGGTGCGTGCATTCGCCGACCGCGTTCGCGTCGTGAACGAGATGAAGAGCCACGTCGACCAGATCGTCGAGGTGTACGAGAGAGTTCTGGAGTGTCAGCGCCGCAGGAGTGCGGGAGCCGGGAGCATCCCGGCTCCGTAACCCTCAGGCTGGCGTGACCTCGGCATCGGGGCGCAACCGGCGCCAGACCAAGGCCCACACGAGGACGGCTCCAAGCACATCCTGGATCAGGAGCGAGATGGGGGCCGCCAGCACTCCGATACGGGGGAGCAGCAGGAGGTTCAGCGCCAGCACGGCTGCGAGCTGGAGCGCGCTGATCACCCAGTACACGCGTACGAGCCCGAGGCTATTGCCCGCGACCGAAGCGGGGCACGACAGGAGGGCCGCGCAGAAGCGTAGGCAGAGCACCTGGGCCAGGAACGTCGCCGGCGCGTAAGGGGCTCCGAAGATTCGCGGCGCAAGCAGCGGCGCTATGATTGCGTACGCGAGGCACGCGACCGAGGCGAGGGCCGTCAGGCGAATCGTTCGAGCGAGCATCGCCCGCAGCTCTTCGATCCGGCGGATGCTCGAGGCGCGCGGCAGGAGTGCCGTGTGCACGGCTCCGACCAGCATCGCGAGCGGCAGCGTGAACTTCGTGGCGACCGAGTAGAGTCCGATCTCGTCCGCGCTGATCAGGGCCCCCATGAGCCAGACGTCCACGCGCAAGACAAGAAGCTGGATCGCCGACGAAGCGACCATGTGGATGGCGAAGCCTCCGAGTGGTCCGGCGTCCAGATCTTGCCCGGAAGGGCGAACGAGTGCCGGCGGCCGCAATACGGCCCCGAGCCATGCCAGACCGGAGCGGCGCAGACTCGAGAACTCCCCCCGCACGAAGATGGTCCGGCGCGGAACCAGGAACTGAACCGCCACGGCAGTGATCACGGCAGCGCCGACGCTGGCCAGCACCAGCGCCCAGAGCGACCAGGCATCGAGAACGGCGATCGCGACCACAGCCGAGAATGAAAGGCTACTCTGGGCGATGGCGACGCGGGCGTTCGCGCGGAAGTCCTGCTGCGACTGGAAATAGAGCAAGGGAATCGACGCGAGGGCTCCACAGATCCCGATGAGGAGGCTCGTTCGCATGAGCGGGGTGAGATGAGGCGCATGCCACGCTCGGTCGGCGAGCAAGGGCGTGAGCGCGAACGCCGCCGCAGAGACCGCAAGGACCATCGCCACTCGCAACCGAAACGCCCAGCGCAGGACGGCGAGCTGGCCCTCGACGTCGCCACCCTTCCGAGCCCACGCCGTGAAGCGGATCGCGGTGCCGCCAATACCCAAGTCTGAGAACAGGGCCGCGATCCCCGCGACGCTCGTGATGAGGGCATATTCCCCGAGCCGCCCCGGACCGAGCCCGCGGGCGATGAGCACGCTGGCCACGAGACCGGTCGCGGCATTCACGAGGTGGGGAAGGAGCGAGACCGCTGTATCGGCGATGCCTCGCCTGGATACGAGGAGCGCCGCTCTCACTCTGGCGATACGTGCACGAAGCGTGTTCACGCGAGCCTGCCGTCCGAAGCGTCTCCAAGGGCCGGTATCACGGGGCGGTCGCGTGGAGCGCACGACTGACATCCGCCCGCGTCCAGAGGCCCAGGGCCTTCGCGTTTCCAGCGGGGTCCTGCTCGAGCTCCGCGAGGATACGGCGCGGCGGGCCGAGGCTGAACGGAGTGACGGCGAGATTCAGCGGGCGCCAGCTGGTGCCCGACACCATGTCGCCGTTGACCTCGAGAGTGGGTAACGTCGTGAGCAGATACCACTCCGCGCGGGAGCTCAGGAGGTTCCGCAGCACCTCGAGGGCGTCCCGGTTGGACAGGTGAACCAGGCAATCCCTGCACAGCACGAGGTCGGCGGTCGGGGGGATCCGCTTGGACCAGAAGTGGTTCCACCGGTCGAGAAGAGCCATAGAGCCACCGAGCGCGCGAGCCCAGGCGTCGAGTAGACCCCAACTCACCCCGGATCTCCACAGGCCCAAGCCGGTCGAGCACGCGCTCTCTCGTCCACGGAAGCCGAGCGCTCCGTTCGAGACCCGCTGGCACCCGGCCGACACGAGTCCAGCCGGCCGTGGGAAGCCTTTCCGGCCACCAGGAGCTCGATGCCGCCACGCTCCGCGAGCACCTCGACCGGCCAGAGCCCGTACATGCGCAACCAACGCTCGGCTTCCGCTCGCTCGCTCGCGATCCGGCACACTCGAAGGTCTCCGACGGGTCGGCCTGCCCAGAGCGGCACCGTCGGTCGCGCGCGCGCGGTCAGCCCGTATACGGCTCCTTCGCCTCGGCGCTCATGGAGGATGATGCTGGCGTGCAGGACGGTGGGCCACACGGTCCAGTAGTCGCCGGCGAGGATGTCGCAGCGGAAGTGCAAGACCGCCTCGGAGAGGTGACCCGACTTGACCTCGACGTCCGTCCTCACTCGAGACACGGAGGGCATCCCGTACGACCACAGGGCGGCGAGTGGCACGAGAGCCGCGAGAGTGGTCCCACGGATCCGGGCGGCGCGGGCGTGGCACGCAATGGCCGAAGCGACGGTGGAGCACGCGGCCACGTGGAGCATGACGACCGTCGGCGCGAAGTACCGATACCCGAACCCGTTGTCAGCCACCCACCGGAACGATGCCATGGCGAGCGCGTACGCAAGACCGGCTCCGGCCAGCAGCAGACCGTGTCCCAGCGCCACGTGACGGCGCGCGCGCTCCGATTCAGCGCCTCGATGGCGCGAAGCGACCAGCAGCGCCAGCACGCTGGCGGCGAGCATGAAGATGGGCCAGGCCGTGCCCGTCGCTCGGAGGCTGTCACGGAGTGTGGCGAGCCACGCACCGAGCCACAGCGCGGGCGGCAGGACGGCGAAGTGGACACCGCGGTGGACACCAGAGATGGCGGCGTACGAGCGGAGCATGATCTGGCCGGCGATGAGCCCGGCGCAGATGAAGGCGGTGTTCTTGAAGAGAGACCGCCAGCACCACGTCCCGCTCCCGATCAGCTCGCCGGCTGCCCTGGCCGCCGCGAGCGGGAGCAAGATGAGCCCTGCCGCCACGTTCACCCAGTGCGCAGCGATCATCAGGACCGTGGCCGAGAGCAGGCGCAACGGGCTCACGCCCCAGCGCCAAGGCATGACGCCGCAACGGGTCCCTGGTGGCGTCTCTGCGAGAACGAGGGCCCCGAGCGCAAGGACCAACGACAGCCCGTATGGCTGGTCGGCGAGGTACTCGAAGCTCCAGGGATGCGGCGCGAGGCTCAGGAGAGCCGCGATGGCCAGCAGCCCTGTATGGACCCACGGGCTTCTCGGTAAAACGAAACGGACGATGAGGGGAATCGCGACCAATCCTGACAGAATGAGGATGGCCCGCTGCAGCAGGAGGTTGTAGAGCGGGTCCGTGACTGGCAGTGCGATCAGGGGGACCAAGAGCCCGTAACGAGCCTGGTCCCAGTAGAACAACGTCCAGCGCTGCAGCGACGCGAGAATCGGAACGTAAGAGTCCGAATGGCTTTGGAGGTGCACGCGTCCCAGGTCGACAGCCAAGGACGCGAGAGCGACGGAGCAGAATGCGACCAGGTGCCAGATTCGCCGCGCGGGGCCGCGGCTGGGAGACGGGGAGGCGGCCGCTGGCTCCCTGGCAGGCTCGACCGTCGTGTTCTGCACCATCGGCTGCGGGGTCATCGAGCGAGGGAGCCCTCTCGGGAGGAGAACGGATCGCGGGGACCGTCTCGTTGGGTGAGCTGGCGAAACTCTGCTAGAGGTTGTTCGCACTTCGAACGTGCGTCGAACTGCCCGTACGCGAGATCGACGGAGCGCGGCCGACGACGCGCCATGACTGTCACAGATGACGCGGCTCGGTTCAAGTCGTTCACCGAGCGCACGAGAGCCTGCGCCCGGACGCGGCGTTCACCGGATTCGCGGAGGTAGAATGGCCGGCGCGAGAAGACGGGTGGTGATCGACGCTACACCCCTGCTCTACAGGCGGACCGGAATTGGCAGGCTCACCGACATGCTCATCCAAACGATGAGCCAGATGCAGCTATCGTTCGACGTGACGCTGTTCGGACGCCGCCTCCTGGGCCCGAGCCTCCGGGACCTGTCCCCGGCGTTCAAGTGCCGCCGGGTCCGTCTCCCGCGACGGGCAGAGCGCTTCATCGAGAACGCTCGCGTGGTGGAGATGCTCTGCCGAGGCGATCTCTACCACGCCACCGACTTCTACCTTCCCATCCGCCCCGGGAGCGCAAACACCCTCGCGACCATCCACGACACGATCTTCCTCGCGCAGCCCGAGGCGATGGTGGATCACCGGCGGCTGGCAGAGTGGGTTCCAGACTTCGTCCGCGGCTGCCGGCGCCTCATCGCTCCATCCGCCGCCACGCGACTCGACATCGAGAAGCACCTCGGGTTCCCTCGAGAGCGGATCGACGTCGTACACCTCGGCGTGGAGCGACGGCTCTTTCACCCGGGCGCCGGCCGGGAGCGCGCGCGCGATCGGCTTCAGACGAGCCTGGGCCTGCGTCGCCCCTTCTTCCTGTCCGTCTCGTGCTCGACCGGTCGGAAGAACACCACGTTTCTCCTCAGGGCGTACCGATCACTGCTCGAGAACCAGCCGGCCAACGATCTGGTGCTCGTATGGGACCCACCGCCGGAGGTCCGTGCGGAGTACTCGGCAATGGAGTCGTCGAGCCGGATTCACTTCGTCGGCCGACAGCCCGATGACGTGCTCGTCGACCTCTACCGCGCGGCCAGCGCGCTCGTCTTCCCTTCGCTGTACGAAGGGTTCGGCCTTCCCGTGCTCGAGGCCATGGCGTGCGGGGCCCCGGTCATCGTGTCGAAGGTGTCCTCGCTGCCGGAGATCGCTGGCGAGGAAGCGCTGTACATCGACCCCCGAGACGAGTCGACGCTGGTGCGGGCGCTCGAGCTGTGTGAGAACGAGCCCGAACGCCTCGCAAGGATGTCGCGCCACGGCATCGCCCGCTCCGCTCAGTTCTCCTGGGAACGCTGCGCTCGGGAAACGGTCGCAGTGTACGAGCGCTGCCTGTCCAGCTAGTCGGAACGGCCTCGCGAAGGAACTCTGGCGGCGCACTCCACGGAACCTCCGCTGACCGTCGCTGTCCCTCCCGCTCCCACATCCACCGCCTTGACTCGACTCCGACCCTGAGCGAATGGTTGGGATCGCGCGTTGCAGCATGCGGCACTCGACCTCGGGGGAGGGGCAACAAGCAGGCGGCACCGGGCTCCCGTCACGCCGGTCCGCCTGAACCATCGACCGAGGGTGAAGTGAAACCTGGGGCAGGACGGCCAGCATGAGGACAGCTGGTGTTGCGTTCGTGACCGCGACGGCCGCCGCCGCCGTGCTGACGCCGATCGTCCGGCGCCTGGCGCGGCGCTGGGGCTATTACGATCACGCGCTCACCTCGCGCAAGGTCCACGGCAAGCCGGTCCCGCGGCTCGGTGGCGTCGCCATCGTCCTCGCCTTCTTCGTGCCGCTCGTCGGGCTCTACTTCGTGGACAGCGAGGTGGGCCGGCGGCTGTGGTCGCACCCGCGGCAGGCGATCGGCCTGTTCGTCGGCGGCGCCATCATCGCCGCGCTCGGGATCGTCGACGACATCCGGGGCACGGGCGCGCGCTCCAAGTTCCTGGTCCAGTTCGCCGTCGGCGCGCTCATGTACGCCCTGGGGTTCCGGATCGGCCAGATCGCGAACCCGTTCGGCGACCCCATCTCCCTCGGCGTCTTCGCGCTGCCGTTCACCATGCTCTGGATCGCGGGCGTCGTGAACGCGATGAACCTCATCGACGGGCTGGACGGCCTCGCGGGCGGGGTCGCGCTCATCGCGGTCGCGAGCACGTTCGCGGTGGCGGTGCTCCGGGTCGAGCCGCTGATGATGCTCTTCACCGCCGCCCTCGCGGGCGCGGTGCTCGGGTTCCTCTTCTACAACTTCAACCCGGCGACCATCTTCATGGGCGACACCGGGTCCATGTTCCTGGGGTTCGTGCTCGCGACGACGGCGATCCAGACGAACCAGAAGCACTCGACGGCGGTGGCCCTCGTCGTCCCGATCGTCGCCCTGGGCATCCCGATCGCGGACACGCTCCTCGCCATCCTGCGCCGCGCGGTGCGCGGCGCGCCCCTCTTCTCCGCGGACCGCGGGCACATCCACCACCGGCTGCTCGGGCTCGGCCTCTCGCACCGGCAGGCGGTGCTCGTGCTGTACGCGGGGTGCGCCGCCCTCGGGGGCGTGGCGGTGGCGCTCCGGTTCGCCAGCCAGCGCCAGGCGATCTGGGTGCTCACCGGGCTCGTCGTCGCCGCGATGCTGGCCCTCTGGAAGCTCGGCTACCTCCGCTGGAGCAGCGCAGAGCGCATCTTCCAGGAGCGCCGGCGCAACGCCGAGATGCGGGGCGCGGTCCGACGGGTCGCGACGGTCCTCCGCACGGCGCAGACGAAGCACGAGATCCTCTCTGCGCTCAACCTGGGCGCGCAGGCGGTGGGCGCCTCCCGCGCCGCGCTCCGCGACGCCGAGCGCGCGGAGGCGGCGGTGCAGGGGTTCGAGGGTGGCGAAGCCGCGATCACGGAGCAGGTGATCGCCCGCTTCAGCCTCATGGGCGAGCGCCCGGGCGCGAAGAGCCTCGTCCTCACGTGGGACGATGGCCGCTCCGAGGTCGACCGGGACACGGAGCTCGCGGTGGAGACGCTCTGCGAGCACCTCTCGGCGGCGCTCGACCGGGTGGCGGTGAACGAATCGCTCCGGATCCCGGTGCAGACGACGGGGTAGTTCGTCCTTCGACTCCGCGGCCGCCTGCGGCGGCCGCTACGCTCGGGACGAACGGGGAGCTGGAACCACGGACCCGATCCTCACCGCGCGTCCGGCCAGACGATCACCGTCAGGAAGAACGCGCTGCCGTCCTTCTCGCCGCTCACCTGATGCACGATCCGCTGGCCGCGCTCGACGGTCAGCTTGTTGTGCGTCTTGCGGGCGAGGAGCACGACCTCGAACGTCACCTTGTCGGGCTGCTCGTCCCTGAGCTGAAGCGAGACGTCGTCGCCGTTCGGGAGCTTGAAGAATTCGATCTTCCCCTTCGACATCGTCCGCTTCTCGTCCGTCTCCTGCGTCCACTGGACGTAGGCGAGCGGCGAGAGCTGCTTCTTCAGGACGAGCAGCGAGTCGTCCATCTTCGCGGGCCCGTTCTTCGAGCCCTTGATGATCCGGATGTGCACCGGCACCTCGGCGCGCGCGAGGGCGGGAGCGGAAACGATTCCGACGAGGCAGACACAGGCGAAGGCGATCCGGCGTCTCATGTCGAACCAGGCCTCCTGGCGGCGCGGGCTACGAACCGGTGTCGTCATCGGGGGCGAGAAGCACCACGGGGCCGTCCGACGTCTGAAGGACGATGCTGCCTTCCCCCGACAGCTCGACCTCGAGGGAAGCCAGGCGCTGCTCGGGCTCCGCGACGACGTGCTCGCCACCGTACATGAACGTCCCGACGGCCGCCAGAACGACGGCGGCGGCCAGGGCGGGGACGGCGATCCTCCAGCGCTCCCGCAGGGCGTCGAGCAGCGACCGGCGGTCCGTGCGCGCGGCCGCGCGCGGCGATCGGTGCCCGACCCGGGCCATCACCTGGTCCACGAACGGCGCGAAGTCCCGGGCGTTGGCCCGCGCGAGGAGCGCCTCGGCGACGAGGCCGTCGGTGGCCTCGAAGCGCGCGGCGAGGGCGCGGCAGGCGGCGCAGGTCTCGAGGTGGGCCGCGAGCGCGCGCGCGTCCTCGGCGGGCAGCTCGCCCGGCCGGGACCCGATCATGGGCGCGATGCGGACGCAGGACCTCATCTTCTACTCCTCGACCTCTCGTTCGGTGGCACGTCGTTCGACGTCGGCGGGGGCCGGGGTGCGGTGGGGCACCCCCGCGTACCCGCGGAGCGCCGCCTGCATCTTCTTCCGCGCGTGAAACAGGCGGCTCATCACCGTCCCCTTGTGGATCCCGAGCCGCTCCGCGAGCTCCTCGTAGGAGAGGCCCTCGATTTCCCGGAGCACGAGGATCGTCCGGTGCTTCTCGGGCAGCGTGGCGAGCGCCGCCTCCATCTTCGCCGCGAGCTCGTGGCGGAGCAGCGTCTCGCGCGGATCGTTGCCGAGCGACGTCGAGAGGATGCCTTCCCCGGCGTCCTCGAGGTCTCCCTCGTGCACGTCGTCGACGTCGTCGCGCTGGGTGACCCGCTCCCTGCGGACGCTGTCGATCGCGACGTGCGTCGCGATCCGGAAGAGCCAGGTGCCGAACGCCGACTCGCCCTTGAAGCCGTCGAGGCCTCGGTGGACGCGCACGAACACGTCCTGGGCGACGTCCCAGGCCAGGTCCGCGTCCTTCACGATGCCGAGCGCCACGGCGTAGACCTTCCTCTGGTAGCGGACGACCAGCGCGCGGAACCCCTCCGCATCGCCCGACCTCGCCCGCTGCACGAGCGCGAGGTCGTCGTCTTCTGCCGTGGGGACGTCCTGTCGGGACCGGAAATTCACGTAGGTAGTGCGCCAAGGTAGCACGCCCCGTGCGTTTCCCGGAGGGGCGGCGAACCCCCCGGAAACCCTCGTCGCGTCGCCCGGCAAGCGGCGCGCCAAGCGCTCGCCGTGTCCCGGCGTCCCGTCAGGGGAGGGTGGATGAACCTGGCCCTGGACCTGAACCTGGTCCTGGACGAAGGTCCTTCCACCCATGAACGTCCTCCTCACCGGCGGCGCCGGTTTCATCGGGTCGAACCTGGTCCGCTTCCTCCTCGCGGAGCGGCCCGGCGATCGCGTCGTCGTCCTCGACAAGCTCACCTACGCCGGGAACCTCGAGAACCTCGCCGGGCTCGAGGGCCCGCGCTACCGGTTCGTCCAGGGCGACGTCGCGAACGGCGAGCTCCTCGCGGACCTCTGGCGGACCGAGGGGATCGACGCCGTCCTGCACCTCGCCGCCGAGAGCCACGTCGATCGTTCGATCCTCGCCCCGGCGGTCTTCATCGAGACGAACGTCCGGGGGACGCAGGTGCTGCTCGAGGCGGCGCGCGAGCTCGGGGTGAAGCGGTTCGTCCATTGCTCGACCGACGAGGTGTACGGTTCGCTCGGGCCGACGGGCGCCTTCACGGAGGACTCGCCGCTCGCGCCGTCGTCGCCGTACTCCGCCTCGAAGGCGGCGAGCGATCTCCTCGCGCTCGCGTACGCGCGCACCTTCGGGCTCCCGGTGATCGTCACGCGCTGCTCGAACAACTACGGGCCGTACCAGTTTCCGGAGAAGCTCATCCCGCTCATGATCGCGAACGCGCTCCGCGACGAGCCGCTCCCGGTCTACGGCGACGGCCTCCAGGTGCGCGACTGGATCCACGTGGAAGACCACTGCCGCGCCCTCGTCGCGGCGCTCGACCGCGGCGCGCCGGGGCAGGTCTACAACTTCGGCGGCGCGAGCGAGCGGCGGAACCTCGACGTCGTCCGGCGGGTGCTCGCGCTCCTCGGCAAGCCCGAGTCGCTCGTCCGGTTCGTCGCGGACCGGCCCGGGCACGACCGCCGCTACGCGATGGACTCCTCGAAGGCGCTCGCCGAGCTCGGCTGGGCGCCGCGGCGGGCCTTCGACGCGGCGCTCGAGGAGACGGTCCGCTGGTACGTCGAGCACCGGGGCTGGTGGGAGCGGATCCTCTCCGGCGCGTACCGCACCTACGGCCGGCGGCCGAACGGAGTGAAGGCGTGAGGGTCGCGGTCACCGGCGCGAACGGGCTCCTCGGCGGCGAGGCGGTGGCCCAGCTCCTCGCGGCGCCCGAGGGGCACGCGGTGCTCGCGATCGGGCGGGGCAAGAGCCGCCTCCCGCCGGACGCGTACCGGTGGGCCTCGGCCGACCTCGCCCACCCCGGCGAGACCGCGGCCGCGCTCCTCGCGTTCCGCCCGGACGCGGTGCTCCACGCCGGGGCGCTCACGGACGTCGACGCCTGCGAGGCCGATCCGGACCTCGCCTGGCGCGCGAACGCCGACGGCACGGCCGAGGTCGCCCGCGCGTGCCGGGCGGTCGGAGCGCGGCTCGTGGCGGTCTCGACGGACTACGTGTTCGACGGGACCGCGGGGCCGTACGACGAGGACGCCATCCCGAACCCGCGCGGCGTCTACGCGCGCTCGAAGCGGTGCGGCGAGGAGGCGGCGCTCGTCCTCGCCCCGGGCGCGGCGGTGGCGCGGGTCGCGATCGTCTACGGCGGGCGGCGCGGGACGCGCGCCACCTTCGCGGAGTCGGTCGTCGAGAAGCTCTCGCGCGGCGAGGCGGTCCGCGCCTTCGAGGACCAGCAGGTCTCGACGACGCTCGCCTCGGCCGGCGCCGCGCGCTGCCTCGAGCTCCTCCTCGAGCACCGGTACGCGGGCGTGCTCCACGTGTGCGACGCGACCGTGCTCGGCCGCGTCGAGCTCGCCGAGCGGATCGCCGCGCGGTTCGGGCTCCGCGGCGAGATCATCCGGATCCGCACCGCCGACGCGAACCTGCCGGCGCCCCGGCCGCTGCGCAACGGGCTCGTCACGGCGCGCGCCGCCGCGCTGCTCCGGAACCGGCCGCTCGCGATCGAGGAGGCGCTGGATCGGCTTCACGCCGAGTGGGTCGAGCGGCGGGGGGCGGTCGCGGGCACCGAACGGAACCCGTGAACGCGCCCGAGCCCTGTTTCTCTCGGGTGCGGACGCGGGCTCGAGCACGGGCTCGGGGGTGCCCCCCATCCGGCACGCCACCCGCACCCGTCCGCCTCCCCGGCCGCTCGAGCCGAGGTCGCCCGCGCGGAGTCGCCAGGTTATCCTCCCAGGACGCCGCTCCGGCGTGTCCGGCGCACCCGCTTCGATGACCCGCGCACAGTCCGACATCGCCCGCCTGCTCGGGAGCGCCCGACGCCGCCAGGCCGGGATCACCTTGCTCTCGCGCCTCGGCGTGGGGCTCGCCGCCGCGCTCGTCTTCCTCCTCGCCGGGGCGATCGCGCTCCGGGCGGGGGCACGCCTCCCGGTCCGATGGGTCGCGCTCGGCGCCGCCGGCGCGGCGCTCCTCGCGGCGGTGGGGTGGGCGATCCGGGACCTCGCGCGCCGCCTCGGCGGGGACGGCGCCACCGCGCGGACCGTGGCGGCAGGCGACCCCGCGCTCCGCTCCGCCCTCCAGAGCTCGGTCGAGCTCCTGCGCGAGCGCGACGCGATCGCCTCGAAGGGCCATCTCTCGGTCGCGCTCGTCGACGCCCACGTCGAGCGCACCGCGGAGCGCGCCCGGACGGTCGACCTCGCCCGGGCCCTCCCCTCGAAGCCCGTGCTCCAGACGGGCTGGCTCCTGCTCGCCGTCGCCGGCGTCCATCTGCTCGCGCTCGCGGCCGGCCGCGGCCCGCTCCTCGCCGCGTACCGCCGGGTCGTGGCGGGCGATCCCCCGGGCTCGCCCATCATGCGCGACCCGATCACGGGCGACATCGAGCTCACGTACCGCTACCCGGCCTACATGCGCCGCGAGAACCGGGTCCTCTCCGGGACGGGCGGCGAGGTGCGCGCGCCCAAGGGGACCGACGTGGGCCTCCGGACGCGCGCCGATCGCGTCGTCGCGACGGCGGAGCTCCAGGTCGACGTCGAGGAGGCGGCGGCCCCTCCCTCGACGACGGTCCCCGCGTCGCAGGCGGAGGGCGCGGGCGCGCAGAGCATGGGGGCCGGTCCGGACGCAGCCGCGCCGTCGAGCCCGCCCGCGGCGCCCGCCGCCGCGCCCCGCCCGCGCTCGCAGCGATATGCGCTCCGCGTCACGGGCGGCCGCGACCTCGCCGGCCAGTTCCCCGTGACGGGGCCCGGCAGCTACCGGTTCCGCTTCTTCGACGCGAAGGGGAAGCTCCTCGCCGAGGGGCCGCCGATCCCGATCGTCGTCGAGCCCGACGCCTACCCCACGGTCCGGCTCACCGCGCCGGAGCGGGAGGTCGAGGTCGAGCCGGGCGCGGTCGTGCAGCTCGCGTGGGAGGCCGAGGACGACGTCGGCCTCGGCGAGGTGACGCTCGTGCTCGAGCCGCCGCAGGGCGAGCAGAAGCGCATCACCCTGCGCCCCGACGATCCGATCCGGCGCGCCTCGGGCGGGCATCCGCTCGCGGTGGAGCCGCTCGGGCTCGGCGAGGGAGAGCGGCTCGGCTACCGCGTGGAGGCGAGGGACGGCGACACGGTCTCCGGCCCGAAGGTCTCGTCCTCCGAGACCCAGTTCCTCAAGATCTACTCCGCCGCGGAGCACCGGCGGCAGATGCTCGACAAGGCGAAGGAGGTCTACGAGGAGCTCGTCGGGAACCTCGGCGACCGCCTCGACCTGCGCGCGCCGGGCTCGCCCAACGTGGAGCCTCGCGTGCCGGCGGCGCAGCAGGTGGACGCCCGCACCAAGGCGGTGACCGAGCACCTCCGTCAGGCCGCCCGCGACATCCGGCGCGATCGCGCCGGCCCGAAGGAGATCGCGCAGGCGCTCGAGAACGTGGCCCAGGACGTCCGCCGCGGCATCGAGGACGTGATCGCCCACCGCGGGCAGCTCCTCTACGCGCTGAAGGCCGCGCGCGGCGCGGTGGCCGACCTCTCCCGGCGGCAGGCGCGCGAGGCGGTGTCGATCGCGACGAGCGCGGTCGAGCGCGGCGACGCCACGCTCGAGGGGACGATGGAGCGGAGCGTCCTCTACCTCGAGCAGCTCCTCGACAAGCGGCGCGCCGAGGATCTCCTGAAGCTCGCGAAGGATCTCGGGAAGAAGCGGCGCGAGCTCGCCGAGCTCATGGAGAAGTACCGGAACGCGCCGAGCGAGCAGGCGAAGAAGGACCTGCTCGCGCAGGTCGGGCGCATGAAGGAGCAGGTCCGGGACCTCCTGCGGCGCATGGCCGAGCTGTCGAAGGGGTTCAACGACGAGCACATGAACGAGGAGGCGCTCGCGGAGCTCGCGAAGTCGCAGGACCTCCTCGGCGGCCTCGACGACGTCGAGAGGAAGCTCGCGCAGGGCGACATCGAGGGCGCGATGAAGGCGCTCGATCAGCTCGCGAGCGCGATGGACCGGATGGCCTCGGGCCTGTCGCGCACGGCGCGGATGCCCGACGAGCGGGCGGCGGCGCTCATGAAGGAGATGCTCGCGTTCAAGGAGCAGCTCGAGAAGCTCGAGGCGGGGCAGAAGGACGCGGCGGCGCAGACGGAGAAGATCCGGGCAGAGTACCGGCGGCGGATCCAGGAGCAGCTCCGGAACGCCGAGGAGACGCTGAAGAAGCTGCACGAGCTCGCGAAGAGCGCGCGGAAGGACGTCGACGAGGCGCGCCCGGGCGCGACCTTCCGGTCGGAGCCGAACTTCGAGGCGAGCGCCGAGGCGCTCGGCGACCTCGAGCGCGCGCTCGCGATGCGCGAGCTCGACGGGGCGAACGAGGCGGTGCGGCGCGCGCAGCTCGCGGTCGACATGCTCTCGCGCGACCTCGAGCTCGACAGCGCCGGGCTCATCCCGGTCGAGCCGCTGCAGCGGCCGCAGCTCGAGGAGGCCCGGCGCCGCGTGGGCGAGGCGCAGCCCAAGGTGAACGAGATCAAGGACGCGCTCTCGAAGCTGTTCCCCGACCCGCGCTCGGTCCTCTCGAAGGAGGAGCAGCAGCGCCTCGGCGAGCTCTCGCGGCGGCAGGGCGAGCTCGAGCAGGAGGCGGGGCGGCTCCAGGAGGCGCTCGACGCGCTCTCGAAGCGCGCGCCGGTGTTCCCGCCGCAGGCGCAGGGACAGCTCGGCGAGTCGCGCGGGCACATGGGCCAGGCGGCGTCGGAGCTCGGGGAGCGGAACCCGCAGCGCGGGCGCGGCGAGCAGGACCTCGCCATGGACGCGCTCTCGCGCTTCCGCAAGGGGCTCGAGGACGCGGCCAAGAACATGCAGGGCGGCGGCGAGGGCGGCGGCTTCCCGTACCCGTTCGCGATGGGCGAGGGCGAGGGGCGCGGCGACGGCTCGGACCCCTCGCGCGAGAAGGTGAAGATCCCCGGCGCGGAGGCGCACAAGGTCCCCGAGGCGTTCCGCAAGGACCTGCTCGAGGCGATGAAGCAGGGCACGCCCGAGCGCTACCGGCCGGACGTGCAGCGGTACTACGAGGAGCTGGTGAAGTGATGCGGACGATGATCGCCATCCTGGCCCTGACGCTCGCACCCGTGGCCGCCCACGCGGCGCCGGACCGGGAGACCACCGCGCTCCGGGCGCTCGAGGCCCTCCGCGCCGAGGATCCGGACGCGGCCGAGGCGCTGCTCGCGCCGCTCGCGCCGTGGGAGAAGGCGGGCGACATGGTCCGCTACGCGGCCGGCGCGCTCCGCTTCCACCAGCAGCGCTACACGGAGGCGCTCGAGCTCTTCCGCGCCTCCGGCAAGCGCGATCCGTTCGGCTACCCCGAGCTCGCCCGCGCCGCGCGCGAGGTCACGAAGGACCACGTCCGCTTCGAGGCCGAGCACTTCGTCGTCTTCCACCCGAAGGGCAAGGACGAGGTGCTCGTCCCGTACCTCGTCGAGACGCTCGAGAAGCAGCGCGCCGCGCTGGCGCAGGGGCTCGGCTGGGTCCCGGCGGGTAAGGTGGCCGTCGAGATCGTCGTCGACGCGAAGCAGCTCGCGGCCCTCTCGACGCTCGACGAGGAGTCGGTCCGAACGACCGGCACCGTGGCGGTCGCGAAGTTCAACAAGCTCATGATCCTGACGCCGCGCGCCCTGCTCAAGGGGTACGACTGGCTCGACACCGCGGCGCACGAGTACACGCACAACGTCCTCACCGCGCGCACCGGGAACCGCGCCCCGCTCTGGATGCAGGAGGGGATCGCGAAGTGGTTCGAGCAGGCGTGGCGCGGGAAGCACGAGCCGGTGACGCCCTTCTCGGCGGCGCTCCTGCGCGAGGCGGCCGGGCAGAAGAAGCTCGTCACCTTCGCCGAGATGCACCCCTCCTTCGCGAAGCTCCCGACGCCCGAGCGGGCGGCGCTCGCCTACGCCCAGGTGGCGCTGGCGATCGAGTGGCTGGTGAAGCAGCGCGGGCCGGGGGCGCTCGTCACGCTGACGGGGCTCATCGGCGAGGGGAAGGCGTGGGAGGCGGCGGTGGCCGAGTCCGCGGGCGTCTCCTGGAAGCGGTTCCAGGACGACTGGACGCGGTACATGGGCCAGCGGCCGCTGCCGAAGGGCGGCAAGCACGAGCTCGAGAAGCTCCGGTTCAAGGACGACCCGAAGAAGGGGACGCAGTTCGCGGAGTGGGCGGAGATCCCGGACGAGGAGTCGCGCGGGCACGCGCGCCTCGGCGAGATCTTCCGGGAGCGCGGGCGCTGGACGTCGGCGCGGATCGAGTACGCGAAGGCGTTCTCGCGGGTGGGCGCGCGGTTCCCGATCCTCTCGGGCCGCTACGCGCTCGCCGCGGTCCAGGCCGGGGCGAAGCAGGAGGCGGAGAAGGTCCTCTCGGAGGCGCTCGCCTGGAACCCGGACTACCCGGCCCTAAACGTCCAGATGAGCCGGCTCCTCCTCGATCGCGGGAACCTCGCCGCGGCGCGCGACCACCTCCTCGCCGCCAACCGGGTCGATCCGTTCGACCCGGAGATCCACGCCGGCCTCGCCAAGGTCCTCGCCGCCCTGGGCGACACCGCCGGGGCCGAGCGGGAGCGGCGCTTCACGCGCATCCTCACTGGCCAGGAGACGACACCATGAACCGAACCACCGAGCCCGGCAGCGACGTCACCCAGCGTGTCAGCCCCGACGCGGACCTCGCCGCGGTGCGCGAGCTGCACGACGCGCGGCGCACGATCCTCCACGAGATCGAGAAGCGGATCGTCGGCCAGAAGGACGTCGTCGAGTCGCTCCTCGTCTCGCTCTTCGCGCGCGGCCACTGCCTGTTCGTGGGCGTGCCGGGGCTCGCGAAGACGCTCCTCATCTCGACCGTCGCGGACGTGCTCGACCTGTCGTTCAACCGGATCCAGTTCACGCCCGACCTCATGCCGTCGGACATCACCGGCACCGACGTCCTCGAGGAGGACCACACCACCGGGCGGCGCACCTTCCGGTTCGTGCGCGGGCCGATCTTCGCGAACCTGCTCCTCGCCGACGAGATCAACCGCACCCCGCCCAAGACGCAGGCCGCGCTCCTCCAGGCGATGCAGGAGTACCGCGTGACCGCGGGCGGCGAGACCTACCCGCTCGACCTGCCCTTCCTCGTCTTCGCGACGCAGAACCCGATCGAGCAGGAGGGGACGTATCCGCTCCCGGAGGCGCAGCTCGACCGGTTCATGTTCTACGTGAACGTCACGTACCCGACGGCGCAGGAGGAGCTCGAGATCGTGCGGTCGACGACGGTCTCGTCGCGGCCTCCGCTCCACCGCGTGCTCTCGCCGCACAAGATCCGCGACCTCCAGGACCTCGTGCTCCGCGTGCCCGCCGCCGACCACGTCATCCGCTACGCCGTCGAGCTCGTCCGCCGCACCCGCCCCGGCGAGCCGGGCGCGCCGCCGTTCGTGAAGGAGAACGTCTCGTGGGGCGCCGGCCCGCGCGCGAGCCAGTACCTCATCCTCGGCGCGAAGAGCCGGGCGATCCTCGACGGCCGCATGGCCGCCGCCGAGGAGGACGTCCGCGCCCTCGCCCGGAACGTCCTCGTCCACCGCGTGATCACCAACTTCCGCGCCGAGTCGGAGGGCGTCACCTCCGCGCAGATCGTGGACCGGCTGGTGGAGACGGTGAAGGTCTAGGGAGACGATGCAGCCGTTCTTCGCGTACATGCTCCGGTGCAGCGATGGGCGCGAACGGTCTCGCACCTGAGAAGAACGATGCCCGATCAACCCCGCCCTTCCCTCCTCGACCCGCAGGTGATCGCCCGGATGGGCAACCTGCGCCTCCGCGTGCGCGCCATCACGGAGGGCCTCCTCTCCGGCCTCCACAAGTCGCCCCACCACGGGCAGTCGGTGGAGTTCGCGGAGCACAAGGAGTACGCGCCGGGCGACGAGATCCGGCTCATCGACTGGAAGGCGTACGGCAAGTTCGACAAGTACTACGTGAAGAAGTTCGAGCAGGAGACGAACCTCCGCGCCTACCTCGTCGTGGACGCGTCCGGCTCGATGGGCTACCGCGGCGACCCGGCGCGGATGACCAAGCTCGAGTACGCGAGCGCGATGGCGGCGTCGCTCGGGTACCTGCTCGTCCGGCAGCAGGACGCCGCGGGGCTCGTGGTCGTGGCGGGGAAGGTCGAGACCGCGCTCCCGCCGCGGGCGGCGGCGAACCAGGTCGGGCCGATGGTGGACGCGCTCGAGCGGTGCCAGGCGGCGGGGCCGACGGAGCTGGGCGCGGCGATCGACTGGGTCATCGAGCACGCGCCGCGCCGCTCGTCGGTGATCGTCTTCTCCGACCTCATGGACCGCGAGGAGAAGGTCCTGCGGCGGCTCACCCAGCTCGGCCGGCGCAAGCACGAGGTCACGCTCTTCCACGTCCTCGACCCCGCGGAGCTCGAGTTCCCGTTCGAGGACCCCACGCTGTTCCTCTCGATGGAGGACGAGCGGCAGGTCGAGGCCCACGGCCGCGACATGCGCAAGGGGTACCTCGAGCTCCTCGGCAGGTGGCTCGCGGAGGTCCGCCGGTCGGCGCTCGAGTCCGACGTGGACTACACGCTCTGCCGCACCGACGCGCCCCTCGACTCCGTGCTCCTCCCCTTCCTCGCCCGCCGCGAGCGGAGCGCCGCATGATCGGCTTCGGCAACCCGGCGCTCCTGTGGGGCCTGCTCGCGGCGGCGATCCCGCTCGCGATCCACCTCTTCTTCCGCCGCCGGCCGCGCCCGACGCCGTTCCCGGCGATCGACTTCCTCCTGCGCGCCCGCAAGGAGACGCAGCGCCGGCTGCGGCTCAAGAAGATCCTCCTGTTCACGGCCCGGACCCTCCTCCTCGCCGCGATCGCCGCCGCGCTGGCGCGGCCGCACGCGCGGCAGGGCGCGGGCGCGGCGCCGATCGCCGTCGGCCCGCGCGCGACCGCCATCGTCCTCGACGCCTCCGCGTCGATGCGCTACCGGCTCGAGGGGCGGACGCTGTTCGAGCGCGCCCTCGCGGACGCGCGCGAGGCGCTGGCGGGCCTCTCCCCCGAGGATCCCGCGACCGCGATCGTCTGCGGCGCCGAGGCTGCGAAGCCCGAGGCGCCGTCGTTCGATCGCGCCGCGGTCCGGCGCACGCTCGACCGGGCGGCGCCCGGCGGCGGCCACGCCGATCTCACCGCCTGCGTCCAGGCGGCGGCCCAGGCCCTCTCGGCCTCCAAGGCGCAGGAGGGGATGGGCAAGCGGATCATCGTCGCGACCGATCTCACCGCAAGCGCCTGGCGCCTCGACGCGGCGCCCCCGGCGGTGGACACGCCCAAGGGGCCGGTCCGGCCCGAGGTGTCGGTGCTCGATGCCGCGCGCGGCGCGCAGCTCCCGAACCGCGCCGTGGTCGCGCTCGAGGCCGAGCCCGACCCGGCCGCCGGGGCGCGCGGCTACAAGGTGACGGCCACGCTCGTCCAGCACGGCGCGGAGAAGGCGCCCGAGGTGCCGCTCTCGCTCCTCGTCGGGTTCGGCGCCGAGCCCAAGGTCGCGATCCGCTCGTTCGCCGAGCTCCCCGCGGGCGGCGCGGTCAAGAAGAGCCTCCTCCACGGCTTCGCCGAGGGCGGCGCCGCCGCCGTCCAGGCGCAGCTCCCGGGCGACGCCCTGCCGCTCGACGACGCCCGCGCGCTCGTGCTCGAGGTGCCGCGCGACGTGCGCGCGCTCATCGTGAACGGCGCGCCGTCGCCGGTGAAGTACCGGGACGAGGCGTACTTCGTGGAGTCGGCGCTCTCGTCGCCCGCCTCGCCCGTCCGCCCGCGCATGGTGGACGCCGAGGCGTTCGCCCGCGAGGATCTCTCCAAGGTCGACGTCGTCTTCCTGCTCAACGTCCGGTCGGTCGGGACGAAGGCCGGCGAGCTCCAGCGGTTCGTCGACGCCGGCGGAGGGCTCTTCGTCTCGGTCGGCGACCAGGTCGATCCCGAGCTCTACGCCCGCGAGCTCGGCCCGCTCCTCCCGATGGCGCTCCACGTCGAGAAGACCGCGACCGCGAAGCCGGGGGCGAGCGGCGCCGGCGCGGCCCGGTTCGCAGAGCTCGACTTCGAGCACCCGGCGCTCTCGGTCTTCAGCGGCGAGGCGCGCGAGGGGCTCCTCGGGACCCGCACCGATCGGTACCTGCTCGCCCGGCCCGCGCGCGCCGGCGCGCCCTCCGCTCGCGTCCTCGCCGCCTTCGACGACGGCGCGCCCGCGCTCGTCGAGGGGCTCCGCGGCAAGGGGCGGGTGCTCCTCTTCACCTCGAGCGTCGACCGCGACTGGACCGACTGGCCCATCCGGACGAGCTTCCTCCCGGTGCTCCAGCGGTTCGCGGCGTACCTCACCGGCGGGCTCGAGGAGCGGCGCCAGGCGGTCTCGTCCGTCGGCGAGCGGCGGACGCTGCGGCTCGGCGAGGGCGAGTCCCTCGTCGCGCTCGTGGGCCCGGACGGGCGGGAGCGGCCGCTCGCCGAGCTCGAGCGGTCCGGCCTCGCGCGGGTCCCGGAGGGCGTGACCTGGGCGCCGCCCGAGCCGGGCCTTTGGCAGGTGAAGGTCTCGATCCGCGGGGAGGAGCGGCTCGACCGGCGGCTCGCGTTCGCGGTCTGGCCCGACGCGCGCGAGTCCGACACGCGCCGGCTCGACGCGGGCGAGCTCACCGCCTGGTTCGGGGGCGAGAGCGTCGCGAAGGTCGCGGGGGATCGCGGCGCGGCGGACGGGCCGGAGCTGCCGCTCTGGTCGATCCTGCTCGTGCTCGGGGTGGCGGCGTTCTTCCTGGAGGGGTTGCTCATCGCCTGACCCGTGAACGAGCCCGAGCCCGCTCCCGAGTCCGGAACCATCACCGCTCGTGGTTCGACGAGCTCAGCACGAGCGGACATTCGAAAACCCGCTCGCCCTGAGCCTGTCGAAGGGCGAGCCGCTGTAGTATCCACCCCCCATGCCCCTCGACCAGGACGTCGCCGGCCTCTTCTGCATCGGCTTCCAGGGCACCACGCCCACGCTGGAGGTGCTGGACCTCATCCGGCGCGGCGTGCACGGCGTCGTCCTCTTCGCCCGGAACGTCGTCGAGGCCGAGCAGGTGGCGCAGCTCGTGGGCGACCTGAAGCGCGCCGCGAACGGGCGGCCGCTCCTCGTCTCCATCGACCAGGAGGGCGGCCGGGTCGCCCGGCTGCGCGCGTCGCACGGCTTCACCGAGGTCCCGCCGATGCGGGCGCTCGGCCAGACGGGCGACGCCGCGCTGGCGCGCGACGTGGGCGCGCTCCTCGGCCGCGAGCTGCGCGCGGTGGGCATCGACCAGGACTACGCGCCCTGCGTGGACGTGGACACGAACCCGGCGAACCCCGTCATCGGCGACCGCGCCTTCTCGCGCGAGCCGGCCGAGGTCGGCCGGCTCGGGGCGGCGTTCGCGGAGGGCCTCCAGTCGGCGGGCGTCGCCGCCTGCGCGAAGCACTTCCCCGGCCACGGCGACACGAGCCAGGACTCGCACAAGGACCTGCCGCACCTCCCGCACGCGCTCGAGCGGCTGCGCCGGGTCGAGCTCCCGCCCTTCGCCGCCCTCGCCCGCGCCGGCGTGGCGTCGGTGATGACCGCCCACGTCGTCTTCGACGCGCTCGACGCCGGCCGCCCCGCGACGCTCTCGCCCCCGGTGCTCCGGCTCCTCCGCGACGAGGTGGGCTACGACGGCTGCTGCATCACCGACGATCTGGAGATGAAGGCCGTCGCCGCGCACTTCCCGCTCGAGGAGGTCGCGCCCGGGTGTGTGCTCGCCGGGGCGGACGCGCTCCTCGTTTGCCACACGCCCGCCGTGCAGCACCGGGCCATCGACCTCGTCCGCGCCGCGGTCGAGGACGGCCGCATCTCCCGCGACCGGCTCGACCGCGCCCGCCGGCGGATCGCCCGCCTGCTCGCCTGGGCCGGCCCGCCGCCCGATCCGAGGAAGGTGCACGACGCGCTCCGCACACCGGCGCACCTCGCGCTCGCCCAGCGGATCCCGCCGCTCGCCGTCGGGCGCGATCCGACCGCGTTCGCCTGAGCCCGTGCGACGGGCCGAAGCTGCCTGATCGGGTGCCCGAGAACCCCGGGTGGTCCCTCGGCGCGCGCGCGGCGCTGCGTACGGGCTGCGCCCGCCGCCGAAGCCTTTGATCCGAGGCGGGTGCACTCCTCCCACATCGGCCCCGATCGCGTGGCACGAGCCGCGCAATCTCCGCGGGGAGGCCCTCCTCCGACCGAGAGACCACCATGCAGACCGCCACCGATGTCAATTACCGGAAGAAGCCCGAGGCGCGCGGCGCGGACGACGCGGAGCTACGCCAGCGCCTGGCCGCGGCGGAGGCGGAGCGCCGCAGGGCGCAGGCGGCGATGGTCGACCTCGAGGAGCGGCTCTCGGACGCGATCAACGTCTGCGTGGCGCTCGAGCGGCTCCACGGGTCGACGGACCACGGCGAGGTGCTCCGCGCGATCCAGGACGTGGTGATCAACCTCGTCGGCTCCGAGGAGCTGGCGGTCTACGAGCCGGGCGCGAGCGGTGAGCTCGAGGTGGTCCAGTCCTTCGGCCTCGCCGGGAGCCGGCTCGCGCCGGTGACGCCCGGGCACGGCCCGATCGGCCGGGTCGCGGCCGAGGGCCGGGCGTGGGTCGCGGGCGACGCGACGCCCTGCGGAGATCCCGACCTCACCGCGTGCGTGCCGCTCGTCGCCGACGATCGCGTCGTAGCCGTGCTCGCGATCTGGCGGCTGCTCCCGCACAAGCCCGCGCTGCGCGAAGGGGACCGCCGGGTCCTCGAGCTGCTGGGCCCGCACGCCGGCCGCGCGCTGTACCTCACCGCCGGGAACACGCGGCGGGCGCGAGCGGCCTGAAGTCCCGGGGCTCACCGAAGCCAAGCCGCGCCGCCGCGTCAAGCGGCTTGCCCGATCCGCCCGGCTCGGGTTCCCATGATCCCGTGAAGCTCGACTGGGCGTCGCGGATCCCGGCCATGCCGGAGCTCGTCGGACCCGTGCCGCTCCTCGCGACGGCGGTCCTCGCCCTCAACGACCACGTCCTCAAGGCGCGGTTCCCGGGGCTCGTCACCGGAAAGCTGTCCGACGTCGCTGGCGCGTTCGTGCTGCCGCTGTTCGTCTCCGCCGCCCTGGGGCTCGCCACGCGGTGGCCGCTCCGGGGCCGGCTCGGGATCGGCGTGGCGGTCACCGTGGCCCTGCTCGCGGCGGTGAAGCTGTCGCCGGCGGTGGCGGCCGCGGTGGTGGCGGGGCTCGACGCCGTGCGGGCGCCGCTCGGGGTGGGGCGGGGCCGGATCATCGCAGATCCGACCGATCTCGTGGCCTTGCCGTTCGCCCTCGTCGCCTGGGCGTACGGGCTCGCGGCCGGACAGCGGAAGGGAAGGGAGGCTCGACCGTGAGGAAGGCATTGCTCGCCCTGGGGAGGCTCGGGGTGCTCGGCGCGGTGGGGGCCGCGCTCGCGGCGTCCGACATCAGCAGACCCCCGTGTCTGGAACCCGAGGCGCTCGGGGAGCGGCTCACGTACGAGGTCGCTTCCGACTGCGGTCCGGCGGGGCTGGTGGTCCTCGAGCGCGAAGCGTACATCCCGGGGCGCTGCGGGTCGCCGTTCGTCGATGCGATCGGGGCGGCCGAGGTCGGGCTCCCCATGAGCGGTACGCTCATCGATCCTCCCCCGGAGACCGAGCTCGAGACCTCCCGCGGGATCGCCGCCGGCGACTTCTACCTCGCCGGACCGGTGAGCATCCCGGGCGCGGCGCCGCCGGTCACCGTGGATCGGGTCTGCCGCTTCACGCCGCGCGAAGGGGGTGCGCTCGAGATGATCTGCATCGGCCCCGCGGAAGAGGCGCGCTGCACCGGCACCCTCACGCCGGCCGTGGAGGCGCAATGACCCGCGCGCGCAGCACGAGGCCTTCTCCGCGCGGTGCGCTGGTCGCGGCGCTCCTCGCCTCGCTCGCGGGCGGCGCGCGGGCCGACGACGTCTCCGCGGAGGCGGTGCCCCCGCCGATCGCCCTCGGGATCGAGGCGGGCGGGGGCCCGGTGATCCACCTCGCGGGCGGCGAGGACTACGCGGCGGCGAAGCTCCGGGTGAGCCCGTTCGTCCGGTACGGGTGGGCGCACCTCGGCGCGGCCAGCGAGCTGGACACGCCCACGTGGTCGCTCTCGCGCGACGCGAGCTGGCTCGGCCCCGGCGAGACGCGCGTGACCCGCTGGCAGTACGTCCTCACGTCGACCCTCGGGGCCTCGTTCCCGGAGCGCACCCTGGGCGAAGGCTGGCTCGGGCGGCACCTCCGCCTCGAGCTCCTCGGCGAGACCGGGATGATCTACACCCGGCTCGAGGAGGAGCTCGACGCAGGCGGCGTCGGCGATCGGAGCCTCGTCCGGTGGACGCCCTTCGCGGGCGCCCGGCTGGGCCTGCGCATGCGGTTCGGGAGGCCGTGGGCCGGGTTCTTCGGCCTCGCGGCGTTCTACCGGCACCCGTTCGACGACGAGCGCTTCCGGCGCGCGAACGGGCGCCGCGAGCCGTTCGCCGGCGACACGGTCGGCGTCGTGGTGTTCGGCGGCGCGGACGTGACGGTCCGGCGCTGACCGGCCGTCTTCGGGGGACCTGCGTCGCGGGCGGCTCGCTCGCGCTCAGGTCCCCGTGCGGTCGAGGATCTTGAGGGCGACGAGCCCGTAGAGGAACCCGTAGACGGCGTGCTCGGGCCGGCCGGCGAGGTGGATGAGCTCGGCGACGGTCCGGGTGCCGTCCACCTTGGGCAGGAGCCCCGCCTCCCACCCCTCGAGCTCGACCTCGTGCAGGCCGTACGACGGCTGCGGCGACGGGATGAGCCGGTCCTCCGGCGAGAGGAGCCGGTAGAGCCGCTCCGGCTTGTAGAGCTTCTTCACGCCGCGGGTGATGAGGTTCGCGGGGTGGAGGTCGATCTTGATCGCCTCCTGGGCCGCCCTGTCCGCGAAGTGAAGGCGGTACTCGCCCTCCTCCCAGCCGAAGACCGAGTAGACGATCGCCTTCACCTGCTGGGCGACGTAGTAGAGCTTCTCCGTCTCCTTCAGGAGCCCCATCTCCGCGAGCACGTCGCCGGTGCGCCGGCCGGTGCGGTCGGCCGCGGCCTGGCAGAGCTCGAGCTGGGCGTTCGTGATCTTGCCGACCCGGACGAGGAACGGACCGAACCGATCCGCGATGAGGTTCGAGATCGCGAAGCAGGGGAGGCCGCGCTCGAAGAAGATGCTCTTCTTCACCTTCCCCTTCTGCAGCGTCAGCTCGCCGGTCTGCTGGGCGAGGTAGAAGGCGGTGATGAGCTCGGGCAGGTTCTCGGCGAGCCGGCCCGAGGGCTCGAGCGGCCCCTTCGGGCGCTCCTCGCGGGCGACCGGAGGGGGCTGTGCGGCCGTGCGGGGCGGGGCGGGGGGCGGCGGCGGACGCGCGGGCGCGGCCATCGGGCCCGCGGTGATGGTCTCGCCGCGGAGCACCGCCGAGACCTTCCCGTCCTCCGTGAGCACCACCCGGCCCGTCAGCTCCATCGCCTCGACCGGCTCGTCCGGCTCGACCGCCACCTCGACGTCGAAGTCGGTGAGCTCCGTCGCGGGCCGCCGGGGCGCAGGCGCAGGCGCCGCCCGCGAAGGCGGCGCGGCGGGGATCAGGGCGCGGACCGCCTCGAGGAGCTTCCGGGCCTCGAACGGCTTCTCGAAGTAGCCGGCGGCCCCGTGGAGCGTCCGGGCGTCGGTGGCCGCCCGGCCGCCCTTGAAGACGCCGGTCATGAAGATGAACGGGACGCCCGCGTTCTTGAGGCCGTGGGCGACGTCGTAGCCCATCATGTCGGGGAGGAGGACGTCGACGATGGCGGCGGCAGGCTTCTCGGCCTGGAGCTTCTCCAGGGCCACCCGTCCCTTGCCGGCCTGGATCGCCGTCCACCCCTCGGACTCCATGAGCCGCGCCAGCAGCGTGAGCAGCTCCTGGTTGTCGTCCACGAGGAGGATCTTCGGCGACATGGTCCGCGACGATACCTAGCGAAAGCCCCGTGATCAACGCTGGTTCTCCCGGCAGGGTCCACACTTCGGGAGCCTTCCCCACCGGGCGGGTCCACGCGTGCCATCCGGCACGTGCGGGCGCGCAGCGCGTTGACAACGTGCTCACGCGGCAAGTAAGGACGACGTACCCCGAATTCTCCCGGAGGTTCCAAATGAGAGCCGTGCGCGCTGCGATGCTTGCACCCCTGCTGCTGCTCCTGGGCGCCAAGTCCGACGAGATCCTGGTGGGCCACGTGGGCTCGATGACCGGGCAGGAGGCGACCTTCGGAGACTCGACGGACAAGGGCATCCGGCTGGCGTTCGAGCAGCTCAACAAGAAGGGCGGCGTGAAGGGGAAGAAGCTCGTCCTCAAGACGCTCGACTCGCAGGGCAAGCCGGAGGAGGCGCAGGTCGCCGCCACGCGGCTCATCGTGAACGACAAGGTCGCCGTGCTCCTCGGCGAGGTTGCCTCCAGCCGCTCGCTCGCCATGGCGCCGGTGGCCGACACGAACCAGGTCCCGATGATCACGCCGGCGTCCACCAACCCCAAGGTCACGCTCGATCCGCAGGGCAAGACCCGCCGGTTCGTGTCGCGCATCTGCTTCATCGACCCGTTCCAGGGCACGGTGATGGCAAAGTTCGCGCGCGAGAACCTCAAGGTGACGAAGGTCGCGGTCCTGCGGGACATCGGCAACGCCTACTCCGTCGGGCTCGCCGACTTCTTCGTCGAGGGGTTCAAGAAGATGGGCGGCACGATCGTCACGGATCAGAGCTTCAAGGCCGGTGACCAGGACTTCAAGGCCCAGCTCACGAAGATCCGCCAGGCCAACCCCGAGGCGATCTACGTGCCGGGCTACTACACCGACGTCGCGCTCATCGCCCGGCAGGTCCGCGAGCTCGGCATGAAGCAGCCGATGATGGGCGGCGACGGCTGGGACTCCGAGCAGCTCTACGAGATCGCCCAGGGCGCGCTCGACGGCTCGTACTTCTCGAACCACTACACCGTCGAGAGCCCCGATCCGCGCGTGAAGGAGTTCATCGCGACGTACGAGAAGGCGTACGGGACGAAGCCCGACGCGATGGCCGCCCTCGGCTACGACGCCGCCCTGATCGCGGCCGACGCGATGGCCCGGGCGAAGGATCTCTCCGGCCCGGCGCTCGCCGACGCCATCGCCGCGACCAAGGGGTTCAAGGGCGTGACCGGCACGATCAGCCTCGACGCCCAGCACAACGCCGTGAAGTCCGCGGTGGTCATCGCCGTCAAGGACAACAGGCCGCGGTACGAGGCGACGGTCTCGCCGTAGCCTCCCCGGCGGGCGGCCGCGCCCCGGCCGCCCGCCCCTCCGCCGGTTCGGCGGCACAACGTTCGCTCGAGCTCCACGTGACCGAATTCGTCCAGCACCTCGTGAACGGCGTCTCGGTGGGGACGATCTACGCCCTCATCGCGCTCGGCTACACGATGG
>Ga0196976_1000401_pt1 | contig 27691 bp, 58 predicted proteins | sample S3v_513CmetaG_FD_148644 | JGI IMG/M metagenome (GOLD analysis project Ga0196976, IMG submission 148644) | Soil microbial communities from Anza Borrego desert, Southern California, United States - S3+v_5-13C | ecosystem: Environmental > Terrestrial > Soil > Desert | place: USA: California...
GTTCAGCTTTCTTATAGCCTTGATCCGTACAACAGTTTTTCCGAAGGCTTTTGGAGCGCGGAAGCGTTTGAGTCGATTGTTAAGTGTGTAGCAAAAGAAAAGCTTGACGTTCGCGCAAAGTTTGACGGCGCACGCTATCCGCTCGACATGTATTTTGCGCCCCGACGCATTCCAGACGCAGCACAGCAAAAGATGGTTGACGACCGCACGCCGATTGTGGTTTGCGAACCACAAACCAACTACTATGGCAAGACGACTGCCGGAAGCGGCGCCGTCAAGAACCCCGCCACCCTTTCCGCGATCAACTTCTATCGCGCGGTTGACGCCTTCAGCGCGTATCAACGGCTGGATCAGTGGTTTGGGTCTATCGCCTTTCCTGAGAACCCCATGATTCAGATTTCGGATAAAGTCAAGCTGGAAAAGCGTGGCTTTGATTCCAAAATCAGTTTCCGCCACCGGAAGTGACAAGAATGTCAGACGACACCGAAAAAGGTTTTGTGTGCGCGCAATGCGGCACATATCACAAATTTACCCCTTACGTTTTCGCACACTGGAACATAGACTTAGTACATAACTGTGATTGCGGCGCAACCCACGAAATCCTTGAAGGGACAGCGCGGCTACTCTTGACAGGAAAAGAAAATGGTTGACTTAGTGCTGCGCCCTTCAGGCGACAAAGACAAGAGCAAAGAGTATGCCCTACAACTCCGCTATGCGGATTGTGGGAGTACCGACTATCACACCATCGCGCTCGTGTCCTACGACACCGCAAGCGAAATCATTCGCGCTGGTAAAGCGGTTTGGTTGTTCAGTAATCCCGCGTCGGACGAACCGGCTGTTGACAGTCCGTGTCTCAATCTTCCTGAGATTGTCGCGCGTTACTGTGGTGGTCGCGCCATGCGCAAGCGCGAACTAGATGAATATGTGATTAAGAACTTCCCGAAGCTAGCGGCGAAGTACGGCGTCACTTGGTCTGGTGCTTCGCGGTAAAACAAATTTCATCTGGAACACAAAACAATGACACACAAAACATTTGACGCAATCAAAGGCGCCCTAGTATTCTCCACGCTACTTCTGCCTTGGATTGTCTTTCTGGTCTACTACGCGGTAACGGGTGGTGGCGATTTCACTGTTGGTCGCGTGCTTGCGATCAATCTGCTAGGCGTCATTTTCATGATGCTACTTGACACGTTCATCACGCCAACCAACAAGAAGCGCTAACAGAAAATGGCGCACTACGACTGCACAGACTGTGGCGCGGACTATGGCATTGGCTACGGTCATTGCCATAGATGCACACCAAAAGAAGTCTTTGAACTTGAAGAAGCCGTGAAGAAAGCCCGATTACAGGCACACACGGATTTTAAGCGTGACTTTGCCGAACAGATTCGTGCGCTTGAACTTGCTCGCGAAGACTACGTTGCAACAAAAATACGTGACGTTGAAGCGCAATACCAAGCCGCTTACAAGAAAGGTCAGAAGAAATGAACTACGAACAGTGTCTTTCTTACACAGAATGGCTTGAAGAAAACGACGCCATGCTTCAGGAAACGTACGAAGACCTTGGTAGGCGCGGACAGACCTTCGAAGATTTCTGTTATCAAGAATACGAGCGTTATCAAATCAACTGGACCGAAGAACGCCAGTGGTTTGAAGAACACCGTGACGCATAGCTGATATGCGTTTTTAGAGTTCGACACAGACCGGTAAAATGGCTATCTTCGTATCAGAGAGACACGGAACCCAACAGACAAAAGAGGGAAAACGATCATGACGAACAAGACTGCCACTGCCACCGGTCTTCTTGGTGTGACGGTTGAGACGCGCGGTTCGCGCTTCATCAACAAGGTTCAGGTTGGTCGCGCTGAGAAGTTCTTTGTGTTCGCCCGTGGGTGCGGTGACACCCGCAAAGCGGTCAAGACCATCGGTCGCTTCGACACGCTGCCCGCCGCCCGTTTCGCGATGGGTGTTTCGCTCGCTGACGCGATGCGCGCCTGAACGGAGAAGCGATCATGACCAAGCGCATTGTGAAGGTTGGGCTGTCCACTCTTGATACGCCCATGACGCTTGCCCAAGCCAAGCGTTACGGTGACAAGAACATGCCGCTTGACCTGAAGCGTGCCGGGTTCAAGACTGTGGTGTTCACTTCCGACGAAGAAATGCACGGTGGACTGTGGTTCCGTGTGAACTACGGTAAGTGACCACTCCACGCGAAAGAGAAAGGAAGCACCGCAATGTATACCGGAAAGTACCCGAACAAGATCATGAACGTCATTGCCGTCCGTGGTTATCTTGAAGTTCAGACAAACACCGGAACCACCCGCCTTTCGCTGTACGCGCTGAACAACGGTGCGCCGCTGCCGGTGAAGGGTGACGACTTTGAAGAGTACAAGAAGACGAACCTGAAGCCTGTTGAGACGCCACCGACCGCCCGCGACACCAACGCGCCGATTGTCGCACAGCTTATCGGGTTTGACCTTGTTCCCCGGTTCGCGGAACTTCCTGTTGGTTTTCGTCTGAATTGGGAAGACATGGAAGCCGATGTGCGATATGAAGACACGTTGACCTACGGTGAAATGGTTGACCTGTATTTCACCGTGACGCGCGAACGACGCCAGCCGAAGCCCACCATTTAACATCACTCAGAAAGCTAAAAGTAAAATGGAAATCAATCTCTTAACAGCCTACTATCTGTTTACCGCCGTATACACCACGTTCGTCGTGTTCATCGCCAAGCCGAACAACAAATCTTCGTTCATCCTGTTCGTGGTGCCGCTAATCGTTATTGCGCTCGCCTCTTGGTTCTTCACGCTGCAAGCCCTAGGCTTCGTGGTCAAGGTCTAAACGCATAGCTGCTATGCGTTTTTAGGGTTTGAGTCGGTCCCTTCTTTTCGATATTCTGTTTTCAGAGAGGCAGAGACAGAAGGGACCGAACCGATGCTTACGACACAGAAAATCGTGACCGGGTTCTTTGAAGTGTACTGGAACGGTGAAAAGACCGAATGGGTAATCTTCAACGGTAGTGTCGGGATGTCCGGTCTTGGTGGTAACGTCTACGGAATTCGGAACACTAAAACTGGACTGAGCCGCCGTGTTGGGACGCTCGCGCAATGCAAGAAGTCGCTTGCGCTGACGCTCAAAAACCGGTAAGAGGAACGCCATGAAGACGAAGAACTACGAAGCGGAATTCAAGAAGTTTCAAGCGGAAGCCGAAAAGCTTGAGTTCTTTTCGGAGCAGGGATACGCGCTTGAGTCCGCGCTTCTGAACGCCAGCGAAACCGAAGACGTTGAACACTTCAGCGCTGAGTTTTGGAGAGTCGCGTACATGAGCATTGCTTGCACGGACACCTTCAACATCAACAAGAGCGTTCGTGATTGGTTCGAAGCGCTTGGTTACGAGTGGTGAGACATGCCAAGCCGCCGCGAAGTCAAAGCAACCCGCGAAGACGTTGAGCGGATCATTGCCGCTGGATACGCTGTGAAGCCCGCGACGATCCACCAGACGCTAGGAAACTCTGACAACACGTTCTATCTGTTGGTCGGGGTGGTCCCGCGCCCGTACGTGGTTGTCAAGGAAACGCGGCGAGGGTGGGAATACCCGAAGTGGTCAACGATCAAGCCGCTAATCAAGGGAACGTAAGTCAGTGCAGAAAGAAAAGAACTTCTGTGTCATTGAGTGGAACGCGGAGAACATATATCGCGTTGTGGATGCGGTTGGGTCTTACTGTTACGAGAGCGCCGCACAGAAAGCGTGCGACAAAATGAACAAACTCCGCGTAGACTGTGGACAACCCGCAATCTTTGTGGTACGAATTCGGAAATACATGCGGGGAGCATAAGACATGCTAACGATTGAATATGACGGCGAGAACGGCGAGTGTGTGCCCGACTTCGCCGCCGAAGCTTGGGTGCTTGACGCGTTCGCGAACCGCAAGTTTGTTTCCGTTGGATCGGAACTTATGTTCCACGCCGCGCGCGTTCTGGTGGCGGAAGGTAAAATTCCCGCTGACCAAATCGAATTTTGGTTTAAGGGAAAGAAGCTTTCGCATAACCCGGATGGAACCCTGAATGCTTGGGAACCCGGTCTGTGTGACACCTACAGCAAGTTCCTTGGGCGCTTGTTGCGCGCCGCCAAGCTTCACAGAAAGCCCGTACAGTGAACGACGCATACGCCACATATTCCCGTTGGGAAGATGCCTACTACAAGAACCGCAACGGTCTTCGTCTTGGTCAAGCGTTCCTGAACACGTTTTTCCCGAAAGTCGTAGACTCCGATCTATACAACGAAAAGAATGATTATGTTGCGCGAAACCTGATTCGCGAGTATTATCTAGACGCTGGATATGAACTGAAAGCAGAGTAGAAATGTACGTGGATCATGAGCATAAGGTGGGCGTTGCGACCCACGAAGAAATGAAAGAGCGGCTACGTCTAATTGCCGCTGGCAAGCCCGTTCCCAACGCGGACATCAAACAGTGGGTACACGAAGAAGTGTACCGAAGCCGATTTGGTAAGGAACCTGTGTAGTGTTATCACCAAATCAAAAACCAAAAATCAACACACGAAGCGCATACATCCTAAAAGGCATGAATTCATATGTGTGCGATCTTGACTATCATGACGGTGAATTCTTCTCGCTCGCGTCCAACTTCTGTGACAACTGGTATTTTCGTTCCGAACTACAAAATCTGATTGACGCGGGCGTGTTATGTGTGGACACCAAATCAGAGTTTGACGAACGCCGTGACGTTCTCTGTGGACAGAACTGGACCGTGCGTCTGACCGAAGCCGCCATTAAGCATTTCTGGAAAGATCGTTATGAGTGTGACGCACTATAGAATGGGTGGAACGCCAAAGATCGTTCGCTTTGGTGAAGACATCACTGACGTAGAAGGTTGGGCGCGGGACAAGCTTAGTGGCATGGCGTTCCGCGACAGTGACCACGGCTATTCAGAATACATTGAATTCTTCCACGCTGACGGTTCGCGCACCTACGCGTTGGCAAACTACTTGTCGTTTCATCCTTCGTACGGCGAAGACGGCGGGTGTATGGATGAATTCGTGTACGGCGACTTTGATACCGTAGATTCGTTTGGATACATCGAAGCGTACCAGTACGATCCGCAACGGGATTGGATCATTCTCTAAGAATGTCAACATTTTCTAGGGTCAAGCAATTTGCGCTTGACTTAATGAGAAAACACGGTCTTGAAGATTGGGAATTCTCGTTTGTCGCCAACCCCGGCTTTCTGGCGCGCTGTGTCTATGCTGTGAACAAGCACGGCACAGCGTACCGAAAGAAAATCGAATTCAGTCTTGCGTTCGTCCGGTTATCTGTGAAACGCCTTCGTGAGATTGTCATTCATGAAATCGCGCACGCGCTTGAATTCATGGAACGCGGTGTCTCCGATCATGGTCCCCGCTGGAAGTCAATAGCGTTATCGTTAGGTCTGGAAAATCCCGTAGCTGCGATTCAGTTGGAAGCATTCGAATTTCCGTACGGGGTGTTTCAAGGAAATCGTTTAGTGACAGGCTTACCGGCATTGACAGAAGACGCAAAGCGTGTGATACTTGCTTTCGGAACTGAATTTGAGATACGGCGACAATGAACAAACAACAATTTGACGAAACACTGGCGGCTATCAAGCAAGCAAACCGGCGCGTCAAGACAGAACCCGGCTATGCACGCAAAATGCTTGTGGAAACCAAAATCTACACGAATGATGGGCGCCTTACCAAACTGTACGGTGGTGACGCAGAACCCGAAGAGTTCCGTTACACCGCCGAAGAATTCAAAGCGCTTCTTGACTTCTACAAAGCAGACATTCTAGCCGCTATCGCCCGCGCTGAGACAAAAGAAGAACTTGACCAAATTCGGGTTGACACTGTGGGCAGGAACGGCGAAATTACACAAGCGCTAAAGTCTCTGTGGAAGAAGCAACCATGAACATATACTACCGCGAAAACTACCGCGTTCTTATCTTAGCCTCGTACTGTGGCGACGACAATCCAGCCTGTAGCGAAGCGTTCCCGTGTTCCGACTGCCTTGCAATGTGCAACGTCGCGAACATGACCGGAACCCTAGACGTTCTTGGTGGTTTCAACTTCCTCCGCGACACGCGCGACGGCGCGGCTTTCTGAGGGACAATCAATGAACCTCTTGACATTTTGGCTTCCCTTCATTGGCGCGTGCGTGGCTGTTTGTTGGGTGTTGTATAACATTCGTGGCGGTTGGTTGCACCGCCACTCCGCAAAGGTCGCTCCGCAAGTTGGTCAAGTCTGGAAAGGTCGCGCTGGCACTTTCCGTGTGTCCTACGCCGATAACAATTTCATTGGTTGGTACGAACACTCTTTCTTTGAAACGCCGATTTTCAATGGTGTTTCTGTTGACAAGTGGGAAGATTTCGTGAACAAGAATCACATGTATATCAAGGGTTACGTTGTATGAGAATCTTACTAGAAGAAATCGTTGCCGCTATCACCATTCTCGCGTTTGTGTTCGCATTTGGGTGTATCTTGTTTGCCAAGCTGCACCAGTGGTCTTATTACTGGTATCATCACTTCCGCACGCGCGATACGCCGCCACAAGCCGAACAGTTTTGGCGCGGTCCCCGTGTCTGTGCGCGGGTGCGAAGCGTCGGTGAAACCCACGTATGCCTTTCGCAATACCAGAAAGGGCGCATGGATCAACGCGTCTACGTCGCGAACGAAGAATGGTACGGTTACGTGAGAAAGAACCGCATTCATCTGGTTAGGGGTTGACATAGCGCGGAATCCATTCTATCATTCTCAAAAGAAGATAGAGGGAGTTCCGCGCCATGACGCTTCGTTTGTTCATTGAACTGTATTTCATCGCTGGAATGTTCTTCGCGGGTAGCACTTGGACCCTCGCGCAACAGGAAGGGTGTGGAACGTGGGACACGCTAGTTCAGACGATTGCAACCATTTTCATCTATCCGTGGATGATCGTGAAATCAATTAAAGTGAGCCTATGACACCCGGCTTATTCCTGTTCGTGTTCGCTATCGCTGAAATGATTGCGGTTGGCGAATTTATTCTACGCAAGTGCGGCAAAGAAATGGATTTCTCCGCACTGTCCGTACAAGAAATGATGATGATACGCGGGCGCTATGCGTTCGTGTTTTTGTGTATTACCGTCTCTGTTGTTATGTGAGAACTTATGAACAACTATCCAATTCTCGAAACAGTTGACCCGCTCTTAGATATTCTTCCAAACTATCCAACGTTCGCGAAGAAAGAGTTTCCAGCGGCGGGTTTTGGTGTTCTCTGTTACCTCTATAATTCACCCGAAACGTTTCCCGGCGCCGACAAAGACGACAATTGGGCGCTACTACGCGAAATGCGCGGGATCAAGTACGATCTACACACCGGGCGTGTCGTCTCGCGCAACTTCCAAAAATTCTTCAATCACGGCGAAAAACCACACGAATGTCTCTTGACATTCCGTGAAAGCCCGAAACTGATTGCGCGCAAGCCGCTGAATGACCCGGCTTGGTGGGATGTAGAATTCCTTGACAAGCTAGACGGTTCTATGATTTCGTTTGTGTGGCACAAGTCCCTAGGGCACTTTGTGCCGGTCACAAAGAAAGGCTTCAGCGAAGTCGCGAGTGATTGCGACCGTTGGCTTGCGACTGAGTGCGATGCAAGCAAGCGATACATTGCGGCGGTTAGTCACGAGTACGAACAGTGTACCCTTCTGTTCGAATGGCTGAACCCCGCCAAGCCAATCGTGCTGCAACACACCGAACCAAACCTTGTTCTAACCGCCGCGCGACACAACGTGACAGGCGAATATCTTCACTATGAACTGTTAGAACAGTTAGCACACTACTACAACATTCCGCTTGTCAAGAAGATTGCGCGCGTGAACGGCGCCGACTTTAACCGTTTCATTACGATTGCGCGTGAACTACAAGACGCCGAAGGGTTTGTGTATAACGTCCTGAACCACACCGGGCGCGTTGTGCAAAAAGGTAAGCTGAAGGCAACCCGTTACAGCGAACTACACCGCGCCAACTCCGGTATGTTCACCGGGCACTTACTAGATGCTGTCAAGCTGATTCTTCAAGACGCGCTAGACGATTTCCTGCCTCTGCTAACCGATTTCAACCGGGAACGCATGGAAGCGCTAGCCGATCAAGTCAACACAAATCTTTTAGCGTTCTCACAAAAAGTATTTGACTTCTGTGAAGAAACCCGGTCTTTGGATCAAAAGGCTTTTGCGCTGAAGGTTCAAGCGGAAGTCCCGACTGAACAGCGCAAATACTACTTTAACCTTCGAAAGTGTAACACTCTTTCTGACCTAGTTGACGGCATGAAATTATCGGTACTAAATCAACTGCACAAAGAGTCAGACGTACCAACCTTTCATTACGTCCTAGGGAATCAACAACAGTGAATGATTACACCGACCGTCTCAAATCACATGCCAAATCGTTAGCTTCGCAACAGACACCTTTTCTAGTTCTGGACCCAAGCATTATTCGACAGAACTACATTGATTTCGTGGAACAGTTTAAGACGACTATGAGTCCTTATCATGTTCCCGAAATCTTCTATGCCGTCAAAGCAAATCCACACCCGACCTTTCTCAGCGAACTAGTTGACCTAGGGTGTTCCTTTGACGTTGCCAGTGTTCAAGAAATCAAAGACGTGATTGCCGTTGATCGTTTCATCAACAAGAAACGAATTTCTTATGGCAACACTGTCAAGAAGTCCGCTGACATTGGCTATGCCATAAAGAAGGGCGTGCGAACCTTTGCGGTTGACAGCCTTGAAGAACTAGAAAAGATTGCTCTTGAAGCAAAACGACACCTTGGCACCAAGAGTGCAGAAGTCGGTGTTTATGCGCGATTAGAGACAGACGGCAAAGGCGCCGATTGGGCGCTTGGTCGGAAGTTTGGCACCAACGGTTCCGTCGCGCTGCAAATTCTCAGCGAAGCACACAAGAAAGGCTTGACTTCTCTTGGTTGCTCGTTCCATGTCGGTTCAAACCAAAAAGACCCGCTCGCGTGGGTGCGGGCGCTGGAAAGCGTTCAGTGGGTTTATTCTCACTGCAAAGACCTTAAAATCCCATTCAGTGTTATCAACATAGGTGGTGGCTTCCCGGCTTTTTCGGTTGACAACGGCAATTGGCTCAGTGTATACTCTTACACAATCTCAAAGGCGCTGATTGACCTTTTCGGGTATCACACGCCACTAAGGATTATGTTCGAACCCGGTCGCGCACTCGCCGCAAACGCTGGCGTGGTGGTCACGGAAGTTGTTCTAAACAGCGCTTCGCGTGTCTCAAACCAACGTTGGCTAACCCTTGACGCTGGTGTGTTTTCCGGGTTCGTGGAAACCGTAGAAGAAGCAATTAAGTATCCAATTGAAACAAGCATTGACAATCCAAGCAATGAACTGGTATCATACAAAGTCGCCGGTCCAAGCTGTGATTCAATGGATGCAATGTATCAGAAGCACCAGCCGCGTCTTCCGGTTAATCTGAAAGAAGGCGACAGGTTATATTTCCTGAACACAGGTTGTTACTTCAGCACTTATGCCACCGTTGCCTTTAACGGCTTCGCTCCACCAACTGTAATTGTAATCTAAAAAAGAAATCGGCTGTGGTGTCGAAGGGCACGACGACAGGTACAGGGCTAATGCCGCCCGGTGAACGGTTCGATTCCGAACACAGCCGACCCCATCCAACACTATCCAAAAGACATCATGACACATCCAAAAGCAACCATCCAAAACACTATCCGTATTATGAAGCTGGTATCCGGTGAAGAAATCATCACCGAAGTCATGGAAGGCGAACAACAGTTTGCGCTTGAGTACACGCTAATCAATCCGTGTATGATCCTTACGCAACAGACCGGCGTTGCACTTATTCCTTTCATGCCGTATCTGAATCCCGCTGAAGGCGCCTCGCGCACATTCCCGATTCAGAAGATGCACGTCATGTACCAGACTGTTGCTGACGAACGCTTTGCGAAAAGCTATTATGACAACTACGGTTCCGGTCGCGTCAAGGCAAGTCCAATTCTGACGCCGAAGAAGGCTGGTCTTCAGCTAGTCACGTCCGGTAATGGTATTAGCCACACTCACCCCGGCGAAATCGGCTAATGAGTGACGCTGTAAACGAAATCACAAATCTCACTATCACACAAGCGATTGATTACGCGCTGAAAGGCGCGTGCGCGCACCGTCCCGCGTGGGGACTGTCAACCTATATCATCGCTGTCTATCCCGGTCAATACACCGTTCAGTTTGTTGACAACGATAAGCTTCTTCCGCTACTGTTGCGTTTCTATCCTGACGGCACCGCTGGTCAGTATCTCATGTCAAAAGAAGACGCAGAAGCGAACGATTGGGTAGTTGTATGACATTCAAGGAAGCCATAGAACAAGTAATGAGCGGCTATCGTGTTGCTTGGCGCGATGGTTGGGAAACCCCGAACGTGGTTTCGCTTGGTATTGAGGTGGATGAATGGTGTGACATTTGGTATTTCCTATCAGGTATTGACGGCGTAGGATATCTGTCTACCGTGGAAGACCGCAACGCAACCGATTGGAGAACGGCATAACATGCTTCTTGACATTCTCTACAAGCGCACGAACACCGGAGCGGTGCAGACGTGGCGCCAAGAAATCAACGATGCTGGTGACAGCTATCGTACGATCAGCGGACAGCTTGACGGCAAGCTAGTTACGTCAGAGTGGACGGTGTGCAAGCCCAAGAACGTTGGGCGCGCGAACGAAACCACCGCACAACAACAGTGTGCGTCCGAAGTGGAATCGAACTACACCAAGAAGCTGAACCAAGGCGGCTATTCGCGCACCGTTGACGTTATCGACAACAGCGATAACGGATATTTTAAGCCAATGCTCGCGAAGTCGTTTGACGACTATCGTGACTCCGTTAACTTCTTTAACGGTACGTGGTACAGCCAAGGCAAGCTAGACGGTATCCGCGCCGTGGTGAAGAAAGACGGCATGTGGACCCGCCAAGGCAAGCCAATTCCCACTTGCCCGCACATCATTGAAGCGCTGCAACCGCTGTTCGCACAGTTTGGTGAAGACGCCGTGTTTGACGGCGAAATCTACACCGACCGCCTAGCTGACAATTTCAATGAACTTGTCTCTATCGCGAAGAAAGCGAAGCCAACGGCGGCGGACCTACAGAAGTCGCGCGAAACGCTACAGTATCACATGTACGACTTTCCGGCGTTTCCCGACAACACCTTTGAAGAACGCTATCGCATTCTCAAGAATGCTGTTGACAAGCTGGACACGGACGTTCTTGTCTGTGTGGAAACGACGCTTGTTTCGTCGCAAGAGCATATGGATAGCCTCTATGCCGCGTACATGGAAGCTGGTCTAGAAGGTCAGATGCTCCGCAACGGCAAGTCGAAGTACCAGAACAAGCGCACGAAAGACCTTCTGAAGCGGAAGGAATTTCTGGACAGCGAATTCAAAGTGCTTGACATTCTTGAAGGCGAAGGGAACCGTTCTGGTATGGCTGGCGCGGTGGTCTGTCTTCTCCCCGATGGTAAGACCACGTTCAAGGCTACGCCGAAGGGCACGAACGCGCACCGAATTGATATGCTGAAGCGGAAAGCTGCGCTGATTGGCAAAGACGCCACCGTGCGTTACTTCACGCCGACGCCAGCCGGTATCCCGCGCTTCCCGGTGCTGGTGGCGATCCACGAAACCGACAGGTGGTAACACAGTGCAGACCTTTTGCGACTATTTCAAGCAACAACGAACACGTAAAGAAGTCTTAAACGTCGCTATCGCGCGGGAGGTACACGAATCCCTCCGCGCGTGGTGCGAGTCCAACGGCAAGTTCTATTTTCCGCCGTGGGACGACTTGGACGAAGTTCAACAGAACCTTTCGATTGAGGTTGTCAACACTTGCCTTTCGCGTCCCGACAAAATGACGCCAGAAGCCATGCATGATCTTTGGATGGAAGTCAAGCGGAAAGACGGATGGACGTACGGTCCTGAGTTTGATGATGCCGCAAAGACACATCCAAGCATGGTGCCGTTTGACGATCTGCCTGAATACGAGAAGGTCAAGGATCAATTTGTTATTGACGTAACGGAACAGTACAGGGAACGACTTGCGTGAAAATCGACCCTGTACTGTTAGCCAAAGCAACTAAAGCGATTGAGAACTACGTTTTCAAGAACGACAAGAAATACGCTCTTGAAATCAAAAAGAATGTCAAGGGAATTCCAGACAATTTCCGAAAAGGCGGGACTTTCTTTCGCGGCATGGTTCTAGACGCTGGGACGGTGGTTTCCATTCAGAACGGCAAGCCGCTTGAACTGTCCGCGCCTAGTTCATGGACGGACAACCAAAAACTAGCTGAACGGTTTGTTACCGACGCAAAGAAGAGAACAGCAACTAAAGACGGCGTTGGTGTTGTCTTCAAGAAGCGCATTCCAGACCCCAAAGTGATTGTCAACGTGTATAGTTTCGTGTTGTTTTTCGACAACATGGGTATGCTTGGCGACTTTGATGAACTGACGAAACAAGACGCGTTAGATGAATTTGAAATTCTCTGTGACAAGGGAATCAAACTCACGGACACGGATATTCTGAAGGTAATTCAGAAATAACCCTTGACATTTTCGCAACAGTGTGTCAGTCTAAACAAACTGTGTATACGAACAGAGAACACAAAGTACGGCATCGCTTTGTGTTCTCTTTTCCTTTTAAGCTTGCCAAAGAAACCCTCTTGAAAGTTGTATGATTTTGAAACCTACTGAATGGTTCTACACCAACGTTGCGCGCCGTGGGGATAACCTGTTAGTGCGCGGCTACCGGCTAGCAGACGGCAAGCCTGTAGTGGAGAAAATCCCTTACAAACCAACGTACTATCTACGCAGCAAGAAAGACAACACCGGGTTTAAGGACATCAACGGTGTCCCGCTGGAACCCATCGAATTTGAAAGCATGAGCGCCGCCCGCGACTTCTCTAAGCGGTATGAAGGCGTCTCCGGGTTCTCCATCTACGGCGACATGGCGCATTCGCACAACTACATTAGTGACGTGTGGAAAGGCGACGTTCCGTATGAATTTTCAATGCTGCGCATCTTTACGCTTGACATTGAAAACTTGATTGGTGACACCGGCATTGATCCAATGGCAGCAGCGCAACCGCTGACGCTTGTCACCATACACGATTCACAGACCGGCTTATATCACGTCTTCGGCTACAAAGAAGACCTTGACAATCTGCCGAACAACGTTGTCTATCATAAGTGCGACAACGAACGTCACATGCTCGTGGCGATGCTGGCGTTTTGGGTCACAAACTATCCTGATATCGTCAGCGGCTACAACAGCCAAATGTACGATATCATTTACATTGTCTCGCGCATTACCAAGGTACTAGGCGAAGATCAAGCCAAGAAGCTTTCGCCGTGGGGAATGGTCAAGCTGCGCAACTTCTCTCTACAAGGCAAACAGTACGAAGCATACGAAATCATCGGCATTGCTTCTATGGACATTCTAGAACTATACAAGAAGTATACGTTCTCAAACCAAGAGAGTTGGAAGCTAGACTACATCGCTCGTATCACGCTTGGTGAGAACGAAGGCAAGGTGGAGACTTCTGGTTACTCCAACCTTGACGAAATGTACTATAAGGACTATCGCAAGTACGTTCTGTATAACATTCGCGACGTTGAACTAGTAATCAAAATCGAACAGAAGATGCAATTCATCCCGCTCGTGGTGGGTGTTGCGTACGCTGGTAAAGTCGAAAGCTATCCGCTGGTCTATGGTCCCGTCCGGTATTTCGAAACATACATTGGACAGTATCTAAAAGCACAAAAGATTTTCTTCCCGTACGCGAAGAACCACGCGGAAAAGGAAACCAAGTACGAAGGCGCGTACGTGTCGGACCCCGACCTAGGCGCGCATGACTGGTGCGTGTCGGTTGACGCGGCTTCGCTGTATCCGAACATGCTAATCAGCGCGAACGCCGGTCCTGATACCATTATCAACAACGTGCCGCGCGAACTTGAAGACCTAGTGTCAAGGGTTAGTGTTGACGCTATCCTAAAAGGCGAACTTGATCTTTCGCTGTTGAAGAAGTACAATTATTCGCTTGGCGCCAACGGCGCGCTGTACGACCGGTCGCGCGAAGGCTTCCTATCGGTTATCTGTAAGGAATTCCTTGACGGTCGCGATGTCGCCAAGAAGGAAATGAAGAAAGTCAAGAACGAAATTGAGAAGATCAAAAAAGTTCTTGCGCACCGTGGCGAGGAAGGTCTTGACCCGGCATACGCCACACTTCCCGACGCCGAACTGAATGACCTACTGTCCAAGAAAGACAAGCTTGCCAAGTCGCTTGAGAACAAACAGAAGGTTCTTAAAGTTCTGGCAAACTCCATTTACGGGTGCATCGGACAAGGTAACTTCCTGTTCTTTGACGTTCGTATTGCAGAGACTATCACGCTTAATGGTCAGTGTTCCGTGCGAACCGCTGGTAACGCGGCGACTGCCAAGCTAACCAAGTTCACTGGCAAAGAAGCCCGGTACAACATTTACAACGACACTGACTCCGCGTACCTCGCGCTGAAGAATGTTGTTGACATGCTGCCTGAAGGCGTGTCCAAGGAAAAGAAGGTGAATTTCCTTGACAAGTTCATTCAGAAGGAAATCGACCCGACCATCAACGACGCGTGCGCCGCGCTCGCTGACTACATGAACTGGCGCGACAACCGTCTGAACTTCAAGCGCGAAGCAATCGCTGAACGTGGCATTTGGCGCGGAAAGAAAATGTATGTGCTTTCCGTGCTTGACAACGAAGGCGTGCGCTACGCCGAACCGGACATCAAAGTCACCGGTATTGAGTGCGTCCGTTCGTCTACCCCGGAATGGTGCCGCAAGAAGATCAAAGAAGGTCTACGGCTTATGCTGACGGACACGGAAGAGAACTTCCAAGCGTTCATTGCCAAGACCCGCGACGAATGGATGAACACGCTAGAGCCTGAGAAAATGGCGTTCCCGCGTGGTGTCAACAACATTAAGGAATACCGCCTTGGCGACAAGGGCGTTCCTATCCACGTCCGCGCTGCACTACTCTACAACGCGAAGATCAAAGAACTTGGTCTGACAAACGAAGAAGAAATCCGCAACGGATCGAAGATCAAGTTCGTCTATCTGAAAGAGCCGAACCGGATGAAGTCAAACGTCATTGGCTTCGTTGGGAAGATTCCAGAAGAGTTTGGCATTGCTTCTCAGATTGACCGCAAGCTACAGTTTGAGAAGGCGTTTCTGTCTCCGTTCATTTCGCTGTGTCACGAAATTAATTGGGACGTAGAACCAAAATCAACGCTTGACGCGTGGTTCTGACCATGATAGGGTGTCTCTTAGATCAGAGAGACACCCGTTTATGGAGAAGCAATCTTGCCGACACTGAAAGACTTTCAAGACCGGTTGCCGGATTTCAAGCGCGAAGCCCTAAAGGTGATGGGTGTATCCGGTCTTGACAAGACGTGCGCCGTGTCTGGTCACGGGGAATTTCTCAAGAACCTAGTTGCTAAGTTCGCGGTTGAAAGCAAGCTTCCTTTTTCTCCTAAGTCTGTTATAAAAATCAAGCTAGCGTTCCCACACGCGTTCGCCGTTGGTAAGCTTGCGCAACATATCGACCGCCACACGAAGATTGCCGGTTCCAACCTAGAACATGCCGCTATCGTCGCGCTGCACACCGCAAACGCACAGAAGCTTTTCGGTGAGTTGGTGGGGATCGAACTAAACCGCGCGCCTCTGCCTACGTTGGTCATTAATCAAAAGCTGTTTGATGGTGCCGTGTTGAACGTAATTGATATTGCTTCAAAATCATGAAAAACCTAACAGACATACTAGACAAGAACAACCTGAAAGAACGGGCGTTTGGGTTAGCCGCGACACGCACCAAAGAAGCACTCCGAAAGCTTATGGAAGAAGTGTCTATCAACATAGAAGTGCCCGCTCCCGTCCGCACAGCCGCGTATCGCGAAGAATACTATGTTGCTGGTGGCGCGCTCGTTCGCACTCTTGTTGGGAACTACCGCGTTATTACTAACGAAACGGCATATTCGGCTGTAAGCAAATCATTTGCTGACCTAGACTTATACCAAGCGCCTTGGTGTTTCTCCCAAGCGCAACAGTCTAGTCACAAGAAGACGTTGGAGTTTGACGGAAAGTCAAGCAAGAATTTTGCCGTCACACACAATCTCAAAAAGCCGATTGAGAGTGATTTTGTGCGAATTGACAAAATCCAGCTTGTCAAGCCCGAAGTCATGCCGTCAATCGCAAACATTCAAGACGCACTAGAACATTTTGACATTGACATTTGTAAGAGTTTCTATTACAATGGCGTTCTTTACGTATCGGACAGCACCATTGACGGCATCATCAACAAGCGCTTAGTACACAGTCCAAAAACATCCGAACACCGTCTAAACAAGTACAAATCAATCCTAGGAATCTAAAAACAGCATGACAGCACAATCTCTCTTAGACAAGATGAAGAAAAGCGGCGCGATCAAAGCGACCGTCCTAACGAAGTCAGACTTCTTCCAAGCCCGCGACACCGTTTCGACTTCCATTCCAGCGCTGAACGTAGCCCTTTCTGGCGCGCTGAACGGTGGCATCAATCCCGGTCTAACGCTCATTGCTGGACCGTCGCGCACCTTCAAGTCAAACACGTCAATGATGATCCTGAAGGCTTATCTTGACAAGTATCCCGAAGCAATCTGTCTGTTCTACGATTCAGAATTCGGTTCGCTGCCTGAGTATTTCCGCCAAGCTGGTATTGACACCGACCGCGTTCTACACATTCCAATCACCGATCTTGAAGAACTGAAGTTCGACATTATCAAGCGTCTAGAAGACATCGCGCGTGGCGATAAGGTCTTTATCTATATTGACTCTATCGGCAACCTCGCGTCTAAGAAAGAAGTCGAAGACGCGCTAAAGGAAAACAGCGCACAGGACATGACGCGCGCCAAGGTTCTAAAGAGCCTCTTCCGCATTATTACGCCGAAGCTGACTCTGAAGAACATTCCGATGGTTGCGATCAACCACACCTACGACACGCTTGAAATGTACGCGAAGCGTATCATGTCGGGTGGTCAAGGTCCGCTTCTGAGCGCCAACACCGTACTGTTCACGTCCCGCAGTCAAGAAAAAGTTGGCACCGAACTAGTCGGTTACAACTTCACGCTGACGGCTGAGAAGTCGCGCACCATTCGCGAAAAGTCCAAGTTCGAAATGAACGCGACCTTTGACGGTGGTGTCTACAAGTATTCTGGTTTCCTTGATTGGGCGATGGAAGGTCAATTCATCGTCAAGCCTAAGAACGGCTGGTATCAGGAAGTAGACGAAGACGGTGTTGTAATCGAAACCAAAAGCTATCGCGAAAAAGACCTAGACGTTATCTTTGCGAAGCTTCTGAACAACAAGCGTTTCCAAGAGTTTGTGACGGGTAAATACCTACTTCCTTCGTCACCGGATAGCGTGGAAGAAGTGGCTTCAGGAACTTCGCAAGAAGACCTTGACGCCGACGATGAATAAGTTTATAATCGTCTGATATTCCACACATCACAGAAAAAGAGCGGGCTTTTGTGCCCGCTCTCACTCTCTTGCAACTCTTAAAGGAAGCATCTTGACAGATTTACCAGCACTAATCTTACAAAGTCTCGTAGAAAAAGAAGACTACACTCGAAAAGTTCTCCCTTTCATTAAGCCTGAATACTTCGAAGCACCGGAACATCGCCATACCTTTGACCTGATTTCAGGCGTCTTCAACACGTACAACAAGCTTCCCACCAAAGAAGTGATGTTGATTGACCTTGACAAGAAAAAGCTTCCTGAAGACGTTTACAAGAGCGTAAAGTCTTTTATCAAAGAAGACATTGGCTCGCTGGAAATCACCACACAGAACCCCGAATGGCTGATTAAGACAACGGAAGAGTTCTGCAAAGAGCGCGCACTGTATAACGCACTTGTCAAGTCAATTGAGATTGCCGAAGACAAAAAGAGCAAGCTACAGACAACCGCCATTCCTGATATCCTGAACGAAGCGCTTGGCGTCAGTTTCGACACGAAGATTGGGCACGACTACTTCTCAGAATCCAAGCTTCGATACGAACTATACACAAAGAAGACCAAGAAATATCCGTTCGACATTGATCTAATGAACACCATTACCGATGGTGGTGTTGAAGAGAAGACGCTTAACCTAATCCTTGGTGGCACCAACACCGGTAAGTCTCTGGCGCTGTGTCACCTTGCCGCCGCGTATCTCCGCGATGGGCTAGACGTTCTATACATCACACTGGAAATGGCGGAAGAGAAGATTGCCGCCCGCATTGACGCGAACCTGTTTGATCTAGAACTAAGCCTAATGCAGAAGCTTCCCGAAGAAGCCTATCTTAAAAAGGTAGAAATGCTTCGCAAGAAGTACACCGGCAATCTGCAAATCAAAGAGTACCCAACCGCGACCGCCAACGTAAACCACTTCCGCGCACTTCTGAATGAACTAAAGCAGAAAAAGAATTTCATTCCGAAGGTTATCATCATTGACTATCTGAGCATTTGTACGTCTTCGCGCGTGCGTGACGGCAACAGCTACACGATTGTCAAGAGCATTGCGGAAGAAATCCGTGGGCTTATGGTGGAGTACAACGCCGTTGGTTGGTCCGCTGCGCAGATGAACCGTGGCGGTATCAAGAACACCGACCCCGACCTAGGCGAAGTTGCGGAGTCGTTTGGTCTGAGTTCAACCGCTGACTTCATGGTGGTGCTTATCACCGATGAAGAAATGGAAGCCCGTAAAGAAATCCTTGTCAAACAGCTAAAAAATCGTTACGGCGGAAAAGACGTTTATCGGCGGTTTATGGTAGGGTTTGACCGTTCCAAGATGAAGATGTATAATCTGGAACAAGCGGCACAGAAGAACTTGAACGTTGACGACGAAGCGGTCAAGACGACCGTCGCCAAAGAGAAGAATTATTCTGGTTTCAACTTTGAAGATGATGAAGAGTAAGCGAACAATGAACAACACATTTCAAGACACACTAGGTCTAAGCTTTGACTCAAATCTAAACCTATGGGTTCTAGAAGCCCGTGGTTGGATTCAGCGGTTCCAAACCTTTGTGGACGCCAAAGCGGCTTACAACCGCGAACTAGAAGACGCCCTTGCACGCGACCGCGAATGCGCCGCCGACGACGATGAAGAGGAAGTGGTGGGCTTTGGCGACCACGTTCCCGCCTTCTTCCTGTCCACTCCGGTTGGCAGCTTCAAGAAACAGCTAGCAAAAACGGCTGTTTAAGTAACGTCAAGTAAAAAGTTTTTATGCTTGGTCTTTACTAGGCACGCCGAAGAACCCGTTAAGCTTGTCTGGTGGGCTTGTCCTGTCAGTCTTCTTAGCGGGTTCTTCGCATGTACTGTATAGACAAGTATAGAAAATTTAATTACAAAAACCTTGACGGAAAGCAGGGATTGTGCCTCCCAACGCCGCAACCCTCCGTTTATTTTAATATTTTTCAGCTAAGGTATTGAAAGATATGTGGAATTTGGGATTTACCTTCAGAATGCCGTGGAAACGGAAACAATCGGTTCCTCCCGGTGAAATGCTGCCGTGCGGAATCGAAAATGGTTCTGTTTGGTTCGACTCTTCCGTATCCCGACAAGTGAAAATTGTTGGCGGAACTGAGACACTAGTGTATGCTGTTCTGATACCTCAACCCGAACCGGTCAACGGACAAATTCCGGTGATTGTGTATCCGCTTCATTCATTTCTAGAAGATTGTGAGAAAAGCCAATGACAACCCCGACTGCCTTCTTCGAAATTCATGTGACCGTTGCGCCGCCGTCAGATTACGAAAACTTCCGCACGGATTGTATGCTGCTTGGTGTTAAGCCGCTCCGTCTTAGCCTGTTATCGCGTTCTGGCGCGGTTGTCATGGAAGACTACATGACTTCTAGCAAACACAAGCTTGCCTTTGAAGGTGCGACCGAAGCTTGCGCGGACATTGCGGATAAACTTGCGTCATGGGGCTACACGGTCCTTCGCAAGAAAATCGAAACGGTGCCGTGGAATCCGATGGAAAAAGAATACCTTGAGTCTCACTTAGAAGTGACCTGTTACGACACGGAAAGCTTCCGTGAATTTTTGGTGCCCATTGCAATAGACAATAACGGTTATATCAGCCACAACACCAACAAGCCCGGTGTTTACATGCTGACGCTCCGCGCCTTTGACACGCCATTTTGGGTCTTCGAAGACAAAGTAGAAGACATTCGCGATGGGTTGCTTCGTCAAGGGTTTGAGGTTGGCGACGTGGAAATCGAAGCCGCTGTGTACGACACGCGGTACGACCACGACAAAGCATGGCTAGACGCCGCATAGCAGCTATGCGTTTTTAGAGAGTGACATCGTAAGAATGTCGTGCCATATTTCTTACAGACAGAGAAACGAAGGAACACGGACCATGACACTGACAGACCCCAACGAGGTTCCGAAGCTGGTGAAAGAGATCATGGATAAGTTCGACCTTTCTCGTGGAGAAGCGGTAAGCACCGTTGCCGCGTGGATGGATGAGCGCGAGACGCCCGCCGAACTGAAGATGATCGAAACCGCCTTCAAGTCAATCTAACACAAGGAGCGTGTGTCATGGGTGAACATGATTTCTGCCGTATCCTCTATAACGAGGTAATGAAGGAAGTGAAGCCCATGACGACCGCCGAAGGTCGCAAGGGCGCGTGGGGTTACGTCTACACCGGAGCGGACCACGGTGAATTTCAAATCACCACGGGACCGCTCGCGCCGTTTTATTGGAGCGGATCGTGCTGTTGCAAGTGGTCCGCGAAGTCTAGCGGTTGGTCCGCGTGGATAGAGCAACAGAAGACCAAAGAAGGAAACGCATAACAGCTATGCGTTTTTAGGTATCGACATCGCGTCTAAGAACCGGCATAGTGTGTTCAGACAGACGAACGGAGAAGACCAATGAAACGCGCTCAGACGATTGTGAACGACCTCACGAAGCTTGGTTTCAACTACGTCTTCGTGCCTTCTGCCGGGACCGGGTACAGCGCCTTGGTGTGCGTCTCCAACGAAAACGGTGACGACTCCATTGACTACTACGGTGAGTGTCGCGGTGGTTATCCGTGGGTGAACCCGAAGATTGAAGAATACGCGAAAGCGAACGGTCTGGAAATCCAGTGGGAAAATCCCGGTTGCATTGGTCTGTATCGAATCTAAAAATTCCTCTTGCGCCGACGCGCCCGTGCGCGTAAAGTGTTGCTAGACAGTGAGACGGGAGTTGTTATGATGCCGAAGCGCCGCCAGAAATGCAAAGTCACGCCGGTTCAGGACGGAGACAAATGGTTTCTTCAGGACGAACGTGGTGGGACTGTCGTTGACGCGGAACGGATGCGGCGTGCGTTTCTGTTCTGTCTACCGACGAAATGGTTCGACTCTCGCGAAGACGCTATTGCGTACGCTGTCAAGAACAACTATCAACTCTGAGGGAAAGCAGCAATGCTCGCCAGCCCAACACAGACACCCTACAACGAACTTGATCCATTCTTTGACGACTGTGACCAAGACATTGAAAATCTTCTAGCCGAAGACGAAGAAACGTACGACGACGATTTCATTTACGATTACGAAAACGATGATCGTGAATGGACCGACGAAGACGAAGCGCACCTAGAAGAGTGGGAAGAACGCAAGCGACAGCGCATTGCGGAAAAGAACGAATATTAAATGAAAATCGAACCTATCGCGTATGGTTTCATCGCTGCCTTCTCAGGTGCGGGTGGCATCTTCCTTGGACAGAATGACATGTCCACCGCATATATGTTCTTTTGTCTTGACATTGTTGTAATCGCGTTCACTGTGTGGTTTATACGAAGACAAAAGAATTGGTGGGGTATCAACTAAAATGCTATTCATTACTGGTGAAAACCAAGCGGTCAAGACAGCGAAGCGCAACGGTGTAACGGACGTTCTTTCGATCAACGACCGCCGTTCGCCCTTCAGCTTCGCGCCACACCCCGGCATCAACGTCTATTGCAAGGTCTTTGAAGACTACGAAGACCCGAAGCAATGGCGCGCACCAACCGTGAAGGATTGTCAAGACATTCTTTCTTGGTGCCGCACTTTTACTGAAGACAGCACAGTGCTAATTCACTGTGCCGCTGGCGTGTCTCGCTCTACCGCCGCTGGACTTGCGTATCTGTGGGCAACGGGCGCCGACGATCCGGTTGGCACCATGCGGATTGTTCGACCGACCGCCGCGCCTAACCTGTGGATGTCATACTGTTTTGACAGGTTGATTGGCGCGAACGGTGAACTTTATGTTTGCGCACGGGAACTCAACAAAAAGAGTTGTTTTGCTTCGTTCGTTGTGCTAGAACGCAAAGCAAGAGCGGCGGACACGTTCCCCGACGAATTCAACAAACAGTTTGCAGCACTTTCACAGGAAATCGAAGAATGACAACAAGTCCAATCTATAACGGCATTCTCGCTTATGTAAACCTACCGCGCAATGTGGAAGGCAAGCTACGACAGGCAAAGCGGCTATCTGAAAAGAACCCGTTTGTCAAGTGGGAATTTCCAGAATTCCTTTATCTGAACTTCCGCGCCAAAGAAACCTACGCTCAGTGGGTGAAGTTCTGGAAGATCGAAGTCAACGTGCGGGAATCGGAAAACCGCAGTATCAAGAAGCGCCTGTGTGACCCCGCGACCACCGACAGCGAAAAGGCGGGACTGACGCGCGCAATGGCACAGAACGCCGATGTGCTTCGCAACCTGTATTTCCTACGCCGTCTGTCAAAGGAACGCGCACAGCGTCAAGCGGACTACTTTTATAAGATTGGACGGTGGAACAATGGATAAGCGTCATTTCACAGCGTTAGTTGTTCTCCTTCTTGTTGCGGTAGCGCTAATCCTTTCCGCGTGCAACGACGAAGCCAACGCCAACTGTCCCGGTCCCGATCAAATTGGCACGGTTGCGGACATGGAAAGCCGTCCCGGTTTCAAGGGCGTGACCTACAATTACGTGAAACTGGTTCGCGACGATGGGACCGTGTGTATTCGCCAAGTGAGCGGCGAAGGCGCGCGGCTTTACAGCACTGGCGATAAGATCAGGGGACAGGTGACGAAATGAGCGAACGTTATGTCTATTACACAACATACGAAGAAACAGAGGAAGACGGCACAGTCGTTGCTTCCGTAGAACTTCGTATCCACTACAATTTCTTCTACGGACACAGCGGCTATTTCAACTATGTGACGGGCGACTGTGACCCACCGTGCAGTGATGAATCCGAATTTGTCAAGGTGGAAATGCAAGAACCCGACAAGTCATGGGTGAACGCTGACGACCGCTTTGCCGTTTGGGCAGACCTGTTCGTGTGTGACAACCAAGGCGAACTAGCAGACCACGCCCGCAACTGGAAAAGAAAACACAGTGAATACTACGAATACTGATACAACGCCACGCTGTTTCTGTGGCAAAGATAGCGTGTTTGTTGATACTTGGTTCAACTATTTTCCGTGTGCCGAACACAGAGACTTGACACCAAGCGCATACTCACAACTGGCAAACCCACCAACGGAACCGCCGAAGAAGACGCGTAAGAAGAGAGCGAAAAAGTCTTGACAAACCGATTTGTAGCCTTAGCGGGATTAGCGGGCGCCAACAACCACGGTGCGGGGTTTCTCGCTGCACTGAGGCAACACACCGAAGAAACTGGTGCGGCGCTACCGGATATGGTCACGGCGACTTCCGGTCAAATCTACGTCCTTTCGGAGTTTCTGAAAGGCACCGATTTGTCAACCCTTCTTGACGGTTCACCAACGCTTGTTCCGAACTTTTCAAACTATCTCATGAAGGTTTGGACCGGCAACATTACCGCCGAAGAACTGATTGCGCCAACCGGTCTTCTGACCCTCGCGCGCCCGGATGAATTTTACGAAGAAGTCGCGGAGAACCTGAACAACGCTCCGTTCATCGTTGCGTTCAATGGGTTTTCGTTGAACACCGGTTCAAGCGTAATTTACACCAATGCGCCGGGTGCCCTAGGTAGCGCCACGCTTCCCATTGACGCCGATGCCGTCAAAAACGCACTGTATCTTTCACTGTACGGTCTGGACAATTCCCCGACCGGTATTGTTGATGGTGCGTATCATCGCGCCGCCCTAGTTGCGGACGCCCTTGGTTTCTTGAAAGTGTTTTTCGTGCGACCGATTGCCGAAAATACTGGTGCCGAAGTCGCACCGAAAACCATTATGGAACAAAGCGCGTGGAACACAAAACGGTGGTTTCAAGCTTCGTACCGTGCTGAAGCCATGCCGTTTAAAGTTCTGCACTCGCTGGAACGCGGCGGTGCTATTGTGGTTCGCGCACCGCTGACAGAAGAGTACATTGAAATCATCCCTGATTCCGAACTTGTTTTCTTCAAGGAAAGCAAGGAAATGTTTGAGACTTCCAAAAATACTTCGCTTGAAGTTCTACGAAAAATGTGGTAAGAATGAACGAGACTGAATATCTGTTAACGTGCATCGCTGAAGAGTGCAACGAAGTCTCTCAGCGATGCACCAAGGCGCTCCGGTTTGGGTTGTTCGAAACCCAACCGGGACAGCCGTACAACAACCTTGAACGGATCATCTACGAATACAATGATCTAGTGACGGTCCTTCTTATGCTTCTGACAAGCATTAATGCGAACGAAGACATTCTAGACCCTGACTCCGTAGAAGAAAAAGCCCGTAAGGTCAAGAACCTAATGGAATACTCGCGCGCACAAGGCACGCTAAAGGACTGAACACCATGTCACAACATTTCGTCATTATCAACACGCCCACCAAAGCAGCGCTGTATCTTAACGACACCTTACGCGTTGTTGAAAACGACATCACTCTTGCTGACGTTTTCGCGTATATGACAGAAGCGGAACCTCTGTATCTGACTCGCTTTTACGCACAAATGAGCGACGATAGCTTTCCACACAGGCTAGATGATATTGTGCATAGCTGTTATGCACAACAAGGGCACGACATTCCAAATCTTATGTGATAGATTACGACCAATCCAAACGAACGGACACGAGACGATGAACCGCACATTAGGTGAATTTGAAATCCCGGTAATTCCCGCAGACATTCCGACCGCCGCTGTTGGGGTGGATTGGTCGCGATTTGACGCACTCACGGACGAAGACATTCAGCGCGGAATTGACGAAGACCCTGACGCCGCGCCTTTCTGTGACGACGCTTGGTTTGCGTCCGCGACGGTGGTAATGCCGCGTGGTCTTGGTCCCAAGGTGCGCGCATGAAACTAGCACTGTATTTTCTTGCGTTACTTTCTGTTGGTACTGGTTGCTTTGCGGTCTTTGCCAGCGATCTTGGTGATGGACAACGTTTTTGGGGCTTTGTTATGTCCCTTATGGTTCTAGCGGCTTCCCTCGTTGCAGCGAGCAACGAACAATGATTTCGAAATATTATGTTGACCTTTCTTACGTTGTGGATTACCATGAAGGTGTCTATGATGATGGGTGGCAAGGCATCATTGAATGCGAGCCACACAATCTAGAAGACCGCATTCGACAGCGCTTCTATGAGAAAATCAATGAGCGCTGTGACAACGGCAAGTATGGGTTTGATTACAAAGATCAGCTTGTAATCAACAAAGTCTTTCATCTTCGTGGGGTTGAAGACCCCACGAAGTACAAGAGCGCCATTGCGCGGGCTATCGGTATGTACGAGAAGAAGCGCGCCGATGCCAAGGCGGCGGAAGACGCCCGCAAGCGCGAGGAAGAAGAAACGAAGCGGAAGGAAATTGAACTTCTGCAATCTCTTCTTGCCAAGTACCCGGAAGTTGTGGTAAAATGACACAACAAACCAACAATGATTTGCGATGGGCGCTTGTTGAGTGTCTTGATAGACTAATTCTTTTTACGCGCGCCTTACCAGAACATTGCTCCAAAGAAGATTATACAGCAATTGAAAACGCAGAACGTGTGTTGTACCCTGAAGACGTGGTAAGATCATGAACAGCTTATATCCTGAGATTGACCCGCGCGTTATGAATGTGGCGAGGGTGCTAGCGCAACACGCGTGCGTAATCCTTGATCCTATCAACGATCCACATATGTTCCATGCGCTGACAACCAACGCGAAACTCATTCGTCAAGAAATCATTAACGAGTGCGAAGAAACCATTCGGTCGCACCTAAAACTGAATGGCGACGAAATGACTTCAAGCGCGGTGGAAGAACTCGAAATTATTCTTGACAAACTTAGAAAGATGAAATAAAAAAATGCACACAGGTTATGTCTTACACGCAGAAGAACTAGGCGTTTACGTTGGTGCCTTTTGGGGCTTTGGTTTCTGGTCACTTGTGGACAGCGTTGGTCAGACGCACGCTGTGACTTTCCCGACCAAACAAGCCGCTGGCGAACACCTTGCACAGCTTGCCGCTGGTGCCGACCTTCCTCCAATGTCAATGGTTGAAGTGCAGACCTACGAACCCGGTTACGCTGACGGTCGCGAACTGGTAGCCGCTGGTCTGGTGGAAGCCGCACAGCCGCTTCTTGCGAATGAACGCGAATAATGGATATTGACAATTCGGACATTATCCGTCAAATCGCCGTTGTGCTTTGCAAGGCGGACGGAGTTGATCCTTACAAGACCGGTGTTGGTATCGGCAACATGTTTCCTGTAGGTAAAGAATATCAGCTATGGGAAGCACGAATCAAACAAGCAACCGCAGTATTCGAAAACTTCATTGATTGTTAACTGAGAAAGAAACGAAACATGGCTAGCTTTGCCGTTCAAGTATTACCAGTGCTAGAAGTCGTCAATCACCCCGACGCAGACCGCTTAACCCTCAACACCGTTCTTGGTTACACTGCAATCAGCAACAAGCACGACGATGGTTCTTGGCGTTACAACGCTGGCGATCTAGTTGTTTACATCCCCGAAGACGCCGTTATTTGTGACGAAGCGCTAAAGTTCTTTGGCTTTTGGGACGACACCAAGCACAAAGGCATTTTCAATGGTTCGCGCGGAAATCGCGTCAAGAGCAAGCGCCTACGCGGCATCTTCTCTACTGGCGTTCTTCTTCCCGTATACCCAAAAGAACACCCGGATTACGCCGGTCAACATTTCATTCTGAACCACAAGGGCGAAGCCCTAGACGTGGCTGAAGGCGACGATGTAGCCGAATTCTTAGGCATTAAGAAGTACGAAGTTGAAGTTCCCGCGCACTTCGCCGGTAAGTGTGTTGGTGAGCGCAACAATAGCACCATGAAGTTTGACGTGGAAAACGAGCGCAACGCGCGCAAGTCTGAATGGCAGTACATTCCTGTTACTGAATGGGACGGCAAGGGTATTGCGGACGAAGCCCGTCCCGCGCCTGAAGGCATGACCGGTGGTGTTTGGGTCAAGCGCACCGTTCCTCTTCTGAACGAAGACATGATTGTTTCTATCACGTCCAAGATTCATGGCACGTCTTTTGCTGTGTTCTCTGACGTTGAAGAAGTCACCAATCCTAACCTAGCGATCAACGGCAAGAACCTCTATGCCGCGTCCAAGGGTCTAGAAGCGCGTGGTATTGTCTTTGAGAACACACCGGAAAACATTGAAACTAATGTTTACGTGAAGA
>Ga0196976_1000402_pt1 | contig 27612 bp, 26 predicted proteins | sample S3v_513CmetaG_FD_148644 | JGI IMG/M metagenome (GOLD analysis project Ga0196976, IMG submission 148644) | Soil microbial communities from Anza Borrego desert, Southern California, United States - S3+v_5-13C | ecosystem: Environmental > Terrestrial > Soil > Desert | place: USA: California...
CGCCGGCGGTGCCATCGCGCCGTGGGCACAGACGTCGTCGGAGTACTTCGAGCGCGTCCTGACCGCGCTGTCGGAGGAGCTCGGGTTCTCGATGAACGTCCCCTGGCGGGCGCTCCCGGAGCGCGCCCGGGAGGCGATCCTCCACGGCCAGAACCACAAGGTGCACGTCCGGTACCGCAACCGCTGGGGTCGCGAGCGGCAGTACTCGACGGGCTTCGAGGGCGTCATCTCATTCATCGAACGACGGCACGCGGAGACCGAGTCCGACTGGTCCAAGGACCGCTACGAGGCCTTCATGCGCGAGGTGCCGTGCCCTGTGTGCGACGGCGCCCGCCTGAAGCCCGAGGTCCTCGCCGTGCGGGTGGGTGGCAAGTCGATCGCGGACGTGTGCCGGATGTCGTTGCGCGACGCCCGGGCGTTCCTCGGGGCGCTCGAGCTCGGCGAGCGCGAGCGCGTCATCGCCACCCAGGTGCTGAAGGAGATCCAGGCCCGCCTCGGGTTCCTGCTCGACGTCGGGCTCGACTACCTGTCCCTCGAGCGGCCGGCGGCGACCCTGTCCGGCGGCGAGGCCCAGCGCATCCGGCTGGCCACCCAGATCGGGTCCGGCCTGGTCGGCGTCCTGTACGTGCTCGACGAGCCGAGCATCGGCCTCCACCAGCGCGACAACCGGCGGCTCATCGAGACCCTCACGCGGCTCCGCGACCTCGGCAACACCCTGATCGTCGTCGAGCACGACGAGGACACCATCCGCACGGCGGACTGGATCGTCGACATCGGGCCGGGCGCCGGTGAGCACGGTGGGCGAGTGGTCCACTCCGGCGACCTCGAGGGGCTGCTCAGGTCCCCGGAGTCGGTGACGGGGGCCTACCTCGCCCGCCGTCGGGAGATCCCGACCCCGGCCGTCCGGCGACCGGTGGACCGCAGCCGCATGCTGACGGTGATCGGCGCGCGTGAGCACAACCTCGTCGGGATCGACGTGAAGTTCCCCGTGGGCTGCCTCGTGGCCGTCACCGGTGTGTCGGGCTCCGGCAAGTCCACCCTGGTGAACGGCATCCTCTACCAGGTCCTCGCGAACGAGCTGAACCGGGCGCGCCAGGTGCCCGGGCGCCACACGCGCGTCACGGGCCTCGAGCACCTCGACAAGGTCGTCCACGTCGACCAGGGGCCCATCGGCCGGACGCCGCGGTCCAACCCGGCGACCTACACAGGTGTCTGGGACCACATGCGGCGGCTGTTCGCCGAGACGACCGAGGCGAAGGTCCGGGGTTACACCCCGGGGCGCTTCTCCTTCAACGTCAAGGGCGGGCGGTGCGACGCGTGCTCCGGTGACGGCACGATCAAGATCGAGATGAACTTCCTGCCGGACGTCTACGTACCGTGCGAGGTGTGCCACGGGGCCCGCTACAACCGGGAGACCCTCGAGGTGCATTTCAAGGGCAAGACCGTCGCCGACGTCCTCGACATGCCCATCGAGGAGGCGGCCGAGTTCTTCGCGGCGGTCCCCGCGATCTCGCGCCACCTGAAGACCCTCGTCGACGTCGGCCTGGGATACGTCCGGCTCGGCCAGCCCGCCCCCACGCTGTCGGGTGGTGAGGCACAGCGCGTCAAGCTGGCGAGCGAGCTGCAGAAGCGCTCGAACGGTCGGACGGCGTACGTGCTCGACGAGCCGACGACCGGCCTGCACTTCGAGGACATCAGCCGACTCCTGGGAGTGCTTCAGTCGCTCGTCGACAAGGGCAACACGGTCATCGTCATCGAGCACAACCTGGACGTCATCAAGAGCGCCGACTGGGTGATCGACCTCGGGCCGGAGGGCGGCTCCGGTGGCGGGCGCGTCATCGCCGAGGGGACGCCGGAAGAGGTCGCCGCGATGCCCGGGAGCCACACCGGGCGCTTCCTCGCCGAGGCGCTGGCGGAGGCGGACCAGACCGCCGACGACGACGTCCGGGTGAGCGCCTGAGCCCACCTCACCCGTGGGTCGTGCCCGCGCCGGGGTCGTCCTCAGGCGCCCGGCGCGGTCCCCGCCGATGCCAGCCGGAACGGCGTGGGGTCGTGGCGCACCGGGAAGTCCACGGAGCGCGCGATGAAGCAGTGCTCCCGGGATCGCGCGTGCAGGGCGGCAAGGTCGGCGTCGGTGATCGGCCGGCCATCGGCGCGCGTCGCCTGTGCGACGGTGACGCTCGGGTGGAGCACCACCTCGGTGAACTGCCCGTGGCCGGCGGCCTCCACGCGCATGCGACCCGTCGCGCGGTCGGTGTACGCCACCACGACGACGCGGTCCGCCGAGGCGAGGTGCAGGAACCACAGCATGTGGCACTGCGCGAGGGCCGCCACCATGAGCTCCTCGGGGGTGTACCGCCCCGGGTCGCCCCGGAAGGCGGGGTCGGACGAACCGAGCAGTGGCGGCTTGCCCGCGAGGTGGACCTCGTGGTCCCGGCTGTACGACGTGTAGCCGACGGTGCCCACGCCGCGCGCGCCGGTCCAGGTCACCGCCGCCTCGTACGTGTGGAGGATGCCCATGTCACACGGTACCCGGGCGGTCCGTCGCACCCGCCGGTGGACCCCGGGGGCCACCAGTCCTGCGCGATCGGTGTCCGGAGGGCGAACTAGGCTCATGCCATGGCCGATCCCTCGACCTACCGACCTGCCCCGGGCGAGATCCCGGACTCCCCGGGGGTGTACCGCTTCCGCGACGAGCACGGCAGGGTCGTCTACGTCGGCAAGGCGAAGAGCCTCCGCTCGCGGCTGTCCTCCTACTTCCAGGACCTCTCGGCGCTGCACCCGCGCACGCAGCAGATGGTCACCACGGCGGCCGCCGTCGAGTGGACGGTCGTCGGCACGGAGGTCGAGGCCCTTGCCCTCGAGTACTCGTGGATCAAGGAGTACGACCCGCGCTTCAACGTGAAGTACCGGGACGACAAGTCGTACCCCTACCTCGCCGTGACGCTCGACGACGAGTTCCCGCGTGTGCAGGTGATGCGTGGCGCGAAGCGGCCGGGGACGCGGTACTTCGGCCCGTACGCGCACGCCTGGGCGATCCGCGAGACCGTCGACCTGCTGCTGCGCGTCTTCCCCGTGCGCACCTGCTCGGCCGGCGTCTTCAAGCGCGCCGCCCAGACGGGCCGGCCGTGCCTCCTCGGGTACATCGACAAGTGCTCGGCGCCGTGCGTCGGCCGCGTCTCCGCGGAGGAGCACCGGGCCATCGCCGAGGACTTCTGCGACTTCATGGCCGGCCAGACGAGCCGGTTCATCCGGCGGCTCGAGCAGCGCATGAAGGCCGCGGCGTCCGCGCTCGAGTACGAGGAGGCCGCGCGGCTGCGGGACGACATCGTCGCGCTGCAGCGCGCCACCGAGAAGAACACGGTCGTCCTGGCCGACGGGACGGACGTCGACGTGTTCGCCATGGTCGGCGACGACCTCGAGGCCGCCGTTCAGGTGTTCCACGTGCGCGGCGGCCGCATCCGCGGGCAGCGCGGCTGGGTGGTCGAGAAGGTCGAGGACATCACCGACGCCGAGCTCGTCGAGCACCTCCTGCAGCAGGTGTACGGCGACGGCTGGGAGCGGTCCGCCCGCGAGTCCGGCGGCGCCCGCCGGCCCGAGCGCCCGCAGCCGGAGCTCAGCGCCGTCCCGCGTGAGGTGCTCGTCCCGGTGCTGCCCCCGGACGTCGACCAGGTGACCGACTGGCTGGGGACCCTGCGGGGCGCCCGCGTGGCCCTGCGGGTCCCGCAACGCGGCGACAAGAAGAACCTCGCGGAGACGGTGCGCCGGAACGCCGAGCAGGCGCTGGTGCTGCACCGGACCCGGCGGGCGGGTGACCTCACGACCCGCAGCCAGGCGCTGCGGGAGATCCAGGAGGCCCTGGGGCTCGGCGAGGCACCGCTGCGGATCGAGTGCTACGACATCTCCACGACGCAGGGCACGTACCAGGTCGGCTCGATGGTGGTGTTCGAGGACGGCCTGCCCCGCAAGGGGGAGTACCGGCACTTCGTCGTGCGCGGTGAGGCCGGTGAGGGCGCCCGGGACGACACGGAGGCCATCCACGAGGTCCTGAGCCGGCGCTTCCGTCGCTACCTCGCGGACCGCGACGCCGCACCCCACGAGTCGGGCGAGATCACGGTGGCGGACGACGACGACGTGGCCGGCGAGCGCAGCAAGCGCTTCGCCTACCCACCGAGCCTCGTCGTCGTCGACGGCGGGCCACCGCAGGTGGCGGCGGCCGCGCGGGCGCTGGCGGACCTCGGCATCGTCGACGTCGCACTCTGCGGCCTGGCGAAGCGCCTGGAGGAGGTCTGGCTGCCGGGGGAGGACTACCCGGTGATCCTCCAGCGCGGGTCGCAGGGGCTCTACCTCATGCAGCGCGTGCGCGACGAGGCGCACCGGTTCGCCATCCGGCACCACCGCAACCGCCGCAGCAAGGGCATGACCGTGTCCGCCCTCGACGACGTCCCCGGGCTCGGTCCGGCCCGCAAGGCCGCGTTGCTGCAGCACTTCGGCTCGGTGGCCCGGCTGCGTGCGGCCAGCGTGGATGACGTGGCGGCGGTCCGCGGCATGGGCCGGCGCACCGCGCAGGCGGTCCTGGACGCGCTGGGTGAACCTCGGCCCGCCGCCGGGTCCGGCCCGGCGGCCCCTGGCATGCTGGCACCATGACGGACGACGCCGGGCGCGAGCCCCCACCGACGACGGTCCCGTCCGGGATCCCGGCCCTCGAGGTAGCCAGCCGCACCCCCCGCAGCGCCGACCTCCCCGAGCTCCTCGTCATCACCGGGATGTCCGGTGCCGGCCGCACCAAGGCCGCCGCGGTGCTCGAGGACCTCGACTGGTACGTCGTCGACAACCTGCCCGCCCAGCTGCTCACCCAGCTCGCAGGCATGCTGTCCACCGGTCCGGGGGGTGTCCACCGGCTCGCCGCGGTGGTCGACGTGCGCGGTCGGGAGTTCTTCGCCGACCTCGTCAACGTCGTCGACTCGCTCTACGAGGCCGGGATCGCCCACCGCATCCTCTTCCTCGACGCGTCGGACGCCGTCCTGGTGCAGCGCTTCGAGGCGGTCCGTCGTCCCCACCCGCTGCAGGGTGAGGGGCGCATCCTCGACGGCATCGCCGAGGAGCGGAACCTGCTCCGCGAGATCCGGGAGCGGGCCGACGTCGTCATCGACACCACCGAGCTCAACGTGCACGACCTCGCGCGTGAGGTCCGCCTCGCGGTGAGCGGCGACGACGAGGCCCTGCGCGTCCACCTCGTCTCGTTCGGTTTCAAGTACGGCCTCCCGCTCGACGCCGACCACGTGGTGGACGTCCGCTTCCTCTCCAACCCCTACTGGATCAGCGAGCTGCGCCACCTCACGGGTCGTGACGAGCCGGTGCGGCGGTACGTGCTCGGGCTGCCCGGGGCGCGCGACTTCGTGCACCGGTACGTGGAGGCCTTGGAACCGGTGCTCACGGGGTACACGAACGAGGACAAGCGGTACGTGACGATCGCCGTCGGCTGCACGGGTGGGAAGCACCGTTCGGTGGCGATGGCGGAGGACGTCGGGGCCGAGCTGCGCGCCAAGGGCCACCGGGTGGCGGTGACCCACCGGGACCTCGGCCGGGAGTGAGCATGCCGAGTACGGGACGCGGCGCCGGGCAGGGTCCGGCGGTCGTGGCGCTGGGTGGCGGGCACGGCCTGTCGGCGAGCCTGTCCGCGCTGCGCCTGATGTCGGACCGGCTGACCGCCATCGTGACGGTCGCCGACGACGGCGGGTCATCCGGACGCCTCCGGGAGGAGATGGGCGTCCTTCCGCCGGGCGACCTGCGCATGGCCCTCGCCGCGCTCTGCGACGACACGGACTGGGGGCGCCTGTGGCGCGACGTCCTCCAGCACCGGTTCACGACCGGCGGGCCGATGGACCACCACGCCGTCGGCAACCTGCTGATCGTGGCGCTGTGGGAGCTGCTCGAAGACCCTGTGCAGGGTCTGGACTGGGTGGGCAGGCTGCTCGGGGCGCGGGGCCGCGTGCTGCCGATGGCGTCGGTCCCGCTCGAGATCGAGGCCGAGATCGTGCCGGAGGGCGGGGGACCGGCGAACGTCATCCGCGGCCAGAGCGCCGTCGCCGTCGCGCACGGCGAGGTCCGCCGCGTCCGGCTGGTCCCGGGCGACGCCCCGTCGCCGGCGGAGGCGATCACGGCCGTCGAGGAGGCCGACTGGGTCGTGCTGGGTCCCGGGTCGTGGTTCACCTCCGTGATGCCCCACCTGCTCGTCCCCGAGCTGTCCGCTGCGATCCACCGGACCAGGGCTCGTCGCGCCGTGACGTTGAACCTCCTGCCGACCCGCGGGGAGCGGCGCGGCATGAGCACGTACCAGCACATGTGCGCCCTCCGCGACCACGCGCCCGACCTGCGCGTCGACGTCGTGATCGCGGACCCGTCGTCCGTCGACGACGTCGACGCCTTGCACGAGGAGGCCCGTGCCCTGGGCGCGACCCTGCTGCTGCGGCAGGTTCGGACGGGCGACGGCACGTCCCGGCACGACGCCCTCCGGCTGGCCGCGGCGTACCGGGACGCGTTCGAGGGTGCGCTGGGGGACGTGGGTTGAGCCGCCGCGGTGATGGCAGGATGACCCCCATGGCGCTCACGGCACAGGTCAAGGACGAGCTCGCCAGCCTCCCGGTGGAGCGGACGTCGTGGCGCAAGGCCGAGGTGTCGGCGATGCTCCGGTTCGCCGGCGGTCTGCACATCATCTCCGGGCGCATCGTGATCGAGGCCGAGCTCGACACCGGCGCGGCGGCACGGCGGCTCCGCCAGTTCATCTCCCAGGTGTACGGGCACACCAGCGACGTCGTCGTCGTCAGCGGGGGTGGCCTGCGCCGCGGCACCCGGTACGTGGTGCGGGTCGTCAAGGACGGTGAGTCCCTCGCCCGGCAGACCGGTCTGCTCGACAACCGCGGCCGTCCCGTCCGGGGCCTGCCGTCCCAGGTGGTGTCGGCGGGCGTCGGCGAGGCCGAGGCCGCCTGGCGTGGCGCGTTCCTGGCGCACGGCTCCCTGACGGAGCCCGGTCGGTCTGCGGCCCTCGAGGTGACGTGCCCGGGGCCCGAGGCGGCGCTCGCGCTCGTCGGGGCGGCCCGCCGGCTGGGCATCCCGGCGAAGGCCCGTGAGGTGCGGGGCGTCGACCGCGTGGTGATCCGGGACGGCGACGCGATCGGGGCGATGCTCACCCGCCTGGGTGCGCACGACGCGGTGATGGTGTGGGAGGAGCGGCGGATGCGCCGCGAGGTCCGGGGGACGGCGAACAGGCTCGCGAACTTCGACGACGCCAACCTGCGGCGGTCGGCGCGGGCGGCGGTCGCCGCCGGGGCGCGCGTGGAGCGCGCGTTCCAGATCCTCGGCGACGAGGTCCCGGACCACCTCCGGGAGGCGGGCATGCTCCGTCTGGAGCACAAGCAGGCCTCTCTGGAGGAGCTCGGTCAGCTCGCGGACCCGCCGCTGACCAAGGACGCCGTCGCCGGGCGCATCCGGCGGCTCCTCGCCACCGCGGACAAGCGGGCGGAGGAGCTCGGGATCCCGGACACCGAGGCAAGCCTCACACCGGACATGATGGACGTCTGATGCGCAGGTCAGAGGCACATTCCGGGGCCGTTCCCGCTGGACGAACGTCCCGCAGCACCCGTCTGGCCTCCTGTGTAGGCTGAAGCCATCTGGGGATCGATAACTCACGGTCCGGCCAGGCGCGCGTACACCGCCGTACGCATCCGTTAGTGATTGTTCGAGATCACGCGTGCCGGCGACACCGGTGCGCCCGAGGAGGGCATTGTGACCACCCGCGTGGCAATCAACGGCTTCGGCCGTATCGGCCGGAACGTCTTCCGCGTCGTCCAGCAGTCGGACGCCGACATCGAGATCGTGGCCGTCAACGACCTGACCGACAACAAGACGCTTGCGCACCTGCTCAAGTACGACTCCGTCCTGGGCCGTCTCGACGAGGACGTGACCTACGACGAGGACTCCATCACCGTCGGCGGCAAGACGATGAAGGCCTTCGCCGAGAAGGACCCGTCGAACCTGCCCTGGGGTGAGCTCGGCGTCGACATCGTCCTCGAGTGCACCGGCGTGTTCCGGACGGGCCCGAAGTGCCAGCCGCACCTCGACGCCGGCGCGAAGAAGGTCATCCTCTCGGTGCCCGGCACCGAGATCGACGCCACCTTCGTCATGGGCGTGAACCACACGGACTACGACCCGGCCGCGCACAACATCGTGTCGAACGCCTCGTGCACGACGAACTGCCTCGCCCCGGTGGCCAAGGTCCTCGACGAGGCCTTCGGCATCGTCCGTGGCCTCATGACCACGGTCCACGCGTACACACAGGACCAGAACCTGCTCGACGCGCCGCACAAGGACCTGCGCCGCGCCCGCTCGGCCGCCATCAACATCACCCCCACCTCGACCGGTGCGGCGAAGGCGGTCGCCCTGGTGCTGCCGAACCTCAAGGGCAAGATGGACGGCTACGCGCTGCGCGTCCCGGTCCCGACCGGCTCGGCGACCGACCTGACCTTCACCGCGGGCCGCGAGGTCACGGTCGAGGAGGTCAACGCCGCTGTCAAGGCTGCGGCCGAGGGCGAGCTCAAGGGCATCCTGGCCTACACCGAGGACCCGATCGTCTCCGCCGACATCGTGACCCACCCGGCCTCGTCGATCTTCGACGCCGGCCTCACCAAGGTCATCGGCGACCAGGTCAAGATCGTGTCCTGGTACGACAACGAGTGGGGCTACTCGAACCGCCTCGTCGACCTCGCCGTCTACATGGCCTCGAAGTTCTGATCCGAAGCTCCTGACTCACCATGCGTCCGCGTGCGCGCGTCGTCCTGCGGGGCGACGGCGCACGCGGACGCAGTCATGTCCACCCTCGACAGATTGGCTGATGTCGTGAAGACCATCGACAGCCTCGGCGACCTGCGCGGCAAGCGCGTCCTCGTCCGGTCCGACTTCAACGTGCCGCTCGACGGCACCACCATCACGGACGACGGCCGCATCCGCGCCGCCATCCCCACCCTCAAGGCCCTGCTCGACGGCGGCGCGCGCGTCATCGTCACCGCACACCTCGGCCGGCCCAAGGGCGAGCCCGAGGCCAAGTACTCCCTGGCGCCCGTCGCCGCCCGCCTGGGCGAGCTGCTCGGGCAGCCGGTCGCCCTCGCCGAGGACGTCGTCGGGGACTCGGCCAAGGCCACCGTCGCGGCGCTGGAGGACGGGCAGATCGCCCTCCTCGAGAACATCCGGTTCGACGCTCGCGAGACCTCCAAGGACGACGCCGTGCGCGGCGAGCTCGCGGACGAGCTGGTCGCGATGGCCGACGCGTTCGTGTCGGACGGCTTCGGCGTCGTGCACCGGAAGCAGGCGTCCGTGTACGACGTCGCGCTGAAGCTGCCCGCCGCCGCGGGCTACCTCGTGCAGATGGAGGTCGAGTCCCTCCGGAAGGCGACCGAGAACCCTGAGCGGCCGTACGTCGTCGTCCTCGGCGGCTCGAAGGTGTCGGACAAGCTCGGCGTCATCGCGAACCTCATCGAGAAGGCCGACAAGCTCCTCATCGGTGGTGGCATGGTCTTCACCTTCCTCGCGGCCAAGGGCTACGAGGTCGGCGCGTCCCTGCTCGAGGCCGACCAGGTCGACACCGTCAAGGGCTACCTCGAGACCGCCGCCGCCAAGGGCGTCGAGATCGTCCTGCCTGTCGACATCGTCGCCGCGGACGCCTTCGCCGCAGACGCCGCGCACGAGGTCGTCGACGCCGACGCCATCCCGGCCGACAAGATGGGGCTCGACATCGGCCCGAAGTCCGCCGAGCTCTTCCGCGGCGAGATCCTCGCCGCGAAGACCATCGCGTGGAACGGCCCGATGGGCGTGTTCGAGTTCCCGGCGTTCGCCGAGGGCACCCGCGCCGTCGCGCAGGCGCTCGTCGACTCCGAGGGCTTCTCCATCGTCGGTGGCGGGGACTCCGCCGCGGCCGTGCGCAAGCTCGGCTTCGACGAGGCCGGCTTCGGCCACATCTCGACCGGTGGCGGCGCGAGCCTCGAGCTGCTCGAGGGCAAGACCCTCCCCGGCATCGCCGTCCTGGAGGCCTGAGCCCATGGCCGGCGCGACGCGCACCCCGCTCATGGCGGGCAACTGGAAGATGAACCTGGACCACCACCAGGCCACCCATCTGGTCCAGAAGCTCGCCTGGACGCTCAAGGACGCCAAGCACGACTACGCGTCCGTCGAGGTCGCCGTCATGGTGCCCTTCACCGACCTGCGGTCGGTTCAGACCCTCGTGGACGCCGACAAGCTCGAGATCGCCTACGGCGCCCAGGACGTCTCCGCGCACACCGAGGGCGCGTACACGGGCGAGATCAGCCCGGTGATGCTCGCGAAGCTCGGCGCGACCTACGTCGTCGTCGGCCACTCGGAGCGTCGGGAGTACCACGCCGAGTCGGACGCCCTCGTGGCCGCGAAGGCACGCTCCGCCTTCGGGCAGGGCATCGTCCCGATCATCTGCGTCGGGGAGGGCCTCGACATCCGCAAGGAGGGCCGCCAGGTCGAGTACACGCTCGCCCAGCTCGACGGCTCGCTCGAGGGGATCACGGCCGAGCAGGCCGCGACCGTCGTGATCGCGTACGAGCCCGTCTGGGCGATCGGCACCGGCGAGGTGGCGACCCCGGAGGACGCGCAGGAGGTCTGCGGCGCGATCCGGGCACGCCTCGCCGAGCTCTACACGCCCGAGATCGCGGACGGCATCCGGGTCCTGTACGGCGGGTCGGTCAAGTCGGGGAACATCGCCGCGATCATGGCGCAGCCCGACGTGGACGGCGCGCTCGTCGGCGGTGCCAGCCTGGACGCGGAGGAGTTCGCGAAGATCGTGCGGTACCAGTCCCACCAGGTGGGTCTGTAGCAGTCCCGCTTCGGGCGTGGGCCGGATTCCGGCCCACGCCCGAAGTCACCCTCGGCCGTTGTCGTCGAACGGCAGGGGAGTCACCTATCCTTGACCGGGCGTGCGCCGACGCGGCGCAGCACACCACCTTGACGTGAGGACAGACGTTGACCGCTCTGCGCATCATCCTGAACGTGCTGCTGGTGCTGACCAGCTTCCTCGTCGTGGTGCTCGTGCTGCTCCACAAGGGTCGCGGCGGCGGCCTGTCGGACATGTTCGGCGGCGGGATCTCCAGCGGTGCGGGCAGCTCCGGCGTCGCCGAGCGCAACCTGAACCGCCTGACCATCGGCCTCGCACTCGTGTGGACCGCCGTGATCATCCTGCTGGGCCTGCTCCAGCGGATCGACTGAGGGAGCCGGTATGGCCAGCGGAAGCGCGATCCGGGGGTCCCGCGTCGGAGCGGGTCCCATGGGCGAGGCGGAGCGGGGCGAGTCCGCGCCGCGGTTCTGGGTGTCCTACTGGTGCGCGAACGGGCACGAGACGCGGCCCAGCTTCTCGGAGGAGGCCGGCGTCGAGGCGCCCGAGACGTGGGACTGCCCGCGCTGCGGCTTCCCGGCGGGCCGCGACAAGGACGCGCCCCCGGAGCCTGTCCGCAACGAGCCGTACAAGACGCACCTCGCGTACGTGAAGGAGCGCCGCAGCGACGCCGACGGGGCGGCGATCCTCGACGAGGCGCTGGCCGCGCTCCGCGCCCGCCGCGGCGGCTGAGCCCTAGGACGTCTCGACAGCAGGCCTCGCCGGCACCGGCGGGGCCTGTGTCGTCGTTCGCGCGTTGCGTCCGCTCAGGGCAGGGCCGACCGTTCCCTCGGTCTAGGAGCCGCCGCCGGTCGGGCTCGCGGCGCTGTCGCGCACCCGTGCGACGAGCATGCCGTCGTGACCCTTGGCACCCACCGTCTGGATGACGGTGGTCTCGAGCCGGGGGTCGGCCGCGGCGGCCTCGATGACGGCTCGTGACCCGGCCGCAGCGGCGTCCCGAGCGGGCGGGTCGGCGACGGCGCCCCGGCGCACCACGTTGTCCACGATGATCACCGAGCCGGGCCTCGTGAGCGTGAGAGCCGCGGCGAGGTACGCCGGGTTCGAGGGCTTGTCGGCGTCGATGAAGACGAGGTCGAAGGGTGCGACGCCTGCCGCGACGAGCTCCGCCAGTGTCGTCCTTGCGTCGCCGACCAGCACTTCGACGACGTCCGCGAGGCCGGCAGCGGCGATGTTCTCTCGGGCGACGGACGCGTGACGGGGGTCGACCTCGAGCGTGGTGAGTCGCGCTCCCGGACCGCTGAGACCCCGCGCGATCCAGATGGCGCTGACGCCCGCGAGCGTGCCCACCTCGAGGGCGCGGCGGGCGCCGATGCTCCGGGCGAGGAGCTGCAGCAGCCGGCCCTGCGGTCCGGAGACCTGGATGGGCGGCAGGCCCGCGTCGTCCGCGGCGCGCTGGGCTCGCTCGATGGCGGGGTCCGGCCCCAGGACCGCCTCCAGCCACGCGTCGACCTCGGGCGGCGTCGGGAGGGCGGGCGCGGTCCGGGTGTCGTCGCCGGAGCTCACGGCGCCGCCGCGACGTCGAGCAGCCAGAGCGTCCGGCGACGTCCACGCGCTCCGGCCGCCGGCGTCTGCTCGAGCGGAGCGCCCGCCAGGGCACGGGCGACGGCGTCGGCCTTGTCGGCCCCCGCGACCACGAGCCAGACCTCCTCGGCGGCCTCGAGCGCCGGGAACGTGAGGCTCACGCGTTCCGGTGGCGGCTTGGGCGAGTCGTGCACCGCGACGACCGTCCGGTCCGTCACCGTGACGGTGTCCTGGCCGGGGAAGAGCGACGCGACGTGCCCGTCCGGTCCGACGCCGAGGAGCACCACGTCGAACGTCGGGACGGCAGGACCGGCGTCGTCGGACACCCGGTCGGCAGCAGCGTCACCCCGCGGCGCACCGGCGAAGCGCGCGAGCTCGGCGGCGTACCGCTCCGCGGCGACCTCAGGGGAGGAGATGCCGGGCTCGTCCGATGCCGGGACGTGGTGGACGTTCTCGGGCGGGATGGGGATCCCGTCGAGCAGCGCGTTGCGGGCCTGCACGTCGTTGCGTTCCGCGTGCCCGGCCGGCAGGAAGCGCTCGTCGCCCCACCAGACGTGCACGCCGGACCAGTCGACGGCGTCCCTGAACGGGGACTGCGCGGCAGCGGAGAGCAGGCGGATTCCGATGGTGCCGCCCGTGAGGGCCACGTGCACCGGCTGGTGCACGGACTGAGCGTCGATGATCTGCAGCAGGAGCCGGGCGCCCGCGGCCTCGGCGAGCAGGTCCGCGTCCGGATGGACCACGACCGTCGTCATGAGTTCACCGCCTCGAGGCCCGCCCGGAGCACCTCGCCGTACACCTCGTCCGCGTCGAGCCGCCGCAGGTCCTCCGACAGGCACTCGCGGAGCTCCCGCAACGGCATCGCGACCCGCCTGACCGGCTGGTCGGGGTGTCGCAACGTGGCCGTCCGGCCGTCGGGCCGCTCGATCGCGATGGCGCCGGACGGCGTCTCGAGCACCACCTCGGTGAGGCCGCTCACCTCGGTCTGCCGGACGACGTCGACCGGGCAGCGGAGGGTGTACGCGAGCCAGGCCGCCAGGAGGTACACGGACGGGTGGGTCTCGTTGCCGCTGACCGTGACACGTGCGACGGGGTCCTCCGGGCGCAGGTCCAGCGCCGCCGCGAGCAGGGCACGCCAGACCGTCAGGCGCGTCCAGGCCAGGTCCGTGTCGCCGTCGGTGTAGCCGTCGCGCAGGCGCTGCAGGGTGCCGAGCGGGTCGGCGCACGCGGTGGAGTCGGTGATGCGGCGCTGGGCCATGCGCCCGATGGGGTGGTCCGCCGGACGGGCCGGGATCTCACGCGGCCACCAGGCGACGATCGGCGCGTCCGGCAGCAGCAACGGCATCACGAGCGTGTCGCTGTGCTCGAGCATCTCGCCGGACGCGCGCAGGAGGACGACCTCGCTGGCTCCGGCGTCGCCGCCCACGCGGATCTGCGCGTCGACGCGGGCGTCGGAGCCCTCACCGTGCCGGGCGAGCACGATGACGCGCATCGGGTGCTCGCGGCTCACGTCGTTGGTGATCGCCACCGCCTCCTCGACGTCCCGCGCGTCCGCGTCGATGATGAGGGTGAGCACGCGGCCGAGGGCGACGGCGCCGCCCTCCTCGCGCAGGTGGACCAGCGTCCGGGCGACCTCGCCGGTGGTCGTGTCGGGCAGGTTGACGATCATGCGTCGCCTCCGGTCGTGCGGGCGTCGGTGGAGGCGCCGGTCATGGCCGGCGCCAGGTGCGGCCGTCCCGCGCCATCATCTGGTCGGCCGACGCCGGTCCCCAGGTGCCGGACCGGTACGGTTCGGGCTTCCCGTCTGCGGCCCAGTACGCGGTGATCGGGTCGAGGATCGTCCAGGACAGCTCGACCTCGCGGTGCCGCGGGAACAGCGGCGGGTCGCCCAGGAGGACGTCGAGGATCAGGCGCTCATAGGCCTCCGGCGACGACTCGGTGAAAGCGTGCCCGTAGCCGAAGTCCATGGTGACGTCCCGGACCTCCATCGCCGTGCCCGGCACCTTCTCGCCGAAGCGGATCGTCACCCCCTCGTCCGGCTGGACCCGGATGACGAGTGCGTTGTTGCCGAGCTCCGTGGTGGCGGTCGACTCGAACGGCAGGTGCGGCGCCTTCTTGAAGACGACCGCGATCTCCGTGACACGCCGGCCGAGGCGCTTTCCCGCCCGGAGGTAGAAGGGCACGCCCGCCCAGCGCCGCGTGTCGATGTCCAGCCGGATCGCGGCGTAGGTCTCCGTGCGCGAGTCGGCGGGGATGCCCTCCTCGTCCAGGAACCCGCGCACCTCTTCGCCGCCCTGCCAGCCCGCCGTGTACTGCCCGCGCGCGGTGTGCAGCGACAGGTCGCGGGGGAGCCGCACGGCGGAGAGCACCTTCTCCTTCTCCGCCCGCAGGTCGTCCGCCTCGAACGAGACCGGCTCCTCCATGGCCGTGAGCGCGAGGAGCTGGAGCAGGTGGTTCTGGATCACGTCGCGGGCGGCCCCGATGCCGTCGTAGTACCCGGCGCGACCGCCGATGCCGATGTCCTCGGCCATGGTGATCTGGACGTGGTCGACGTAGTGCGCGTTCCAGATGGGCTCGAACAGCTGGTTCGCGAAGCGCAGCGCCAGCATGTTCTGGACGGTCTCCTTGCCCAGGTAGTGGTCGATGCGGAACACCGACTCGGGGGCGAAGACCGCCGAGACCACGTCGTTCAGCTCCTGCGCCGACGCCAGGTCGTGGCCGAAGGGCTTCTCGACGACGACGCGCCGCCAGGCCCCCTCGTGCTGCTGCGAGAGCCCCGACCGGGCGAGCTGCCGGCACACCAGCGGGAAGGCGCGCGGCGGGACGGACAGGTAGAAGGCGTGGTTGCCGCCCGTGCCCCGTTCGGCGTCCAGCTCGGCGACGGTCGTGCTGAGCCGGTCGAAGGCGTCGTCGTCGTCGAACTCGCCCTGCACGAACCGGATGCCCTCCGCGAGCTGTGCCCAGGTCGACTCCCGGAAGGGCGTGCGCGCGTTCGCCTGCACGGCGTCGTGCACGACCTGGGCGAAGTCCTGGTCCTCCCAGTCCCGCCGGGCGAACCCCGTGAGGGCGAAGCCGGGGGGGAGAAGGCCGCGGTTGGCCAGGTCGTACACCGCGGGCATCAGCTTGCGCCGCGCGAGGTCGCCGGTGACGCCGAAGATCACCAGCCCGCAGGGGCCGGCGATGCGCGGCAGCCGGCGGTCCCGGGGGTCGCGCAGCGGGTTGCCGACGCTTCCCGTGGGGCTCACCGGCGCGCCCCGCCGAGGCCGTCCGTCACCGTGGCGACGAGGTCGTCCCAGCTCGCCTGGAACTTCGCGACACCCTGGGCCTCGAGCTCCGTCGTCACGTCGTCCAGGGAGACACCGAGGGCGGCGAGGCGGTCGAGCTTCGCCTGCGCGTCGGCGTACCGACGCGTGACCGTGTCGCCGGTGATGTCCGCATGGTCGGCGACCGCGTCGAGCGTGGCCCCGGGCATCGTGTTCACGACGCCGGGCGCCACGAGCTCGTCGACGTACCGGGTGTCGGAGTAGGCCTTGTCCTTCACACCCGTGGACGCCCACAGCGGCCGCTGCGGGTTCGCACCGGAGTCCGCGAGGGCTCGCCACCGGGACCCCGCCGTGAACTCGGTGAAGATCTGGTAGGCCAGCCGGGCGTTCGCGATCGCGATGGTCCCGCGGAGCTCCGCGGCCTCGGGGGTGCCGAGGGCGTCGAGCCGGGCGTCCACGGCCGTGTCGACGCGGGACACGAAGAACGAGGCGACCGAGTCGATCGCGGTGACGTCCCGACCGGCGCTCTGCGCCCGTTCCAGCCCCTCGGCGTACGCGTCCAGCACGCCGCGGTACCGGTCGAGCGAGAAGATCAGCGTCACGTTCACGTTGATGCCCTCGGCGGTCGCGGTGGCGATCGCCGGTAGGCCCGCCGCGGTCGCGGGGATCTTGATGTAGAGGTTGGGCCGGTCCACGGCGGTCCAGAGGCGACGCGCCATCTGGACGGTCCCCTCCGTGTCGTGCGCGAGGCTGGGCGCGACCTCGAGCGAGACCCGGCCGTCGAGCCCGCCGCTCGCCCGGTGGAGGTCGGCGAGCAGGTCGCACGCGTCGCGGACGTCCGTGACCATGAGCTCGAGGACGGCGTCGTCGAGCGGCGTGCCCGCGGCGGCGAGCGTCGCGAGCTGCGCGTCGTACGCGTTCCCCTCGGCCATGGCGGCCGCGAAGATCGTCGGGTTGCTCGTGACGCCCACGACGCCGCGGTCGGTCACCAGGCGTGCCAGCTCGCCGCTGGTGAGCAGCTCTCGTGAGAGGTCGTCGAGCCAGATGGCCACCCCGTGGTCGCGCAGGCGGGCGATCGGCCCGGGCAGGCGGGAGTCGTCGGGTCGGAGATCGGTCATCGCGTGCTCCTCTCACGTGTGGCGTCCGGGCCGGCCCGCTGGGGGCCGGCCCGGACCACCGGGTACTCAGAGGTCGCCCGTGCCACCCTCGGTCGGCAGTGCGGGACCACCGGGAGCGGCGTCGGTCTCCGCGAGCGACTCACGCGCCGCGGCGACCACCGCTGCGGCGGTGATGCCGAACTCGGCGTAGAGCCTCTCGTAGTCGGCCGACGCACCGAAGTGCTCGAGCGAGATGCACCGACCGGCGTCGCCCACGAGCTCGCGCCAGCCGAGCGAGAGACCCGCCTCGACCGACACGCGCGCCCGGACCGATGCCGGCAGCACGGCCTCACGGTAAGCCGGGTCCTGCTCGTCGAACCACTCGCGGCACGGCACGGACACCACCCGCGTGGGGACGCCGTCGGCCTGGAGGGTCTCGCGGGCCTCGAGGGCCAGCTGCACCTCGGAGCCCGTCGCCAGGAGGATCACGGCCGGTGCGCCACCCACAGCCTCGGCGAGGACGTACGCCCCTCGGGCGACGCCGTCCGCGGCCGCGAGCACGTCGCCGTCAGCGGCGCCGTCCCCGCGCTCGAACGTCGGCACGTTCTGCCGGGTGAGGATCAGCCCTGCGGGGTTCGCGGTGCGCTCGAGGATCGTGCGCCACGCCCATGACGTCTCGTTGGCGTCGGCGGGACGGACGACGTCGAGGCCCGGGATCGCGCGCAGCGCGGCCAGGTGCTCGACCGGCTGGTGGGTCGGGCCGTCCTCGCCGAGGCCGATCGAGTCGTGCGTCCACACGAAGGTGACGGGCAGCTGCATGAGCGCGGCGAGGCGGACGGCCGGCCGCATGTAGTCGCTGAACACGAGGAACGTGCCGCCGTAGGGGCGCGTCCCGCCGTGCAGGGCGATGCCGTTCAGGATCGACCCCATCGCGTGCTCGCGGATGCCGAAGTGCAGCGTCCGTCCGAAGGGGTTGCCCTGGAAGGACTTCGTCGACCGCGCGGTGGGCAGGAAGGACGGCTCGCCCTTCATCGTCGTGTTGTTCGAGCCGGCGAGGTCCGCGGAGCCGCCCCACAGCTCGGGCAGCACCGGGGCGAGGGCGCTGAGCACGCTGCCCGACGCCGAACGCGTCGCCACCGCCTTGCCGGCCGGGAAGACCGGCAGCGCGTCGGTCCACCCCGTCGGCAGCGTGCGGCTCGAGAGCCGGTCGAAGAGCTCGGCGCGCGTCGGGTCGGCGGTGCGCCAGTCGGCGAACGCCCGCTCCCACGCCGCGCGTGCCTCGCCACCACGGGTGACGACGCGGCGCATGTGGGACAGCACCTCGTCCTCGACGACGAAGCTGCGGTCCGGGTCGAAGCCGAGGGTCTCCTTGAGGGCGGCGACCTCCTCCGCGCCGAGCGCGGAGCCGTGGATCGCACCGGTGTTCTGCTTGGTCGGCGAGGGCCAGCCGATGATGGTGCGCAGCGCGATGATCGATGGCTTGCCGGTCTCCGCCTGCGCGGCCGCGAGGGCGGCGGCAAGGGCGTCGAGGTCCTCGGTGTACGTGCCGCCCTCGGTCCAGTCGACCCGCTGGGTGTGCCAGCCGTACGCGGCGTAGCGGCCCAGCACGTCCTCGCTGAACGACACGTCCGTGTCGTCCTCGATCGAGATGTGGTTGTCGTCGTAGATGACGACGAGGTTGCCGAGCTCCTGGTGGCCGGCGAGGGACGAGGCCTCGGCGGTGACGCCCTCCATGAGGTCGCCGTCGCTCGCGACGACCCAGACGGTGTGGTCGAACGGGCTCGTGCCCGGTGCCGCCTCGGGATCGAACAGGCCGCGCTCACGGCGCGCCGCCATCGCCATGCCGACGGCGGAGGCGAGGCCCTGACCGAGCGGGCCGGTGGTGATCTCGACGCCGTCGGTGTGCTTGTACTCAGGGTGGCCCGGGGTCTTGGAGCCCCACGTGCGCAGGCTCGCGATGTCGTCGAGCGACAGGTCGTAACCGGAGGCGAAGAGCTGGAGGTACAGGGTGAGCGACGAGTGCCCCGCGGAGAGGACGAAGCGGTCGCGGCCGGGCCAGTGCGACGCCTTCGGGTCGTGCCGCAGGAACCGCTGGAACAGCAGGTACGCGGCCGGCGCGAGGCTCATCGCGGTGCCGGGGTGGCCGTTGCCGACCTTCTGGACCGCGTCGGCGGCCAGGACGCGGAGCGTGTCGACAGCGCGGCTGTCGAGGTCGGTCCACTCGAGGCCGGTGGCGGGGACGGGGTTCACGGAGTCCTCATTCCTCCCCGGAGCGTCCTCCGGGTACGTCGTCGGGCGGGTGCGAGCACGGAGCCCGCTGCAGGTCATCCACGGCGAGGCGCCCATCGACCGGTGGCTGTCCGTCCGAGCCTAGCCGGGCGTGGCGGCGGACGGCGCACCGGGCTACCGGTCGGACGGCCCCGGAGGGGGTCGGCACGGCGCCGGCCGACGGGGCTCTGCGAGGTCCACGTCGTAGGATGTGATCAACCACGCAGATCGGAGCCCGGACCTCGTGCCCACCCCCACGTCAGCGCCCGCCGAGGCGCCAGATGGGCACGCCGCGGCACGGCCGGGTGCGTCGGTGTGGTCCACCCTGGTCGCCTACGTCGCCCTGACCAAGCCCCGGATCATCGAGCTCCTGCTGGTCACGACGATCCCGACCATGCTGCTCGCCGAGCGCGGCTTCCCGCCCGTCGGCCTCGTGCTCGCCACCCTCGTCGGCGGCACGGCGGCAGCCGGAGCGGCGAACGCCCTGAACCAGTACCTGGACCGGGACATCGACGGCGTCATGCACCGCACGAAGCGCCGGCCCCTGGTCACCGGCGAGGTGAGCCCGCGGGGCGCGCTCGTGTTCGGCCTGGTGCTCGCGGTCGCCTCGGTGGTCTGGTTCGCGGTGCTCGTGAACCCGCTGGCGACGGTCCTCACCGCGCTGGCGATCGTGATGTACGTCGTCGGATACACGCTCGTCCTCAAGCGCCGCACACCGCAGAACATCGTCTGGGGCGGCGCCGCCGGCTGCATGCCGGTCCTCATCGGGTGGGCCGCCGTCACCGGTTCGCTCGACTGGGCACCGTTCGCGCTCTTCGCCGTCGTCTTCTTCTGGACGCCGCCGCACTACTGGCCGTTGTCGATGAAGTTCCGGCGGGACTACTCCGCCGCGGGTGTGCCGATGCTGCCGGTCGTCGCCTCGGACGTGCGGGTCGCGTGGGAGATCCTCGCGTACTCCGTCGGGATGGTCGCCGCGTCCCTCGCCCTCGTGCCGCTGGGCGAGATGAGCTGGCTCTACGCGGCGGTGGCCGCGGCGTCGGGTGCGTGGTTCCTGTGGCTGGCGGTCGACGTGCTGCGGCGGGCGCGGCATCCCCGGCCGGGCCGCGGCCTCAAGGAGATGCGGCTGTTCCACGGCTCGATCACCTACCTCACGGTGCTGTTCGCCGCCGTGGCGATCGACCCCGTGCTGATGTGATGGCAGGCAGCCCGGTGGACACCGCGCCGCACGCCGGCCCGAGCGAGGAACCCGGGACGCCCGGGACGCCCCGGCACCCCGACACCTCGGAGTCCGAGCTGACCCGCGCGCTCGGCGCGTACCTGGACCACATGGCGGTCGAGCGGGGCCTCGCTGGGAACACCCTGGCCGCGTACCGCCGTGACCTCTCGCGCTACGTCACCTTCCTCACGGCACGGGGGCGCGTGAGCCCCGCAGACGTGACGGAGGGCGACGTCCGGGACCACGTGGCCGCCTTGCGCACGGGCGACGACGCGCACCCACCGCTCGCGGCGTCGTCGACGGCGCGCGTCGTGGCCGCGGTGCACGGCTGGCACCGGTTCTGCGTGGGCGAGGGGTGGAGCATCGCGGACCCGTCGCGGGCGGTCCGTCCACCGAACCGGCCGCGCCGGCTGCCGCGCGCGATGAGCGTGGACGACGTCGCGCGCCTCCTGGACGCCGCCGGGCTGGGGGACGGCCCGGTGCCGCTGCGCGACCGCGCGCTCCTGGAGCTCGCCTACTCCACGGGCGCCCGCATCAGCGAGGTCGTCGGCCTGGACGTGGACGACCTCGACCTCGACCCCCGGACGGCGTCCGCCCGGTTGCTGGGCAAGGGCAGCAAGGAACGCGTCGTCCCCGTGGGGTCCTTCGCGCGCGAGGCGGTCGAGGCGTACCTGGTGCGCGCCCGGCCCGTCCTGGCGTCGGGCGGGCGCGGCAACGCCGCGGTCTTCCTCAACACCCGCGGCGCCCGGCTCAGCCGGCAGACCGCCTGGGCGGTGCTGCGGCAGGCGGCCCGCCGGGCGGGGATCGCCGACGACGTCTCACCGCACACCCTGCGCCACTCCTTCGCGACACACATGCTCGCCGGCGGTGCCGACGTGCGGGTCGTGCAGGAGCTCCTCGGCCACGCGTCCGTGACGACGACGCAGATCTACACCCACGTCACGCCGGACTCCCTGCGTGAGGTCTACGCGATGGCGCACCCGCGCGCGCTCGCCTGACGGCATGTGGCCGGTGAGCCCGCGTTGCACCCCCGGCGAGCGGCCCCCGCTGCGGTAGCCTCGGCCCCGTGAGCAGGCAGGAGAGCGTCGCGCCCCCGACGACGGACCCGACGGGCCGAACGGTCCCCGACTTCCCGGTCCCCGCGCCCCTCGACAGCCATGGTCCGGCCCGGATCATCGCCCTCTGCAACCAGAAGGGCGGCGTCGGCAAGACGACGACGACCATCAACCTGGGGGCGGCCCTGGCGGAGTACGGGCGCCGCGTGCTCATCGTGGACTTCGACCCGCAGGGCGCCGCGTCGGTGGGTCTGGGCGTGAACCCGCACGAGCTGGACCGCACCATCTACACGCTCCTCATGGAGCGCGGCGCGCAGCTGTCGGAGGTGGTGCGGCCGACGGCCGTGCCCGGCCTGGACGTGCTCCCGGCGAACATCGACCTGTCGGCGGCGGAGGTGCAGCTCGTCGGCGAGGTCGCGCGCGAGTCCGTCCTCGCCCGCGCCCTCCGGGCCGCCGAGCCCGACTACGACGTGATCCTCATCGACTGCCAGCCGTCCCTCGGGCTGCTCACGGTGAACGCCCTGACCGCGGCGCACGGCGTCCTCATCCCGCTGGAGTGCGAGTTCTTCGCGCTGCGCGGCGTCGCCCTGCTCATCGAGACGGTCGAGAAGGTGCGGGACCGGCTCAACCCGCGGCTGCGCATCGACGGGATCATCGGCACCATGCACGACCCGCGGACCCTGCACTCGCGCGAGGTTCTGAACCGGGTCAAGGAGGCGTTCGGCGACCAGCTGATGCACACGGTCATCGGCCGCACCGTGAAGTTCCCGGACTCCTCGGTCGCCGCGGAGCCCATCACCACCTACGCGCCGACCCACTCGGGAGCCGAGGCGTACCGCCAGCTCGCCCGTGAGCTGGTGGCCCGCGGCGATGCCGCCTGACGACGCCCGGGCTGTCGCCGCACGTCCCGGGGCCGGCGGCTTCGAGGTGCACCTCGAGAACTTCTCCGGCCCCTTCGACCTGCTGCTGAGCCTCATCTCGCGGCACCGGCTGGACATCACCGAGGTCGCACTCGCCCAGGTCACCGACGAGTTCATCGCCGCCGTGCGGGCGGCGGAGGTGGCCGAGACGCCGTGGGGGCTGGGTCAGCTGAGCGAGTTCCTCGTCGTCGCGGCCACGCTCCTGGACCTGAAGGCCGCGCGTCTGCTGCCCTCCGTCGAGACGGACGACGCCGAGGACCTCGAGATGCTCGAGGCGCGGGACCTGCTCTTCCTGCGGCTGCTCCAGTACCGCGCCTTCAAGGAGGTGGCGGCCGTGATCGGGGTGCGGCTCACGCAGCAGGCCCGGAGCGTGCCGCGGTCCGTCACGCTGGAACCGCACCTCGCGGCGCTGCTGCCCGAGCTCGTGCTGCAGATCGGACCCGGGGAGCTCGCCCTCCTGGCGGCGCACGCGATGCGGCCGAAGCCCGAGCCGACGGTCGACCTGCACCACCTCCACGCACCGGCGGTCAGCGTGCGGGAGCAGGCCGACGTGATCGTCGGCCGGCTGCGGCGGTCGGGCTCCGGCTCCTTCCGCTCGTTGGTCGCCGACGCCGCCTCGACCGGCGTCGTCGTCGCCCGCTTCCTCGCGCTGCTGGAGCTCTTCCGGGAGGGCGTGATCTCGTTCGACCAGGTCAGCCCGCTCGGTGACCTGACCATCCGCTGGACCGGGGGCGACGCCGAGGTCACAGTTGAGGACGACTACCACGGCACTCCCGCCGGCGGGGACGGCGGCGCCGCTGCCGAGCGCGACGCACCCGCAGCGCCCGCGGCGGGTCCGGACGGCCGGGACGAAGGGACAGAGGCGTGAGCGAGGAGACCACCCAGCTCGACGGGATGCCGGAGGGCACCCCGACGGTGGACGAGCTGGCGTTCGACGTGGCGGTCCTGCCCGGCGGGGCCGAGGCGGCCTTGGAGGCCGTCCTCATGGTGGCGGACGAGCCCGTCCCCGCCGTGCAGCTGGCCACGGTGCTCGGGCTGCCCACGGGCACCGTCGAGGAGCTGCTCGCCGGCCTCGCCGCCGAGTACCGCGGCGACGGCGGACGGCGGCCCCGGGGCTTCGACCTGCGCGAGGTCGCGGGCGGGTGGCGCATGTACTCGGCGCCCGCGCACAGCGACGTCGTCGGGCGCTTCGTGCTCGACGGGCAGGCCGCGCGCCTCACCCAGGCGGCCCTGGAGACGCTCGCGGTGATCGCCTACCGGCAGCCGGTGACCCGTGGCCAGGTGTCAGCCGTGCGCGGCGTGAACGTGGAGTCGGTCATGCGGACGCTGGTGGCGCGCGGCCTGGTCGCGGAGGCCGGCACCGAACCCAGCGGTGCCGTGCTGTACGTGACGACGCCGTACTTCCTGGAGCGTATGGGCATGGCGAGCCTGGACGAGCTCCCGCCGTTGGCGCCCTACCTGCCCGACCTCGAGTCGCTGTCCGGGATCGACGAGGGGGAGCGATGAGCGAGAGCCGCGGAACGGCGGACCCGCACGACCCGGCCGGGGTGCGTCTGCAGAAGGTGCTGGCCGGTGCGGGGCTCGGCTCGCGTCGCGCGTGCGAGGAGATCATCGCCGCCGGCCGGGTGAGCGTGAACGGCGTCGTCGTGCGGGAGCTGGGCGTGCGGGTGGATCCCCGGACGGCAGTGCTGCACGTGGACGGGCTGCGGGTCCAGCTGGACGACACGGTCGTGACCCTGGCGCTCAACAAGCCACGCGGCGTGGTGTCGACCATGGACGACCCCCAGGGGCGGCCCTCGCTCGCAGCGCTGGTCGTCGACCGGCCCGAACGGCTCTTCCACGTGGGTCGGCTCGACGCGGAGACCGAGGGCCTGCTGCTGCTCACGAACGACGGTGAGCTGGCGAACCGTCTTGCCCACCCCTCCTACGAGGTGGCGAAGACGTACCTGGCGACGGTCGAGGGGCGCGTCAAGCCCGGCGTCGGCGTGAAGCTGCGGGCGGGCATCGAGCTGGACGACGGCCCGGTCAAGGTCGACTCCTTCCGCGTCGTCGACGCCTCGCCCACCGAGACGCTCGTCGAGGTCGTGCTGCACGAGGGCCGGAACCGCATCGTGCGACGCACGCTGGCGGCGGTCGGACACCCCGTGGTCCGGCTGGTCCGCACGCAGATCGGCCCCATCCGGCTCGGCCACCTCCGGCCCGGGCAGACGCGGGAGATCACCGGGCGCGAGCTGGGGGAGCTGATGGCGGCGGTCGGCCTGTGATCGCCGCCGGACGCGACCCCGGCGAGGTGCCGTGGGCGGGTAGCCTTCCGCGCGAGCGGCGCGCCGGCCGCTCCGGACAGGGAGGCGGGCGATGACGGTCCGGGCGATCCGCGGGGCCACGCAGCTGGACCGGGACGAGCGCGAGCACCTGTTCGAGCGCACCGGGGAGCTGGTCCAGGCGGTGCTGGACGCCAACGGCATCACGCCAGAGGCGCTGATCTCGATCATCTTCACCTGCACCCCGGACCTCGTCAGCGACTTCCCGGCGACCGCGGCACGGCAGATGGGCATGGGCGACGTGCCGCTGCTGTGCGCGGTCGAGATGGCGGTGCCGCAGGCGCTGCCGCGGGTGGTCCGGTTGATGGCGTACGCCGAGCTGGACGTGCCCCGGCCGGACGTCACGCACGTGTACCTGCACGGTGCGACGGTGCTCCGCAAGGACCTCGCGCAGTGAGCGGGGACACGGCGTCGTCCGGTCCCGCCACGTACCCGACGGCGACCGCCGGACCGGTGCTGGTGATCGGCACCGGGCTGCTGGGGGCCAGCATCGGGATGGCTCTGCACGGCGCGGGAGTCGAGGTGCTCCTCGACGACGCGTCCCGGATGACCGCCCGGCTCGCGCAGGACCTGGGGGCGGGCCGCCTGCGCGCGCCCGACGACGTGCCGGCGCTGGTCGTCGTCGCCGCCCCTCCGGACATCACCGCGGACCTCGTCGCGGGCGCCCTCGAGCGGTACCCGGACGCCGTCGTGACGGACGTGGCGAGCGTCAAGGAGAACGTGCTGCACGGCGTCCGGCTGCTGGGCGGCGACCTCGCGAGGTACGTCGGCTCCCACCCGATGGCCGGCTCCGAGCGCTCCGGCCCCACCGCCGCCCGGCCGGACCTGTTCACCGGGCGACCGTGGGTGGTCGTCGCGAACGAGGCGACGCGCCCCGACGCGGTGCTCGCCGTCCGGACCCTGGTGACGGACCTCGGCGCGGTGCCCGTGCTGCTCGACGCCGCCGCCCACGACCGTGCCGTGGCGCTCGTCTCCCACGTGCCGCAGGTCGCGGCGTCACTCGTGGCGGCGCGGCTCCGGGACGCGCCCGACGTCGCGCTCGAGCTGGCGGGGCAGGGGCTGCGCGACACCACGCGCATCGCCGCGGGGGACCCACGGCTGTGGACGGGCATCCTCTCGGAGAACGCGGCCGCCGTGGTGCCCGTGCTGGAGGCCCTGCGGGGCGACCTCGACCGCGTGATCGCCGCGCTCAGCCAGGCGGTCGCCGACGAGGCCTCCGGCAGGGGAGCGGGGCAGGGGGTGCTCGGGACGATCGCCGGTGCGATCGCAGCGGGCAACGCCGGCGTGGCGCGGATCCCCGGCAAGCACGGCGGCGCGCGGACCGAGTACGACGTCGTGACCGTCGTGGTGCCCGACCAGCCCGGCGAGCTGGCCCGGCTGCTCGGCGACATCGGCGGCGCCGAGATCAACCTGGAGGACCTCGTGATCGACCATGCGCCCCGGCAGCGTGTCGGCCTGGCGGCCGTGTCGGTGCTCCGGGGCGTGGGTGCCGCGCTCGAGGCCGCGCTCACGGCGCGCGGCTGGCGGGTGGTGTGATGGCGGACGTGCTGCCCAGCGGTCTCGTCGTCGCGGTCGACGGCCCGTCCGGCTCCGGCAAGTCGAGCGTGTGCCGGCGCGTCGCGAAGCGCCTCGGGCTGTCCTACCTCGACACCGGTGCGATGTACCGTGCCGCCGCCTGGTGGTGCCTGGACCAGGGCGTCGACCTGACCGACGCCGACGCCGTCGTCCGCGCGATGGCGGACATGGACCTCGTCATGGGCCTGGACCCGGAGGCCCCCACGGTCACGGTCGGTGGCACCGACGTCGGTGTGGCGATCCGCTCGCCGGAGATCTCCGGCGTCGTCAGCCACGTGGCGACGAACCTCGCCGCGCGCGCGGACCTGGGTGGGCGGCAGCGGCGGATCATCGAGGCGGAGCGGACGGGTGGCCGCAGCGGCGGGCGCGGCGTCGTCGCGGAGGGCCGGGACATCACGACCGTCATCGCGCCGGAGGCAACGGTGCGGATCCTGCTGACGGCCGACGAGGCCGCGCGGCTGGCGAGGCGCGCCCTCGAGGTGCACGGCACCGCGGACGACGCCGCGCTGGCGGCCACGCGCGAGCACGTCGTCGGACGGGATGCGAAGGACTCGACGGTCGTCGAGTTCCAGGTGGCGGCCGACGGCGTGATCACCGTCGACTCGTCGTCCCTCACGTTCGACGAGACGGTCGAGGCTGTCCTGGCCGTCGTGCGGCACGCCGTCGGGACGCGGGCATGACGGCCGAGGACGCCGAGACCCCCACGGATGGTCCGGCGCAGGGCGCGCCGAAGGTCCCGCGGGCGATCGGCCCGGGATGGGGCCGCTGGCTGGGCCGGTTCTTCGCCCGGGTCATCTGGAACACGCGGATCGTCGGCAAGGGCAACGTCCCGCGCACGGGTCCGGTGATCATCGCGGCGAACCACGCCGGGTGGGCCGACGGTCCGCTGATGATCGGGTGCACCCCCCGCGGGACGCACATCCTCGTGAAGGTCGAGATGTTCGCCAGTGCGATCGGCTGGATCTTCCGGCTGTCCGGGCAGATCCCGGTCGACCGCCGCAACGGGCGTCCCGCACTTGTGACGGCCCTCGCCGTCCTCAAGCGCGGGGGAGTGGTGGGCATCTTCCCGGAGGGTGCACGCGGTCGCGGGGACGCCTCCAACGCGCGCGCCGGGGTCGCCTGGCTCGCGGTGAACTCGGGCGCCCCAGTGGTGCCCGTCGCGATGCTCGGGACGCGGCGCACGGGCGAACGCGTCGGTCGCGTCCCCGGCTTCCGCCGTCGGCTGTGGGTGGAGTACGGGGAGCCGATCACGCTCGAGGCGCTCGACGGCCTTCCGCGTCGCGAGGCCGTGGGACGTGCGAACGACATCCTGCGGGACGCCTTGGCCGCCCACGTCCGCGCGGCCTCCGAGCGCACCGGCATCCCGCTGCCCCAGGACGGTCCCGACGAGGTCGGCGCCGAGCCCTGAGG